>Ga0265596_1000047_pt1 | contig 83740 bp, 77 predicted proteins | sample saktaG_FD_190143 | JGI IMG/M metagenome (GOLD analysis project Ga0265596, IMG submission 190143) | Saline water microbial communities from Sakinaw Lake, British Columbia, Canada - sak_2013_06_06_60m | ecosystem: Environmental > Aquatic > Non-marine Saline and Alkaline > Saline ...
TACTACATTAGCGCCGGAGAAAAAATCGCCTATTTTTCCAAAAAAACTCTTTATTGTATCCCCGATTTTTTCAAAAAATCCTTTTTCAAGGAAATCAAAATGCGGGACATTGTCCGGGAATTCAAGCTCAATTCCAGGCTGATATTTCCAAGAATAACTGTGAGTAATTTCACTTTGCCAATAACCAGATTTCTCCCTGTTCATCTCCCCGCTTATGATTAAAACAAAAGGAGCAATCTTTTTTCCCTGCGCATATTCGTTGGTATAATTCCAAGCGGTTCCCATTAAGGACCCCCAAGATCCGCGTGATTCAGGCGCACTCATTGGTTCAGAAGAAAAAATCTTTATCATCATTTCTCCAGTATCATCTGTTTCTGGAGAATATGTAATAATATATTGAAATTGATGTTTTTCTTTCTTTCCTTGGAAATTATCATAGGAAAAATCCAGATTCCCTGTTGCTATTTTGATTTCTTTTTCTTTCAACCATTGGCTTAGATAATTTACTGATTCTTTAATTGTCAATTTCTCCAATTCGCTGATTAAATCACCAATGCTAATATTCTTCGTCAAAAACATTTCCCCGATTTTAAAACCTAACTTTACAATTTCTATTCCAACTTCCTTTGGCCCCTCAATTAATAAATAATCCCTCATATGCCCCCTGACCGCTTGTCTTATAATAAGACTTATAGCTTCTCTTTCTGGTATTGCAACGCGGACAATAGAGTCCATCCATTCTTCAGTAAAGACCTGCGGTAAGGTGTTCAATGTGTCTCTTCTGTCTGTGTCGCTTAATTTAATATATGAATCTAATTCCTCTTGCGTCAATTCTTTATTATCAATCGCAAATATAGATAATGGTCCAAATAAAAAACTACCTAATAATAAAATTAAAAAAATTAGTGAGAAATATAATTTTCTCATATCTTCCCTTCGAGTTTTATTAATTGATTGAGATTTCTGCTAAAAATGCATCGAATGCACCTGAACATCTTTGCTCTTCGCCAGGCAAAAACATGGTATCGAGTTTATATATTTTCCCGTCTTTCGGAATTTGAATACTCGCTATTTTGCCAAAACCTTCTCGGCTAAGGACCATTTTTAAAGCGGAAAATTTATCTATTTGCAAAACTTCATATGTCCCAGATATCTCTTTAGAATACCGCTCGGGATCATTAATTCTATTCACCACACTCCTAAATGTTGCTTCATGATATTCTATCCATGCGCTAAAGCCACATCCAGAGGCAAGCAATCCAGATTCATTAGTTGTAATATCCGGACTATTAAAATTCACAATCCACTCATCCGGGCCTATCTCTTTTTTCTCCACATTCCACCCTGTTGGCGCCTTAAAAGTTATGCCAGCGTGTTTGTTTTCCACAATCTTCCCATCCGGTCCGTCTTTTATCACATAATATTTCGGCGCCTCAAATTTAACTCCGGGCGTAACTCTTTCAGTATCTTCTCTAAGGCCCCAATACAATAAAACACCCACTATCGCTAAAACGAAAAAACCTAATAAGAAAAGGAAATAAAATTTCTTTTTCATAATTTTAGTAATAAAAATATTTAAGTATTATAAAGCACAACATTTAGACATTATAAAACAACACGACGTTTAAGCATTACAAAACATAACGTTTAAAAATTGTAGAACATTTTTAAACTCAAACCAAAAACAAATTATTAAATATCTGTGGATAACTTTCCCCTAAAAATTACGAGTCCGGGTCTCGTTGTGAGTATCCTTATAGCTGGCAAGGGTTCCGACGTTTAGCAAAAATTACGAGACCGGGTCTCGTAATTCTTAAAATTGATTAAATTTTGAGCTTAAAATTACTCCAAAAAATATTAAAAATGAATTATTCTAAAAAAAAAGAATTATTCTAAAATAATTAAATAAACTATTCTAAAAAATCTTCTTCTCGTATCTCTCTAGCGAACATACTTGACTTGGATGATATCCAAGAATTTATTTCTTTTTTAATATCCTCTTTTCCGAACAACTTTAGGAAAAAATCTTTTTCAACCAAAGACGAAAAATTATTTTTCCCTAAATAATCCCAATAGCTCGACCAACGATAATTTTCTTCTAGAAAATTTATTGCCTTTTGAGGGTCGGCAACTTTCCATTGCTTCCATTGTGGTTCAATCAATTGAACGGGGTTTGTGTTTATATAGACAAAATTATTCCTTAATTGAATATCGTTCTCAATAATCCTGGCCCGATATCTTCCTTCAAAAAGAGAACCAGTCCTGTTGTATTTCTTGTTAAAATAATATGCGTACCCGCCCAATTTTCTGGCATAATTAGTAATTCCTTTATCTGTAATTTGGCGTACAAGAAGATGAAAATGATTGTCCATCAAGGCGAAGGCATGAATTTCTATAACAGCGTTTTCCGGCCTATATGAAGTTGCTAATAATTCTTTTTTCTGCTTCCAAAACGCACGGGATTGCCATGGAGAAGGAGCTGTATCATTAAAAATCAATAAGCTATTAATAAAACGAAGGCGATCTTCATCGTCTAAAAAGATTTTACGCCTGTCGTTTCCTCTTCCTATGATATGGTAAAATTCACCATTGATTAATTCTGTTTTCCTTTTAGGCACAAGTTTATATCTTTCATAATAAATCATTTTAAATTATTTTTTAAGAATCAGACCTGTGGATAACTTTCCCCCAAAAATTACGAGTCCGGGTCTCGTTGCGAGAATCCTCAATACTGACGTGGCTTCCGGCATTTTACGAAAATTACGAGACCCGGACTCGTAATCGTGTATGATTGCGGAAATAATCGTCAATAATCGTCGTAATAGTCGTAATAGTCGTCAGAAAAGACGGACCTTTAAGTTTTGCCGAGAAACGATCTCGACGGATTTCCTTTTACAGATTTTGCCGAGAAACGATCTCGGCAGATTCTCAGAAAATATTCTTGTGATTGTGGTCATGATTGAAAAAATGGAAAAGCAAAAATTACGAGGCCGGGCCTCGTAATGTTCCCTAGTAATGTTCGTAATGTATATTCAATAAATCAAAGTAAATAAAAAAGGCCAAAGAGTTGGTAAGTAGATTGCTCTACCCAACCCTCTGGCTCTCAACTTTCTTAAGCCATTTCTGAATGGCTTTTATCGCCGCTTGAGTATGCTCCTTGCTCTCAAAAACTATATGAGGAGCGCCTTTTAAAGAAACTATTGTCTTGTCGCAGGAATGCCGTTCAAGGAACGCTTCTGTTTGCTGATTAGCTGGAATCAAGTCATTTTCCGATTTGAGAAGCAAAACAGGCACATTGGGCGGAAGAATTATCTCTGGAGCATTGATTAAGGATTCTAAACTCTTGAGGGTAAAAGATATCACTGTGTCCGGGTCCTTCAAAAATCTTGTAATCAACTTCCTTGTTTCATTAAACTGTTTGGTAACCGCCTTCGTGGAAGGGATACTCCAATTGACAAAGACAAAAACAGGAATTGGGGGCTTGAATCTGCGCTTCAATTCATCATAATGGCGCCATTGAGAAATCTTTAAGATTCTTGGCTTCACATATTGTCCGATTTCGGCTCCAGAACTGGCAAAGCCGGCCTGAAAAATAGCGCCATCCAAGACATCACCTTTGTCCGCGGCCAAAAGATAACTAGCGACAATTCCTCCCATAGAGGAACCCAAGATGTAAACAGTTTCTGGCCGAAATTCCTGTTTTAACCAATGGATTGTTCTCTGGAGTTGTTGGCAAAGAGTTAGCAGTTCAAAATCGCAGCAGCTTCGAATCTTGTTAAACAAGCCCTTCCGATTACCAACTGTAATTCCTCCCTGACTCTGCCCTATCCCTGGCAAGTCAATAGCTACAAGAGTTGCTTTAAGTTGACCAGCGACTTCTGCCAACGCCTCTTTGAACCATCCTCCGTGGAGACAAATAGGAGAAAGATAAACAATCAATCTCTTCCCAACTCCTTGATAGAGCCAAGCGCCCAGAGCACCCCGTTCTCCATCAATTTTTATCAAAATCTCTCTTGGTTCCATTTTTCCATCTCCTTTTGAAAGAACCACTTCCATGTTAACGTTTTTCCCTTTTTTAATAAAGAAAAAAAGAGACAGGGGTCTGCCTCTTACTGTACTCTCTCAATGAGAAAGTGAAGGTTGTCAAGGTACAATTGAACTTTTCTCAAGCCGAGGCGCCTAGAGCGCCTCGGCCTAGATGTGGTTGTGGCAGACTGGGTTATTTGGCTACATAAATCCTGAAAGCGTAACGACGACCATTATGTGTCACCTCCTCTTACCCATATTCTTCGCAATAGTCCTCGGAAGCAATCCTCAGACCCGTTTCATATCAAGCACCTCCTTGCGCAAAGATTCCCTCACTCAAAAATCTTGAGTTCGGGCCAAAAAATCTGGACATTTCAGATTTTTTGGCCTGAACTCAACTATTGATTTTAACTCCTTCTTTTTTCTTAGACAAAATTCTCAAAGAATTGAAAACGATTTTCCCTGCCACAATACTCAAGCTGACTGTTTCTCCTTGCTTAATTTCCCCTATCACAATTTTTAAGGAAAGCGGGTCAAGAATGAATTTCTGGATTACTCTTTTCAACGGCCGAGCTCCCAAGTTCATGTCAAAGCCCTTTTCAGCCAAAAACACCCTGACCTCCTTGTCCACTCTCAATTTTATCCCCTTCTTTTCAAGCCGTTTTGAAACTTTGGCCAATTCCAAGTCAACAATTTGTTGAATCTGTTTCTGGGCAAGGTAATTAAAAATAATAACCTCATCAACTCTATTTAAAAACTCCGGCCTAAAATTTTCTTTCAGCGCTTCGTTTAACTTATCTTTTAGGGTCTGATATTCTTCCATATCGTCACCTACAAATCCCATTGTCCCCATCTTGGCAATATATTCCGAACCAAGATTAGAGGTCATAATAATAATCGTATTTTTAAATGAAACCGGCCGGCCCTTAGCGTCAGTAAGCCGTCCGTCGTCCAAAATCTGAAGCAAAATATTAAAGACCTCTGGATGAGCTTTTTCTATTTCATCTAAAAGCAAAATGCTGTATGGCCTTCTTCTAATTTTTTCGGTAAGTTGTCCGGCCTCCTCATATCCCACATAGCCCGGGGGCGAACCAATCATTTTAGATACACTGTGACTCTCCATATATTCTGACATATCCAAACGAATCAAGGCATTCTCGTCGTTAAACAGGAACTCTGCCAAGGCCTTGGCAGTTTCGGTTTTGCCAACGCCCGTGGGGCCTAAAAATATAAAGGAACCAAGAGGTTTACTTTCCTCGGCAATTCCGGCCCGACTGCGTCTGATAGCGTTAGAGATAGCTTCTATCGCCTGCTCTTGGCCTACTACCCGGCGCGAAATGGATTTCTCCATTCTTACCAACTTCTTTGCTTCTTCTTCCAATAAATTGGTGGCCGGAATTCCTGTCCAGTGTGAAACCACCCGAGCAATATCTTCTTCTCCGACTTCTTCTTTCAAAACCTGATGTTTTTTTCTGAAATTGGTAAGTTCTCGTTCTTTTTTCTGAATCTCTTTTAAGACATTCGGGACTAGTCCGTATTTGATACGCGCCACTTTTTCCAAATCACCTTCGCGCTCGGCGACTTCAGCATCAAAATTTAATTTTTCATCATCTTTCTTTAAAACTCTCAACGCCTGAATTAAATCTTTTTCTGTTTTCCATTTCATCTCCACGCTTTTTGCTTTTTCTTTTAAGTCAGCCAATGTTCTAAGGCAAGCGGATAATCTTTTTTTCGAGGCAGAATCCTGCTCGTTTTTCAACGCCTCTCTCTCAATGGTCAAACGCTGTATTTCTTTCTTTACTTCTTCCACTTCTGCCGGCTCTGATTCCATTTCCAAACGCAATCCAGAAGCCGCCTCATCCATCAAGTCCACTGCTTTGTCAGGTAAAAACCGGTCTGCAATATATCTGGCGGAAAGCTCGGCAGCGGCGATTAAAGCCGAATCCCTTATTTTCACGCCATGATGAAGTTCATATTTTTGCTTGATTCCCCTTAAAATCGCAATTGTATCTTCTATGCTCGGCTCAACAACATAAACAGGCATAAATCTCCTTTCCAGAGCCGAATCCCTTTCAATATATTTTTGGTATTCTTTTAAAGTAGTGGCTCCGATGGCCCTTAACTGCCCGCGGCCAAGAGCCGGCTTCAGTAAATTAGAAGCATCAATTGCGCCTTCCGCAGCGCCCGCGCCCATTACGGTATGAAGTTCGTCTATAAAAAGGAAATAGTGGTCTTTGGCGTGTTCAATTTCTCTTAAAAGCGCCTTTATTCTCTGTTCAAATTCTCCGCGGAATTTCGTTCCGGCAATCAGAAGGCCTAAATCAAGAGCAATAATTTCTTTGTTTTTCAAGCTCTCCGGCGCATCTCCTTTTATAATCCTCTGCGCCAATCCCTCAACAATAGCGGTTTTGCCAACGCCTGCCTCGCCTATTAAAACCGGATTGTTTTTCGTCCGTCTTGAAAGAATCTGAACCACTCTTTTTATTTCATTCTCTCTGCCAATAACCGGGTCAAGTTTTCCTTCTTCGGCCAATTTAGTGAGGTTCTTGCAATATTTGTCAATTACTTGGTATTTGGACTCCGGATCCGGGTCAGTAATATTCTCTCCGCCCCTAATTTCGGACAAAAGCTTTAGGATATTCTCGTAATCCAGGCCGGCTGGAGCGTAAAAAGACAAAATCTTTTTCGCTTCTGATGGAACCTCAAGCAATGCCAAGAAAAGATGCTCCACGGAGATAAACTGGTCTTTCATTCGAATTGATTCTTTTCTCGCCCGGTCAAGAACTCCTGCCAGATCCTGGGTTAGATAGAACTGGAGCCCCATCGGCTGTTCTTCAAAATCATCAAAATTGGTAATCTGCTCCCTTGATTTAATGGCTTTGACGGTTTTATTCTTTAAATCCAAAACGACTATCTTTAATTTGCGCAAAAGAGTGAATACTATGGTGTCTTCTTGACTGACCAAAGAATACAAAAGATGCAGCGCATCAACCTGTCGCTGGTTTTGTTTTCGAGCCAACGACTGAGCCATTACAATGGCTTGTTGGGCTCTTTGAGTAAAATCTCCACCGGGATTTGCAAACATAAAATTAAATTAATCTTTAACTTGTAGCTTAAAATTTTTAATTGGTATTTAATTCAAAAATCAATAATTCTTTATCTAATTTAACCTAAAAACCATCAAAAGTCAACTTTTAAGCCGATTCTTAATTTTAAGATTATTGCTTGCGTTCACTAAGAACAACGGTGAGAGTTATTTCTTCCCGGTCTCTCAAAATTTTGAGATTCACAGAATCGTCGGGGTTATAATCCAAGATAAGCTTGGCTAACGGATTGTCTGAAGTAATTTTAATACCATTGAACTCCAAAATGATATCGTTTTTCTTGATTCCCGCCTTGCCGGCCGGACTGCCGGAAACAACAGCTGTTTCCGTGTCTTTACCTAAGGAATCTTTACCAACCCAGGCCCCATAATCAACAGACAAGTTGTTTGCTTCACTGATTTCTTTGGTGATTAGAGTATAAGAAACGCCCAGCCAAGGATAAACAATAGTTCCTGTTTTTTGCACTTGGTCGATATCTCTCTTCGCCGTATTAATGGGCAAACTAAAGCCAATATTCTCTCCGCTGGAAGAGCGGGCAACATTAATTCCGATTACTTCTCCGGCTAAATTTAAAAGCGGACCGCCGGAATTTCCCGGATTAATAGCTGCGTCTGTCTGGATAATTCCTTCCAAGTTTTCGGTAAAGCCTGCTCCCCCGGTGGCAGTAATACTCCTGCCCAATCCGGACACAACGCCTACAGACACAGTATTCTGGAATTCTCCCAAAGCATAGCCGATGGCTATTACTGTCTGCCCTGTCTGCAAACTCGAAGAATCGCCCAATTTCACGGTGGGGAAAATTTTTCTTTCCCCCTCGGGAACGGTTTCTTGGTCTATTTTGAGAACGGCCAAATCATAAAATGGATCTTTCGCCAAAATTTTCACAGGATATTTGGACCCGTCGTTTAAAAATACCGTATATTCCGCATCCTGCTCTAATGTGACATGCTTATTCGTCAAGATTGTTCCGTCTGAAGAGATGATAAATCCTGTTCCACCCCCTATTTGTTGTTTCTCTGTGCCGTTTTCGCGATATTGAGGAATCAAAAAATCGTTGCCAAACGGCGTATTCATACCACCGAAGGGATCAATATAATATTTTTCAAAAATTGGGACATCTTTGCTGATAATGATACTTACCACGGCCGGTGAATAATCCTTAACCGCCTTTATAATCTTCTGTTCCTGGGTTGTTTGGGGAATATACTGATTCTGGGTTATCGTGTCCTTCTTAATAATAGGAACTCCCTGTTGTTCCAAAATATCAATGACCTGATGCTGCCAATAATAATTAGTGAGAATGGCTCCTGCTCCTCCGGCCACAATAGATATCAGGATTATCAATACGGCCAAAACCCCCGGCGTGCTCTTCATTTTTCCCCTGTTCTTGACAATGCCTTTAAATTTGCTCAAATCTATCTTTGGAAAATTAAATTTGTTTTTCGCGGCACTGCTATTTTGCCAAAAATTATTATTTTCTTCCATTTTGTTAGTCAGCCATTTCAGTTATCAATTACTTTCAACAGCTGATTTGGTTAATAGTTAAATAAGGATAATATTCCTCTGATAATATATGGTAAAAAGATAAACCCGGCCACTGCGGCTGCGCCGATAATCGTCATTAGCACCGCGCTGGCTGCCAAGTCCTTGATTTTTCTAATCTCTTCATTATGGTTTCTGTCTATCAAATTGGTCACCCTTTCCACTTGCGTATTCATCAACTCAATGCTTAAAACTAAAACAATGCATAAAATTATTATCGCCCTTTCCTGCGGAGTAAGAGGAAAATAGAGCATAAAGAAAATAACAATCAAGGAAATAATTACTCCTATTCTGACAGTGTTTTCTTCTCCAACGCCTATGCGCAAACCGCTGAAGGCAACCTGAAAACTTTTTAATAACTTCTTAAAATTGATTGTCATAAATTTATAGTATTTACCATTTTGATACACTCCGAAACCATTGTCAAATAAATCGGGATAGGCCAATGGTTTTGCGCTACCTAAAAAGAGCTAATGGGGCTGTGGATAACTTTTCCCCAAAAATTACGAGGCCGGGCCTCGTAGTGAGAATCCTCAATACTGGCATAGGTTCCGGCGTTTAGCAAAAATTACGAGGCCGGGCCTCGTAATAACCTTGAGCAGACCCCCAAAAATTACCCGGCCAGGACTTATAATGATGTTGTGATGATATTGTGATGATATTGTGATGATATTGTGATGATGTTACCGGCTATCAAAATTACTCGTGCCAGGCGGACAATGTTTGGATTTCGTTCCAGATTTCAGGCTGATTCTGTTTTTCTTTCATCCAATACCACCATTCCGAGCCCCAAAGATAAAAAGTATCTGTTCCGGTATTCCTGGCAAATTGGATTATTCTTCTTAGTTTTTGGAGGTCCATAGATTTCTTCTGCTCTTCCAATGGAGAATCATATAAAAGAGTCGCTCCCCACGGCTCGGCCTGAAGTTCCACGCAGATTGACGGCTTATTAAAAATCTTTTTTATAAGCCAGGCCTTGCGATTATAATAAATGGAAGGAAACGGATAGGTAATATATCTTTTAATTTCTTTAAACCAAACATTCTTATAAAGGGTAAACCCCAAGACATCCCCTAATTTCGCTGCCCTAAACCATAAAGAGTACTCTCCGCTGTCAGAAATTACCACTGGCCTATCGCTCAAGGATTTCACCGCCGTTATTTCCTTTTTCAAAAATTCATCGCCAAAAAGAGCGCATTCCCCAAAGGGGTAAAGCGGTTCATTCTCAACCTGCCAATATTTTATGGCCGAATTATCTTTGTATCTTAGAACAATCCTCTCTACCATTTCCAATGTCTTCTGCTTCTGTTCTTCCTGGCTTAAGGATTTTATCCATCCCGGAACATGACATTCAGGCCAACGAGGCACTTTTCTGCCTATCACTAAAAGAACTTCTGCCCCTCTTTTCTTTGCTTCATTTATTTGCCAATCCATATCAATAAAATCAAAAACTCCGAGCTCTTTTTCTATCAAATCCCAATAAGCAATCAGTTTTAAATTTTTCATCTGCAAATCATCTAAAATCGCAAGATAATTGGCCTTCCAATCTAAGCCCATTAACTCGGCGTGTTTTTGGGAGAAAACCACTCCCCACTTGATATTCTCGGCCGGCGTTGCCTTGCCAACAAACAAAAAAATAAGAACACCGCTGATTAAAACCGAGAAGAGAAGAAGTATAACTTTTAAAATTTTAGGCATTTTAGATGGCTAATAATATCAGTCCTGCCACTATTAATAAGACCGCAAAAATTTTCTGCATAATAATTTGCTTGGAAACTCTATCCGCAAGGAATTGCGGAAACTTATAGGACAGAATAACGGTGAAAATCAAAAGGAACACATATCTCATTCCGTCCATGGCGTTAATGAAAGCAAGGTAAGATAAGGGCGCAAGAAAAATCGCAAAATTCTGCAAAATTCCGGCGCCGGCGCCGATAACTTGATTGGAAATAAACAATAAGGCGATTTTCGGCTTCCCAAAAAAAGATGATAATCGCGCTTTCTTTTTCTTGAAAATCTCCCTTTTTACTTCTTTGGAAAATAAAAACAAGAGGGCGATTAAAAGGCCTCCCACTTTAATCCAAATTAAACCGGAAATAAACGGCAAGGAAATATAAACCAGTTTTGCGGTTGCAAAGCTCAAGGCAAATAGCAGGGCGGTCAAGCAAGATAATATGAAACTTTTTTTGGTTATCCCGCGATTTTTTCCTAAACCGATTAAGACGCCGCCTGTTACTAATAATAAAAAGGCCAAAATTTTCGCCAAACCAATGGGCTCCAGCGCCTGCTTTAACTGCCAAGCAAAAACATAACTCAAAATCAAGGTAAAAATTGGCAGAAACCCGCCAATTGCCGGAATCACTCTTGAGGCCTCAAACAACCGAAGCGATTCGAACAAGCCCAGAAGAGCAAAAAACCAAAGAGCGCCTGAAAGCAAAGCTATTATTAGGGTCAAAAAATCAGGAATCGTAAAACCAAACGGAGCTAAAATAAAAACAAGGACGCCAAGCACGCTCACATAGAAGGCATAGAGTTTCGGTTTGGCAAGAGGGCCGGTCAATAAAAAATCATCAATAACCGCTGATATTGCCATGAGAAAATAGGCGATGATGGCAAAAATTATCCAAAGCATATTTGTCAATCAATTATCATTAGTCATTATTTGATTATTTTTACAGATTTCAGAATAGAAATAGGCGCTCGAGCGGGGTTTTCTTTCAAGGGTGCTATAGTCAATCTCAACTAATCCAAATCTCGGGCCAAAACCATCAGCCCATTCAAAATTGTCCATCAAAGACCAATAAAAATATCCCCTTACATCCACTCCTTCTTGTATCGCTTTATGGACATTTTTTAAGACCTCTGCTATATACCACTCTCTATTTTTATCCTCCGTGTCAGCCAATCCGTTTTCCGTGATATAAATCGGCTTCTTGTATTTTTGCAAATCCTTTAATAAATAATAAATTCCTTCGGGATATAATTCCCAGCCCATATCGGAAACTTTTTTGTTTTCATTTTTTATTTTAAAAGGAAATTGGATTTTAAAATGCATATAAAAATTCAGACCGATAAAATCCGTTTGATTTTTTATCTTATTCAAAAAATATCTATTTTGCCATTGATCAAGAAACCTTGCGACAAATCTATCTAATAAATTTTTATACGGTTCAAAATAGGTATTATTCTTTACTATTCCAATTAAAACTTTATCTTTGCCGAATGTTTTTAATAATCTATATGCGCCCTTGTGGGCCCTGATTAAATTATTGACTACGCGGATATATAAAAAAATATTTCTTTTTTGCGGCAACCAAAGTTGTGAAAGATATCCCTGTCCGGCAAAAACCATTGGCTCATTAATCGTTGTCCAAAAATCAACCAAATCCTTATACTCCCCAAATACTTTCGCAGCATACCTTGTAAAATATTCTATTGACTTTTTGTTAGCAAACCCGTTGATTTCTGCCAGCCATTGAGGCAAGGTAAAGTGGTGCAATGTCACCATTGTTTTAATCCCTCTCTGTTTCAGAGCCATCAACACTCTCCGGTAATGCTCAATTTCTGTTTTATCAAATTCTCCTTGCCTCGGCTCTATCCTCGCCCATTCAATTGAAAGACGATGGACATTCTGATTCAATTCTTTTAATAAATCAAAATCCTGCTCAAAGCGGTTGTAATGGCCGCAGGCAATACCGGCAGAACCATGTCCCCCTTTGGGCGGAGTCACCTCCCAATCAGAAAACTTATTTCCGCCTTCAACCTGATAAGCGGAAGTGGCGCTTCCCCATAAAAAATTGTCTGGAAATTTCAAAACCATTAAATTCCTAATTTCAATCTAATAATTTTTGATACCGACTGATTTATCCTTTCTTCGCTTATTCTACCATTTTCTACCGCTTTGATAAGCGCATTTACTCCGTCTTCGGCGGGCAAACGCCAACCCGAAAAAATCAAAACATCAACGCCCGCCTCTACGGGCAAAGAAACAATATCTTCCAATTCATATCTATTCAATAAAGAATTTTGGTCCAAATCATCGGAGATTACTAATATTTCATTGCCTAATTCTGATTTCAAAAAATCAATCCCTTTTGGGGAGAATGTAAAAGGCAAATTTTTTTCTATGTTTTTATAAATAACATTAGCAATCATTACCATCTCCGGTTTGGCGGCCATTGCCTCTTTGAACAGTCCTATATCCGGAATTTCTTCTTCAATTGCTAATTTTTCCTCCGGATTAAAATTAATATTCCCATAACCGGGAAAATGTTTAATGGTTGTAAAAATTCCGGAGTTTTTTTGCCCCAAGATTAAATTTTTCGCCAAATCCCCTAAATTTTGTTGAGTTTCTTCAAACGAACGACTGTAAATAAAATCACCCGGTTCTGTTTTGTCCAAAAGCGGAGCAAAATTAAGAGAAACGCCGAATGCTTTCAACTCCTGCCCTCTGTTAAAACCGATTTCAAAAGCGTTCTCTGGGTTTTTAATTGCGCTCTGACTGGTCTGTTCCTGAACAAAACTAATTCTGTTAATCTCCCCTCCCTCTTGGTCAACCGCTATAAACATAGGAATGCCAGTGTCTTGCATAGCCATCTCTTGAAGCCCATCTACTAATTTCAATAGCTGAACTCTGTCTTCTATGTTCCAACCCAAAAGCAAAATTCCTCCGGGGTGAAGTTTTTTTATTGTTAATTTTATGTTTTCGGTAAGTTCTTTGCCTTCAAAACCGATAACAAAAAGCTGGCCTATCCGCTGTTTTAAGCTCAAATCACCCAATAAAAAATTATCGGGTAATTTTGTAGTGTTATCGGGCTGACCGAAAAAATTAACCAACAACATTACCATCGCCAGAATCGCCATTATGATAATGAGAGAAGTAATCTTCATTCTTTTATTATCTCATTTTTTCCAGCTCTCTAAAACCCTGCTATTTGAAATCTATGGTCTTTTTTCCAGCGCATAATTAGATAGCCCAAAAACAAGTAATAAAATACTGCCCAAATCCAGGAGATTTTCAGATTGATTGACGAAAAAGGCAGAGAAGCGAAAAAATTAGAAACAATCTGGAGATAGGAAAGGACAAGCCAGCAAGGGAAAACAAAAATCAGAGCAAGGGCATGGGCCATGAGACCGAAAATCGCAGCTAAAAATCCAAAAACTATTACTGCCGGCAGGATAGGGATAATCACTATGTTTGTAAGCGGCGCCACTAATGAAATATATCCGAAATTATAGATTAAAATCGGCAAGGTAAAAATCTGGGCAGCCAAACTCATTGCCAGAATATTCCTTAGCCCTAAAATATTCGAAATCTTTCTAAACCATCGCGAAAATATGGGAAATAGATAATTTATTCCCATCACCGCCAGAAAAGAAAGCTGAAACCCGATGTCGTTTAAGAGAAACGGGTTAAAGGCGAGCATTATCGTAGCCCCGAAAACAATTGCCCTTGAAGAGTCGTTCTGCCTTCCGAGAATTTGACCAAACAAATACAAGAATCCCATAATCCCGGCCCTAATGGTTGAGGGCTGAAAACCGGTAAGGATTATGAATAAAAGAATTAAAAAAACAGTGATTACAAATGCCTGCTTTCTCCACAGCCCAAGGCCCAAAAGGCCTAATATTAATATATTGGTCAAAATCATCACGTGCATCTCTATTGCGTGATAGCAAGTTTTCCCTGACAATAGGCGGGAAAAAAAGACAAAAAATATCAATCCACGCGTTTTAGATTGACTGCCCTTTACCGCAAGTCCCGCACTTTAGGGGGCGGAGGGTTGACTTTTTTTATATACTATGTTAAGCTTTAAAACAGAATCTTCGGAACCACAAGGGAAAAGGAGGAAGCAATGAAAAAGGCGTTCTGGAAAGCGATGGCTATCGGTATGGTCGTCACCCTGGTGGTGACGGGGATAATAGGAGGCCTCTGGCTTGTGCATCGACATTCCTATGTCGCTCAAACCAGGGAGCAGATGGCCTACTTGGCCGATCTGTCGGGATATGCGCTCAAAGAGGCGATTCCTGAAAGAACACAAGCCCAGGCCAGTGAGCTCACCAGGTTCACCACGATGACGCAAGGTGAGGTATCCTACTGGGTGATCTTCTTGGGGGGGGGTTACTTTCGTGCCGGAAGCTATGCCTATCAGCTCACCCGAAAATACCCTAGCGCCATCTCTGAAGCCATGAAGGGCGACACCGCTCCCGCCCAACAACTGGAGGCCAAATGGCTGAAAGACCGCAACATCAGATTCTTCCCCTTTGGGATGACCCTGATGCTCATGTTCCTGTTGGGTTTGGTGATTACTCTTCTGGCGGCCGTCCAAGAAGCTGGGTATTGGGAAAAGGGAAGCAGCAGATGACGAACACCTTCCTTGCTACAAGATGCGGGTCCTTTGGACCCGCATTGTTTTTTTATAATTTATGAAAATGGTGGGAAAATGTAGTCAGCCCTATTTTAGATTCAACCCCGTCTATGCAACGACATTAATCCTGCTTAGCATAAAAGAATCCTTTCGTTGTTACCTCTTGGATTTTACAAGCGGTTCAAGAAAAAATAACAGGAATACGAAGAATGCATAATATAGCGGATTGCTTAATCCCAAGAAACCCAAGAACCCCAGAAAGCCCAAATACCAATGTAATTTTAGTTTCATAATTTTCATAATGATTAACTTTGAGCCCTTTATCCAAGGCGTTCAATATAAACTATGACTGAGATTCCTCAAGCTCTATATTGCTGACATGTTCCCGGAGTTCCTTCGCAACACCAGGATCAATCTCAATTGCTCTCTTCAATCTCTTTTTATCTTCCTTATCCAAGTCGGCTATTACATCCATGACATCTTCAAGATTAAACGCTGGCAATCCATAATAGGCTACTCTATCTTTAAATTCTTTGGTAGAAAGTTCCATAAAAGCCCATCTTGGAGATGCCTGTATATAAGCCATTCTTCTAGACCCCTCCGTAAAAACTTTCTTTTGTAGTAGTATAAGCTTCTCTGAATATTCTTTATTATGTATCTTCGCCAAATAAGCCGTCTCAGTGGTCTCCATAAGATAAACATATTCATATTCTCTGTATTTGACTACCTCTCCGAATTTCATTCTATTTCCGATAATAATTTGATTGTCTCTGCGTTAACCAAACAATCTTTATCTTCGATGGCTAAAGCATAAGGAATTGTGTCAAGAAATTTAGTCTTAGCCCAAGGAGCCTCTTTATGCGCCGCATCTTCAATAGTCTTTGTATTGCTTTCTCCAAACCTAAGACATACTTTTTTAAGAATCTTTAGTTCGTTTTCAGAAAGACATTTTTCGTCTCCATCAGTGAATTTTCTTAGGCATTCAACTCTATGTATATCTTCCCCTTCTGACCTGACAATCTTAAGAGCGTCAGCCAACACTGAATTATCAATATCATCATCTGCGCTGTCTATCAAATTTTTTATGGCAGAAGGGATAGGCCCGTGCTCCAAATTTACATAAGTATCATAAGTTACGGGAGCACCATAATTCTTTACATGCATGAAATCCAAAAAATAGAATAATTTCATTAGCTTTACTTTCCCTAAAAATCTAGGATCTGTATAGGTGTAAAAGTAAAGAATAATCGCTTTTAATTTTGGTAATGATATTTTCATAGAATATTGCTTTAATTCGGACTTAATATGCTCCTTAAAGCAAAACAAGCCCAAGAGAATAAATTCGATAGTGCGTTCCCTTGAGCCACTTTGACGGAAGTATCCCAATTTTAGTAGTTGATGTGGGCATAATTACACAAACTTTAATTATCCACAGCCCATATACTCTTTATGATATTATAGCAACCCTGTCAAGGAAAACAAGGCAATTTGCTAAAAGAATTCAGCGATGCTTGAAATCTCTATTTAAAAATTATTCTCTCTAAAACCCTGCTATTAAAAATCTGTGGTCTTTTTTCCAGCGGATAACTAAATAACTCAAAAATAAATAATAGAGAATGATCCAAATCCAGGAGATTTTCAGATTGATTGACGAAAAAGGCAGAGAAGCGAAAAAATTAGAAACAATCTGGAGATAGGAAAGGACAAGCCAGCAAGGGAAAACAAAAATCAGAGCAAGGGCATGGGCCATGAGACCGAAAATCGCAGCTAAAAATCCAAAAACTATTACTGCCGGCAGGATAGGGATAATCACTATGTTTGTAAGCGGCGCCACTAATGAAATATATCCGAAATTATAGATTAAAATCGGCAAGGTAAAAATCTGGGCAGCCAAACTCATTGCCAGAATATTCCTTAGCCCTAAAATATTCGAAATCTTTCTAAACCATCGCGAAAATATGGGAAATAGATAATTTATTCCCATCACCGCCAGAAAAGAAAGCTGAAACCCGATGTCGTTTAAGAGAAACGGGTTAAAGGCGAGCATTATCGTAGCCCCGAAAACAATTGCCCTTGAAGAGTCGTTCTGCCTTCCGAGAATTTGACCAAACAAATACAAGAATCCCATAATCCCGGCCCTAATGGTTGAGGGCTGAAAACCGGTAAGGATTATGAATAAAAGAATTAAAAAAACAGTGATTACAAATGCCTGCTTTCTCCACAGCCCAAGGCCCAAAAGGCCTAATATTAATATATTGGTCAAAATCATCACGTGCATTCCGGAAATTGCGGTAAGATGGCGAATCCCCGCCTTGTTTAATGTTTCTTCCAATTCCGGACTCAACCGCGACTTATCTCCCAGGATAATTGCTCCTAAAAGCAAACTTTTATCAGCAGAAAAATTCCGATAAATGCTTTCCCTTAAATTATTTTTTGCTGTTAAGATTATCTTAAAAAATTGCTGAAAAACAGAAAGTCCGACTGCCTCTTCAGCGACTCCGATTTTTGGCGAAAAACTAACGGCAAAAATCCCCTGTCGAGACAGATATTCTCTGTAATCAAATCCCTCAAAGTTTAACGGTTTTTCAATTTTTCCTGAAATTTCAACAAATTGTCCGTATTCATATCGAGGATAAAAAGGGAGAAAAACCAAAATTCTTTCTTTGGTCGTGGTTTTCTGTCCATTTATCTCCTTCAATTTTATAGTTATCTTTTGAGTTTTTTGGTTTATCTCCGGTTCTTTAATAATTACTCCGGAAATTTCTTTTCCCGCGCCAAAAAATTTTTCAACCTCTCTTTGAGATTCATTATTTTGCAAAATTTCCACTCTTGTAAAACCTATAAAGAAAAAAATCAAAGCAAAAATAAAAAGCCATTTTGATTTTTTAACTAAGAAAAATAAAATCAAGAGCAAAAAAAGAAAAATAGTTCCAACAAGCCAGAAACCGTTTCGCAGAATCAACCCGAGCAAAATTCCAATTACAAAAGAGAAGCCGGAATAAAAAATGATTTTAGCAGCAAGCGCGTCACCTGATTTGGCAAACATCAAAATGAGGCATTATTTCTTCCTTCAGTTTTTCCAAATATTCATCGGGAAACGGCTTGGTTTTCACAAAACTGGAATCTAATATTTTCCCCTGTGACTGAAAATTTTGTAAAAAATATTTGGGCGCAGGCGCAATCCATCGGACAATTTCTAAAACATCTTTTTTCTCCACCAAACCGGGGACAAGAGTGGTTCTGAATTCAAAATCAATTATTCCTTTCTTCAATAATTTTATACTTTTTTCTATCTGCTCGACATCAATGTCCGCGCCGACTACTGACTTATACTTCTTTTTTGGCGCTTTTACATCCATAGCCACATAATCGAGCAAGTTCAATTCAATCATTTGCTGCAGTATTTCCGGACGGCTTCCGTTAGTGTCTAATTTTATCAAAAACTCCATTTCTTGAATTTTTTCTATAAAATCCGGCAAGTCATCATAAATAGTCGGCTCGCCTCCGCAAATTACCACTCCATCTAAAAAACCTCTTCTTTCCTCTAAAAATTCCAGAATCTTTTCTTCGGAAATCTGCGGATGTTTTTTAATCTTCTCCGGCAAAACAAGCTCCGGATTATGGCAAAATGGACATTTAAAATTACAACCGCTAACAAATATGGTAGCGGCAACTTTTCCGGGATAATCAATAAGCGTAGATTTTTGAATACCGCCTATCTTCATATCTTGAGATTAAACATTTTTCTGTCTTTGAATTCCTGCTGTTTACCTATATTAAACTGACTTACGGGCCTTATGTATCCAACTACCCTTGAATAGACCTCGCAAGGTTGTTCTACGACGCACTTCGGGCACTTAAAATGTTCGCCGGCGATATATCCATGGACCGGACAAATAGAAAAAATAGGAGTCAAAGTAATATAGGGGAGTTTAAATTTAGTAAAAACATTTTTTACCAGCGCTTTAACCGCTTCCGCTCCTGACATTCTTTCCCCGGCAAAAATATGTAAAACCGTACCGCCGGTATATCGACACTGTAACTCGTCTTGAAGTTTCAGCGCCTCAAAAATATCATCAGTATAATTTACAGGCAATTGGCTGGAATTTGTGTAATATGGAATTTCCGGAGTGCCGGCGGTAATAATATCCGGATATTTTTCTTTGTCTTTCCGGGCCAATCTGTAGCCGGTGCTTTCACTGGGAGTAGCTTCCAAATTATACATTTGACCGGTCTCTTCCTGATATTTCAAAAGCCGTTCCCTCATAAAATCCATTATCTCCAGCGCGAATTTTCTTCCATCTTTTGACGCAACTCCCTCTCCTAAAAAATTAACCAGCGCCTCGTTCATCCCGATAAGGCCAATAGTGGAAAAATGATTAGCGTAATAAGCCCCTCTGACTTGCTTAACCCCGCTTAAATAATACTTTGAATAAGGATAAAGCCCTTTTTCAATATAGTCCTCTATCGTTTTTCTTTTAATCTCCAAACTTTCCTTAGCTAAATCCATAACTTTGTCAAGTTGCTCGAAAAAATCTTTCTTGGTCTTGGAAAGATAACTAATTTTGGGAAGGTTAATAGTAACCACTCCGATACTTCCGGTAAGCGCTCCGGCTCCAAACAATCCCCCGCCCCCACGATTATGAAGCTCCTTCATATTCAACCGAAGCCTACAACACATTGACCTGACATCATCCGGACTCATATCAGAATTTATGTAGTTAGCGAAATAATTAATCCCGTATTTCGCCGAGGCCTCAAATATTGAATCAAAAATTGGGTCATTCCAAGGAAAATCTTTGGTTATATTTATGGTTGGAATCGGAAAAGTAAAAGGTCTGCCATATTTGTCTCCCTCAATCATCGTTTCATACAGCGCCATATCAAACATTCTCATCTCTTCCTCAAAGTCGCCATATATTTCTTTTTGGGGTTTTCCTCCCCAGATGACGGGCTGCTTTGCAAATACCGACGATGGTCTTAGGTCTAACGTTATATTTGAAAACGGATTCTGGAATCCCACTCTTGTCGGCACTGCCATATTAAACAAAAATTCCTGTAAAGATTGTTTAACTTGTTTATAGTTTAATTTATCATAACGAATAAAAGGCGCTAAGAGCGTATCAAAATTAGAAAACGCCACCGCTCCTGCAACTTCACCCTGAACGGTATAAAGAAAATTTACTACCTGTCCCAAAACAGCTCGGAAATGCTTGGCTGGTTTTGACTCCACTTTCCCGGGCACTCCACCGAATCCGCGCAACAAAAAATCATATAAGTCCCATCCGGCGCAATAAAGCCCCAAGGTATCCAAGTTGTGGATATGGAAATCATTATTCTCAACCGCCTGCCTGATTTCTTTCGGGTAAATTTTATTCAACCAATATTTTTTTACAATATATGAAACCCCATAATGATTAAGGCCTTGTAAAGAAAAGGTCATATTGGCATTTTCCCGAACCTCCCAATCTAATTTTTCAATATATTGGTCAACTCTATCAACCGCTTCCTCACTGGCAGCAACCGCTTCCCTTGTTATTCTCCTTTGCTCCCGATAAAGAATATATGCCCTCGCTGTTTCAGTAAGGTTCTCCGCAATCAAAACCTCTTCCACTATATCCTGAATCTGCTCAACGCTCGGAATCTCGCTCTCTTTAAAACGCCGGCCTAAAATTTCTGTTACTTTTTTAGAAAGTTTTTTAGACAAAGCGCCATCTGCCTGTCCGGTTGCCGTGATGGCTTTATATATGGCTTTGGCTATCTTCTCTTGTTCAAAGTTAACAATATTCCCGTCTCTTTTTTTAACTTTAGTAATTTTTGTCATTAATTTGATGGGATAAACTTGCCCTTTAGCGGAGCAAGTTTTGTGTTTAATGTCTTTATCTTACCTTAACTCTTGTTTCCAGTCAAAAAGGTCTGCTGTGGAAAACTCAATCAAAAAACCTCTAAAATACGGCCCTCCCTGACAGATATTTATAAATCACTTAACCTTAATAATTTTATACTTGATTTTCCCTTCAATATTTTGAAAAACCGCTTCATTTCCTTCTCGTTGTCCTAACAAAATTTCACCAAGAGGTGATTTATAGGAAATTTTTCCGTTTAAAACGTCCGCTTCACCGGACCCAACAATTTGAAATTTCTCTTTTCCATTTTTCGATTCAATCCAAATCATAGAACCAATCTGGATTTCCCCTGCTTGAGCGTAATTTTTGTCGACCAATGCCGCTGTGCCGACAATTTCTTTTAATTCTGAAATCCTACCCTCTAAAAATCCTTGGGCATCCTTTGCCTCATGATAAGCGGCATTTTCTTTGAGGTCGCCGAATGAAATCGCATGCTTCAATGTTGTGGCGAGCTCTTTTCTCTTAGTGTTTTCCAGATGGTCCAATTCTTTTTTTAATTTTTCCAGCCCCTCTCGGGTCAAATATCTTGGCATAGTATGAATTATGTTTATTCAATACCCTGTGAATAACTTTTTCCAAAAAATTACGAGGCCGGGCCTCGTAGTGAGAATCCTCAATACTGACGTGGGTTCCGGCGTTTTGCAAAAATTACGAGGCCCGGCCTCGTAATTTTTGGATGGGTAATTTGGGTAATCTCAAATACATCTGTAAAAGCTGGGCAAAAACTTTTTCCCAAGTAAAATTCTTTGAAAATTCTATGGCAAAATCCCTAATCCGCTCTATTAAATCTGAATCATCCAATAGGGCGCTTACTTTTTGACAAATGTCCTGCGGGTCTTTGGGTTTTGTCAAAAATCCATTTTCATTGTCTTTCACAAGCGACTTCGAACCGCCGGCAGCGGCCACAACCGGAACAAGCCCCGATGCCATTGCTTCTATGGTGACATTTCCAAATGTTTCAGTAGTTGAAGGGAAAACGAATATATCCGAAGACGCATAGGCCTTAGAAAGCTCTGCTTTTTCAATATGGCCGAGAAAGACAGCGCCCGGCATAAGTTGTTCCAACTCATTACGCACCGGCCCGTCGCCCGCAATAACCATCATAAAATCATTTCTTTCTGCCTTTAACAACTTATAGGCCTCTGCCAAAGTACGCAAATCCTTTTCCCAAGTGAGCCGACAAACACACAAAAGTATTGCCTGGTCTTCATTTTTAAGAATTTTTTGTCTCCAATCCTGCGAACGAAAAGAAATGTCAAAATTGACCAAATCAACTCCCCAGGGAAGCGCGTTTACATTTGGAATATTGTGCGCGATAAGCTCTTGAGCGATAACTTCCGAGGGAGTAGTGGTAAAACTCATCTGTTTGTATAACTTTCTCAATAAAAACCAAACCACTGGCCTTAAAAAAGCAAGGTGATAATAAGAAAGATATTTGCAGAAATCGGTATGATGAGTAGCGACAATTGGAATATGACGTTTTTTGGCGTATTTTAAGGCAGACCAAGCAATAGTGTCTGGGCTATGAAGATGAATAATGTCCGGCTTAAATTCATCTAATTGTTTTTTGAATTTCCTGATGCCGGGCAAAGAGAGACGATATGCTTTATAAAGAGGGAACATAACCGAAGGAATCTGCACAACCGGCACAGGAGAGATAGAAGCATCTTCCGCCCAACCGGTGATAATTATTGACTCAATTCCCTTCTTTTGCGCCTCCTTGATTAAGGCAAGAAGAACGCGGGTTACGCCATCTTCTTTCTTAAGGGTTCCGATAAAATACGCTATTTTCATATTAAAACGCAATTTTTTATCCAACTATCGACTTTTCATTTTTTTATTTTAGCAGAAAATCGCTAGGAAAGCGATTTTTTGCTGGCTCATTTTTAGCAGAAAATCGCTAGGAAAGCGATTTTTTGCGAGTTCATTCCTAAATTTATTATTTCTTCTTTGTCTGTTTTTTTACAATACCTCTTTTCTTTAATTTTCTAATAAGCCGTTTTTGATTTCTCCATCCAATTCCCATATTATTTATTGATTAATGGTTACTGATTAGTGATTACTGATTATCCCACTCCGGCGGCGATCAAAGTGATTTTAACTTCGTTGGGCTTGAGCTTTCTATCTTCTATGGCCCCAAAGATAACGCGGGTAGCAGAAGAATTTTTTGTTATAATCTTGGCTGCCTGCTGGACCTCAACTAAAGACAAATTCTTCCCGCCAGTAATATTAAACAAAACTCGGGTCGCGCCTTGAATACCGAAGTCCAAAAAAGAAGAATGAATTGCCATCTCTGCTGCTTTCACAATTTTATCATCTCCTTCTGCCCTGCCTACTCCAAAAAGGGCATTGCCTGAATTACTCATTACTGCCTTAACGTCTGCAAAATCCACATTGATAATACCCGACTTAACTATTAAATCAGAAATACCCTGCACTGCCTGCCTCAAAACTTCGTCGCAAATCCAGAAAGCCGAAAGGAAGGTGGTCTTCTCATTTATCTGGGAAAGAAGCTTGTCGTTGGGGACAACAAAAAGAGTGTCCACCCTATCTTTTATTTTTCTCTGCCCCATTTTAGCAATCATTTTTCTTTGTTGTCCTTCAAAGGAAAATGGCAAGGTGACTGCCCCTATTGTCAAGGCGCCAAGCCCTTTGGCAATTTCAGCCACTACTGGCGCCGCACCGGAGCCAGTGCCCCCGCCCAGGCCGCAAACAACAAAAACAATATCACTCCCTTTTAACGCTTCTTCTATCAATCCCCGGCTTTCCTCTGCCGCTTCTTTTCCTATATTCGGGTTCATCCCCGCCCCGAGTCCCCGGGTAAGATTTTTCCCTATTTGAATTTTTTTATGCGCTTTTGTTTTCTTTATGTCTTGCGCATCACAATTAAGGGCGATTAATTCTACGCCCTCTATCTTACATTTGGCCATCCGGGAAATGGCATTTCCTCCGGAACCGCCCACCCCCACTACTTTTATTTTTGCTCCTGTTCTCATTATTCAAAAATTAGGGGATAAAAACCCTAAAAAGCTTTTTAATTTTTGAGCCGAATTTATTGTTTAAGAAAGAATTATTTCCGCGCTCTTCCTCTAATCCGCCTAACGCCAGTCCGCACAAAACGCCATAACTAATATTATCTTCCAAACCGAAAAAATTTTTGATAACGCCCTTCCGAACCGGCAATTTCAACTCGCTTTTTACAAAATTAACGATTCCAGGGAGCTTAGAGCCCCCGCCGGCTAAAATTATCCCTGCTGGCAGAGCTTCTTGTTTACCTATCTTTTTTAATTCCTTATTTATCAAATCAAAAATTTCTATCACCCTGGCCCGACCGGCTTTAACCATTTTTTTGGTATCAAAGACAAATTCTTCATCTTTATTTATGCTAATTTTTTCTTTTTTTGTCTTATTCTGGAAAAAATATGACCCAAACTTTCTCTTAATCTCTTCTGCGATATTTATATCTACTTGTAAGGCAATTGCTATGTCTCGGGTAATATGGGCAGACCCGACCGGCAAGATGGCCAAATGAATCAAATTTCCATCCTCAAACACCGCCAACCCCGTTGTTTCGGCCCCGATATCTATAAGCGCTGTCCCCAACTCTTTTTGCTGGGGCGTCAAAAGCGCTTTTGCAGACGCCAAGGGAGAGGGGACAACATCAACGATTCTTTCAACTCCTGCTGACATTGCTGTTTCAACAAGCTTATTTAAATAAGGAGAAAATGCGCAAACCGCCAAAGCATTTACTTCCAGTTTAATTCCTTTCATTCCCACAACATCTTTCAGTCCGGCCTCGCTGTCAACAATAAACTCTTTAGGAAAAACGTCTAGAATTTCCTGGTTGGAAGTGAGATTGGCAATAATATTCGTTTTTGCCTCTTCTGTCACCCGGTCCTCGTCATCTGGCGAGACCCGCTGGTCAGCTCGAGAAATCGCCACCGCGCCATGCCCATATTCAGATATAATATGAGCGCCTCCGACATTAATAAAAACATCTTTTATGCGATGGGGGCTGACCTCACTATTAAGTTTCGTCAAAACATAATTAATTTTGTCAGAGACGACATTGGCATCTATCACTACCCCTCTTTTCAGGCCGTCAGATAATACGCTCGCAACTGAAAGAACCGCCGCCCCTTCTCCGTCTCTTTTTTTCTGGGCAACTATCCCTTTTATATACCCAGAGCCGATATCAAGCGCGCTTACTATGTTATGGGTCCGAGCCATATTATTATTCTTTGAAAAAAGTTAAATATTCTTGCTCTTTGGCTTTCATAATTTTTTCCGCTTTTTGGTTTTCATGGTCATAGCCCAAAAGATGCAAAAGACCATGGACAAAAATATGCAATAAAGCGATTTTTTTTTCAAAACGAATTTCTGACGGACAAATTATTATTTCTCCCAAACTCTTTGGCAGACCCGCCGATGCCTCCGGATAATTATCTCCTCCAAAGGATAATACATCTGTGGACTCATTTTTCTTCCGATAAATACGATTTAATTCCGCAATTTTGGCCTTATTCACAAAAGCCACAGACACATTCCACTCTTCTCCCGGTTTCTCTGCTTGCAAAACTTTTTCTCCTATTATTTTTAATAACCCCTCGTCTATGATAGTTTTAGTAAGGTTATTAATTTCAATCATATAATATAACTATTTGGACAATAATTCTTTTACAATCGCGCTCACGACTGTGCCATCTGCTCTGCCTTGAATTTTCGGCATCAAAACGCTCATTATCTTGCCCATATCCTTTATTGTCTCTGCTTCAACTTCTTTGAGCGCTTCTGCGGCTAACTTCCTGATTTCCTCTTCTGGCATTTGTTCCGGCAAATACTGGTTTAGTATCTCCATTTCCTGTTTTTCCTTATCCGCTAATTCCTGCCTCCCGCCTGTTTTGAACTGCTCAATCGCTTCTTTGGACTTTTTGGCAAAAGAAGAAATCACCCCAAGAACCTCTTGGTCTGTAAGCCGACTTTCTTCTATAAGTTCCGCTTCATCTTTAGCGTCTTTTATATCCGCTCTTTTGTTTTTCTCTTTTTTGATAATACCATCCAAAAGAAGACGTAAAACGGAAAGCCTTCTCTTTTGACTATTTTTGAGAGATTCATGCAAATCATTCTGAATTTTTTCTCTTAAGTCCATAAAACTATTAGAGCTTACCCATTTTTTGCATTTTTTGGTATCGCTTTTTTGTTGCTTCTTTTCTAAGAGCAGCTTCTTTTTTGAGCTTCTGGCTCAGCGGACGGCTGATGTACCGAGACGCTTTGGCCCTATAAACCAAACCGCTCCTGCGGAGCCCTCTTACAAACCGGCTTACCAATTGCCGGCTGTTTTCTCTTTCTTCTTTTTCAACTAAAAGACCTGACATATAATTAATTTATTATTATTTTAATTTTTTCTTCAATTCTCTAACAACCTTATCTATTGTTACCGATTTTTGCCTGCCATCAGCCATATCCCTAATAATAATCGTATTCCTGTTTGCCTCTTCTTCACCGATAATTAAGGAATACAATGTTTTTCTTTTATCGGCATTCTTAAGCTGGACAGACAAGGAATCCTTGTCAAATGACTCTGCCACCAATATACCGGCTTTCCGAAAATCCTCCATAAGTTTCAGAGAATTAATTTTGGCAGTATCGCCGAGTTGGGCTAAAAATACTCGCGGTTGCGGGATTTCGACGGGATTTAAATTGCGCTCCTTCATTATAGCAATAATCCTTTCAACCCCGGCAGCTCCTCCACAAGCGGGAACGTTTTTCCTTGAAAAAAGTTTGACAAGATTATCATATCTTCCCCCGCCTACCAAGCTTCCAAGCTGCCGGCCAAGTTCGCCTTCGGCAATGATTTCGAAAACAGTTCTGGTATAATAATCCAACCCTCTTACTAAACAAGGATTCAGACTATAGGGCAGACCTAAGCCATCTAAAAACTCCAAAACCTTTTTGAAATGATTATGGCATTCTTTACAAAGATGGTCAATAATTTGGGGGGCGCCAAGAGCTATCTGCTTACACCTTTCCTGCTTGCAATCCATTATCCTCAAAGGATTTGCCTTGAGCCGTCTTTTGCAATCTGCGCATAAAGAATCCTCGTTTTTCTTTAAATATCTTACTAAAAGCTTCTTATATTCTCCTATACACTCTTTGTCTCCGATACTGTTAAGTTCAATAATCAATTTTTTAATCCCCAGGGATTGAAGAATATTATAAAAGACATAAATAACTTCCACGTCCACTATCGGGTGCTCGGAACCAAAAACCTCCAGATTGAATTGGTTAAATTGGCGGTACCTGCCTGCCTGCGGCCTCTCGTGTCTAAAGACCGGACCAAAAGAAAACATTTTGACCGGCTGAGGCAAACTTATCATCCCTTGTTCAAGATAGACCCTTGCCAGGGACGGAGTAAATTCCGGCCTCAGAGTTAAGGAATCCCCGCCTTTAGTCCTAAGCGAATACATTTGTTTTTCTACTATTTCGGTTGCTTCACCGGTACCTTTCTCAAAAAGTTCAGTTGATTCTAAAATCGGCGGAGTGATTTCTTTAAATCCATAAAATGAAGAAATTTTTTCTCCGGTTCCGTAAACCTTCTTATAAAACGGCTGTTCTTCCGGGAGAATATCAAACATTCCCTGAGGCGCCTGAATTTTTTTGCTCACCTGTTTTCCTGTCATATCATCATTTGCTGACAAAAGTATTTAAGGGCCATAATCGGAAGACGCTTCTGCCGATAATTAAATCCTTTTTCAAGGGACCGAACGACCGGGAGTCCAAGGAAACATTGCGATTATCGCCGCAAACAAAATATTGATTATCGTCAAGGGTTATTTCGAGATGCCCGGCAGTTTTAGTTTCAAAAGGCAAATATTTTGATTCATTTAAGATAGAAAAATCCTCATCGTCATTTTTTATAAAAATCTGCCCATCAAGGACTTTTATCGTCTCTCCGGGTAAGCCAACCACCCTTTTTATTAATCTTTTGCTCGTATCTTGCGGGTTATAGAAAATTATCACATCGCCCCGATGAGGGCTGCCTAAACGATAAGAAATTTCATCAACTATGATATAGTCATAATCATGGAAATTGGGTTCCATGCTCGCACCACTCACAAAAAAGGGCTGGAAAACAAAAGCCCTGATAGGCACGACTATGAGCAAAGCGATAATGCTTATCTTAACTATCTCCCAAATAAAAAGAATAAATTTTTTCATAATCTGATAACAATTTAGTGACAATTCAATCATTGTAAACCAAAAGCGATGTTTTGACAACAAAAAAGCGGGGGCCGGTTGGTAATCCACGCTGATGAGCCGAAAACGCAAGAGTTAGAAGAACCTCTCAATTCTAAACTGCGCCATTGGAAGATAGTTTGCTATTATTTGAGGAGGAGACATCTCCCTTCCTGCGCAAATGTAAAAAATTACCCGCCCCGGGCGGGTAAAATAACATAATAATTCAAAACCGACGGAACAAATTTTATTATTGACATTGATTGATTGCCTGATTTTTAAAAATAGATATATAATGAAAACATGATTTTGATAGTCGGGCTTGGAAACCCGGGTCTAAAATTTAAAAACACCCGCCATAATATTGGATTTGAAATCTTGGACCAAATAAGAAAAAATGGCGATTTTTCTGTTTGGGAAAATAAAAAACGGCTTAAAACAAAGTTGTGTATCGGGGAATACGGAGATAAAAAATTGATTCTGGCAAAGCCCCAAACATTTATGAACAATTCCGGCGAAGCGGTAAAACCATTAACCGCTTTTTATAAAATATCGCCGGACGAACTTTGGATTGTGCATGATGATATAGATTTGGAATTCGGAAAAATAAGAATTAAAAATGAATCTGGCTCCGGCGGACACAAAGGAATTGAATCCATTATCTCTTTACTCGGGAACAAAAATTTTAAACAGCTTAAAATAGGTATTCTAAACAAAGCAAAAAGCAAAATAGATACAAAAAAATTTGTTTTGCAAAAATTTACCAAAGAAGAATCAAAACAACTAAAAAATATAAAGGAAGAAGCGATAATCTCTTTATTCTCTTCTTTATAGAAAAACATCAGGACCCTAATGGAAGATATAAAAACAATCGGTATAGATGACCCTTTCTATCCCCGACTGCTGAAAGAAATAATTGACCCGCCAAGGGTCTTATATTATAAAGGAAACTTAGGTCTCGGCAGAGAGCCGGTGATAGCCGTTGTCGGCACAAGGCGATGCTCGGATTATGGGAAACAGGCAACAATAGAAATTGTTTCCAAGCTGGCCCAAGCCGGATTTGTAATCGTAAGCGGAATGGCAAAAGGCATTGACACCATTGCTCACCAAACCGCATTGGACTATAATTCCAAAACAATCGCCGTACTGGGAACCGGCCTTGACGAAAAGAGTGTTTATCCCCAAGAAAACCTCGGCTTGTTCCAAAAAATTATTGAAAGCAACGGGGCCGTTATTTCAGAGTATCCCCCAAACACACCGGGCCATAAAAGCAATTTTCCGAAAAGAAACAGGATAATTTCAGGAATCAGCAATGCCCTCTTGGTAATTGAGGCGAAAGAACGGTCCGGCGCTTTGATTACCGCTCGCCACGGATTCCAACAGAAAAAAACGATTTTTGCTTTACCCGGCTCCATTTATGCCCTAAATTCCAGAGGATGTAACGGCCTTATTAAATGCGGGGCAAAATTGGTTGAAAACGGAGAAGATATTTTGAAAGAATTTGGAATTACTCCAAAAATAATAAGCCAAAAACTGGTAAGCGCGACAAATGAGGAAAAATCAATATTAAACGCCCTAAAAAATCAGGCCTTGCATATCAATCAAATAATTGAAAAGACCAAATTATCTCCAATGAAAATAAATTCTTGTTTGATTAATTTAGAAATGACAGGGATAATAAAAAATTTAGGAAGCAATGTCTTTATTATAAAAAACAAATGGCAAAATTAATTATTGTGGAAAGCCCTACTAAGGGAAAAACTCTCGGCAACTTCTTGGGCAAAGAGTATGAGCTCGCGGCCAGTTTTGGCCATGTCAGAGATTTGCCCAAATCAAAATTGGGCGTTGATATTGAAAATAATTTTGCCCCTCAGTATGTCATCCCCACAAAATCAAGAAAAACCGTAAATTCTTTGAAAAAATTGGTTAAAGATGCTTCTGAAGTCATCCTCGCTACCGACGAGGACAGAGAAGGAGAAGCGATTGCCTATCATCTTAAAGAAATTTTGGGTTTAAAAAGTTATCAAAGAATCGTTTTTCACGAAATAACTGAAAAAGCAATCAAGGAAGCGCTGAAAAATCCGCGTCAGCTTTATCTGAATTTAGTGGACGCTCAAACGGCGCGAAGAGTGTTAGATAGAATCGTGGGCTATAAACTATCGCCTCTCTTGTGGAAAAAAGTCGCTCGCGGACTTTCTGCCGGTCGAGTCCAGTCAGCAACAGTCCGGCTAATAGTGGAACGGGAAAGGGAAATCGAAAAATTCAAAGCAGAAGAATATTGGAATATAATCGCTTCACTCAAAACGAAAAACGAATTTGACGCTATTTTGATAGAAAAAGACGACAAAAAAATTCCGAAATTGGGGATTAAGACGCAGAAAGAAGCGGAAACGATAGTCAATGATTTAAAGGATGCGATTTTTGAAGTAACATCTATTGATAAGAAGGCGACGAAAAGAAATCCTCTTCCCCCATTCACCACCAGCACGCTCCAACAAACCGCCGGACAACGATTGCGGTTAAGCTCATACAAAACAATGTCTCTGGCTCAAAACCTTTATGAAAGAGGGCTGATTTCCTATCATCGGACCGATTCTTTAAATCTTTCCGCTGAATCCACTTTCGCAGCCAAAAAATATATTATTGAAAATTTTGGAGAAAAATATTGGCCCGGTTTTTCGCGTAAATACAAAACAAAAAGCAAAGGAGCACAGGAAGCGCACGAAGCAATCAGGCCTTCCAACCCCCAAAACGACCCCCAAAAACTTAATTTAGAAGGGGCCCAAGCAAAACTTTATCAATTAATCTGGTCAAGATTTATGGCAAGCCAAATGAGCGAAGCGATTATTGATTCTACGGATGTAAAGATTGAAGCGAGAAATCCGGAGTCCTGCAAATATATTTTTCAGGCAAGAGGACAAATATTAAAATTTGAGGGATTTTTGAAAATTTATCCATTGCAATTTGGAGAAAATGAGATTCCGGAACTTCAAGAAAAAGAAATATTGGAATTAATCAAACTGACTCCTTCACAACATTTTACTCAGCCCCTTGCCCGCTATAACGAGCCCTCTTTAATCAAAGCATTGGAACAATACGGAATCGGCCGGCCATCCACTTATGCCCCGATTATTTCTACCATCCAAAGGCGGAATTATGTTTCTAAGAACGAACAAAAAAAATTCCAACCAACAGAAATCGGCACGGTGGTAAATGATTTGCTGGTGGAAAATTTTCCTAAAATTGTTGATATTGAATTCACCGCTAAAATGGAGGCGGATTTAGATGAAATCGCCGAAGGGGAAAAGGAATGGCAGAAAGTAGTAAGTGATTTTTATCAGCCATTCGCCGAGACGTTGTCCAGAAAGGAAAAAGAGCTTTCCAAGCAGGAAATTGCGGAAGAAAAAACCGATAAAAAATGCCCCGAATGCGGAGCGGAATTGATTATAAAATTAGGGAGGTTCGGCAAATTTTACGCCTGCACCAATTTCCCAAAATGCCGGTATACGGAATCGCTTAAAGACAATAAACTCGGAATTCCCTGCCCCAAATGCAAACAAGGAGAAATTACTGAAAAACGGACTAAAAAAGGAAAAATATTTTACGGTTGCAATAAATTTCCGAAATGCGATTTTGCTTTATGGGACAAGCCAACCGGTAAAAAATGCGAGCAATGCGGAGCATTAATGATAATAACAAAAAGGAAGCAAACAAAATGCTCAAATAAAGAGTGCGGAGAAACCTCTAAAAAAGTTGAAAAATAGCATTAAATTTGCTAATAGATAAATATGCCGGAGTGGTGAAATAGGTAAACACGATGGATTCAAAATCCATTGTCCGCAAGGACTTGTGGGTTCGATTCCCTCCTCCGGCACAATCGCTTGTCCGCCTTGGGCGAACTTCGCTCAAATTAAAAGTTAAAAATGAAAAGTTAAAAATAGAGAAACCAAAATTACGAGGCCGGGCCTCGTAATTTTTAATTAGTGATTAGTGATTATTGATTATGGGGTGCGGGAGATTACTTCTTCGGCTAACTGCTTGAACGCGCGAGCGGCGCGGGAATTGGGAGCGGATTTTAAAATCGGCTCTTTTGAACCCGTTACTTGGGATAAAATAGCGGTTCTGGGAATAACAGTATTATAAACATAACCTTCAAATTCGTTTTTAACCGCCTTGGAAACGCTTCTTGAAATCTTGCTTCTCCAACCATACATTGTCAAGACAGCGCTCACTTCTTTTTCTTTCAGAGAGATAAAAGAATGAATCATAGAAACTAATTGATTAGCATTTCTTAGGGCCAGGCATTCTGATTGAATTGGAATCATAATTTCATCAGCGGTATAAAGAGCGTTAAGGGTAAGAATATTAAAATCCGGGCAAGTGTCTACAATAACAAAATCGTAGTCCTCTTCCATTTTCTCAATCGCTTCTTTCAGTCGAGTTTCCGGCTTGCGCACTTCTCTTAGTTTACTGATGGCAGAGATTAGCTCCGGGAAAGAAGGCATAATATCAAAAGCGAAATAAGGGGTGCTTTTGACCGCCAATTTTGGTCTGATTTTTTGCAATAAAACATCGCCCACATAATTCGGGCTGCTTTTGATTCCCAAAGAAAAAGTGGCATCTCCTTGCGGAGTTAAATCAATGAGTAAAACCCTTTTCCCAAGAGCAGAAAGAAACATAGAAAGATTTACCGCCACATTTGTCTTCCCTGTTCCGCCCTTCAAATTGGCTAAAGCAATAATTTTAACCATTATTATAGGTTAGTATATTTGCCTTAAAAACACAATTTAAAATTTGACTTCGCAACAACTATATGGTAATATTTAAATTACTCTAACTTCTGAAGGGGGAAACAAAAAATGAAGACAGTGCTACTGATAAACACACCCGAAGGAGTACGCCGAGAGATAGAAAAAGAAGTGGCAAAAGGCAAGTGCAACCTTGCTGTGGCGTTGACCGAGGAAACAGGAATGCGGCAAATCGGTGAGATTCATCCCGACATCGTCCTTTTCAATGCTCGCGGGTTTGACGGAGACCACTACGAGGACCCGCGCGCTGTTGCCTTTTCTATCGTCAATAGGCCGGGGATGACTGCTGTCGCTGTCTCACAGTTTTCCTACGAACGTACGGTTTTTGAAAAGTTAGGATGCGAATTCTGCCGCCCGGAACAAGTGGGCGAAACGGTTCGGAGAATGCTCTCTCCGGAAAATTGAGAAACAGCGGAAACGAGTAAAGCCGAGTCGCGAGACCCGGCCTTTTTTTCTCTAATAAAGTTATTTCTTTGGTAGAACTCTCGGCGCCGAATTGACTATGGAAATCCCTTCTTTGTCAAAGGCCTTTTTAATGCCAAAATTAATCGTTTCCCTGACTTTAACAAAGTCATTGAAATTGGCTGATTTGAAAAAATAGGCGATTTCAAACCCCAAATTAAATGTCCCAAATTCTTTAAAATATACCCTATCCACCATAACTCCTTTAATGTTTTTTAAAATATCCTTGATTATTCCGGGAATTTTTTCTAATTTTTTTAGCGGCGTATCATAAGCAACTCCTATCATAAAAACAGACCTTCTTCTCTGCATTTGGCCGAAATTATGAATTCGAGAATTAGTGAGCTCCTTGTTGGAGATAACCAATTCTTCTCCTTGTAAACTTTGCAAACGAGTAGATTTTATCCCAATACTCTTTACTTTGCCCATTTCTTCGCCAATAGAAATAAAATCCCCTACTTTGAAGGGTCGGTCAATGTCAATCGCAAACGAAGCAAAAATATCGGCCAGAACATTTTGTAAAGCAAAAGCGATAGCGATACCGCCGATTCCCAAGCTGGCTGCCAAAGCGGTGACATTATATCCAAAAGACCGCAAGATGACAATAAATCCAAATGCCCATACTATAACCTTTGTTAATTTGCCGACAAACCGCAGGCCCGGACGATCTATCTTCCCGTCTTTTTCATCTTCTGATACGGCTCTCTCTGTGCTGTAATCTATCAAAACCTGAACGGCTTTTACTATGTAAAAAACCAAGAAAACAAAAATTACTGTCGGAAAATATTTCTCTATGGCTTCCGGAATACGGATAAAAAGGAATGCCAAATAAAAAGAAAGAATAACATATAGGGGCCAACCCACGGAATCAATAACTCTAACCAACACATCGTCAATTTTGGTTTTAGTGTGCTTTGCGAAATTCTTTAATTTTACGATTATAAACTCCTTAAAAATTCTTAAAATTAAAATAACCACTATAAAAACAAAAAACGCTATCAAGTAATCAAAAAACGTATTTCCCCAAAAAACTTTGCTTAATACCTCCGGCCTATTGCTCAATGCTTGAGATAAATAATCTTTTATAACGGCTATGTTTATCATTTCTTTTTAGAATCTATATTTTTATATTATAACAGATGCAAACAATTAGCCCAAATCAAGAATCCAGTGAAAACATATCAAAAGATATTCTTTTCTTATCCCTTGCTTTTGGGGCATACGCCCTTATCAATTCTTTTGCTTTTTGAATTGATTTTTCGCTAATTTCTTTTTTATATCCCCTTATCAAGGCAGTCGGACCGGCCGGCTCTTTCATTTCCAACAAGACATCGTTATTTTTACCTAACTCTCTCAATTTTAAATTCTCTTGGTGGTTTCTTCCTATAATTATTTTAACGCCATTATCCCAAAAATGCCTGCCTACTTTCAACAAATCAATATCATCCATACTCGGCTTTGCAATATTCTTGATTAAGTCCCTTAATTTTTCGGAGAACCGGGAATCAGTCAAGAGGCATCCTCCACTGGGTGTAGGGAACCAATCAATTTTCCATTTTTTTGCCATTGCCAATTGTTCTTTTCGCGAGCGGCCGCTGATTGACAGAAGCTTACTCCTGTTAATAAGCCCTTGCTTCTCTGCCTCTGTCGGTTCAAGCAACTTAGCCGACAAAGGCCTCAAAAGATATCCCTTAAGTCCGCTCTGTTTTTCTATCAACTTTAGAGATTGTTTATTTTGAGACATCGGCCTTTCTCCCAAAACCTCTCCGGTGGCGACAAAATCAAAGCCCTTTCTCGTCATTATCTCTTTGGCAACTCTAAGCATCAACATATGGCAATCTATACAGGGATTCATATTTTTACCATAACCATGCCTTGGATTTTTAACCATTTCAAAATGCTTGCGAGAAAAGTCAACTATTTTAAGATTAACGCCAAGTTTTTCGGCTGTTATTTGCGCATGTTCGGAACCAAAAAAACAACTCTTAAAAACCAGGGTTTCTACTTTTATCTTTTGCTCCAATAATAATTTAACCGTCAGGATAGAATCTAACCCGCCTGACAGTAAAACCAATGCTCTTGCTTTTTTCATCAGCAATTTATTGAATGTTTATCGAATGTCTTCCGTAACTCTTTGGCCGTCAGGCAATGACCTATTGGGCCAAATCTTTTTACCCGGAGAAATAATGACTCCGGCTCCGGTCTTTACTTTGTCCCCTATGACTGCTCCAAATTTTGCCCTTTTGGTGTCAACAATTTTTCCTTTGGCCGACGTTCTTACCGTTGTTCCATCTTCGTTAAAATTCAAGGTGGTTGTCCCTGCCCCTAAATTGCAGTTATCTCCAATTACAGAATCAGCGACTAAACACTTGGGGCCTATCTCCGTATTACTACCAATAACAGTGTTATCAATAGTTGCCCCTTCTCTTACCTTAACTCCATCTCCGATACTGCTAAATTTTCTAATAAAGCAATTTGGCTCAATCAAACAACTTTTTCCGATATAGACAGGGCCTTCCACTCGTGTCCCTTTTTCTATAATCGTTCCCTTGCCTATCAATAAATTTCCGGAAACCACGCAATTCTCATCTATCCTCCCCTGATTGGCTCCTCCTGCTTTTTTTAATAGCGCCTCACTGGCCTCGATAAGATGCCAGCAGAATGAAATCGGAATCCATTGCTCTGCCTCCTGAACGTTAAGTTTTTCTTTGGCGATGAACTGTTTAATATAGTCAGTAAATTCGTATTCTCCTCTTTCGGATTTTTCAATTGAAAAACTAAAAATATCTCTCGGTAAATAGTACATCCCCGTATTGGCCAAATTAGAAGTTGGAATTTTCGGTTTTTCTACAAATGATTCTGCTATTTTATTAGCAACGCCCACAATCCCGAAGAATTTTGGCTGCTCAACTTTTTTAACCAAAATACAAGGAAACTTGTCCAAGACATTTTTAATATCATCGCGACTGTACAAATCATCTCCGTTCAGAAGCAAAAATCTTTCCTTGATAAGAGGCAAGGCGGCTTTAGCAGCATCTGCCGTGCCTAATGGCTCTTCTTCCAGCGCGTATTTTATTTTAACTCCTCCATATTTTCTTCCGATTATCCTTCTAATCTCTTTACATCTCTCATCCGGCCTAATTACTAAAATCGCAGTTCCCACTAACCCATCTAATTGTTCTAAGTTGTGTTCTAAAATACTTTTACCCAATATCTTCAACAAATGTTTTTGTTTTTCAGATGAAAGGGGCTGCATCCTTTCCCCTCGGCCTGCCGCCATAATAACAGCGTTTAAGCCATCTGCGCCATATTTTCTTTCTTTTGGTTTCTTAAGTAATAAAAACATTTTTAAATATCCAATAATAATTTCGCTATTTTAAAAGGATTATGGACTATCTCCCCATCATCATTTATCAAATCAGCGCCCATAAATTTATCCCCTGAAAGTTTTTCGTCTATTTTTGTAATTTCCAATAATTCAGGATGAATCTCTTTAAATTTTCTAACCCGCTCTGCCGAAGGAATATTGTTGTTATATATCACATAATCCAATTCGTCCCCTAAAAATTTTTCAATTGCCAGCGTAAAATCAATGACTCCATAATTGTTTGTCTCCCCTTGTTTGGTCATTACATTTACGATATAAGCAGTCCTTCCTTTACTTTCCATTATTGCCTCCTTTACCCCTTCGCATAAAAGAATTTGGGCCAGTGTTGAATAAAGGTCTCCGGGTCCGATTACAATCAAGTCCGCGTTTTTGATTGCTTCTATGGCCTTAGGGTAGGCCCGGGCAGGAGGATCCAGGTAGATGCTATGTATCTTAAATTCCGGCTTATGTTTCGGCTTATCAATATTTTTTTCTCCCTTAACGACTTGGCCATTCTCCAGTACTGCGCAAACCTCTGATTTTTCTAACGTAACCGGCAAGACATGATGATTTACATTAAGAATCTCACTTAAAACTTCTATCGTGTCCTCGTAGTTTTGGGCGGAAAGTTCTAAGGCCGCAATCAAAAGATTCGCCATATTATGCCCCTTAAGCTCTCCTGCTTCAAAACGATAATTGAAAAGATTCTCTATTACGGGCGATGTGTGAGCCAAAGCCAGAAACGCCCTCCTTATGTCTCCGGGCGCTAAAATTTTATAATCTTTCCTTAATCTACCGCTGGATCCTCCAGTATCAAGCATAGCGCAAATTACGAAAAGCTCTACCTCCGAGTCCCTCAATCCTGCCAAAACAGTTTTTGGCATTGCATTTCCTCCGCCCATCGCCACAATTTTTTTAGGCATCTTAACATTACAAGTTAAAATTATTTTTAGCCAAAAAAAAGGCCTTCTTATTCAGCCCGAACTCTCTTGGCACATTTTCCTTAATCGCTTTTAAAACATTAGCCGGACTTATGGGAATCAGTTCTTTGTGGGTTGCTCCGGATAACATAAAAACTCCGGCCAAAATACCTAATCCCAAGTGTTCTTTTACAATATCCGAGGCCTTAATGCTGTAAACTTTTTTAGCGAATGGCTTAATTTCAGAAATAACTTCCCCTAATCCGGGAAGTTTTTGGCCTCCGAAAGACGGGGAATAGATTTCAAAATCATTAATTAGAAATATTGTTTTCTTCTTGGAAGAAAAATAACAACCTTTTAAAGATTCGTTTCTTTCCATTGCCAGAACTAAATCCGCCTCTCCTTGAGGAATCAGGGGTGAAAAAATGTCTTTTCCGAGCCGAATCTGCACTGCGACCGAACCGCCTCTTTGGGAAAGACCATGAAGCTCGGACATTTTCACCTCATTACCCTCTAAAAATCCGGCCTGGGTGATTATGTTTCCCAAAGTTATCAGGCCCTGTCCGCCTACTCCTAAAAGTACTATATTGAATTGTCGATTCTTCTTTTTCATCGCTTTATTCGGACACAAGGACGGCGAGCGATAATAACGGCCACCGTTTCCTTTTTAAGAAAGTCCTTCACTGTTTCTACAAAATTCTTATAATCCTCTGCCGGCTCAATCACTTTCAAATATTTTACCCCGCACGCTTTCACAATCTCTTCTAATTTAACTTTCTGCCCTTTTTCTTTTCTGCCTGACTCGGCAATGCCAGGATAGGGTTGTTGGCCGGTCATTGCTGTAATTTGATTATCCATTAAAATAATCAAGGGATTTGATTGGTTGTGGACGATATTGATGAGCGCGGGAATTCCGGCGTGGAAAAAACTTGAATCGCCGACAAAAGAAATCAATTTTTGTTTTTTATTCGCCTTTTTAATGCCATGAGCTATGCCTATGGATGAGCCCATACAAAGCAAGTAGTCCTGCAGGTTGTGCGGAGCAAAAGAAGCCAGCATATAACAGCCAATTCCTCCGCCGAAAACCACATCTTCTTTTTTTACGCCCGCTTCTTTCAGGGCCTGTTTAACGCCGTTAAAAATAGACCAATAAGGGCAGCCGGGGCAAAGGTTAGGAAACCTTTTGATACCGACAGGCAGTTTAACTTTAGGCACGCGATATTTCTTTCCGGCCACTCTGGCGATTGCTTCCATAACCTGCTCCGGCCTTAATTCTCTTACTTCGGGAAGTAAATTTTTGCCAAATACCTCCAATTTTGGATTAATGTCTTTTGCTAAAATCTTTATTTCTTTTTCCAGATACGATTCCAATTCTTCCACTATTAAAACTTTTTTCAGTGGCTTTATAAACTTCTCTATTTTTTTCTCCGGCAAGGGATAAAAGAATCCCAATTTCAAAACAGGAATTTTCAAGTTAAGGGATTGGAGAGCTTCTTGTGTATATAAATAGCTTACGCCTGAAGTGATTATTCCCACTCCTCGTCTGTTGAAATCAGATTTCAACAGACAATTTATGGGAGAATTTTTTGAAAACTCTCTAATCTTTCGCAATTTTTCCAAAAGCTCCTGATGCATTTCCAAAACCCTAGGGGGCATAGTAACGAATCTTTGGTAATCCTTTTGAAATCCGACCTTCCTATTTGCTTTTTCTATTTTGCCCAATTTCACAATACTGCTTTGGTGGGCAACTCTTGTGGTTAAACGCAAAATAACCGGAATTTTAAATTTTTCAGAGAGTTCAAAAGCAATCTTTGTAAAATCCTTGCATTCCTGCGGGTCTGACGGCTCAAGAATGGGTATGTGCGCCAAATAGGCAAATCCTCTGGCATTCTCTTCTTCTTGCCCAGAGCTGTGGCAAGAGGGGTCATCTGCCACCACTATAACCGTAGGGCCCTTGGAGCCGGTATAGACAAAAGGCAATAAGGCATCGCTCGCCACATTCAAGCCAAAGCTTTTCATTGCCACCAAGGTTCTTAAATTAGAAAAACTGGCTCCGATGCCGGCTTCTAAGGCAACTTTTTCATTGGTGGAATATTCAAAATAAAAACTACTCTTGCCTGCTTTTTCGAGCAAGGAAAATCCATCGCCGATTTCCGAGGCCGGCGTGCCCGGATATGTTGAGACAAACTGAACCCCTGATTCCAGAGCTCCCCTTATCACCGCAAAATTCCCCAAGAGAATCGCTCTCTCGCCAGCTGGTTTATAGAGTAATTTTGCAATATCCATAGTAAAGATATTTTATCATATAAGAAGAAGAAGATAAACCGGAATTATTCGACGGTAACGCTTTTTGCCAGATTTCTCGGCTTATCCGGGTCATAACCACGCAAAACCGACACATAATAAGCGAAAAGCTGGAAAGGAATAACTGACAAAATAGGCGTAAGTATTTCTAAAATTTTTGGAATGAAAATACAATCATCCACTAGATTCAAAATCTCTTGATTGCCTTCCGTGGTCAATGCAATAACCTTTCCGTTCCTAGCTTTAATTTCTTGGATAGTTGAAATCATTTTCTCATAAACACTGTCTTTGAGGGCGACAACAAAGCAAGGGAAGTCCTTGTCTATCATTGCTATAGAACCATGCTTCATTTCTCCTGCAACAAGACCTTCGGCATGGATATAAGAAATTTCTTTTAATTTTAATGCTCCTTCAAAGGCAATCGGAGAATTATACTTCCGTCCAAGATAAAGAAAATTTTTGTATTGATAATATTTTTGAGCGAGCTCTTTAATTTTATCTTTCTGCACGAGAACGTCCATTATTAAATCCGGCATTTTGGCAAGTTCTTCTAAGATTCTTTTCCCCATAACCAAAGACATCTCCCTTTGTCTTCCTAAAAATACAGTTAAAAGCGCTAAGATAGATAATTGGGCAACAAAGGATTTAGTGGCAGCCACTCCTATCTCCGGACCAGCATGATTATAAATCCCGGCGTCTACCTCTCTGGTAATGCTTGAGCCGACCACATTAACAATAGACAAGCATAAAATTCCTTTTCTTTTTGCTTCTTTAACGGCAAAAAGCGTGTCAGCTGTTTCCCCTGATTGAGAAATTGCCAAAATTGCATCATTTTTACGAAACACTTGTTTCTTATACCGAAATTCCGAAGCGTCCTCAATCTCTACTGAAATACCGGCATATTCTTCAATCATATATTCCCCGACTCTACCCGCCAAGAGAGCGCTTCCCATGCCAACGATTATTAATCTATCTATTCCTTTCAATTTATCAGCTATAGATTCTATCCCGCCTAATTTAGCGGTCCCTTCATTTAAAATTATTCTTCCTCTAATCGCATTCCTAATCGCTTCCGGCTCTTGCATAATTTCCTTAAGCATAAAATACTCATAGCCACCCTTTTCTGCCTGTTGAATATTCCATTCCAAATGATTAGTTTCTTTGTTTATTATTTCCCTATTTAAGTTAAAAATCTGAAAATCATTTGGAGTAATTACCCCCATTTCTCCATCCTCTAAATAAATAACTTGTCTTGTGTGCCCCAAAATTGCCGGGGCGTCAGAGGCAACAAAATTTTCTTCATCGCCCAAGCCAACAAGCAAGGGGCTCGACTGGCGGGCAAAAACAATTTTATTAGGGTCTTTGGGAGAAACAACAGCAATTGCATAAGCGCCAACAACTTCTTTCAGGGCTAATCGCGTCGCCTCTTCCAAGTTTCCCTTAAAATATTTTTCAATCAAATGAGCCAAAATTTCTGTGTCTGTTTCGCTAATAAATTTGTGCCCCTCTTTTTCTAATACTTCCTTCAATATTGAATAATTTTCAATGATTCCATTGTGGACAACAAAAATTTCTTTTTTGCAATCCCAATGCGGATGTGCATTTATCTCTGATGGTTGCCCGTGACTTGCCCATCTTGAATGTCCAATTCCGAAATTTCCTTTTATCTCTTTTCCCCTTAATTTTTCCTCCAAATCTTTGATTTTGCCTTTTGCTTTCACAACTTGAGCACTATTGTTTTTGTCTAAAATAACGACTCCGGCCGAGTCGTATCCCCTATACTCAAGTCGCTTTAGCCCTTCCATGATTATAGGAAGGGCATCTTTTTTACCAATGTATCCAATTATACCGCACATATTCCTTCGCCCCCTCAAAGCGGGCTTGTCCAAGTTAAAAATTAAAAGTGAAAAGTTAAAAATAAAGGAACAAAATAAAAATCAATCAAATCACAAAATTAATTAATTTGCCTTTGACAAAAATCGTTTTTTGGATCTTTTTATTCAATAAATTCATAAATATTAACTTTTTTTATTCTTTATATGCTCTAATTCCTTTCTCGGTTAAAATTATAAGATTATTTTTTATTTTCTTTAGAGAGATTGCCTCCAAAAAAGGAACAAGACGTCTAATAACATTCTGGGGTCTTTGATTTCTAAGCCGAATTAAAATAACCCCTTTGTGTTTTAAGACGGGGTAAATTAAAATATTTCCGAAATCTTTATCGTGCGTCAAAATGATACGACTCTCTTTGGTGGCCAACTTAATTACTTTTTCGTCGGATATCTCTCCTTGGCCTTCCTCGATTATGCTCTTAACATTAAAGTCCGCTTGTCTAAGAGCTTTAATTGTCCTCGGAGCAATATTAGCATCAGCTAAAAATTTCATAGGAAAAATTAAGCAAAAACAAGCTCTTGCTTTTTGAAGACCTGAGTGGCGTATTTAATGGCTGCCAGGATATCACCTCTCTTAAGAATCGGGTATTCTTTCACGATTTCATCAATCGTCATACCAGAAGCGGTCAATTCCATAATAAATTCAACAGAAATCCTGGTTCCCTTAACAATGGGTTTGCCTCCAAAAACTTTTGGATTAGCGATGATATGGTTCATATCCTTTAATGTACCACAATAAAAATCTACTTTCAAGAAAACAAAACCGGAGATTCTGGACACCAGAGGACAAACATTAGAAAAATAAAATTAACCTCAATGTTCCGTTGACTAAATCACAAAATTAATTAATTTGCCTTTGACAAAAATCGTTTTTTGGATTTTTTTGTTCTCAAGCCATTTTTCGGCAACATCGGACTCAATGGCTAATTTGACCGCCTCTTTTCCAGGCAAATCCGCCGAAACAACAATCGTACCACGAACCTTGCCATTAATTTGAATGACTAATTTGACTTCTTCTTCAACAATCATCTTCGGATTATATTCCGGCCATTTCTCCTTGAATAGAGATTCTTCATGTCCCAATCTGCTCCATAGCTCTTCCGCAATATGCGGGGCAAACGGCGCTAAAATCTTTAAAAAAGTTTCTAAGGTATTGATTTGAATTTGAGCTTTCGAATTTTGAATTTTATTAATAAGCTCCATCATAGAAGCAATGGCAGTATTAAATTTTTGAGTTTCAATATCTCCGGTAACTTTCTTTATTGTTTGATGCAGCATTCTTTCAATGTTTGTATTCTGAATATTGGAATTTTTTTGAGATTTGGAATTTGGAATTTGAGATTTTTCAAAAAACTTCCAGATTTTCTCTAAAAATCTTCTAACCCCTATGATATTTTCAGTATCCCAAGCAATCGGCTGGTTGAAGGGACCCATAAACATTTCATAAAGACGGAACGCATCAGCTCCGTATTGCTCAATAATATCGTCTGGATTAATTACATTGCCCCGCGACTTGGACATTTTTTGACCATTGGACGCCAAAATCAAGCCGAGGGTAACCAACTTTTTAAACGGCTCGTCAAATTCTATAATTTTTGCGTCAGATAAAACTTTTATCCAAAAGCGGGAGTACAAAAGATGTAAGACGGCGTGTTCTGCCCCGCCAATATAGAAATCAACAGGCAACCAATATTTAATCTTCTTTTTGTCCCAAACCAATTTTGGATTTTGGATTTTGGATTTTGGATTTTCTCGCATTACATACGCGAGGAAATACCAACAAGAGCCAGCCCACTGGGGCATTGTATTGGTCTCACGGAAAGCCCGGCCGCCGCACCTGGGACAAATTGTTTTTACCCACTCAGGCCGGCTTGCCAAAGGCGACTCGCCCGTGCCGGTCGGCTCATATTTTTCAAGCTCCGGCAAAACTAAAGGCAAATTCTCTTTTGGCAAAGCAATCCATCCCGGATTTAATAATTCTCCTTTGCTAAATTTTGGTTTTTGAATTTTGGACTTTGGATTTTCCGCTAATTTTTTGCAGTTCTCGCAAAAAATTAGCGGGATGGGCTCTCCCCAATATCTTTGTCTTGAAAATATCCAATCCCTTAATTTATAATTCACGGTCGGCTCAGCTCCCTCTATCCATTTTACAATCTTTTTGCCCGCCTTTTCGGATTCCGTCCCGTCAAATCTGTCGGAGTTAATCAAAATCCCCTCCCCTTCATAAACCTCCTCTATTCCTCTTTCTTCTAAATTTTGGACTTCGAACTTTGGGCCTTGGTCCTCTATCACTTTTACAATCGGCAGATTATATTTTTTGGCGAATGAAAAATCTCTCTCATCGTGCCCCGGCACTGCCATAATTGCGCCGTAGCCATAAAAAGGCAAGACATAATCCGCAATATAAATCGGGATTTCTTTGCTATTGGCCGGATTGATAGCGAAAGCGCCGGTAAAAACTCCTGTTTTCTCTTTGTCCTCAAGTTGACGCTCAATATCCATCTTGTTTTTTGTATTTTCTTGATATTCCTTCACCCGAGCCGATTGTCCCGGAGTGGTAATTTTTTCTACCAATTCATGTTCGGGCGCTAAGACCATAAATGTCGCTCCGAAAATCGTATCCGGCCTCGTTGTAAATACTTTGATAAAATTTCCGATTTCCGGATTCGGACTTTGGGCTTTTAACTTTGGACTTTTAACTTGAAATATTATATCCGCGCCAACAGATTTCCCTATCCAATTTCTCTGCATCTCTTTTATTTTTTCCGGCCAATCCAATTTATTTAATCCTTCAAGTAATTCTTCCGCATAATCCGTAATTTTCAAAACCCACTGTTTAATGTTCTTTTTCGTAACTTCCGCGCCACAACGCTCACATCTGCCGGCTACTACTTCTTCGTTGGCAAGGCCCGTTTTACAGGAAGGACACCAATTAATCGGCAATGTTTCTTGGTACGCAAGGCCTCGTTCAAAAAGTAAAAGAAAAATCCATTGAGTCCATTTATAATAATTCGGGTCAGTGGTATTAATTTCCCGCGACCAATCATAAGAAAGGCCGATTAACTTCATCTGCTCTTTAAATCTTGCTATGTTTTTCTTTGTGGAAATAGCAGGAAGAATTCCTGTTTTAATGGCGTAATTCTCTGCCGGCAAACCAAAAGCATCCCAACCCATAGGATGCAAGACATTATATCCTTTCATCCTCATATAGTGGGCAATCACATCAGTCCCCACATATCCCCGCGGATGACCGACATGAAGACCGTCACCCGAAGGATAGGGGAACATATCCAAAACAAAAAACTTGGGTTTTTTTGAAGAATCCTTGGCTTCAAACATCTTCCCCTCTTCCCATTTTGCCTGCCATTTGCCCTCTATTGCTTTTGGGTCATAACTGTTCATTACTCTTCATTCTACGCAAAATCCCCAAATTTTTCAATAAAATGCGCTGGTTCATATGACATCATCCACTTAGTGTTATCTTTCGTTACCGAGTAACGATACGCGGATAACGATAGCTATCATAATATTCATAAAGTGTTTCGCATTGACCAAAGATGAACGCTTTTCTCAAAATCCTCTGGCTTTGGACAATATTCCTTTAACCAATCAGGTCTTGTGATTATCAAATTCATAAAAGGAATTTGACTTGTCCCGGTGCGATAATAAGGATAGCTTGACCAAATATAATTCTTCATGTCTACAGCAGCCCTTTCCCAATTCTCTATCCTGCCATCACGCCACTTGGGTTGGAAATTATCAAGAACATTCAGATGGACATAGTCCATGATGTGAAAAAAATAGGACTCATTATCAATTAGTTTAATTCCAAAACTGCCTTCCCAAAGCGCGCCCCTTCGATCGTTTTTAAGATTAAAATAGCGGGCATAACCTTTGTCAAAAGAATGCATAAAACGAGAAATTCCTTTTTCAGCTTTTTGCCTTACAAAAAGATGATAATGATTAGAGTTTAATGTGAAAGCAATAATATCGATCAACCGTTCTCGATTATCGGGCATATAGGAATCAATAAGTTTTGAGGGGTCTTTAACAAAACGAGAAAGTATTCCGGGAGAAGACTTCGCATCATTAAAAACCGTTAGATTGACTGCTGCTCTCATAAAATCAGTATTATTTTCAAAAACTTTACGATCATCAACTCCGTGATTATAGATATGATAATATTCTCCCGAAACCAATTGCGTTTTTCTCATATAATATATTTCATTCCATTTCGTTATATTTCGTTACATATTTCGTTACTCGGTAACGAATATCTAATATCTGTAATATCGTTTCGTTACTCGGTAACGAAATGGATAACGGAATGGAAAAAGTGATAAAACAGTTAAAATAAAAAAACACTAATTCTATTCTATCCAGAATCCCCAAATTTTTCAATAAAAAAAACCGAGCTAGGCTCGGTTATAATCTCCTCATACTAAACATCCCAATAAGAGCGGGGTCTGTTCTTATGTCTTTTGGCTAAACCAATAAGCCAATTGAAAAGAACTGTTAAATCTTTCTTCAGGTCCCTCTTTATTGGGGAAATTGGATTCCATTTCATGTCTTTCCTCCTTGAATCTCTGAATTGGTTTTATTTTAAACTTTTTTGCCACTTTTGTCAACCAGCTTACTAATGCCAATGAACAATTTTTGGGCGTTTTGGGTGGTTTGGTCAGCAACCTCTTTAAGAGAAATGTTTCTGATTTTAGCGATTTCCTTAGCCACATATTCCACGCCCATCGGGTCATTGATTTTTTTCTTATATTTTGGCGGTAACAAATAGGGACAATCTGTCTCAATTAACATTTTTTCTAAAGGCATTTTCTTAATAATATCGTCTTGATCAAATTTAAAAATTATACCATTGAACCCGATATGAAATCCCATTGCCATATAGGCCCTTGCCTGTTCCCAGTTGCCGGTGAAACAATGAATTACTCCCTTGAAATTGGAATCATAAATTAAGGATTGCTCTTTCAAAATTCTTATTAAATCATCATGAGCCATTCGGCAGTGGATGATAATCGGTAAATCCAATTCTTTCGCCAATCTTAACTGTTGACGGAATAAAATATTCTGGGCCTCTTTAAATTTCTCCAATTTTATTTTGGTTTTCGGTTTCCAATAATAATCCAGCCCGATTTCCCCTATTGCCACTACTTTTTTGTCAAAAGCGAGTTTTTGATAGGTCTCATAATCAAATTCTGATTCAAACGGACTTTCTTCCTTGTCTACTTCATCCTTGTCAATTTTTATTTTGACAAAACCGGTGTCAAGATTAAGCGGATGCAGACCAATTGAAGCGTAAACTCCCTCACCATAACGCTGGGCAATTTCAACTGCTTTTTTGGAAGTAAAAAGATTAGTGCCAACATTTATAAGCCAAATATCTTTTTTAAGGCACTCTTTTATGAGCTTATCCCTGTCTTTCACAAAAGCAGGGAAATTAAGATGGGCGTGGGTGTCTATGAACATAATGAAAAACGAAAAATAACATATTGAAATTAAAAATCAGGCCAAACGGGGAAAGAGAGGAACAGATTCTAAGGATTGGAGTTGGGCCGTTATTTTTTGCGAGGTCTCTGGCAAGAATGGTTCAAGTAATTTGGCGACTTCTTCAATTGCCAACAACAAATCATTAATAATTAATGATTTGTTTTCCGTGCCCTCCCAAGGCCGCTCCTGCTCAATATATCTATCGCAAAATCCTATTAGCCCCCAGATTGTTCGCAACGCTTCATTAAATTTAAATTCCTCTAATGCCCTTTTATAATTCTCTTGAGTTTTGGCTATTTCTTCTTTTGGTTTTGGGTTTTGAATTGTAATTTTTACTTTGGACTTTGGACTTTGGACTTTGGACTTACTTGCGAGGGTTACTACCCTCGCAACGAGATTCCCCAGCCCCTTCGCCAAATCCGCATTATATCTCTCTTCAAATTTCTCAATGGTAAAATCGCTGTCATCAAAAGGAGATGCCTCTCTTAAAAAAAAGTATCGCACCGCGTCAATCCCGTATTTCCCGGCTAATTCTTTGGGGCTAACAATGTTCCCCAAACTTTTAGACATTTTCTGCCCTCCCACGGTGACATAACCGTGAACAAACAAAATATTAGGCAGGGATAATCCAGCGGACAGAAGGGCTGCGGGCCAGTAAAGGGCATGGAAATTTAAAATTCCCTTGCCAATAACATGAATTTTATTATTATTATTTGCCTGCCACCATTGCTGAAAATTTTTATCATCAACCCCATATCCCAAAGCACTGATATAGTTTATCACCGCATCAAACCAGCACCAGCAAAATTGGCTCTCGTCGCCCGGCACCGGTATGCCCCAATTCCTCGCTCTCTTAGACGAACGAGAAATACAAATATCCTCAAGCCCTTTGTTAATAAAACTTAAAACTTCGTTTTTGCGGGTTTGCGGGACAATTTTCAAAATATCTTCTTCTATCAATTCTTTGAGCTGTTCTTCGTATTTAGAAAGCTTAAAAAAATAATTTTCTTCTTCTATAAATTCCGGTTTTGTTTTGTGTTCCGGACACAGTCCATCGGCCAAATCTTCTTCTTTATAGAATCGTTCGCATCCGACACAATAAAGGCCTTGATACTTCTTTTTATAGATATCTTGCTTACACGTCTGCCATAATTTATAAACCGCTTTAATATGCCTTTCTTCGGTGGTTCTTATAAAATCATCAAAAGACAAGTTAAGGATTTCTTTGAGTTCGCGGAAGGCCTCGGCATTCTTCCTGGCAAATTCTTTCACCGGAACTCCTGATTCTTCCGCTGCCCGAGCAATTTTCAACCCATTTTCGTCAGTGCCGGTCAAAAAGAAGACATCCTCGCCTAAACTGCGATGATAACGGGCCAAGACATCTGCATATATGATTTCCAAAGCAAAGCCGATATGGGGAATGGAATTGACATAAGGCAAGGCCGTGGAGATATAGAATTTTTTATTTTTCTTTGCCATCTCTTTTGACAATAACGGCGAATTCGCCTTTTGTCTTGTCTTTTTCTATTAACTCTATCACTTTGTCAATTCTCCCGCGATAAATTGTTTCAAATTTTTTAGTCAATTCCCTGCCAACTATTGCCTCAATTTCCAGGTCTAATTCTTGAAGTTGTTTAAGGGATTTTATAATTCTATAGGGCGACTCATAAAAAATTACCGGATATTTAGAATCAATAACTTCCTTGAAAAATTTATTTCTTCCTTTTTTCTGAGGCGGGAAACCTAAGAACAAAAACTTGTCCATAGGGATGCCTGCCACTGAGGCGATTGTTGCGAGCGCAGATGGCCCGGGAATCGGAATAATATTTACGCTCTCACCCAGCTCTTGAGTTATGTCCCATATCAACTTATTCCCCGGGTCAGATATGCCCGGCGTGCCGGCATCAGTTATAAGGGCAACATTCTTGCCTTGCTTTAATAATCTTATAATTGATTCTACTTTTGCCGATTTTGAATGCTGATGATAACTTATCAATGGCTTGCTTATTCCGAAGTGATTTAACAATTTTTGGCTTACTCTCGTATCCTCGCACAAAATGAAATCAGCCCTTTTCAGCGCTTCAAGGGCTCGGAAGGATATATCTTGAAGATTTCCTATTGGAGTAGCAACGACAAAAAATTCTGGCATTCTAATTCTGTTACAGCTCTTGCTCTATAGCTTCTCTTTTTGTAAGAAATCCTTGGGCAAACTCAAAGAACATCCCCACCAAGGGAATGGCTAAAATCGCTCCCAGAAGCCCCCAGAGTTTAGCGCCGATTAATAAAGATATTAACACAAGAGAAGGTGAAAGCCGTAAAAGTCTTTTGGTCAAAACCGGCATAATGACATAGCTTTCTATTTCCTGCGCGACAAAAAATATAATAAGGAATATAATCGCTTTGGGCAAACCGGCAATCGCCAAAATAAACAAGGTAATAGCGGTTCCACTTAAGAATGGACCGATTGTAAAAATTATATTAAAGAGTCCGGCGAAAAGTCCAAGAAAGGCGGCATATCTAATATCCAAAACATAGCAGGCGATTCCTATTGTCAGCCCTATGAAGAAACAACAAATAATCCTTACCCCAAACCAAGAAGCCACTTTTTTCTGACTTCTCTGCCAGACGGTCAGAATCTTTGTTTTATAACGAGGCGGGGAAACAAGCATTATCGCTTTGAGCAAACCTTCTTCTTCCAGCGACAAGAAAAAAGCAATGGAAAAGATAGCTATTGTAGAGGCAATGCCTCCGAAAATGGCTGACATAGCAGTGAATATATTAGATGAAGCATTAGAAAGCCCTTTGCTCAATGCTTCGGTAAATGATTGAAAATTTTGCAAGGCCTCTATTTTTAGACCGCTGAAATATGGAGCTCCTTGGTCAAAATAAGTGGGCAAGTTAACACTGAATTGCTGTAATTCGGAAAAAAGCAAAGGAGCGAGGATATACATAAACACTCCCAAAAAAACAAAAATGCTTAAATAAACCAAAATCGCCGCCATCACTCTTGGAATATGCAACTTGTGGAGAAAATTTATAGCTGGGTTGAACAGGATAGAAATTACCAGCGCAAAAATAAACCAAATAAGGATATCTCTTACTAAAAAGACAAAATAAAGCGCGCCTAAGGCAAAAATAATTTTTAGGATAGTCGCCCAGGAAATATCTAAAACACGGGAGCCGTTGCCTCTTCCGATATTTTCCGGAATATAATTCAGTGGCCGTTCCTCATCCATTACATTAATATTAAAACTCTTTTAATAAGTTTTCAAATGCTTTTTTGTCTTTCAGCGGACCAAGTAAAACAAGATTTAATTTCTGCGGTTGAAAAATATCCTGCGCCACCTCTAAAATATCTTTTGATTTAACGCTATCAATCTTTTTAAAAATTTGTTTTTGGCTTAAAATCCTATTTTCTAAAAGTTCCTGGCCTCCGTAAAAAGCAGCCAAGGCATCGGATACTTCCAGAGAAAGAGCCATTTTGCCTTTAATATAATCCTTTGCTTTTTGGAGTTCTGCCGGCCCAACAAGCTCTTCTTTTATCTTCTTGTATTCTCTTAAAATCGCCTTAATGGCTTTATCAACATTTTTGTTATCCACTCCTGCCCTTGTTAACAGAAAGCCAGTGTCCGAGTCGCTTTCCGGCAAGGTGACAACATAATAGGCAAGCCCTAATTTCTCGCGCACTTCTACAAACAAGCGGGAACTCATCATTCCGCCTAATATTACGGCTAACAATTCTAAAGCATATCTTTGGGGATGGAAAAGATTGTATGCCCGAACCCCCAAACAAAGATGCGTTTGGTCGATTTTTCTAAAATGAATCAAGGAATTCGGCTTTTTTTGGCTTTCAATAACTTTTGGCTTAAGATGAACTTTACCTTTCGACAATTTAGAAAAATATTCCCTTACTTTTCTCTTTGCTTCTGCCCCATCAAAATTGCCGGCTATGCAGACCAAAGAATTTGAGGCGGTGTAATGGTTTTTTCGGTAAGACGATAGTTGTTCTTTGGTAATCTTCTTTACGCCTGATTTTTCGCCTGCCACACTCCAGCCAGCCGGCTGGTCTCCATAAAGTAATTTTTTCCATAAATTCTGGATATGCGCCATTGGATTATCGTGGTACATATTGATTTCTTCCACTATCACTCCTTTCTCTTTTTTGATTTCTTTTTCGGGCAAAAGGGAATTTAAATAAATATCTGCCACCCAGTCCAGGGCCAAGTCAAAGTGGGACGACTCTACTTTAGCAAAATAGCCGGTGAATTCTTCGCCGGTAAAAGCGTTATAATTTCCCCCCACCTTATCCAGCGCTTCTGCGACATCGGTGGAAGTGGGACGCTTTTTGGTCCCCTTAAAAAGCATATGCTCCAAAAAATGGGAAATGCCGCTGGTTCCTTTAATCTCATATTTGCTTCCTATTTTCACCAAAAGTAAAACCGTCACTGCTTGGGTACTCTTGTCCGGCACAGCGATAATTCTTAGCCCATTTTTTAAAACAGTTTTTTGATACATAAATAATCAGAACAATTAATGACTTCTATTCTATTCTACAATATCACATTAAACAAGGTTTAAAAAGCAAAAAGGAAGCGCCTTAATCGGCGCTTCTTTTTTGCTCTTCTTCACCCTTTACTCTTCGTCACCCTCCTCATCTTCGTCGTCTCCCTCCGAAGACAATCCCTCGACATCTTCTTCTCCTGACTTTTCTTCTTCCGCATCTTCCTCCCAGTCATCAAACATTAATTCGTCGTTAATCATTATTTTTTATGGGCCTGCTAATATCTTAAGAATATTTCTGCTCCTTGATACAATCAAGTCCATATTTTACCTGAATGATTATGAGAGACCAACCTCATAAAATCATTCTGAGAAAATTATATTCTAACTAAAAAAACTGTCAAGTGGAGTTATCCAGAAATGGGATTCGAGCCAAAACAAAAGGCACCGCAAGGGTGCCTTCTGTTTTATTTCTTCTTCTTTTTCTTTGCTGGCATTTGACCAACGGCTCTCTGGGGCAAAAAGAATAATCTAAATTATCCCTTGCCTTACCAAACCGCTTTCAACGAAAGGCGGTAAGGAGACCAACCCTTAATGTCCCTTTCTATTATTAATAATAGATTACACACAATGCGTGTCAATAGAAAAAGTTATTAACAATTCGGCAAATAAATTTTTTTATAAAATGAATTATTAAATTTTTTTATTATATCTCTTCATCGTGAGAAAATGCACAAATAAGGCGGATATTGCGCCTATAATCATTCCTCCGATGATGTCAGAAGGATAATGGACCCCGGCAATAACTCGGCTTACATTCATAAAGAGCGCTGCGATAAAAAAAATTATGCCTAATTTTTTGTTGTAAAAATAAATCGCTGTTGCCATTGCGAAAAAAAATGCCGAATGCCCCGAAGGAAAAGAATAGCCATTAGGAAATATTAATTGGTGAACATCATCAAAGATAAACGGCCGGGGACGATGATAAAAAAACCGGATAACTCCGGCAACACAAACCCGTGACACAATAATGGAAATAACAATCGCCAGAAAAATGCGGATTTTCTCCCGTTTGTCCTTTAAACAATAGAAAAGAAATACGAAAAACGCAATAATCAACAAGTATTGGAAATACTGGGCAGAAAAAATAATTAAAATATCGCAGACATGCGATTTGCCTGCTAATCCGTTTAAAAAATAGAAAATGCTTGTATCCAGCGCCATATATCAATCGCATTATTCTTCTTTTGCCGCGTTTTCTCCGGCCAAGAAACCGGTGCTCCAGCACAACTGAAGATTAAAACCACCGGTCGGGCCATCTATATCAATGATTTCTCCGGCAAAATACAGATTATCAATTATTTTTGACTTCATTGTCCGGCTCTCTATTTCTTTCAAGGAAATTCCTCCTTCGGTGACTATGGCTGAATCAAACCCAAGCAATCCTTCCGCAGTCATTTCCAAATTTTTTAAAATTTTTGCTAAACGAGCCCTTTCTTCTTTAGTTATGCTATTCGCTTTTTTCTCCGGGTCTATTCTAGACATTCTCACGACAATACCTATTAAATTGCGAGGCAATAAATCATTTAAGGAATTTTTGAATGATTTATTTTGATATTTTTGAAAATCCCTTTTAATACGCTCATCTAATTTTACCAAGTCCAACGCCGGCTTTAAATCAATGGCTATTTTTACTTTTCCGTTTTTTAATAACTCCCCGACTTTCTTACTTATGTCCAAAATAATCGGCCCGCTTAATCCGAAATGGGTAAAAAGACATTCCCCGAATCCGCTACATTGCTTCTCACCGTCCTGCCAAGCGCTCACTTTCACATTTTTTAGACCCAACCCTTGAAGGTCCCAAACCCAGCTTTCTTTTATTTTAATCGGGACCAAGACAGGGGATAATTCTTCGATTTTATGGCCTAAAATTTTTGCCCACTTAAGTCCGTCGCCCGTTGAGCCGGTTAAAGGATATGATTTTCCGCCGGTACAAAAAATATATTTCTTGGCAATGACGGTCTTGTCTTTTAGTATTAATTTTTTAATCCTATTTTTCTGGCGAACAATTCCGGCTACTTCTGAATTGTAAACGATTTTTACTCTCCCTTTCAATAAATATTTAACCAATGCCATCAATATGTCGCCCGCCTTGTCGCTTTCCGGAAAAACTCTTTTTCCTCTTTCAATCTTTGTCTTTACTCCGAGCTTTTCAAACAAATTAATGACATTTTTAGGTCCGAAAACAAAAAAAGAATGGAATAAAAATTTTCCTTTCTTGCCGTAATTTTCAACAAGCTTATTTAAATTAAACTCAGCGTTAGTAAGATTACATCTCCCTTTACCGGTTAAAATCAATTTTCTGCCCGGTTTTTTGTTTCTTTCCAATAAAATAACTTTTGCGCCAAGTTCTCCAGCCCTGCCTGCGGCAATCATTCCGGCCGGGCCGGCTCCAATAACAGCCACGTCAAAATCGTCTTCTTTGTTCGCCATCATTTTTCTCTTAATTTTTCCAAAGCCCGTGGGTTCAATTTAATTTTTCGGCGAGGTAATCTAAAAGTTTTTCTATTCTCACTCTTTTTTGCTTCATTGTGTCTTTGTCTCTGACAGTGACATCATTATCGTCTAAGGTATCAAAATCAATAGTGACGCAGTAAAGCGTGCCTATTTCATCCTGCCGGCGATATCGTCTGCCGATAGAACCGGATTCATCATATCGCGCCATAAAACGGGGCTTAATAAGCTGATAAACCTCTTTGGCTTTCTTGGAGATATCCGGCTTGTTTTTAACTAAAGGCAAAACCGCCACTTTAATCGGAGCTAATTTTTTATCAAGCTTCAGCAATATTTCTTCTTCTTTGGTTGCTTCCGTGGTCTCTGTCCTTCCCCCTGAAATTTCCTGATACGCTTCCGTGAAAAATGCCAGAAAGCTCCTTTCAACTCCCGCCGATGTTTCAATTATGTGAGGAATATATTCTTCTCCTGTTACCGGGTCTTTATAGCTCAAATCCTGACCACTATGTTTCTGGTGCTGGGATAAATCCCAATCCCCGCGGTTATGGATACCTTCAATCTCCTGCCAGCCGAATGGAAAATTATATTCCAAATCAATTTGTCTTTTGGCATAGTGCGCTCTTTTGCCCTCGGGAACTTCCAATAATTTTAAGTTTTCCTTTTTTACACCTAAATCAAAATACCAATTAAGCCGTTGCTCTTTCCAATACTCAAACCATTTATCCGCCTCCTTGGGATGGCAGAACCACTGCATCTCCATTTGCTCAAATTCTCTCATCCGGAAAATAAAATTCTTGGTAGTAATTTCGTTGCGAAACGATTTTCCGATTTGGGCGATGCCGAACGGCAGTTTCAGCCGTCCGGAATTTAGAACATTTTTGAAATTAATGTAGATTCCCTGACAGGTTTCGGCGCGCAGATAAGCAATCGCGCTTTCATCTTCAAGAGAACCGACAAATGTTTTCATCATTAAATTAAATTGCTTCGGCTTTGTAAGCTTTCCTCCGCATTCCGGACATTTATCCTTTTTAATCTCATCTACGCGAAATCTTTTGTGGCAGGACAGGCATTCCACCAATTCGTCGGCGAATCCCGCCGTAAGGTGACCGGAGGCCTCCCAAACTTTCGGCGACATTAAAATGGCTGCGTCAAGTCCGACAATATTATCTTGTTTCTTGAGCATTTCACCCAACCACGCTTTTTTGATGTTGTTTTTCAACAACACTCCTAAGGGGCCAAAATCATAACTGGACCCGAATCCGCCGTAAATTTCCGAAGAGGGGAAGATAAATCCCCGGCGTTTTGAAAGAGATATGATTTTTTGCATTAAATCCATATTTTTTATCTTACTTTTCCGTTATCGCCAAAAGCTTCAGTAGTTAAAAGTGATGGCCCTGTTTGCAGGTCCTTCTCGGTCCACTCATCAAGTCCGCTAAACACCGTATCTTTCACCAACTCAACAAAATTTCCTTGCTGACTGGCATTTGGTTTTAATTTAACTTGAAAAGCGAGCTGAAGCGGTTCATTTATCCCTTGATTAGCCGGCAAATCACCGGCCGTCCAAATTATTTCTCTTGTCTCCGGGTCAAAACTAAGTTTCTGGGGTATTATTTGTCCGGTCAAACTAATGCCTGCCGGCAGAACCGCCCTTACCTTAGCGCCTTTAACCGGGTTATAGTAATTTTTTATTTTCCAAACAACGGTAAAATTGCTTTCTTTATCAATTGTAAGCGGGAAATTGCCCTGACTGCCAAAAATCTCATCGTCCACAAAGGCATCTTGAGCAAGCTCCACATTGGCATTAACCTTATTAACAAATTTTCTTCTTGCTTGTCCCAGAATAATTTCACTCTCTATCTTGGCGCTGCTCATTCCTTCTGCTTCTCTTTTTAATTCAACCCAGAACTCAACCAAGCCCTCTTCCCCGGCATCCAAAAACTGCAGTTTGGGAATTTTATGCCAGTCCCAAATTATGGAGTTATCGCCCGTTTGCGTTTGGCCGTCGGGCGTTTTAATAGTCCCGAAATCAAATAATTGGCTATTGAGCTTACTGGCCAAAAACAAATTCTGTAGGGGAGAACTCCCTATGTTCCTAAAAGCAATTTCGTAATGGAGCAGGTCTCCCGGGTTAGCGACATACTCGGGAGAACCATTAATTATCTGGGTAATATACAACGACTGCTCTACGATTTTTACCTGTTTTGCCGTTTCTTTAAGAACTATGAGATTGCCGTCTTTCCACATCCCAAGCTCGGCTTTAAATATTTTTGTTGAACCGACCTCTCCTGACAAACTCCCCTTTATATCAATTCTTCCGCCTTCTGCCTTATTCAACAAAGGGATGCTCCACTCAATATCAGAGAGCCCCTTCGGGTCGGTTTCTTTAAGAGAGAAATCCGAAGGATAAGTGATTTTAATCTGTAAATCAGACAAAGGATAATCAATGCTGGAAAAATAATTTAAGGAAAAATCCAATTCCTGCCCTCCTCCCAAACTTGAAGGAATATCAAATTCAAAAGTCAAGGGGACATCATTGATAGTCATCAGCTGGCTGGTTCTCGAAACATATGTTGCTTTGATGTTTTTTGGATGGTAAGAAACCGTCGCTTTTGCCTCTTTCAGCTCTCCCTGTTTCCCAAAAATTATCGCTTGGAAACGGAAAGTTTTTTCTTGTCCGGGGTATATTGCCCTATCATCGAACGCATCGCTTTCTTTCGTTACTCTTAATCCCTCGCCATTCATCGGCTGAACAGTATTTGGAAATTCAAAAATAAGACGAGGTTCTTCTAAACGAACATCACCGTTATTTTTAATCCTTACGGTGTATTCCACTTGTTGTCCTGCGGAAGCGGAATCCGGTCCCAAAATGTCCACCCGTAAAACCTCTTTAGAATAATCGTTTCTTTGATAGAGCCAATAGCCAACTGCTCCTAAAATAAAAAAGGCGACTATGATAATAAGCAATATTTTATTTCTCATTTTCTTCTTTTTTCCCCTTTAATGCTTCTAAATACTGCATTTGTTTTCTTGTTTCGAGTTTTCTGCCTATGTCCCTTTCGCGTATCATCTCGCTCTTTAAACTCTTTAAGCGGCGGTTCACTTCATAGGGTGTAATATATACTCCGAATTTCTCTTTCGGGAATAATCCTTCTTCAAGGGCCACTCTCTCTTTTTCGGTAAATCCGCCGACTACTCCGGGGAATCTTTCCGGCGCCTTTTTCAACGCCCGACGAAAATCAGGTCTCCTTAGAAAGGGCTTCCCCTTGAAAAGCCCCTTGTCTCCGCCGAGACGTTTCGTAATTTCCCCTTCAAGAGCACGCTTTTCGCCAAAACTCCCCGTAGATGACTGGGGCTTGGAGCTGACCGTAGTTAAAAAAGTTTTTAAAAATTTAGGAATCGCCATATATTTATTTTACTATAATTTTAAGCCCAACCAAAGCTCTTGACCGTCTATTTTTGAAATTGATTCTATTTTAAGTCCCTTGTCTTCTTTTGAAGAAATTAAATCCTCTGCTCCGACTTGAGACAATAATTCCTGTTTTTTCCCGGTCATCAACCCGGACAAACTCCCTATTGCGGAGTAATAAATCGTAATTCTGTCCTCTGGTTTACACCCGGATTTTTTCCTCATATTTTGAATCTGTCTGATAATGTCCCTAATAATCCCTTCGTTTTTAAGCTCTTCGGTGATTTCAAGGTCATATTCCAAATCCCAACTGTCACTCTTTTCTCCATCAACCTGAAACTCCACCTCTTTAACATTTAATTCCTCTTTTATCAACTCAATCAGTCCTTCCCCTACTTTTAATTTTTCATTTTTAATTTTTAGTTTTTTGAGCGGTTGCCTTACTTTGATTCCTTCATCGCTCCTTATTTTAAGGCCAAGGGCGACAATCTCTCTAATCGCCTTCATTTCTTCTTCCAATTCCTTGTTAATTTTCGCCTTATCCGCTTTCGGCCAGCTTGCTAAATGAACGCTCTTGTCTTTTCCATTTATCTCTCGATAAATCTCTTCGCTCAAAAAAGGAATAAATGGCGCAGTTAATTTACAAATATTGGTAAGAACGGCTGCTAAAATAGATGCTGATTCTTCCGCTTCTTTTGCGTCCTTGGGTCTCTGCAATCGATTGCGGGAACGTCTAATATGCCATAGGGACAAATCATTTATGACAAAATCCTCAATCAGACGCGCTGCGGCAGTAATATTATAGGCATCAATGTTGACGGTTACTTCCATAATTAAACCATTAAGTTTAGACAGAATCCATTTGTCAAGCAAATTGTTTGGCTTTAATCTCTGCGAATTTAGGTCTAAATTTTTGGGCTTGTATGTCTGGAGGAAAATATGACAATTCCATAAAGTGAGAATGAATTTCTTTAGGGCGTTATCAACATCTTTTTCAATAAATGATTTTGGGTCTCCCGGCTGGTTAACCGTATAAAAATACCATCTTAAAGCGTCTGCTCCATATTTCTTCACCATCTCCCAGGGGTCAACCACATTGCCCTTGGATTTAGACATTTTTTGACTATTCTCATCCAGCACGTGCCCCGAAACAATCACATTTTTATAGCTCGGCCCGAATCCCAATAAAGTGGAAATCGCTAAAAGAGTATAAAACCATCCTCTTGTTTGGTCTATCGCCTCGCTGATGTAGTCAGCAGGGAATAACTCCGGCGGCGCTAAATGATTTTTGATTATTGATAATTGGTCATTAAGGGGCCAATGGCCTTGAGCGAATGGCATTGAGCCGGAGTCAAGCCAGCAATCCATAACTTCCGGCACTCGCTGCATTATCCCTCCGCATTTGGGACAAGCAAATTTTATTTCATCAATATATGGCCTATGAAAATCCAATTCTCCCTCTGTATTATATGGAAAAGCACGAAAATCCAATTCCTGAAATTTTCCCGTATCGATAGAAAGGTCCTCCTCGTTATCAACGAACTCTTTATTCGTCAAACCAAGGACAATGCTTTTAAGCATCATAATTGGCAACTCGTGGCTCACGAGCAATATCTTTTTGCCCTTATATTTTCTATTAATATCATCTATGAAATCCAGCTCTCTTAATTTTACCTCTGAATAATTCTCTCCCTCGGGGAATTGGGCTTCAAATCTTTTCAAAAGAATCTGGTCGCGAGTCAAACTATTGTCCGGGTTAAAGTACTTGACTCCCTCCTGAACCGCTCTTCCGTTCAATAAGCCGGTGTTTATCTCGCGTAAACGTTCATCATAAACAACCTGGGCGCCCAGGGCATCTGCCATTATCTCCGCGGTTTGCGAAGTCCGCAAAATATCTGACGAAATTATTAAATCAATTTTTTTATTTTTCAATGATGGTATTTGTTTTTTCAGCTGTTCTTTTCCTTTTTCAGTAAGCGGCGCTTTTTTGCCCTCCGGCCAAGAAGAAAACGAATCCTCTACATTAGAGACGGCCTCTCCGTGCCTTAATACAAAATATTTGTTAGCCGTAAATGTTTGTTTTAATAAATCACTTCTTGAACCAATAACTATTTTTTCGGCGCACTTTTGGCATTCCCAAATAGGTAAGGGCGTGCCCCAATATCTTTCGCGGGAAATAGCCCAATCCTTAAGCTCGTTTAACCACTCGCCGAATCTTCCATCCTTTATGTGCAAAGGCATCCAGTTAATTTTTTGATTATTGCTTATTAATTTATTCTTAAGAGCTGTTGTTTTTATAAACCAGCTTTTTTTGGCGTAGTATAAAAGCGGAGTATCGCACCTCCAGCAAAATGGATAATCATGTTCATGTGTTTCTTCCTTAAATAGAAGCCCCTTTTGTCTCAAGTGTTCCGTAATCAACGGGTCAGCGTCTTTTACAAATATCCCTGCCCATTCTTTTACCTCCGGCCTGAATCTACCGCTTTCATCCACGGGTAATAAAATCGGAAATTCTCCGCTTCCGCCACTTTTTGTTTTGGGTTTTGTATTTTGACTTTTTATAAGTTCCATATCATCCTGACCAAAGGCAGGAGCAATATGGACTAATCCGGTTCCTTCCTCTGTGGTGACAAAGTGCGCCGGCAAAACTTGATAAATATTCTTTCCTTCTGATTGCGCGGAAACAACGCTCTCGTCGAACAATGGAGCATAATTTAATCCGACCAAATCCTTTCCTTTAAATTCCTGCATTATTTCAAAATCATCACCCAAAACTGCCTGCCTCGCTTTAGCCAAAATTAATTGCTCTCCATTTTTTTCTGCCAAGACATATTCAATTTTCGGATTAACGGCTATGGCCACATTTGCCGGCAAGGTCCACGGGGTTGTTGTCCAAACCAATAAATAAGTATTGTCTTCCGTCTCTACATTTTTGACCTTGGACTTTGGACTTTGGACTTTTGACTTTGGACTTTGGACTTTAAACTTCACATATATGGCTTTCTCCGCTATTTTTTTGTATCCCTGCGCCACTTCATGGGACGAAAGCCCGGTCCCGCAACGCGGACAATAAGGCAGAACTTTATATCCTTGATACAACAGCCCCTTTTCCCAGACCCTTTTAATTATATAAAAAACACTTTCCATATAATAAGGGTCGGAAGTGACATAAGGATTCTCCATATCCAGCCAATAGCCAATTCTTTCCGTAAGGTCCTTCCACTCGCCGGCATATTTCCAAATGGATTTCTTGCACTCTTTATTAAATTGCGCTATTCCGTATTTCTCTATGTCTTTCTTATCCCGTAATCCAAGCTGTTTTTCAACTTCCAGTTCAACCGGAAGCCCATGCACATCCCATCCCGCTTTTCTTAAAACCCTTTTCCCTTTCATTGTCTGATAACGGCAGATTATATCTTTTAGCGCTCTCGCTAAAACGTGATGAACTCCCGGCTTTCCATTGGCCGTTGGCGGACCTTCATAAAAAATAAAATCTCCTCCTTTTTTCTCCAAGGATTTTTCAAAAATCCGGTTTTCTTTCCAAAACTTTATTATTTTCTCTTCAATTTTAGGAAAAATTATTTCCATGTTACATTTTTTCGGGAACGGCTATTCCCAATAATTCCAAGCTATTTTCTAAAACTTGCCTGGTCGCAGCGGTTATGGCAAGGCGGAGCTTCTTCTGCTCGCTATCGGCATTTAAAATTGAGCATTTTTCATAAAAAATATTATATTTTTGAGACAAATCAAAAGCAAAATTACAAATCAAATTCGGGGAAAAAGTTTTGGCTGATTCTTCTATAATCTCCGGGAAAATTTTTAAAAGACATATTACGGATTTTTCTTCTGGGTTTAAAGCAGCAATCCCTGTCTCTTTCTTTATTTTGCCGGCCTTGTCCAAAACGCTTTGGCATCGCACAGCGGTATATTGAAGATAGGGACCCGAATTACCTTCCAATGTTACCATATCGTCCAAGTCAAATATAATATCTTTCTCCGGTTGGCGGGATAAGTCATTATATTTCACCGCCCCGATTCCGACCTGCTCGGCAATTTGCTCTCTCTGTTCAGCGCTGATATCTTGATTTTCTTTTGATTTTAAAATAATATCTTTGGCTCTTTTGACCGCTTCGTTCAAGACCTCTTCCAAGGCAATAGTGTCTCCTTTTCTGGTAGAAAATTTTCTATCTTCCCAGCGAATCAATCCATGGGCAATATGTTTGAGCTTAATGCCCTTGCTGTAGCCGAGCATTTCTGCTGCCTTAAATACTTTTTCAAAATGAAACCGTTGGTCAGCCCCAACTTCATAGACAATCAAGTCCGGTTTCCATTTTTCCAACCTATATTTGATGGTTGCCAAATCCCTTGTTTCGTAAGTAGTGGCTCCATCTGATTTTAAAAGCATTAAAGGAACATTCATCCCGGGCAAGACGATTACTAATGCACCTCGGCTCTTTTGGGCGATGCCCTTTTTTTTAGCGCTCTCAATTATCGCTTTCATTTTATCCTCATAAAAACTTTCTCCCAAGGCCTCATCTATCTTAACCCCAAGAATATCATAAATCTTTTTAAATTCTTCCATACTTATATCCACACATATTTTCCAAATTTCTTGGGCCTCTTTATCTCCCTGTTCAAGCTTTCTAAACCATTCTCTTGATTCTTTTAAAAGTTCTGGCTGGGTTTCCGCTTCCGTATGGAGCCGAACATATAATGCCTGCAAATCCAAGACAGTTAATTCTTTTAACGGCTTTTTATTCCATTTCTTGATTGCAATAATAAGTTTACCGAATTGAGTTCCCCAATCGCCGAGATGATTGTCGCCTATGCACTTCCAGCCCAAAAATTTATACAAATTATAGATTGCCTGCCCGATAATTGTAGAACGCAAATGACCGACTCCAAACGGCTTGGCAATATTGGGCGCGGAATAATCTATGACCATTGTTTTGTCTTTGCCTTTGTTGCTGGAGCCGTATTTGTCTTTCTGTTTCAAAATAATTTTCAAGGAATCTTGCAGGTCTTTATCTGTAAGATAAAAGTTTACAAACCCGCCCTGTGCTTTTGCAGATTTTGTCTCTTCTTTCTGTGATAGATAATCAGCCAAAATTTTTGCCACTGAATCCGGGGTCTGATTGATTTGTTTGGCAATAGAAAACGCTATCGGAGTATTGTAATCTCCATATTCCTTTTTTTCAGAATAATTTATCGAGATTTCCGCAATATTAAAATCAGGAAGTTTGCCTTCTTTTTGAGCTATTAAAATCGCCTTTTTGACAAGGCCTATTAATTCCTCTTTGTCCATATTTTTTCAGTTTAACCTTAAAATATGGTTTTGTAAAACCAAAAACCGCGTGAAAACGGTCTTTTAATTTTTTTCCAAGCTATTCCAATAATGTTTTGGCTTCTTTAACCAAAGGAGAAAGTTTGTTCTCGTCAATGCCAATCTCTCCGGCAATTTCTCCGGAACTCCTTTTCAACATATCTCTGGCGAACATCAATCTTGCCTGCGAACACGCTTCCATTAAATATCCCTTAAATGAAGGTAAAATTGTAATGGGATAAAGTTGTTCCGCCTCAATCATGAACTCCAGCCCCCTGCTTGGCGGATGTCTCCAACCCAAAAGCTCAATTTCCATACCATTGGCGTACCTGATGGCTTGCGAGCTGAATTTTGCGTTGGTAACCAAAATTGGCTTTAAAACAACGTTTCTTGGCAGATTAAAATAATTGCCATTCTTGAGGTCTAAAAATTTGGCATAAAATGCCAGAACTATCGCTAAATCAATTTTTTCTCCGGGAAAAATACGGAATTTACATTCTCCAATATATAATTTTTCTTTATTCCGCGCCAAAAAATCAATTTCATGAAGAGCGAATTTTCCTTTTATTTTCCGATTTAACGAGACCTCGTATTTATGCGCGGAGAAAATTTCCCCTATGTATTTCTCAAAAGGAAAACCGCTAGGGCCCAATTTCCTCATCGCTTCCTTCAAGCTGAATCGCAAACTTGATTGTTTGTCCTCTTTTTTGAGAAATTGATGGACTTTCCTAAAAATTTCACTGGTTTTTATGCCCGGATAAACAATCTTTTCTATTTCCAATGCCACTTTTTGCGCTAAGTCCTTTGAAGCGCCGGCGCGCCTTGCGCTTCTCAAAACTTTTACCAAAGAAAATGGTTCTCTCTCTCCTTTTAGATTGACGACATAGTAATTGCTCATATGTAGTTGCTCATATTATATAATTTTATCTCATATTTTTATTATAAGCAAAAAACGCAAAGAGACCCAGCCTCGTAAAGAGGACTGGCCTCATAATATAACAAATAAAAACAAAACGCTTAAAAAGCGTTTTGTCTAATTTCAAAAATGTCTTTTATTATTTTAAATCCCTCGCTCTCCTCTCCCCGAAAAATCTCCTCTGCTAAGAGTGCTTTCTCCTCTCCCCGAAACATCTCCTCTATATTCGTCATCTGGCCCATAACCACCTGTTAAAGCTTTTTTAAAATCCATATTTTTATGATTAATTATAACTAAGTTAATTATAACTCTGCTTGAAAATCTTTGTCAACTATTCGCATTTCAATCCTCTCTGCCCTGTGGATAACTTTTTCCAAAAAATTACGAGGCCGGGCCTCGTAGTGAGAATCCTCAACACTGACGTGGGTTCCGGCGTTTTGCCAAAATTACGAGGCCGGGCCTCGTAATTTTGGCAAATGTTATCTGTTCTGTTAGGGTCTGACCCTAACAGAACTAACAGAGCTTAATTTATTTCGTAGGTGATGGTTATATTCACCGTGATTTTATTCTCTCCTGTTTCTATCTGCGGGGCAGCTTCCGCTTCGCCCATTGCCTTAGCGCTTATTGCGTTATCATAATAAACCGGCGGATAATAACCCCCTTCGCTAAAATTGGTTATCTTGGTTAATTTCACGCCAAGCTGTTTTGCCAATAATTCTGCTTTTTCTTTTGCTTCCTTAATCGCTTCTTCTCGCGCTTGATTCTTCAAGCCATCCGGGTCATCAAAAGTGAACTGAAGCCCTCCTGCCTGATTGGCCCCGGCATCAACCGCTTTTTGAATAATATCTCCAATTTTGGCCATATCTCTTATCTTGACTTCAATTGATTGAGTAATTTCATATCCTGTTAAAACTCTTTTTTGTGGTTTTGGCCAATAGTCAACAGAATAATCAGTCACATATTCATATCTCGGAGAAATATTAAAATTAGTTGTCTTCAGGTCTTTTTCTTCAACCCCGGCACCTTTCATCGCCTCAATAACGGCATTCATTTTTTTGGTATTGTCCGACATCGCCCCTTCTACTGTTTTGGCTTCTGTTTTTACTGAAAAAGCGGTAATCGCCAAATCCGGTTTAGCATATATTTCCCCTGTTCCACTGACAGAAACAGTATTTCTTGAAACCACATCCTGACCAATATATCTGCCTGTCTTTATTTGATTAGAAATTCCCACCGACACGGAAATGGTCAAAGCGAGTAGAAATAAAACTAAAACTCCTCTCAAAATCCCTTTGGGATGTCGGTGATGAAAAAATTGTTTTGTATCCTCCATATTAAAAAATATTTAATGATTAATGATTGTATCTTCCCGACCTTTTCCAATTAATATTTTTCCATTCCCCTTACTATTTCGCTTGTTTATGATACCATAAAACAATGGCAAAGAATTTAGCAGAAAACAAAAAGGCCTTTTTTGACTACCTCCCTATTGAAAAATTTGAGGCGGGTATTGTCTTAAACGGCTTTGAAGTAAAATCAATCAAGCTCGGCAGGGCCAACCTGCAGGGAGCTTTTGTGGTTTTCAAAGACGAGGACCCCTATCTCCTTAATGCCAGCGTCCCTCCTTATCAGCCAAACAACACTCCTAATAATTACAACGAAAGAAGAACCAGAAAGTTACTGTTAAATAAATCGGAAATCAAGCATCTGATAGGGAAATCAGCGCAAAAGGGCTTGACATTGGTGCCTTTAAAAATGTATACTAAGCACGGAAAAATAAAGATTGAAATAGCAATTGCCAAACATAAAAGCAAATTTGACAAAAGAGATATCCTTAAAAAAAGAGCAACGGAAAAAGACATCAGAAGAGAGCTTAAAGAATGGGGGTGAAAGGCATCGATAGGAAACAGCTGATGAATTGCGCAAGCCCAGCTCTTGGAATCTGGCTAAACTTCCAAGAATCAAATAAGTGCCAACTTATTTCAAAGACCGGCTTATGCTTATGCATAACGCCACGGTCGGCGCTTGATTAGCAATAATCAACGCCCATCTGTTTTGCGGACTCTCGATAAGCAAAACGGGTGTAATTTATCGAGATAAGCGATTCTTCGTTGGCCGAAAAGAATTGCCAAAATTAGGCCTAAGCCAGAAGCTGTTTCCCTTGATTCAAGGCCTCTGACCGACAACATTAATCAAGGTAAGCTTGTAGAAACAATTCAAACGCCTTCCCATACGCGGGTTCAAATCCCGCCATCTCCACTAAAATAAATAATTATAAAAGTATTCTGCACAAACCCTTATTAAATCATCAAATAAAAGCAAAAGAGGTAAGATTGATTGACGAAGACGATAAACAGGTAGGAATAGTATCCCTGGAACAAGCGCTCAAAATGTCTTCCGAGCGCGGTTTAGATTTAATACAGGTCACTGACAAGGCCTCTCCCCCGATATGCAAGCTCGGCGACCATGGAAAATATCTTTATCAATTAAAAAAGAAAGAAAAAAAGCAATCCCGCCAAAAGGGCGGAGAGATTAAGGGAGTAAGGATAAAATTTAATACTTCTATCCACGATATAGAAACCAAGGCAAATCAAGCGTACAAATTTCTGAAACAGGGAAACAAAATTAAGATAGAATTGCGATTAAGGGGACGAGAAAGAGCGCTGCGGCAACACGCCGAAGAACAGATAAAAAAATTTGTGGAGATATTGGGCAACCAAGTCCCGATAGAAACCGAACAGCCGCCCAGGAGATTACCAAATATATTAATTCTTATTATTAAACGAGGACAAAAAAATGTCGCAGAAGACAAAAAAAACGAAGACAAGAAAGGCGAAGACAAAAAAGTCGTTGACCAAAAGATTTAAACTAACCAAAAGCGGAAAACTTTTACGCAAAGCAACCGGGCAGAATCATTTTCGGTCAAAGAAATCAGGGAAAATAATACAGGAGAAAAGAAAATGGGTGGAATTGCCAAAGTCCGAGTCCAAAAAAATTAAAAAATTGATGTCTATATAATATGGTAAGAGTAAAACGAGGGACAACAGCCCACAAACGCAGAAAAAAACTATTAGAACAAACCAAGGGATTCCGTTGGGGCAGAAAAAACAGATATACCTTAGCCAAAGAAGCATTGTTCCATGCCCTGGCTTATAATTACAGAGATAGAAAAGTGAGAAAACGGGAGAAAAGACAACTATGGCAAGTCCAGATTAATGCCGGTTCCAGAAAACAAAATATTTCCTACAGTAAGCTAATGGGCGCCTTGAAGAAGAAAAATATCGCAATAGACAGAAAAATTTTGGCCCAATTGGCCCAAGAACAACCAAAAATATTTGAAGAGATTGTAAAAGAAGCGGTCAAATAATCATTTATCACTAATCATTAATTACTTGCCCGCCATGGGCGATTGATTATTAACTATTGATTGTTGATTACTAACTACTGAAAACTCAAAAACCCGCTTGAAGCGGGTTTTTGAGTTTTTTAAAGCACTCCCTCTTTTTTAAGAAGTTTTTCCGGGAGAAATATTTTTTCCGCCCGATAAACTCTCTTGCGAAAAAGAATTTTCATCGTCAAATTACTTGCAAATGCCATCTTGGCAACCCCAGGGACAAGTATATACCGTGGTATAAGGCACTCCGTTCTGACAAATCGCTTCATAGAGATAGGGACCGCTTGTTACACAAGCTCCTCCTCCTGTACCAATATGATTAACTGAATCACCCATATAGGTTGAATATTCTAATTTGCAACAATCGACTCTCCCTTCAACCCCAGAAACGGTTGAGGATGAACTGCCCTTAACAGAATAATTCGCCCCTCCATCAGAGTCCGTACAAGTAGCAACAACTGGCGTTGTTACTGTAACTCTTAGATAATTCGGGCTGGCATCATTATTCTCTGAATTCCCGCTTAAATCGTACCCATAAACCTTAGCATAGTATGTATAGGCCCCGGCCGTTGACTCATATAGTTCATAACTCTTAGTGCAGGATGTCTGTCTTCCACAATCAAAAGTATGCCACGAACCCTTGTAATAAATCTTAATTTTATCCACTCCCTGGTCATCCTGCGCCACTACTTTGAGAGTGAAGAATTCTCCTTCCGCAACACTTGCCGCGCTTGTAGAGAATATTCCTGATATCGGGTCGCTTTGCCCTGTTCCTGTTGCAGAAACTATTATGGTTGCCGTATCTTGAGCTGTTAGTCCTCCTGCTTCAACCCGAACTTTTGCAGTGTATGCGCCGGCTTGAAAATAGTCGCAATAATGATAGCGACTGGCTTCTGGACGATTGGAATATGTTCCATCCCAAACTCCATCGTTAGTACAATCAAACCGGAAAGTGGTATCTCCAACTGCTGTCCCTGACGCAGTAGCTTTTAGCTCTACCACGGTCAAAGGAACGACACCGGAAGAAGGAGAGGCAGTAAGATTGACTGAAAGAGTTGAGGTCTGTCCCACTGTTAGGGAAATTGTTTTTCCGTTATTGTTTTCGTTGGCCTCTGACAACCTGTTTCCGTCATCTGTTGAAAATGTAAAGTTATGAGTACCAACAGAAAGAGTTTGCACAATCGGACAATCTATGGTCGCGCTTTCTCCCGCTCCTAAGCGAGTTGTCATAGCGTCACAAATTCTATAACCCGAATCTACCATAGAAGAAGAGGAAATTTTTGTTATAATTCCTCCATCCACCACCGGCATTCGCTCTGAACCGATATTCTTAATAATCACCTTGAAATCAACCTCGTCTGACGAAGTAAGAGAAACCGGGTTTGTGCTCACCGAGGAGATAATCAAATCCGGGCCTTCTGTCGGTTTCTTGCGAACCGTAACACTTAGCATCTTCGGCTCAGTCCAGCCAAACTCCAAATTATTGTTAGCCGTCTTGCCATAAACATACCCTAAATAGGTGTAAACTCCCTCTTGGGACTCGGAAAAAGTAAAGGTTGCGTCAGCAGCCGTTCCTTGAATTAATTTTTGGTGCCATTCCCCTTGATAATAGGTCAAAAGGGCATACAATCCATTATCGTCCTGCCCTGTAATAGTCAGAATAATATTGTCTCCCGGCTCTACTGTCGCAGATGAAACAGATAATGTTCCGGAAACCGGGTCATTTTGAGAAGGATTTACTGGCAATGCCTGTTCGCACTCTTGCTGGGTGGAAAAAGTTCTTAATCCATAATACATAAACTCGCCGCAAAATTGCTTATAGCCACAAGCGGTTGTATCGCTGTCAAACCAATAATAATAGTGGCAATCAATAACTGCTGCTGGCAAAACTGTTACCCTTACCTCTTGGGGAATGGTCCAGGCGGTTTCTTTCACTCCACTCGGCTGACTTCCATATATATACCCTTTATAAATATAAGTTCCTGCCTTTGGCTCTGAAAAAGAAAATGTGGTAGTGGCAATTGTCCCTTGCGTTGGTTTATTATGCCAACTCCCTTGATAATAGACCCACAGATTTTGCAGACCGTCGTTGTCTTTGCCAATTACTGTCAGTATAATTGTTTCTCCGACATTTACTTGGGTAGCGGAAGCGGAAAGCGTCCCAGACGCCGGGTCATTCTCAATAGAGGGAATAACGCATTCCTGCCTAGCAAATTTTAATAATCCCAATAAATCCGCATCAGTCCAAACAGAATCAAACCAAGCGGATACGGCACTATATGATTCTTGTAAAGATATTTTTTTGTTTTGGTCGCTATCGTATCTATCAATAATCTTCATATGCATTTCGTATAAGGACCCGCAAGAAGATTCAGCGGTCAGGGCTGAAGCGCCAAAAGCAAAAGACAGCAAAAAGAGAGAAACTATTGAAATTTTTGCGTATTTTTGATTCATATTATCAGTTATTAATTATTAATTATTAAACCTTTGTTAATAATAACAAAATCTCGCAGATAATGCTACCTCTTGTCGTCAATCAAAAATTCAATCTCTTTTTTGCCTTTCCTTAATTCAGGCAAAATCCACTTGACGCCAAGGGCTGTATAAATATCTTTTTCTTTCTGTCCGGCAATCCTTCTTTTCCCCTTAAAAAGCCCGTATTCATTAAGTTTCATTCCTTTTTCAATGGCTATTTTTCTTAAAGCCACATTATGTTCTTTAGAACCGGTAAAATATTGAAGAGCCGCGCCATAGCTAATCTCCGGCACCACTCTCAAGTCCGCGTCTATGCCCTGCTTCAAACGGACGGATGCCTTGGTCTTGCCCTTGCCCCAAATCTTCATCACCTCCGGCAAGCCAACAAAAAAGGACACCACTTTTTCCGGGCATGAAGTTATTGCTAAAATGTCAATATCGCCAACCATATCCTCTCTTCGGCGCAATGACCCGGCCAAATCAACTTTCTTCACCTCTTTTAAGGAGTTTAATTTGGTTTTGATGTCTCTTGCTGTGGGAAAAATTCTTTCAAAAGGAAATTTTTCTCTTGTCGCCTTTAAAAAAACAATGTTTTGCAAAATATTTTTTTCTTTTTTGGCGCCAAATCCAAAAAGGGGAGAAATTTTATGGTTCATCGCTGCCAGCTCCAACTCTTTTATATTAGTGATTCCGAGTTCATCGTATAAAACCCGAATTGTCTTTGGCCCCACTCCCTCTATTGCCATTAGTCCTTCAATATCAACCGGCACTTTCTTCTTCCACTTTTCATAATATTGGATTTCTCCTGTTTGAAGATACTCCTCAATTTTTTTCGCAATGCTTTCGCCGACTCCGGGCATCGCAATAAGCGCTTTGATTCCGCCTTTTTTATAGATATCGCGCACACTCTCTTTTGTGCTCTCCAAAACAATCGCTGCCTTTTCATAGGCCTGAGGCCTGAAAGCCGCTTCTTCCATTTCAAGAAAATATCCAATTTCGTAAAAAATGTTTGCCAATTCCTGATTAATCATAATCAATCTTATTTTATCACATCTCTTTGTTTTCTAAAAAGCAAAAAGCCCTGGCTCGGGCTTTTAAAGATGTCTATGGTAAATTTATTTTTTTCTTGGCCTCTTCGCCTTTTTGGACTTTTTGTTTTTTTTAGATATTCTGTTTGCTATAGCAAACTCTTTATCTAATTCATCGGTAAATTTCAATAACAAAGGGTCGTCTACCCTTTCTTTTATAAAAACCCACCAGCCCTCAATTGGAAACTTATTATCCTTTTTCCAATATTCAATAGCCTGAAAAAGATTGACCAATTTATCCACCTGCGACACAAATCTTCCTTCTTTGGTCAGCCCCTCTTCACAATCCAGCCATAAACTAATAATCTCTTTTTGTAAAATTTTTGGGAGATTAGAAGTAATTTCCACTATTGCTTTCCATTCTTTTTCCCGCTTCTTGAAAAGCCACTCCATTCGCTGGGCCCTGGGAACTCTAGGTGCTTTTTCAAGGAGCTTACGCACTACTTCCTTGTCTGCCACCAATATGGGGTCGTAAGGGGTTTGGTCTCCGGCATAAACCTCACATAAATCGTGGACTAAAGCGATTTTAACAATTCTATCGGTATCCAGTCCTTTCACTTGTCCCAGCAACCAACTCATTATTGTCATTTGAAAAGTGTGTTGAGCAACGCTTTCCGGTTTCTTAACCCGCCTCAAAATCCAACCAGTCCTTTTGAGCGATTTCAGTTTGCCGACTTCAGCCAAAAAATGAATCAGCTCGCACAAGGTGTCTTTCCCGCATTTTCTATGCTTATCCAACAAATATTTGTCTATTTCTTTCCGGAATTTTATTACAAATGATTCTTTCAAATTCTTTTTTACCCATTTACTCCATAATTTATACTGAATCTTCCCTTCTGCTCTATAATACTCCAACGCCTGAAGATAGCTTTCCAACTTGGCTGACTCCCAAGCGAATTTACTTAGATTGGTCCTCCTTTTATTCAACTCTGACCATAGGTCTTCCAGCTCTTTTTTAATTTCGTTTGGCAGCTTGGTCACAATCCTCTGAAAAGTCTTCTCTTCAAGCTGCTGCCTTCGAACCGCTCTTTTTTTCTCTAATCCGGCGGAAATCTGCGGCAATTTTTTAAGGATTTCTTGAATGATGTCCTGCTCTTTTCCAGAACCAATATCCTTGGGGCAAAGAGAGTCATAGGGAGTCTCCTCGCCGATATATATATCGGCTAAATGATGGATTAAAATGCTTTTAATAATTCTCGCGTCATTAAGCGCTTTCTTCTCGTTAACACTATTTAAAACCCAACCTAAAATAGCGGCTCTGAAAATATGGTCAGCGGTCGATGCCGGGTTTTTTATCCCGGAGAGAATCCACCCTTTTCTTTTGTTGGTTTTTAATTTCCCAAGTTTTATAAAAAAATCAAGCAAAGGACTCATTGAGTTTTAAAAAGAGGGCATAGCCCTCTTTTATGTTTAATTCTAAAGTCGATATGTAATTTTTTTAATTTTATAAACAGTCGCGACCGATGACTGGACTTTTACTTCATCTCCGGTTCTTCGCCCCAATAAGGCCCTACCCACCGGCGACTCATTGCTGATTCTGCCGAGCATAGGATTCGCTTCCAAAAAGCCGACTATCATAAATTCATCCTCCTGTCCCTCTACTTCCACAATGACCGTTGCTCCCAACAAAACCTCTTTATGGACGCCTTTGGCAGGCGTTGTTATTAATTTATGATTCTTTAAAATTGTTTCCAATTCAGCGATTCTTGACTCTAACAAATTCAAATCGTCCTGAAATGATATGTATTCAGAATCAATTTCCAAAGAAGCGGCAGTGGTAGGAGAATTTTCTTTTGTCCTCTGGCTTTTTATGGCCTTGAGCTCTTCATACTCCTGTTCAAGATTCCTCAGCCCCTCTTTTGTAAGATAAATTTCTCTCTCTATGTCCATGGTTTTACTTTTATAAACCTTGATACATTCTATGTTACATTTTCATTTTAATCATTAAAAACACCTTGTCAAGTTGCTTGTCCGAAAATAAAAAAAGCGGTAGAGCAACAACCGCTTGAAAAATTATGGCTATCCCCAGAAAAAATGAGAGATTTCCGCGATTATCCCCAAAACAAAAAATATCGACAGCAGAAAATAGGCGGGCCTCATTTTTCGCCCCGCCATTTTCTTTAAAAAACTCCTATAAACAAAGACAATAGTAATTCCCTCTATGCCCCCTGCCACTGCGCCGGTCAGGCCAATAATGCTGATAAATTCCCTGGCACCGAGAACAAACAATGCCATAGGGATAAAAGAAGCGATGCCCCAAGAAAATTTTTCCGATAACTTGAGGTCATACCAAAAAACCTTTTTCAGAGTAAGCCCTAATGTTAAATACGAACTAAAACAAGTAAGAAGTCCGAAAATAAACCCTATTTTCGCGACATTGCCTCCCAAGGCCAAACCAAAACCAGAGATTGCGTCCTCAGATGTTATCGTCCCGCTCGCTCCCAATATCGCCACGATAAAAACAAGATAAACAAATACTGACAAACATATCCCCCAAAGGATTACCTTATTTAAATCTTTTTTATTTCTCCCTAAAATTTCTTTTACTTCCGGCAAGATGGCCGTGCCCCACAAAGCAAACATTATCACTCCATAGGGATAAAAAACATATTTAAAATTAGTTTGCAAAAAATTGATAGGATTCATGTGGGGCACGGCCTTAACGACAAAAAAGGTCAGGATGCCAAAGAAGAAAAATAAAATTAAAAACTCCGTGAAAGATACACTTTTGATATCTTTATAAATTAATATGCTTCCTATGGCAAAGAAAATCAAGATATAAATTAATCTGGTTCCCCCAAAGTAAGGGATTAAAAGATTGGCTAAAAATTCCCCGCCGACTATCAAATAAGCTAACTGGGCGCCGAAAAGTCCTGCGCACATTGAGACAGAAGAAACCCTCCCCCATTTTCTGCCCAAATATTGCTTAACATATCCCGGAAAACGATGTTGCTCTTTTGTCCCAACAATAATTTTACCCAGAGTCAAATGAACGACCATGGCTATCGCCCCTAATATTAAAAAATAGCCGATTAAAACAAAAAATCCGCTTTTAAAAGCGACCCAGGGCAAACCGAATATGCCCACGCCTATAATTGTGCTAACAAAAACAGATAACGCTTTCCAAAAAGCTGTCATTTTGGGAAAAACTGGTTAAGTCGCTAAATTTTATAAACTCGGTAGCCCTCCCTTACTTTTTCAGAAATTTTCAATCCAACTTCATCTCCCTTCTTGGCTTTTACTATCTCTTTATGGTCAACTTGCATTGATTCTATCGTTTGTTCAAAGTCCGTATCGCCACCGATAATCCTGACCGCGTCTCCTGTCTTGAGGGGACCAGAAAGCTCAATCACCGCAACTTGAATCTTGTCAAAAAAATGAATGACTTTACCGATTAGTTTACCTTCGATTTCCTCTTCAGGCATAGTTGATAACAATTAATGATAAGTAATTATTAATTAGTGATAAACGATTAATAATTAACCTTAACCCGACCTTTCTTTTGTTTATTATACCAAAAAATCTCTATTCTTGCGATGCCTCGCATTGAATCATCTAAAATCTAACCATAAGGGCACATAGGGGCATTGGTTAAGTCATTTAATTTCTGACCAAAATCAAGTATGATTTGTAGGTTAATTATTCCGAGGGAAAGGGGGAAGTCGGACTTCCCTCCATGCTTCCTCCCATGGACTTTTGTGTCCCTGGGCTGATTCGAACAGCCATTTCCTCCTCCGGAGGGAGGTGTTTTATCCGTTGAACCACAGGGACTGACTCATTTTGGGAACCAGGTTCCCAACTGGTTTCCAAAGTTACAAAGTTATAACTATTTTGGTTTTTGGGCGATTATAAAAATATTCTTTCCTTTTTGACTTCTTTCCAAAATGCCCTTTTCTTTTATTATAAATCCGGCGCTTTTAATAATCTCTTCCAGCTCCTTTTCCGAGAAAATATGAATATACCTGTTTATGACAACTTTTCCGGCGCTGTTCTTCCAGGGATAAAAAATATCTTTAAAATCAAGTTTGGACCTGCCTGTTAATTTGAGCAGGGTGTACTTTAATAAAAGTCGCTTTGCTTTCTTGCTGCCATTTAAATCCCAGACAGTTAAGATAATCCGGGCTTCGGGCTTTAAAACCCGCCTGATTTCCTTTAAAAACTCTTTTCTTATCCTTACTGATGGGATATGATGAAAAACAGCCAAACAAAAAACCTTGTCAAAAAAATTATCCTCAAAGGGCAGGGATAACGGCTTGCTGACAAAAAAATTGGCATCCGGATATTTCTTTTTAGCGATTCTGATGAGAGAACCGGAGATATCTGTTCCGTGATAATCAGCCCGGTCTCCGATTACTTCTTTAAGTCGTCCGTTTCCGCAGCCCAAATCCAAAATCTTATCCCCCTTGTCAACATAATCCTGTAAAATCGCAAAATCAGGGGGGAGATAATCCCGTTTTTTATCAAAATCATCCGCAATCGCGTCATAATCCCGCCTCGTCTTCTCTAATAAAAATTCCGCGTAATCGCTTTTCATAACATGGAACCGGCGAAAGAAATCATTATTGCTCTTACTAAGGAAAAGGTCTTGAACTCTGAAATTTTGAATTCCCTAAAACGTTTCTATTCCAAGAAAAAAAGCGCAAAAATGATTCCCAACTCCCAATTATTAGAAGCTTATCACATCTTAATCAAAGATAAAAGATTAAAGCCCAATCCGAAAATTGAGGAAGTTTTGCGAATCAGAAAAATCCGCTCGCTTTCAGGAATAGTTATTGTTGCCGTACTCACAAAAGCTTTCCCCTGTCCGGGAAAATGTATTTTCTGCCCAAGCCAAGATAAAGTTCCAAAAAGTTATTTGAAAGAAGAGCCGGCCGTGGCCCGGGCCATAATGATGAAGTACCGTCCTTTTCAACAGGTTCAGGTAAGAATCAAGGCCCTGGAAGCAATCGGTCACCCTACCGACAAAATTGATTTAAGGATTATCGGCGGAACCTGGTCTTTTTACCCGAAAAATTACCAGAATTGGTTTATTAAAGAATGTTTTAGGGGGGCGAACGAATATAATGAAAAATGTAAAACGGAAAATATAAAACGGAAACTAAAAAATAAAAAATTAAAGGATGCCCAAAAAGAAAACGAAAAGGCCAAACATAGAATAATCGGAATAACAATTGAAACAAGACCGGATTTTATTGATGGAAAAGAAATAAGACGATTAAGAGAACTGGGCATAACAAGGGTTGAGCTCGGTGTTCAGAGCGTTTATGACAGTGTTTTAAAGTTAAACAAAAGGGGGCACAATATTGATGCGACGATAAGGGCAACCCGGCTCTTGAAAGATGCCGGTTTCAAAATTTGTTTTCAAATGATGCCCAACCTGTTGGGGGCCGCCCCCAACAAGGATGTTGAGATGTTCAAAGAGCTTTTCTCTAATCCGGATTTTAGGCCTGATTATTTAAAAATATATCCCTGCGCCCTGCTAAAAAAAGCTCCTTTATATAACATCTGGAAAAAACAGGGATACAAGCCGTACACAGAAAAACAGCTCTTGGAAATTATAATTGCAATCAAAAAAACAGTTCCGTATTACTGCCGGATACAGAGAATTGTCCGAGACATCCCCTCCCAATATGTGGTGCAGGGCGGAACCAAAACATCTAATTTAAGGCAAATGATAACAATAATCGCAAAACAGCAAGGATGGCGATGCAAATGCATCAGATGCAGGGAAGTTAAAGACAACTACAATCCAAAAGAAAAAATATATCTTTTCCGGACTGATTATGAGGCCTCCAAGGGAAAGGAGATATTCTTAAGTTTTGAGAATAAAGACCGAACTCGTATCCACAGTTTATTGCGCCTAAGGATTCCCGGCCAAATTGTCCTGCCGGCCCTGAAGGACTCCGGCATTATAAGGGAACTTCACACTTATGGAAAATTAGTGCCCATCTCCCAAAGAACAAAAGCTCCCCAGCATCAAGGGCTTGGGAAGAGATTAATGAAAGAAGCGGAAAAAATTGTTCAAAAAGAATTCGGTTTGAAAAATATTGCCGTCATTTCCGGGGTCGGGGTAAGAGATTATTACAGACATCTCGGCTATTTTCTCAAAGACACATATATGATAAAAAAGCTAAAATAATTCTTCGTTTTTTATTTCCCTTGAATTATCTTGCGCTTTGTCTGACATTTTCTGCTGATAAAAGGAGAAGGGGTTCTAAAGGCAGTATTGCCCGCCTTGCCTCTTTTGGCTTGTTTGGAAAAATATTTTTTCATCTTATTTTATTATATGACTTTATTATAACAAAAAATCGGCCCATGGCCAATTATTAATTATTGATTATTTATCATTAATCACTCGCCCGCCCCGGGCGGGTTAGTTATTAATACGGGAAACTCTAATCAGGCCGGAACAAGGGATAATCTCAATGCCTCTTTTCTCCAGCTCATCTAAAAATAAATTTACGCCTAAAGAATCGGAGGGCATATGCCCGGCTATTACCATATTGATAAGAGCTGACTCGGCCTCTTTCCTATGCTCTTCCGAAACATGCATTCCGACAACAGTTCCAATCCCTGCCTGCGCCATCTTTTCATAAAGTTTTGGCGAGCCCTCGGTGCCTCCGGTGATTTCAGTAAAAGCAATTTTCCCGCAACGGTTTTCTTCCTTGCCCACAAAAATCTTAGGCCCAATTCCATTTTTAGCCGATAATTGGTATTCAGGAATCTTTTCTATAATCTCCAGTAGCTCTCCCACTGTTTCCGGCCCATGGCTCTCAATAGCTTTTTTTAGAAAATCGGCTGCCAGATTATCGCAAACCGTATGGAGACAAATTAAATTAGATTTCAAAAGCTTAGCCGCATCAACCGTTCTTTCGGAATTTGATTTATTCAGGCCCCGAGCCACCTCTGATATCTTCTCTTTCATCAACCCCTCTGCTATATTTATCGGAACGCCATATTGAGAGAGAACCTCACATTGAAGCTCCATCACTTCATGGAGAGTGGCTAAGGCCTTTCCCAATGGGTGATGAGAAATCATCAAATCAATATTCCCGATTTCTTTTGCCATTAAAAGTTCAGCCGGGTCTATGTCTATCCCGACTAAAATCCTTTTTATCTCTCTGTCATCAGATATATTTAAAATACGGGAATCAGAATAAGGATTTTGGAGCATTTCTAAATCAAAATTCTGCTTTTCTTTTTCAGAAAGCTTTTCATAATCGCGCTGTTTTTTGCTTAAAAATCTTTCTACCGCTTCTTTTCCCCTAAGGTCAGCAGCTATCCCCATCTGAAGAGCTAAATTATAGATATCTTTTATTCTCATCATTTGGGCGTTTTTACTTTTTTAAGCATCTTTGCTTTTTTAAACGTTTTTAAAATTTTTGGTTTTGGGTCTGTTTTTTTAGATGTTGTCTCTTTCTGCGCCACGGGATTAAACTGAGCATATAAATGTTTAATCATCTCTTCTTTAATTCCGGGATCTGAATTCTCCCTGCGAATACGAGCCTTTTCTTGACGAATATGCTTGCTAACGCTTTTGGGCATTCTTTTATTCATAAATTTTTTAATTCTTTATTCTCCCTTTGCAACCACCAATGATTAATGGTTAATGACACTTTAGCAAAATTCTTTGTTTTTGCAAGCTTTAATCCTTTTTTTACAATTCTTCCCTGACTATCTGCCGGTCGTCCCAAGGAATTTTTTTCCCTCCAGCTACACAAATCCAGGGCTCGCCGCCCTTACCGGTAACAACTATCGTGTCTCCGGGATTAGCTGAAGACAACGCTCTTTTAATCGCCTCGCGCCTGTCAAAAATTTTCTCATAATCAGCGCCCTGCGGAACGCCCGCTTCAACCTGCTCAATAATTTGAATCGGGTCTTCGTCATAAGGGTCTTCGTTGGTTAAAATAATCCTATCGCAATATTGTCCTGCCAAGGCCCCAAATACCGGCCTCTTCCACTTATCCCTCCCTCCTCCGCAAGAGCCCAAAACACATATCAGTTTGCTTTTGCCATTCTGCGGTTTCCCAATAGAAAGCGTTTTGTATACATTTTCAAGCGCTTTGGGCGTGTGGGCATAATCCACTACCACCCGGAACGGCTCTTTTATTACAAACTCCATTCTGCCTGAAAGCCCTTCTGTTTTTTTCAGCGCCTCTGCCATCACATTTAAATCTATCCCCTGCGACAGCCCAAAAGAAATTGCTGCTAAAGCATTATAAATATTAAACTCTCCCACTAATGAGATGGAAAAATCTTGTCCGTTTACAAAAAATTCAGAATGGTCCTCAAAAAGTTTTATTTCCTCCCCCTCCACGATATTCAAATTTGGATTTTTCATTTTTAATTTTTGACTTTTAACTTTTGACTTCATTTGGTATCCCCATTTCTCCTTGATCGGAAAACTCAAAAAGTAATCAGTATAACCATCGTCCAAATTGATTATAGAAGTTTTGATTCCGGATATTTGAAATAGTTTTCCTTTAGCTTGCTTATATTTTTCAAACGAACCATGCGACTCAATGTGTTCTTTCTCTAAATTAGTAAAAATTGTCGCGTCAAAGTTAATAAATTTATGGCGGAACTGCTTGATTCCTTCAGAAGTCACTTCCAGCACAGCATACTGGCATCCGCTATTGACCGCTTTTCTCAAAAAACGCTGAAGTTTACATCGACCGGGCATCGTCATTTTAAGCTTGTTCGGCAATATCTCGTCTCCTGTCTGAAAACGAATTGAAGAAATAGAAGCAACGTTGAACCCCGCCTGTCTCAAAACATCTGAAACCAACTGAACGGTCGTGGATTTTCCGTTAGTTCCGGTCACTCCGACCACCATTATCTTTCTTGATGGAAAACGATACAAGACAGCGCCTAATAGAGGAAAAAACTGGTAATACCAGTTTAGGAAAAATTGGGGAATAATCTTTTTTAAAATTCTCTTTGTCATTTTTTTGTGAAGCGCCTTAAGGCCTGCTGAACCCTTTGGCTTGCGTCTTTTACATCCTTTGGAACATTATCCAGCGCCTTTCCCGCTTCCTTGGAAGAAAACCCTAATGCCAGCAATCCTTTAAACGCTTCGTCGTTTTGAAGGTCTTTGTTTCCAATTTCTTCAATCCTTCTTATGGTCCCGCCTAATTCTAAAATAATCTTTTGGATTTTTTTCTTCCCAATTCCTTTAATCTTGGAAAAAAATTCGAAATCTTGAATTTCTATCGCTTTTTTAAGCTCGTCAAATGTCCCCAATGAAGCAATAAGCATCGCTCCTTTGGGGCCGACCCCGGAAACTTTTTCTATTATTTCAAAAACTTTCAGTTCTTCCTGGCTTAAGGAACCATATAATTCCGGTTTTTCGTTGCGAATGGCAAAAAAGATAAAAAATTCTACGGTCTCTCCTATACTCAATTTTTCCAGGGTCTTGGGAGAAACAAAAACCTTAAAACCAATATCATTGTTTTCGACAATAACAAATTCCTCATTTTTCGCTCTGATATTGCCTCTGATAAAAGAAATCATTAATTTGTTTTTACTTTTCCTTGAAAAAATTTCTTGACCTGTTCCCAAGTAACAGGAACCAACATTTTTGGCATAGGGTCGCTATCGGCGTCATTAAAAAAGACCAAACTTTTCAAAATATGCATCATATTATAATCAATGCCCCTGTATTTTCTTCCAAACAGCATTAATACCTGTTTTAATGAAATGCCCTGCTGGCAAATAAAGTATAAATCAATAAAATCTTTTTTACTGCCCCGCGAAGAAATCGCGGAGATTTTCATACAAGCAATGTCTTTGATATCGGCAACGTTAATATTTCTAATTTTTTTTAATGGAAAAAGAAGAGGATAATCGTATGTCAAAAAAGCGATTTTTGTATCATTAAAAACACCCGCTAAAGTATTCTCCGACTCTTTCCCGATTGAAAATTTGCCTATTTTTTTAATCTCTTGAAGCAGGGATTTATTATCAAATTCTTTTTTGCTAAAAAAATCTAAATCAACGGAAAGGCGATGGTTTAAATATAAAGCCAACCCTGTCCCGCCGGCAAGATAAAAATCGGCAATTATGTCTGATTTTATTAATATCTCCAAATTGCTTTGTGTCTTTTTTGAAATGATTTCCTCAAGCATAGAATTTTATCTTTATCTAAGCCGAAAATAAGCTGCCAAAAATTGGCTGATTTTTGCGAAAGATTTTTAGAAATAAAAAGGGTATTCTTAATTTCTCCTAAAGAAAAATTATCTTCCATCCATTTAATTGATTTTTTATCTCCGTATTCTAAAATCCTCTCAATAACAAATCGGGGATGCTGTTTTACATTTAGAGTTAAAAAATCTACATCCCAAAAATATTTCTGCAAAAATTGGGGTATTTGTTTCATATCCACTTTAATATTACCCTATTTCCTGCTTGTTTTCAACTACCCACTCGCCATAATTTTCAAACAATTATTTTCAAAATTTGACTTTATGCTCCACTCAATGTAAAGAGGACTCGCACATAACAAGGTGGCGTAGCAACATATGGAACGAACGGATAGAAAGAGTGCTATCGCTTACTATCGGGTTGACGGAACCGAATTGAGCCAAAACCAAAATTGATTTCTCAATTCTTGTTCAAGCTCATATGTATTAGCATGTGATAGGACGCCAAGATATGATTGTAATGATTGTACGAGGGACTGCTCACTGATTGTCCCATTTTTATATTCCCTAATTCGCTCCCCTATCTTTCTAAATATTCGCCGTCTTGTTTTCGCCCGCAGAAGACGATAATGCGGCAGAAGTATGTAGCCAAGGAAATCTATCCCTTGATGAAATTTGCGAATTGTAACTTTTTTAGGATGTAATTTAAGAGCAAGATTATCCGAGAGAAATAAACTAATCGTTGAGATAAGTTTTCCTAAATAGATTTTATCTCCTGATAAAATTACAAAATCATCAGTATATCTTAGATAATTCTTAATCCTTAATTTGTGCTTAATAAATTGGTCAAATTTATTAAGGTAGATATTGGCAAACAATTGAGAAGTTAAATTGCCTATCGGCAAACCTTTTCGTTCAAAAAGAGTTGAATATTGGGAAGAAAAACTTTCAATAATTTCTTCCAAGAGCCGCATTGAGTCATCGTCTTTTATCCGCTTGCGGACAATGTCTAATAAAATTCTATGGTCAATTGTTCCAAAAAAATTTTTAATATCGCATTTAAGAATAAAACAATTTTTAAAACCATTATTACTTGCTTTCCTTATCATTCTTGCGAGGGCATCTACGCCTTTATGATTTCCCTTGCCAACCCTACAAGAGAAAGAATTGGAAATAAAGGTCGGCTCAAAAATCGGGTTAATTATCGCAAATATAGCATGATGGACTACACGATCTCGGACAGTGGCCTTATGGATATTCCTTCTTTTCGGATCTTTAATAAAAAAACTTTCATATGGCGAATGGATATAGCATCTATTTTTAAGATCCTTGTGAAGTTGGAATATATTCTTTTCAAGATTAAATTCAAATTCCTGGACATCTAATTTATTCCCCTTTCCTTTCTTGAATTTATCCCAAGCCAAAAATAAATTCTCTAAAGAAATTATTTGATTAAATAAGTCCATATATAATTAAGATTAAAAGAAATGAATATTGAAGATGAAATCCCCATTTTCAAAAAGTTGTATGAATTATACAAATTACTTCATGAATTCAGGTACCTGATTCCTAAACAGGACAGATTTACGATATATGCAAAAACAGAGGATGCCCTGCTTGAGATTATAGAGTCCATTCTTAAAGTAAGCCGTCTTCCTAAAAATGAAAAACTTAAAGATTTAAGAAATATTGATTCTATGCTTGATATGCTCCGCATATTTATGCGCTTATTAAAAGATACAAAGGCATTGGATAATAAAAAATATATCTTGATTGAAAAAGAAATTGATGAAATCGGCCGAATGCTCGGCGGTTGGATAAGGTCCTTGAATAATTAACTGATAAACAAAGAGTGTCTTAAAACAGACACTCTTTGTTCTTTGAGAAGAGACTTCGGGAGAAAGCCGGACGCCGAGCCATAGTTCTGATTGGCATTGTCGAGCCAGTTCGTGTCGAACTTGAGCTTGCCGTCGTTGAAGTTGAAGTAGGGCGCGTTCGAGAAATCGCCATCGGCTTCCGGTTAATTTGCCCTTGTCCATCCATATCACTGGAAGTTAAGAAAATCTTTTCTTCCTGTATTTTATTCGGCAGCAGCCCCTCGATAAACTCGAGGCATCTGCCCCAGACAAGAGCAAGCAGTATCTCCTCAAGACAACTCGCTCTTGAAAACCGTAGTCGTCAAGATTCTGGTTGTTTAATCTCTTTTTATTGAAGAGAGAGTTCGGCGATAGCAATCCCTGCCCGCATTGCTGCGCAAAGCGCTGCAGGCGGGCGTAAACTGCCATACATTAGCCTATACTCGTCTATCAGTATATCAGGTTTAGAAAATAAAAAAAGAGTGAGGGCTGTCATGCGTGGTGAACAGCCCTCATTGATGTCTTGTTAGCCCCCGAGACAAGAAGTCAAACCCCCAAAAGGGTTCAAAAGTCCCAAGAGTCCAAAGTACTACTGCGGGAGAAAGCCGGACGCCGAGCCATAGTCCTGATAGGCACCGTCGAGCCAGCGCGTGTCGAACCTGAGCCTGCCGACGTGGAAGTAGAAGTAGGGC
>Ga0265596_1000053_pt1 | contig 77977 bp, 70 predicted proteins | sample saktaG_FD_190143 | JGI IMG/M metagenome (GOLD analysis project Ga0265596, IMG submission 190143) | Saline water microbial communities from Sakinaw Lake, British Columbia, Canada - sak_2013_06_06_60m | ecosystem: Environmental > Aquatic > Non-marine Saline and Alkaline > Saline ...
GAGCCCAAACCCCGCTGCGGAGCAGCGGGGTTTGGGCTTTGGTTAAATTCAAAGCAAATTTTGCGGTTCAACATCTATTAACCAGTCCTGCCCTATCAGTTTTTGAATAATTTTTTTCTCCTTTGAGCTATCGCCTTTTATCTTTATCACAATATGCCAAAAATACTTGCCTTTGACTTTTGGCACCAAAGCCGGGGCCGGCCCGAGTATTTTTAAATTAGGCAAGAATTTCTGAATTTTTTGTTTGGCCTCAATAGCTTGTTTTTTGGCAATGAAATTGTCTTTATGGGTAAAACTAAGTTTTACAATTTCGGAGAACGGAGGATAAAAAAAGGGTTTGCGATGACTAAGCTCCGCCTCAAGAAATCCTTGGAAATCGTTTTTTCTTAAAAAATCAAAGAGATAGAAATCGGGGTTATATGTCTGAATAAGCATTTCTTTTGCGAACCCGGAAATCTTAAAAAATATCTGCATTAGCCGTTCCGGAGACCTGAACTCCGGAAGATTGAATAGCGGGTCCGCTAAAATAACAACAGCTAAATCCGCCTCTTCCCGAAGTCCCAATGAGAAAAGCGATTGAGTTCCTATTAAAGTATTATACTTTCCTTCTTGAAAGTCGCGTGTTGTTTGTTCCCGTTCTTTTTTGTCAGGGACAATGTCGCTGTCTATAATAATTGCTTTGGCTTTTATCCCTTCTATTTTTTCAAGTTCTTCCAATACTTTTTGGGTGCCGGTGCCTATATATTTGATTCTCCAACCCTTGCATTCCGGACAGACAGAAGGAGGGGGCATAGTTTTTCCGCAGTAGTGGCAAATTAATAAACCGCCCTTGGGACCAGAGCCCTTGTGATATACCATTGGGGTTTCGCATTCCTGGCATTTGATTATATGCCCGCAGTCGCGGCATAAAATCGCGGTTGCCGACCCTTTGCGGCCAACAAAGATAATCGCCTTTTTATCTTTTGAAATTGCGCCAATCAATTTTTCTCGAAGTTCTTCGCTGAAAATTGAGTAATTTGTTTTCCTGATTTCCTCTTTCATATCCACAATACTTACTCCGTTGACAGATTTCTGTTTAAGAGCTGGTTGTGATAATTCATACTCTCCGATTTTGGCGCGATAAAATGAATCAAGAGAGGGGAGTTGGGCCCCAAGTATTATTTTTGCTTTGAAAATTTCTGCTAATTTTAGCGCCACGGTTCGGGCATGATATTTTGGATGCTGATCCCAGGACTTATAATTTTCATTTTCCTCTTGGTCGAGAATAATAAGCCCAAGATTGGAGAAAGGCAGAAATAAAGAGTTTCTGGCGCCGATTACGATGTCAACTTTATTCTCTCGGATTTCCTGCCAGCATTTCATTTCTTCAGACGTTTTGAGCTCGCTGTGAAAAATTTTTATGTTTTTTGAAATTTTTTCCAGAGACGGAAGATATTGGGCAATCCTGCTTATTTCCGGAACCAACAATAAAACAGATCGGTTATTTTTAATGGTTTTTTTAATCTCTTGAAGATGATATTGTGTTCTTTCGGGCGAATTTAACAAAATAGGACAAGGAGATTGGCTCTCTTTTTCGGGAGAAATTTCCGGGAAAGGGATATTTTGAAAGAAAAGTTTTTTCCTTCGCAGAATTCCCTTGGGGAGAAACAGTTTTAAAACAATGCCTATGGGAGAGATATAATAATCAGATAACCATTGGCATAATTCCATTTGCCGTTCGCTGATAATTGGCTCATTGGAAATAATTTTTGAAACGGGCTTGAGTTTGAAATAATTTTTTTTGACCTCCATTTTTATGTTCTCTAACGCTTCAACGCTTTTCACAATCGCCCTAATCTCTGTTTTTCCCAAAGGGACTAAAATCAAAGACCCGATTTTTAATTCTTGGCTGAAAAAGTAGCTAAGGATTTGAGAGCCGTATGAGGCGATTTTTACTAATGGTATAACCTCGATAATATACATAAAAACAGAATTAATCAGTAATTTCAGTATAATTCCAAGTTGGATTTTTGACAATTTTTACTAATCAGGTAAAAAGAAAACAGGAAAAAGAAGACAGGGCCCTTTTGGGATAGCAATTTAACAAAAGCATATAGGAGGAAATATGGATGGTGTTGCGAAATGGTTTGAAGTCATTGCCGGGTGTATGTTTTCCGGCAAAACAGAAGAGCTAATCCGCCGCTTAGAGCGGGTGAGAATCGCAGGCAGACTGGTGCTTCTTTTCAAGCCGACAATTGACAATCGTTGTGGAGACAAAACGACGCAGACACACTATGGTCGTGAATTCCCTGCATTTTTGCTTGAGCCGGGGAAAGAAACATTGAAAGAGTTGAAGTGCTTGGCAGGGAAAGAAGCCCTTAATAAAGCGGCAGTAGTCGCCTTTGACGAGGGACAATTCTTCTCAGGCAAATTGTCGGTTCTCTGTAAGCGCTTGATTGCCAGAGATAAGCGAGTGATCGTGGCTGGCTTGAATCAGACATTTGCAGGCAAGCCCTTTGGTCCGATGCCAGCTCTTATGGCTCTGGCAGACGAAGTAGTTACCCTAAACGCGGTTTGCGTCAAGTGCGGAAGAAGGGCTACTCTTACCCAGCGTCTGCTCAATGGCGAGCCAGCGCCTCTGGGCGGTCCAGAGATTCAAGTCGGTGGCGCTAAAGCTTATGAAGCGCGTTGCCGGACCTGTTGGGGGAGATAACCACGTTTTACTATCGTAATACCTGTGATAAGAACACGGGCCCTGCTGAACCGACTAAGTCGGACCAGCAGGGCTTCTTTTTTTTGGAGGTTTGTGATAATTTAAAAGCATATGTTACACAGAGTTTTTATTGCCATTAATCTTCCGGAAAAGATTAAAGATAGATTATTGGAATTTGAGAAAGAATATAAAATTCCCGCCCGATGGGTCGGCAGGGATAGTTTGCATATTACTTTGAATTTTTTAGGCAATTTAGACGATAATCAGCTTGTGGAAACCATTGAAACAGCAAAGCGCGTTTGTATGTCTTATAATCCAATCAGTATTAACCTGCAAAAAATCTGTTATGGTCCATCCAAGAAATTCCCGCCCAAAATGGTCTGGATTGAAATGGGAAAGAGCGAGGAGTTGTCAAAGCTTCAATTAGATTTAGAAAATAATTTTTTTAATTTGCCGAGCTATCAATATAAGGAGAAAGAAAATCGTTCTTTCCATCCGCACCTCACGCTTGCCAGGATTAAATTATTTGAGTTTCGCGCCTTGGGAGAGCGACCGGAGATAAACGAAGAGCTATGTTTAAGTTTTGAGGCAAGCGCTGTTGAGGTGATGGAAAGCGAGTTGAAACGGTCCGGCGCGGAATATACAATATTGGCAAGCGTCAATCTTTCCGCTTAGATTTTTATTTGTAGCCCATTGAAATCAGACCTCAACAGTTTTGTTGAAGTCTGATTTCAACAGACAGTCAGCAGACACTTTTATGAAAATACATTTCATTGGTATCGGCGGAATCGGAGTTTCCGCTCTCGCCCAATATTATCTTGCCAAAGGAGCGGATGTTTCCGGCTCCGATTTGATTTCTTCAGAGATTACGGAAATGCTGGAGAAAAAAGGGGCAAAGGTTTTTATCGGGAAACATAAGGCGCAGAATTTAGCAGAAGGATTGGATTTGGTTGTTTATAGCCCGGCCGTGCACGAAGATAATTCGGAGTTTGAGGAAGCCCGGAAAAGGAATATCCAATTGTTTAGTTACCCGCAAGCGCTGGGAAAGTTAACTAAAAATTATTTCACTGTCGCGGTTTCCGGAAGCCATGGTAAAAGCACTACTTCGGCTATGATTTCTTTAATTCTTATCAAAGCCGGATTGAATCCCACAGTAATTTTAGGAACTAAATTAAAAGAATTCGGCAATAGTAATTTTAGATTGGGAGCGTCCAAATATTTAGTTATTGAGGCAGATGAATATCAGGCCTCGTTTCTTAATTACTGGCCAAGCATTATTGTACTCACTAATATTGAGGAGGAGCATCTTGATTATTTCGGCAGTTTTGAAAATATTTTTAGGGCCTTCCGCGATTATGTTAACCATTTGCCGGAGAGCGGAACTTTAGTGATAAATTATGACGATGAAAATGCCAGAAAAGTCGAAGAGGCATTAACTCCCAGAGATTTAGATATTATTCCTTATTATTTAAAAATGGAAGAGTCCTTTACACTTAAAGAAATTTTGAAAATTCCGGGTAAGCACAATATCTCTAATGCCTTGGGGGCCCTAATGGCGGCGAGGGCCCTGGGAATAGCAGACGATGTCTCCTTAAAAGCATTGGCAAATTACAAGGGAGCTTGGCGCAGGTTTCAAATTTATGAAATAAACTTGGGAGAAAAGAGTTTTACTTTGGTGTCTGATTATGCCCATCACCCAACTGAAATTACGGCAACCCTTAGCGCTGCTAAAGAAAAGTGGCCGGAAAAAGAAATGTGGGCGGTGTTTCAGCCCCATCAATATCAACGGACCTATTACTTATTTGATAAATTAGTTGAAACCTTTTCCAAAGCAGAGGCGGAGAAGATAATTATTCTTCCCATATATGATGTTGCCGGCAGGGAGGAAGAGGAAATAAAACAAAAAGTGGACTCTTTAAAATTAGCAAAAGCGATAAAAGAGCGGGCAGAAGATAAAGAAATTTTTTGTTTCGCTAATTTTTGGGAAGCCAAAAGATTTATTGAAAATAATATTAAAGGAGGGGAGGTGGTGGTTATTATGGGAGCCGGGGATGTGTATGATTTGGTCAAAAAGTTCTCCACTTGACGATTGCGATAGCCGGAGCTAACATATAACAATCTTTTATTTTTCAGAAAGAAACACCAAAAGGTCGCGATATCTTAGTTAATTTTTTAAAACTATGGATGTAATATATTGGGTTATAATCGGCTTATTCGCAGTTGGGTTGGCAGCTTTCCTCGTCACTAAAGGATGCTGCAAGGGTTCCAAAAAGAAGAACGGCACACCGGCGTCAACTCCAAATGACACAGATTCGAACGAGTAAAATATTTTTTCAATAGATGGTTTTTCAAGCCAAAAAGCGCTGTCCAGCGCTTTTTGGCTTCTTCCATTTGATTTATTTTTTGATTTGTGTTAATATCCATTTTACTACTTTGTGATACCCAAAAATATGATTAGAAAACTAATTGACATTTTGACAGTAATCGCGATGATTGTCGTAATCATCGTTTTTCTGGTGGAATTGACTCCTGTTTACAGGACAGTGGTTAGTGTATTCAGCGCAAGTTCCTATGGTTTCTAAAAACGTTATTTCATTATCCGCAGAAGTGCGGAAAATAAAAGGAAGAAAAGTGAGGGAACTGCGTGAGCAGGGGATTTTGCCTGCGGTTGCTTATGGCCCTAAGATAGGAAATACTCCGCTTGTTTTAAATTCAAAAGAATTTGAAAAGGTTTTTGCTGAAGCGGGAGAGCACGCTTTAATTGATTTGAAGATAAAAGGAGAAAAGGAAAATCATCCTGTTTTGGTTCACGATATTCAAAAAGACGGTGTTTCCGGAAAAATAATCCATATTGATTTTTATGCCCCTGATATTGAAAAGAAATTGGAAGTATCGGTTGAGCTTGTTCTTGAGGGAGAATCGCCCGCAGTCAAAAAACTTGGCGGAACGATTATCAAGACGGTTTCAGAATTGGAGATAAGGGCATTGCCAACAAATATTCCCGATGAAATCAGAGTTAACATTGAATTTCTGGATGCCATAGGCAAGGAATTTTTCGTAAAGGACTTGGTCGTCCCGGCCGGGGTTGAAATTTTAAAGGACCCGGACGAGGTTTTGGTTTTGGTGGCTGCGCCTACTAATGTTGAAGAAGAACTGGAGAAGCCGATTGAAGAGAAAATAGAAGAAATAGAAGGAATGGTTAAAGAAGGGGAAGAGGGGGCGAAGGGAGAAGGAGAAGGAGAAGAGAAAGAGGCGCCTGAAAAAGCGCCAAAAGAAAAGAGTTAAGAAAAGAAAAAGGGGGACAGAAAAGGCGTTTTGTGATAAAATATTGTATGATGATTATTTATCACAAAAGTAAGATTTTTACAGCAATAAGCTCGGCACTGTTAGTGTCTTTTTTATTTTTGATTTTCACCGTTGCCAATCCTTTATTTGGTCGGGTTCCTTTTGTTTCCGGGGCAGAAGATTTGGCAAAGACCTGCCAAATATTATTAGACGATAATGACGGCGGATGCGGAACATTGCCCAAAGAACAATGCCAGGAGACCCTGAATAAATGCCTGGAGTTTTATCAATTGCAGAGCTCTTATTACGAGAATAAAGTAGGGGAAACCCAAAAGGAAGCAAATACTTTGCAAAACAAAATTTCTATTTTGAAAAATAAAATTAGCGGGCTGAATAACGAAATTTATACAAGCAATTTGATGGTTAAAGACCTTAACCTGCAGATTAACGATACTCAATCGTCAATTGGAGTAAGCTCGGTGCAGATAGATGACTCGAAATTAAAGTTAGCCGAGCTGCTAAGAACAATTCACGAACAGGACAGACGTTCTCTTTTAGAAATTATGCTCGCTGAAGATGAATTGTCTGATTTCTTTGACGAGCTGGCAGCGCTTGAAGCGTTGAATATAAAAAATCAGGAGTTGCTGGGGCATATTAAGTCATTAAAAGTTCAATTGGAAGACGAAGAAACAGCGCTTACCAAAGAGAAAGGAGAGCTTGAACAGGTGGTTGTGGTTCGCACTTTGCAAAAACAAGAGAGCCAGGGTTTGCAAAAAGAGCAAGAATCCCTTTTGCAAACAACAAAAGGTAGAGAGGATTTGTACCAGGTCTACCTTAAAGAAACCCAGGCAAAAGCGTCGGAGATAAGAAAAAGAATTTTCCAATTAGCACAGGTTTCCGAAGAAGAAGCACCGAGTTATGAGGAGGCCTACGCAATAGCAAAATACGTGGAAACAGTGACCGGAGTGCGTCCCGCCTTATTGTTAGGATTGTTGCAGACAGAGTCGGCGATAGGAAAGAATGTCGGGCAATGCAATTGCGCTACTCATTCTTATTGTAAGTATCCGGATATCGGCTGGAAGGACGGAGTTATGCACTCAAGTCAATGGGAAGCGTTTTTAGCAATTACAGATGAATTGGGAATGGACGTGGACACAACTCCCATATCCTGTTCTATAAGCGGAGGGAAGGTTCAATGGGGAGGAGCAATGGGCCCTGCCCAGTTTATGCCTAATACTTGGTTAAATCCCTCTAATCCGGACAAAGGGTATAAAAAGAGAGTGGAAGATATTCTTGGAGGGACCGCTAACCCGTGGCGGGTTAAAGATGCCTTCTTGGCAGCCGGTCTTTATTTGAGCGATTGGGGAGCGGGTAGCCAGAAACTTCAAAAAGAAGTAGGCGCGGTAACCGCCTATCTGTGCGGGACAAGCACTATGACCAGCCGTTGTCAGACAGCCGGAGGTTATTCCTATAGAAATCAGGTGATGGCGAACGCTTCGGAGTGGGAGAAATGGATAGACGAGGGAGTGTTTTGAAGTCCAAAATTCAAAGTCAAAAGTTCAAAATTTCAGTATTAAGTCCAAAATATTTTATACTTTAAACTGTAACTTTTAACTTTGGACTTTGGACTTTTAACTTAACGTAGTGGAAGCGCTATAATATCTCTTTATCTCCTCAATTACTTCATCAAGCCCACCTGACATAATTGTTTCCAAGTTGTGCCAGGTTTTTTTGATTCTGTGGTCGGTGATTCTATTTTGTGGAAAATTATATGTCCTTATTTTCTCCGCTCGCATCGCTTGCCCGATTTGCCCTTTTCTGTTAGAACCTTGTTTCCGGGCCTGTTCCTCTATCTGCCTTTCAAGCAATCTTGCTTGGAGAATAGATAGGGCATTTTCTTTGTTTTGAAGTTGGTTTCTTTCTGTCTGCGAAGTAACCACCAATCCGGTAGGCAAATGGGTAATTCTTATAGCGGTTTCTCTCTTATTGACATTTTGGCCTCCGGCGCCTGAAGACCTGTAAGTATCTATTCTGATTTCATCCGGTTTCATTTGGACTTGGGATTTGCTCGGCTTAGGTAAGACAGCCACCGAAGCGGTGGAAGTATGAATTCTCCCCGCTTTTTCCGTAGTGGGAATTCTTTGGACTCGATGCACCCCGGCTTCATTTTTCATTTTAGAAAATGCTCCGTCTCCGGTAATTTGAAAAATAACTTCTTTAAATCCCTTGAGTTCTGTTTGGTGTTGGTCAAGAATTTTTACATCCCAGTTTTGGGATTCAGCATATTTGGAGTACATAGAGAATAGATTGGAGGCGAACAGGGCTGCTTCTTCTCCCCCCGCGCCGGCTCGTATCTCTGTAATAATCGCTTTTGGGTCTTCGCCTTCTCCACTGATTTCTTTAAGCCCTTTTTCAATTTCTTTTTCTAATTTTTGTTTTTGTTTTGAAAGATTTTCTTTTTCTTCTTGAGCTAAAGCAATCAGCTGGATATCTTTCTCGGTCGTTAGTATTTTTTCGGTTTCAACAAGTTGATTGTTAGTTTTTTCCAAGTCATCTTGCCCTTGGATAAGAGAAGAATACAGCTCTTTTTGTTTATTCAACTTGCCGAGTTCTTCCCAATCCGAAGATTGCTCAGCTTGCTTGAGTTGTTCTAAAATTGTCCGGTATTCCTCTTTTATTTTTTCCGAGATCGTCATATTAGTTATTTTAACACAAAAACCCGCCTGGTGCGGGTTTTTGTGTTTGAGTATAGTTATTTTTTCTTCATTTGTTCCTTTCTTGCCATTCGCTTTTTGAATTTTTGGATTTGCCCCATCGCATCAACCATATTCTTCTTGCCAGTATAAAAGGAGTGGCAGTTGGAGCAGACCTCTACTTCAATACTCTCTTGCGTCGAACCCACTTCAAAAGTGTTCCCGCAGGAGCAGTGGACTTTTGCTTTAGGATAATATGTTGGATGAATATCTTTCTTTGCCATAGTTGTCTATATTACCAAAAATATTTTTAATGTCAATGTTTTTATAAATCCGTTGGCGGGTAACGGCCGGCGAACCCTTGATTTAATTTTTAGTTAATGATATATTATCTATACTTTGGTTTATCACATTTTAATTTATTACATTTATATTTATGTCTGAAAAAGAAGCTGCCAAAACTAAAAAATCGGATTATGGCATCAGCGTTGACGAAATGGCTGAGGCCGGCGTTTATTTCGGTCATCGTATTTCAAAATGCCATCCGAAAATGAAGCCCTATATCTTGGGCGTAAAAGGAAGCGACCATATCAATATTATTGACCTTGAACAGACCAAGATATTTCTCGTCAAAGCGTTGGATTATATCAAAGAGCTCACGCAAGAAGGGAAGACAATTCTTTTGGTTGGCACCAAGGTTCCGACCAAAAAGTTAGTTCAGGAAATAGCAGAGGCCTGCGACTTTCCATATGTTGTTCAGAGATGGATAGGAGGGGCTCTTACAAATTTTAAAATAATCCACAAAAGGATTGAGTATTTTAAAGATATTGAGCAGAAAAAAGCGAATGGAGAATTGGAAAAATACACCAAAAAAGAACAGCTTGGATTTGACAAAGAAATGAGTCGCTTGGCAATAAAGTTCGGCGGAATAAAAGATATGGACAAATTGCCCGATGCTTTATTGGTTTTGGATATGTATCAGGATACCTTAGCGATAAAAGAGGCGAAAATGAAAGAACTTAAAATTATTGCGATCGCTGACACCAATGTTGACCTGACAAAAGTGGATTATCCGATTCCGGCGAATGATGACGCTATAACCTCGGTCAAATACATCTTAGAAAAAGTTAAATCCGTTGTCTTGGAAGCTAAGGCCAAGAAATAATATGATAGAAGTAATTAAAAAAATTCGTCAAGAGACAGGCGTGTCTCTCGCTTTATGCAAGAAAGCCCTTGAAGAGGCAGGGCAAGATTCAGAGAAGGCAAAAGAACTTTTAAGGAAATGGGGGCAGGAATTAGCAGGCAAGAGGAGCGGGAGAGGAACTAATCAAGGCATTATAGAAGCATATATCCATGCCAATAAAAAAATTGGCGTGTTGATTGATTTGAGATGCGAGACCGATTTTGTCGCGAGAAATAAAGATTTTCAGGAATTGGCTCACGAAATCGCTTTACATGTGGCGGCGATGAATCCTTGTTATTTAAGTACGGAGGACATTCCTTTGCAAGTTATAGAAAAAGAAAAAGAGATTTACAAGGAGCAGATGGCCAAAGAGAAGAAGCCCAAAGAGATAATGGAAAAGATAATTGAAGGAAAGCTTGATAAGTTCAGAGAAGAAAATTGCCTGCTTTTACAGCCCTATGTAAAAGATGCGGAGAAAACGATTCAGGGTTTGATTAATGACAATATTGCCAAGATTGGGGAGAATATAAATTTAGTGCGATTTGTTCGTTTTGAGATATAGCTTAATAAAGGTATAATCAGGCATAATAATATGCTTAATTTGGCGGCTCTAATAATTTTAGTTATCAGTTTTAGCGGAATGTTTTTTATTATTATCCGTAAGTGGCCGAAATTAAAGACTGCGGAGATTATTGTGAGCGGGGCGGCTACTCATGAACCGCTAAGAGAGCGGTTAAGGAAAAAAATGGCAGGGATAGGACAGACCAATAGCTTCAGCACCGAGAAGTTGATGAAAAAGGCCCTGATTAAAACAAAGATTTTGTTTCTCAAGGGAGAGAGAACGGCAGACCATTATCTGCGAAAGGTTTCTCATTCTCAAAAATTCAAAGATGACTATTGGGGGGAGATAGGCAAGAAATAATGTTTGCCTGAGTAGCTCAGTGGCCAGAGCAACTGTTTTGTAAACAGTAGGTCGTCGGTCCAAATCCGACCTCAGGCTATTCGTTGATTTGATAACACTTGATAATATTTGATAACATTTGATAACAGTAGAGAGACCTTATCAGTGTCGCCAAAACGGCGATTTTGTTTTACAATGAAACAATTGTTAGGGTCGCACCCTAACATGTTAGGGTGCGACCCTAACAAGCTAACAAGTGATGGAGAAAGAGAATATAATTTCTGAACAGGAATTTTTAAATTCAATCTGATTTTTAAAAAAATACAAGAGCTGCTGCGCCGAAGAGTGTGATATCTTCGCCCAAAGGAGTGGTAATAATTTTGGGGGCAGTTAGATATTTATCAATATTTTTTTTGATATAAGGCAGGATGAATTCTTTGTTGTTTAAGAATACTGCGCCACCAATGCTAATAATTTCCGGACTATAGGCAATAATGATATTGGAAATACCTCTGGCATTGATTTGTCCGATTTCTTCAAGAAATTTTAGGACAACTTTGTCCGCCTTCCGGGCTAAATCAAAAATGTCCTTTGCTGTTTTGACCGGACATTTCTTTTTAATTTTATTATATTTTAACCAATATCTAAAAAAGCGAGGAAGATTATTGCCAGAGCAATAGCCCTCCCAGTGTCCATATCCTTTTTTACAGCCACATAATAGGTTGTATTTTGTGTCCACAATGAAATGTCCGACTTCAGCCACATTGCCATTATGTCCGCATAATAGATGATTGTCCACAATGGCTCCTCCGCCGATACCGGAAGATATAGTGACATAAACCAGATTTTCATATTTCCTGCCAGCGCCAAAGATTTTTTCTCCCCAGACAGCGGCCGTGCAATCATTGGATAAATAAATCGGAAAAAAGAAATATTTTTTTAAAGGTTTTGTCAGAGGAATTTCTTTGAAAGGAATATTCGGCGAGTCAAGAATTTTTTCTGATTTATGGTCTAATGGTCCGATAGAACTAATTCCAATTCCAGCGATTTGTTTTTTGGATTGACCTTCGAGCAGGGCGTTGATAAGCACAATGAGTGTCTTGGTGATAATTGTTCCCGAGTTTCCGGTTTTGGGAGTTTCGGTTCTTAAATATTTTAATATTTTGCCGTTTTTTGAAATTAAGGCAACCCGTAAATTTGAAGCTCCTAAATCAACGGCAATCGCCAAATCTTTTTTCATAACTTTATTGATTATTTATTATTGATTAGTAATTAATTATTATTGATTCTTTTTTTCTTTTAATGATTAATTATTACTGATCAATGATTTTTTCCAGCCCCTCCCCTCTTCTTTGTTTTCAACAAAACAGCGAGGCAGGGAGTAGGGTAGGGGATGTACTAATCAATAATCAATAATCATTTATCATTGATTGATAATTATTATTTCATTATATCACTTGACAATTTTTTGGAAATGAATACAATTGGTATACGTGTAAAAAATACACAGGTTCTTTGACAATCAAATAGTTAACAAAAGATAAATTTTTAGAGTTGTTCCGACTATGCCCGTTTTGTCTGCGAAGTTGAGTGTTTACGAAGTTGAGCAGAAACAAAACGGAGCTTCCTAAGCGAGTCCGTGAGGACGCGCAAAGGATTTTTTTTGAGAGTTTGATCCTGGCTCAGGATGAACGCTAGCGGCGTGGATAAGGCATGCAAGTCAAACTGTCCGCTTTCGGGCGGATAGTGGCAAACGGGTTAGTAACACGTAGATACATTCCACTAAGACAGGCATAACTCAGAGAAATCTGAGCTAATTCCTGATAGTCCCTGCGAGCAATCAAAGGGTAAAGGTTTCGCAAGATTCCGCTTGGTGATTGGTCTGCGGCCTATCAGCTAGTTGGTGAGATAATAGCCCACCAAGGCGATGACGGGTAGGCGGGGTGAGAGCCCGACCGCCAACAAGGGTATTGAGATACGGACCCTACTCCTACGGGAGGCAGCAGTCAAGGACCCTTCGCAATGGTCGAAAGACTGACGAGGCGACGCCGCGTGAAGGATGAAGCCCCGCGGGGTGTAAACTTCTTTTAACTGAGAATAACTCCGCACATAACTTATACTGAATAAAACAGAGAGGTTGATGATTGGGTTCGGTGTCAGTTATGTGCGGGGTGAATGTACCAGTGGAATAAGGGGCTGCTAATCACGTGCCAGCAGCAGCGGTAATACGTGAGCCCCGAGCGTTATCCGGATTTACTGGGCGTAAAGCGTTTGTAGGCGCCCTATTGGGTTTTCTATCAAATTTCCAGGGCTTAACCTTGGAGTCGTAGAAAAAACTGATAGGGTAGAGGACGTTAGAGGTTGATGGAACCCTCGGTGTAGGGGTGGAATCCGTTGATATCGAGGGGAACACCAAAAGCGAAGGCATTCAACTGGAGCGATCCTGACGCTGAGAAACGAAAGCGTGGGCATGGAAGAGGATTAGATACCCTCGTACTCCACGCTGTAAATTATGGACACTGGCTATTGGAAGTGTCGACCCTTTCAGTGGCGAAGCTAACGCGTTAAGTGTCCCGCCTGGGGAGTACGGCCGCAAGGCTGAAACTTAAAGGAATAGACGGGGACCCACACAAGCGGTGGATCACGTGGCTTAATTCGACGATAAGCGAGGAACCTTACCAGGGCTTGACATGCTAATGAAAGTTTGCTGAAAGGCGAACCCACCCACAAGGACATTAGTACAGGTGCTGCATGGCTGTTGTCAGCATGTGCTTTGAAGTGCTCCCTTAAATGGGGTAACATGCGCAACCCCTACTCTGTGTTACAAGTGTCACAGAGGACCGCCACATCTTATGTGGAGGAAGGTGGGGATGACACCAAGTCAGCATGGCCCTTTGATGCCCTGGGCCGCACACGTGATACAATGGTTGGTACAGAGGGTTGCCAAGCCGCAAGGCGGAGCTAATCCCCAAAACCAATCTCAGTTCGGATCGAGGGCTGAAACTCGCCCTCGTGAAGCTGGAATCGCTAGTAATCGCGAATCAGCTATGTCGCGATGAATATGTTCCTGGGTCTTGTACTCACCGCCCGTCACACCAAGAGAGCTGGTAGTATCCGAAGTCCCGCTTCTGCGGGCTCAAGGTAAGACCAGTAATAATGGTGAAGTCGTAACAAGGCACGGGTAGCGGAAGCTGTCCGTAGATCACACAATCTTTATCTTTTTAATCTTGTTTACAGGGTTAAGAGGATAGAGTGTCGACTATAGTTAAAGGTTGAGATATCTGCTTTTAACCATAAGGTGCTGATTAAGACACCTAATAAACTTAATCACAGTCCGCCTTCGTCCTTTGGACTTTGGCGAGACGCAGTCGGGGCAACTCTAAGAATTTAGCATTTGTCTGCGACCCAGCACTTAAGTTAAGTGCTGGAGAGCAGCTAACAAATGATTAACCCCCTCACCAACCGAGCAGAGCGAGGTTCGGTGATGGGGGTCTTGTACAAAAAGCGCTTTGGCGCTTTTTGTTTTATTCTTGACATTGCTTTTATAGAGGATAGAATTAAGTAAGAGCGATGAATCAACATATTAGAAGAAGAACCTGCTCGCTCCGCTCGCAGAACCTTGAAATTAAACTTATTATATATTCTCTTAATTTAAGGTAGTTTAATTATAAGAACCTGCTCGCTCCGCTCGCAGAACCTTGAAATTAAACTTATTATATATTCTCTTACTTTAAGGTAGTTTAATTATATGGATAACAATACTAAAAAGATAATAGAAATTTTGAAGAAAATTTCTCAAAAAGAGGAAACGATTTTGTTTTGTTATTTGTTTGGTTCAAGAGCTTATGGCAAAACCATTCCAAAAAGTGACATTGACCTGGCGGTTTATTTAAATGAGGAAAAATGTAAAGAATTTTTTGAGAAAAGGTTAGAGCTTATTGCAAAATTTTCTAAGAAAATAAAAAAAGAGACAGATGTTGTGATTCTAAACACTGCCCCTCCATTTTTAAGATATGTTGTCCTGAAAGAAGGGAAATTGATTTTTGAAAGAGATGAAGGTCAAAGGATTGACTTTGAATTAAAAGTTCTTAACGAGTACTTTGATTTTAAGCCAGTCTTAGAGATGTATAATAAGCATTTATTAACTTCCTAATTTATGACCTCTTTAACTCGCCAGAAAATTCTTGAAAAACTCGAGAATTTTAATCAATACCTTAATTATCTTTACCAATTACGCGCGGAAGCAAAAACTAAAAAAGATTTTCTTAGCGATTTTCATTTATTTGGAAACACAGAAAGATATCTTCAGTTAACAGTTCAGATTATTATTGATATTTGCCACCTGACTATCATTGACTTAGAGATAGAAAGACCGGACGACAATTATGAGGCAATTTCAATTTTATTTTATAAAAAGATATTTTCAGAAAGTTTAGCTAATAGGCTAACTAAGATGGTTGGGTTAAGGAACATTTTAATCCATGAATATAGTAAAATTGATAGGGGAAAAGTATATGAGATTTTAACCAAGCAGTTAGAAGATTTGGAAGAATTCAAGAAACAAATTATTCACTTCCTAAAAGAGAAAAAAAAGACCTGAGACCTTTTTTTTCCATTTATAGAAAAATAGTACACGTCCCCAATTTCCAGTCCAGGTTGTTGTTGACAGGTTTTCCGTTTTCGAAATATAATATAGTTGCATATAATATTAATATCTGCCGACGAACCGGATTCTCGGTAAATTTCGGCAAAATAAAAAAATGAAAAATACTTTTCGTAAACAATCTTTATATACTCTTATAGTCGGGATGTGCGTGGGAGCGGTTACGATTATGGCAACCTTGGTGTTGACAGGCAATGTGCCTTGGTTGCGATGTGTAATTGGGGACGTGCACTAATTAATAATTAATTAATCATTGATAACTGGCCAATTAAAAATGTAAAAATGGTGTCAAGTCTATTTTTTCTTTTATCTTCAAAAAGCGCTTAAAGCGCTTTTTGAGTTAAGGTAATTGGTGTGTAATTGGGGACGTGTGTAATTGGGGACGTGCACTATTTTCTGATTTTCTGAATCTCAAATAGAAAATAAAATGCGCTTCTCGGGCGCATTTTATATTGATATTTGGCAATTCTTTTGTTAATATAAAATCATGTAAGAGTAGGGGCGCGTAGCTCAGTTGGTAGAGCACGTCACTGATAATGACGGGGTCGATGGTTCGAGTCCATCCGCGCCCACAAATTCCTGTTAAAGTTTGCCGAAGTCAGACTTCGCCAAAACTAATTTTTAGATGGGCTCGTGGCTCAGTTGGTAGAGCGCCTCGTTTGCAACGAGGAGGTCAGCGGTTCGAATCCGCTCGAGTCCACCATAGCAGATTTATTTTCTGTTCGGGTGGCTTCGTCGCCAGCACCAGAGGAATATCGTCTGATATGGAGTTTATTCGAGAAAGGCCATTATAGATTGACTTTGTTATTCTAAGAGTTATAATAAAAATATGAAAAATTCAAACTCAAAATCTACTAATCTCGTTCAGAGATTAAGACCTTATGAAAATAAATGGGTGGCTTTGTCCTTAGACCACAGAGAAGTTTTAGGCACAGGCAAAAATTTGCAAGAGGCGAAACAAAAGGCAGAAAAGAAAAACAAGGAATATGTTTTTATCAAACTGCCCTCATTTGATGTAAATTATATACCTTCTTTTTGATTATGAAATTTTCTTACTTTAAGGTTCCTGGCAATGGTCCAACAGGAAAATGGATTAGCAGACCGATAATTCAGGTTATGTTAATCGGTCCCAATAAGAGTATCATGGTTGATGCTCTTATTGATTCCGGGGCAGATAAATGCTTGTTTCATAGCGATATAGGCAGAGAAATTGGGTTAGATATAGAAAAAGGTAGAGAAGAGTTTTTTGGCGGAATTGAGGGCGGGAAGGTTAAAAGTTTTATCCATAAAATCAAAATTAGGATTATAGGTATAGATAAGGAGATAGAGGTTCCAGCGGGTTTTACCGATGTTCCCGGTGTGTTTGCTATTTTAGGGCAGGAGGGATTTTTTGATGCCTATAAAATAAAATTTGAAAAAGATCATAATTCTATTGAGATTACGCCAGTAAACAAATAGAAATAAAACTATGTGGGTAAGCAGCTAAATTTCACGAAAACCACAAACCTTGCAATGAAAACCCGCCTCTTCGGCGGGTTTTTGTATGGAAAAGTTTTCCACAGCGCGTTTTCGCATTTTCTGGAAAAAGTGGTAAAATATAACAATATATCTTTTAATAGTCCTATATAGGAGGGCCTTGTTTTACAGGGGACATATTGTTCCTTGCAGAAATTAACAAAGTTCAGTATAGGATTGGCGAGAGAAAAGGTCGGTGCGTAATATTAAATTAAAACAATAAAAATATGGATGCTTGGACAACAATAGCTTGGAGCGGTATAGAGAAATTTTGGTTGGGCTTTTTAGATTTTATTCCTAAACTGATATTGGCTCTTATTGTTTTTATCATTGGCTGGTTGATAGCGGCTTTCATTGGAAGAATTATTCAAGAAGTATTAAAGAGATTACAGCTTGACAAACTTTTTCAAGTCAAAAAATGGAGTGAGGCCTTAGAGAAGGCGGAGTTTGACGCAAAGCCGTCCGAGTTCATCGGGTCATTGATAAAATGGATTCTCGTGATAGTTACTTTATCTATTTCGGTGGAGGTTTTGGGACTTCCTCAATTCAGCGCCTTTTTAGGGCAAGTGGTTAATTGGCTGCCAAATCTGTTGGCTGCTGTATTAATATTTGTTGCTACCGTTATCATTGCTTCAATCGCCGAGAAATTAGTAAGAGCAAGCGTGCACGGGACCAAGGTGGGCTACAGCAAATTAGCGGGCACAATTACCAAATGGGCTGTTTGGATATTCGGCATTTCCGCAATTTTAATCCAATTAGGTATTGGCAGAAGTTTAATCTTGGTTATTTTCCAAGGCGTTATCGCCCTTCTCGCCATCGCCGGCGGTTTGGCATTTGGCCTTGGGGGCAAAGAGTCAGCTTCTGGTTTTCTGCGCGAATTAAAAGACAAATTCTCAAAGTAATACTCGGTTTTTTATTCGCAGAATTTTGCCGCCTTTGACTGTAAAGTAATTCACACAAAATAACTTGACAAGTTTTTAATTTTTGATACACTGCTTTGTAGCTATGATAAATAGTATTACTGATTATATAAAGATAAGAAATAAACAAGGAGGCGGCATATGATGCGTTTTGATTTTGATTCTCAAAAAGCCGCTTCACTTGGAGCGGTTTTTTGATAGCAAAGACAGCAGAATAGAAAGTCGGATGGGATAGTCCCTTAAAAAATAAATATAGAAAGTTAAGGAAGTTTAAAAAGGAGATTGAGGTAATTTTATTTTATGGGCAGATGGTGGATGCCTTGGGACCGGAAGGCGATGAAGGACGTGGCGTGGCTGCGATAAGCTTCGGTGAGGTGCCTAGCAACCTTTGACCCGAAGATTTCCCAATGGGGGAACCCAACACTGTAAATCAGTGTTACCCGCTTTATGCGGGAGCGAAACCTGGAGAAGTGAAACATCCCAGTATCCAGAGGAAAAGAAAACAAGTCGCTCCTCACTACTGTTCGGAGCTAAGTTAAAAGTCCAAAGTCCAAAATTAAAAGTTTCAGTATTAAGTCTAAAATATTTTATACTTTTTATTGATACTTTTAACTTTTCATTTTTAATTTTTAATTTGAGCGACGAGCGGTAGCGAGGAGCGAACATTCCTTTAGTAGCGGCGAGCGAAACAGGAAGTAGCCTAAAATCATTTGTGTCTTTGACATAGATGATGGTTGTAGGGAAATTTCATCAGGATCTTGCCCTTTAGGCCGTGTGCTTTGGCACATGCTTAGAGGGCTGGATTGCTGAGGAAGTAATTCATAAAATTGTTAGCTGAATGCTTTGGAAAGAGCAGTTAAAAAAGGTGATAGCCCTGTAAGCGAAAACGATTTTATGCTTCTTGAAATTTTTCCTGAGTACCGCCGGACATGATAACCTGGCGGGAATCAAGCTGAACTATCAGCTAAGGCTAAATACTAACCGGTCACCGATAGTGAACCAGTACCGTGAGGGAAAGGTGAAAAGTAGCCCGGTGAGGGCGGTGAAATAGTACCTGAAACCATCTTGCCTACAATGAGTCAGAGCCCCGGCTTGCCGGGGTGATGGCGTGCTTTTTGCAGAACGAGCCAACGAGTTATAGTACACAACTTGGCGAAGCCCTTATAGGGCGTAGCCATAGGGAAACCGAGTATTAATAGTGCGTATAGTCGATTTATCGACTTTGTTGTGTGCTATAGACCCGAAGCCAGGCGATCTTGCCCCGGGCAGGATGAACCCCGCCGAAAGGTGGGGGGAGGTCCGAACCCGTAGGTCGTGCAATTCCTTGGGATGACCTGGGGTAAGCAGTGAAAAGCTAATCGAGCCTGGTAATAGCTGGTTCTCCCCGAAATAGCTTTAGGGCTAGCCCTTCATAAGTTCTTGGGGGTAGAGCACTGGATGGAATTTCTTGGGTTCGCCCGGATTTTCCAACCAAACTCCGAATACCAAGATGTATTTTATGGGGGAGTAAGTCTGCGAGGGCTAAGCTTCGTGGACAAAAGGGAAACAACCCAGATCCTCATCTAAGGTCCCTAAATTTAAACTAAGTGCATCAAAGGAGGTGAGATTCTTTCGACAGCTAGGAGGTTAGCTTAGAGGCAGCTATCCTTTAAAGAGTGCGTAACAGCTCACTAGTCAAAGGATTTTGCGCCGAAGATTCACGGGGCTAAAGTTTAATACCGAAGATAGGAATTATTTGCTCCTCACTACTGTTCGGAGCAAGTTAAAAGTCCAAAGTCCAAAATTAAAAGTTTCAGTATTAAGTCCAAAATATTTTATACTTTTTATTGATACTTTTAACTTTTCATTTTTAACTTTTAATTTGAGCGACGAGCGGTAGCGAGGAGCGAATAGTGGTAGGGGAGCGTTCTCTCGACACTGAAGCCAAATCGTGAGGTTTGGTGGAGTTGAGAGAAGTGAGAATGTTGGCATGAGTAACCACAATTCCGATGCAAACTCGGAACACCGTAAACCCAAGGTTTCCTTGGAAATGACAATCAGCCAAGGGTTAGGCGGACCTAAGGAAAAGCCGAAAGGCGTATCCGAACGGACAGCCGGTTAATATTCCGGCCCTTCGATTTTTTTTCAAGAGAGTGCGGAATTTAGTAAGCGGGGCGAGTTATTGGATTCGCGTTGTTAACCCGAGCTTTTGCAAGGGTTGACAGGAAATCCGTTTTCGGACGGATGAACTCCGCCGAGCAAGTTTCCTAGAAAAGCTCTCAAGAGCTAAAAGAGTCGAAACCGTACCAAAAACCGAAACAGGTGGGTGGGCGTTAGTGTGCCAAGGTGAACGAGTGAAACCTCGTTAAGGAATTCGGCAATCAAGTGACCGTAACTTCGGGATAAGGTCTCCCTATGAGGTAGTAATATCTCGTGGGGCGCAGCGAAAGTTTCCCTGGCGACTGTTTATCAAAAACACAAGTCCCTGCTCAACTCGTAAGAGGATGTATAGGGGCTGAGGCCTGACCAGTGCTGGAACGTTAACCTCGCCGGTCCTACGCTTTTGCGTAGGGCTGAGTGAGCGAAGCGCCAGTAAACGTCGGCGATAACTATAATCGTCCAAAGGTAGCGTAATCCCTTGCCAGGTAATTTCTGGCCCGCATGAATGGCTTAACGGCTGGGGAGCTGTCTCAACGAGGTGCTCGGTGAAAATGCAATTCCGGTGAAGATGCCGGATACTTGCGGCTAGACGGAAAGACCCCGGGAGCTTTACTATATCTAGATATTGGTCTTTGGTTTTGGATGCAGAGAATAGCGGGCAGGCTTTGAAGCTTCGCTTTCGGGCGGAGTGGAGCCAACAGTGGAATACCCGTCTTTCAAAATCTTAGCTCTAACCCCGCTATAAGCGGGGGACAGTGTCTGGTGGGTAGTTTAAGTGGGGCGCTTTTCTCCTAAAGAGTAACGGAGAAGTTTATAAGGTCAGCTAGCTCCGGATGGAAATCGGAGTGATTGTGCAAAGGCATAAGCTGGCTTTACTGCAAGGCGGATATGCCAAGCAGTCTCGAAAGAGGAACTTAGTGAACCGACCTTGGTTCATAGAACCGAGGAAGATCATCAAATAAAAGTTACCCCGGGGATAACAGGCTGGTAGGGCCCGAGAGTCCATATCTACGGCCCTGTTCGGCACCTCAAGATGACCGACAAATCGGGGTGCTATGGCAGTAATGCCATACCAAAAAACTGGCTAATAACGGTGAAACCCAAATTCTTTTGTGGCAAGATCAAAAAAGAATGGGCAATACCGTGGGAAGTCTTTCCTAAAATTAAAATTAGGAAATGACCCCGTAGAGACTTGTTGTATAATTTTATACAGCGGATAAGGGAAATTTTTTCTAGAATATCCCTTATAATACGCCGGCCCCGCCACAATTTTACAAATATTGGCGGGTGAAGATATAGTCCATACCATTAGAAATAATGGATGATAGCGATGTCGGCTCAACACATCCTGGGGGTGAAGCAGCTCCCAAGGGTATGGCTGTTCGCCATTTAAAGTGTTACGCGAGCTGGGTTCAGACCGTCGTGAGACAGGTTGGTCCCTATCTACCGCAAGCGAAGAGGATTGAAGGAAGTTACAGATAGTACGAGAGGACCTCTGTGAACTAACCTCTGGTGTGCCAGTTGTTCCGCCAGGAGCATTGCTGGGTAGCTAAGTTAGGACAGGATAACCGCTGAAAGCATATAAGCGGGAAGCCCCTCCTAAGATTAATCCTCTTAGACAGGTTGGAGATCACAACCTTGATAGGCCTTAGATGTAAGCTCTGTAAAGAGTTTAGTCGAGAGGTACTAATTAGTCATTATTTTACCTCGATTTCCTTTTTAAGAGTCCTTAACAGAAATAAATAGCGTGGTTACTGTAAGGGAGCTATGCTGGAAGTGCTCCACCCGATCCCATACCGAACTCGGAAGTGAAATCTTCCAAGGCCGATGATAGTGCTTTGCGCGAAAGTAGGTAGCTCTCTTACAGTGACCGCGCTTTTGAATTCCTCTGCACCGGTTCTTCCAAAAATTCTTGATTTTTGTTAGAATAACAAAACGATTACATTTATGATGTATTGGATTAAGAAAAATCAAAAGATTTTTTGGTTCAGTGTTATAATTTCTATTATCTTGATTTTTATTTTCTTTGGACAGCCCATTAGGTCTGTTTTTCATTCCGTAAGCGGTTCTTTGGAATCGTGGTGTTGGGGAAAAGGTCAAAACGACTCTAATTTTTTTTGGGGGTTTTTCAATGCCACAAACCTTAAAATTCAAAATCAGAACTTGAAACAGGAAAATCAGACGCTCTTGAACAACCTCTTGGATTTTCAAGAACTTCAAGAAGAAAACCAGAGATTGCGCAATGCTTTGGGGTTGGGGCTTGCCGAAGATTTTAATCTAAAAGAAGCAGCTATTTTAGCAAAAGATGCGACCAGGGATTATGTGATTATTAACAAAGGGAGAGAAGATGGAATAAGCCAGGGAATGACAGTTATCACTTATGAAAAAGTTTTAGTTGGTGAGGTTACGGAGGTTTACCGTGATACTTGCCAAGTGCGCCTTGTCACTGATTTCGGAACAAAATTTGAAGTTCAAATAGCCGATACAAATGTTCGAGCTCTTGCCAGAGGCGAAGGAGGCGAAGGATTGATTTTAGACCTGATACCCAAAGATGCGGATATCTCTACAGGGGCGCTTGTTTCTACCATAGGACCTGAGGGCGGTTATGTCTCGGGACTTTTAGTGGGAACCGTAAGCGAAACAAGCAATACTGATGTTGAACCATTCCAAAAAGCAAAAGTAAATAATTTTTTTAAAATTCAAGATGCGATATTATTATTTGTGATTATTAATTAATGCCGGCAATTAAAATTATTATTTCATTTATAATTTTTTATTTCTTGGCTGTTTTTCAAGCCGGTTATTTGACCCATTTCAAAATAGCGGGAGGGGTCTGGAATCCGCTTTTAGTCGCTCTAATATTCCTGAATTTTTTTGAGAAAAAAGAAGATAAATCAGGATTAATTATAGGCGGTCTGGCAGGACTTTATCTTGATTTGTTCTCGCCATATTTTTTTGGGCTATTTATTCTGACGGGAATATTAGTCGCCATGGCAATCAAGGGCATCAAGCCATTGCTTGAAACGAGGAAGTTTATAAGCTTCGCCCTTGTTTTGTTCGCTGGCCTGCTTTTTTACGAAGTAGTTTTAACAATTGCTTTAATAAACCGCGGATTATCTTTTAACGCGCTTAGTGTCGTCATTAATTTTTTTGCCGGCGCAATAATTTATTGGATTTTAAGATTGTTCAATGTTCTCTATGGACAACAATTTAGACAAACTTAAGGTTAAAAGACCGGGGTTGGAGATAGAGCCGGAAGAGATTCTCTGGGATGCTTTGGTTCAGCAAAAAGAGCACACGTCTTTCAAGAAGAAGTTAGAAGTGCCCATTAAATCTCGGTCGCTTAAAATTCTGTGGTTGATTTTTATTGTTTTAGCGATTATTGTTTTTGTTAGAGATTTGCAGTTTCAAGTTGTTCAGCATACCAAATTTTCCGTATTGGCGCAGAAAAATAAATTTGTAGTGAACAAACTGGAAGCGCAGAGAGGGATTATTTATGATAAAAATTTTGAGCAGTTGGTCTACAACCGGCCCTCATATAATTTAGTTTTTAATAAAGCAGGGTCGGAAGGGACAGAAGATTCAAAACAAACGATTTTTAGCAAAGTTGCTTGGATTTTAGGAGAGAAGCCCGAGGCGCTTGAGGAGAAAATTTCCAACGCTGAAAATGGTTCGGTCTTGATATCTCAAAATCTTGATTATCAAAAACTCATTCTATTTGAATCCAACGCTGATGAGCTAAGCGGATTCAGTGTTAAAAATGTGGGAACCAGAGAATATCCCAATGGGCCGGTATTCTCGCATATTCTTGGATATTATCGGGAAAGCGGACAAAATGTCGGCCTGGAAGATTTCTACGGCGATTATTTGTCTCCGGAACTTGGCGAAATAAAATACGAAAGAAATGTTTACGGAGAGATTGTGTCAGAAGAAGTGGTTAAGCCCTCGGAGTCAGGCGATAGTTTGGTGTTGTGGCTGGATGCCGGTTTGCAGGAAAAACTTTATAACACGATGTCTGTCCAGATGAAGAGCGCTGGAGTCAAAAGGGCTGCCGGTGTTGCCATAGACCCTAAAACAGGAGGAATATTGGCTTTAGTCAGTTTCCCGAGTTTTGATAATAATCTTTTCAGCCAAGGAATCAGTCAGGACGATTGGAATACCTTGGTTGATAATAAAGATATGCCGTTCTTAGACAGGGTAATAGCCGGTCGATATGTAGTCGGTTCTACAATTAAACCATTGATAGCCGCCGCTGCCTTGCAGGAGGGCGTTATTTCAGAGAACACAACCATAAATTGCAAGGGAGAGATTGTGGTTGATAATCCTTGGTATCCAGACCAGCCCTTTATTTTTAAGGATTGGATGACTCATGGGGTTACGGATGTGAAAAAGGCGATTGCCGAGTCCTGTAATGTCTTTTTTTATACAGTGGGGGGGGGATATAAAAATTTTAAGGGGTTAGGCGCAGACAAAATTAAAGAATATTTGGGATATTTTGGGTGGGGCGATAAATTAGGCATAGATTTGTTCGGCGAGATAACAGGATTTGTCCCAGACAAGGAATGGAAAAAAGAGAAATTCTCTTCGCCGGACAGCATTTGGATGCCCGGAGATACTTATAATCTCTCTATTGGCCAAGGGTTTTTGTCCGTAACTCCCTTAGAAGTTGCTGTATCCTATACTGCTCTTGCCAATGGTGGAACACTATTCAAGCCCCAGATAGTAAAAGAAATAGTGGATAAGGATAAAAATATTATAGAAGAATTCTCACCGGCTGTTATAAGGGATAATTTTATTGATAAAGACAATTTGGATATTGTTAAAGAGGGAATGAGAGGTACGGTCACATACGGTTCGGCAACGGTTTTGAATAGTTTGCCGGTTAAAGCAGCGGCAAAAACCGGGACTGCGGAAATTCCGCGTGAAGGTTATTATCATAGTTGGATTACCGTGTTTGCGCCCTATGATGACCCGCAAATTGTTTTGACATTAATGATTGAGGAGGGATTGGGTATGCATGTGGCAGTGGCACCAACAGTAAAAGAAGTTTTAGAATGGTATTTCAATAAAGAGAGCGGGAATTAACATTAACATTAACATTGTCATTGTCATTGTCATAAACTCATTACGAATTCATTACGCATTACGAATTCATTACGCATTACGAACTCATTATGAACTTTATTACGAGGCCCGGCCTCGTAATTTGTGCTAAACGTCGGAACCCTTGCCAGTTATAGGGATACTCACTACGAGGCCCGGCCTCGTAATTTTTGGGAGAAAGTTATCCACAGCCCCGCCCCGAGCATAGCGAGGGGCGGGGCTGTTGCTTTTTCAAAGCAAATGTCATAAAATTGATCAATAATCACGAATCAATAGTTAATGACGAATCAACAGCTAATAACTAATTAATAATTACTAATCAATAATTAAGTATATTGCTTAAATGCCTCAAATAAACGAAGTCAAAAAAGGGCGAATTAAGAAATTGAAGGCAATGCAGAATGCCGGTATTGATGTTTATCCCTTAACCACGAAGAAAACCCATTCAGTTTCCGATGCCTTAAAGGATTTTTCAAAATTAGAGCAGGCAAAAAAAGAGATAATTTTAGCCGGCAGAATAAAATCATTCAGAGGGCACGGGGGAGCGACTTTCTCCGATATCGCAGATGGCACGGAGAAAATTCAATTATTTTTTAAAAAAGATAATTTGGGCCCCAAGAAATATGAGTTGCTTCAAAAATATTTTGATGTGGGGGATTTTATTGAGACAAGAGGAACTCTTTTCAGGACCAAAAAGAAAGAAAAAACCCTTCTGGTCGATGATTTTAAAATTTTAGCAAAATCAGTTTTGCCTTTGCCTGAAAAATGGCACGGATTGAAAGATGTTGAAGACCGGTTCAGGAAAAGATATTTGGACCTGCTTTTTAATGACGAAGTCAAAGAAAAGTTTATTTTACGCAATAAAATAATTCAAGAGATAAGAAATTTTCTTATCAAACAAGGTTTTTTTGAAGTGGAAACTCCAATTTTACAACCAATTTACGGAGGAGCAAAGGCAAAACCCTTCAAAACCCACTTAAATGCTTTAGATATGGATCTTTTCTTAAGGATTGCTCCCGAGCTTTACCTGAAAGAGCTTCTGGTCGGGGGCTTTGAAAAAGTTTTTGAAATAGGCAGAATTTTTAGAAACGAAGGAATGGATAAATCGCATAACCCGGAATTTACGAGTTTAGAGTTCTATTGGGCTTACGCAGATTATAAAGATTTAATGAAGCTGTGCGAAGAAATGTTTTCTTTTGTGCTGAAAAAAGTTTTTAAAAAACTTACGATTGAATATAACAATAAAGAGATAAATTTTAAGGCTCCATGGAAAAGAATTGAATTTAACCAGCTTGTTAGGCAAGAAACAGGCATTAATTTAGAAGAAATTAATGTCCAAGCTTTAAGAAAAAAAGTAGAGGATTTGGGCCTAAAAGTAGAGAAAGGAGCTGGTCTGGCAGAAATCGCTGATGTTATTTATAAAAAATATTGTCGAGAAAAAATTTGGCAGCCGACATTTGTTATCCATCATCCTTATGGAGCGTTTCCTTTAGCTAAATCTCGACCGAACAATGACAGGGAATTAGCCAATTTTCAATTAGTCGCTGGAGGATGGGAATTAGTTAACGCTTTTTCCGAGCTCAATGATGCTTTAAAACAGAGAAAAATTTTTGAAGAACAAGAAAAGATGCTCAAACAAGGATTTTCAGAAGCGCAGAGAAGGGATGATAATTTTTTAGAAGCGTTAGAATATGGAATGCCTTTAGCAGCTGGTTTCGGGATGGGCGTCGATCGCCTCGTCGCTCTTCTGACCGATTCCCACAGTTTGCGGGAAGTGATTCTTTTTCCGACAATGCGAGTAAAAAATTAACCCCCTTCTTAATCCTCCCCCTTGAAAAGGGGGAGGAAGGAGGGGGATAGGATTATACAAACACAGCTTAAAAAATTTCAAAGAGAATTAAGGCAAAATATGCCTATTTCGGAAGTGATTTTGTGGCAAGCAATCAGAGGCAAGCAATTAGGGGTAAAATTTAGGAGGCAATATGTAGCTGGAAATTATATTTTAGATTTTTATGCGCCGAAGATAAAATTAGCCATTGAAATAGATGGGGAAACACATTTTATTAGTCCAGAAATTCAAGAACAAGATAAAACAAGGGACCATTTTTTGGAGAATAAGGGGATTAAAGTTTTAAGATTTTTAAATCCTGATATAATGAATAATTTAAACGGAGTATTGAGAGCAATTTTAGATGAAATAAATTTAACCCCCTCCTTAATCCTCCCCCTTGGAAAGGGGGAGGAAGGAGGGGGATAAATAAAAAAATATGATTGATATAAAATTGTTACGGGAAAATCCGGACTTAGTCAAGCAAGCCCTTGAAAAAAGAGGAGTGGATATAGATATTGAAAAGATTTTAGGATTGGAAAAAGAAAGAAGGAAGATTTTGCAAGAAGTGGAGCAATTGCGCTCCCAAAGGAACGAGATTTCTTCCCAGAAAGGCAAACCAACAGATATGGACAAGGCCAAGAGAATCAAGGAAGAGTTAAGAGCGAAAGAATGTCAGCTTAAGGTTGTTGAGGAAGGGTTTGAGGCACTCTACACCTTGATACCCAATATTCCTTTTGACGATGTGCCTATTGGGAAAAAAGAAGACGAGAAACAAGTAATCAGAGTATGGGGCAAGATTCCAAAGTTTAACTTTGAGCCAAAAGACCATTTGGAAATAGGTAAGGCGTTGGGTTTAATAGACGTGGAAAGGGCTGTCAAAATTTCAGGCGCCCGCTTTGGGATTTTGAAAAACGAAGCCGTGTTATTGGAATTCTCTTTAATCAGATTAGCCATGGATACGCTTTTGAAAGAAGAGTTTGTCCCTGTGGTTCCCCCTACTTTGCTTAAGCCGGAAATGATGCAGGCAATGGGCTATCTGGACACAGAAGAGGATAGGGCTGAACGATATCTTTTGGAAAAGGATAATTTGTATCTTGTCGGCACAGCCGAACAGATGCTTGGCTCTATGCATCAGGGGGAGGTTTTTAATAAGGACGAATTAACCAAAAGATATGCGGGCTTCTCTTCTTGTTTCCGGGAGGAGGCCGGTTCTTACGGGAAAGACACCAAAGGGATATTCAGAGTCCATCAGTTTGATAAGGTAGAAATGTTCAGCTTCACCAAGCCGCAGGATTCGCAAACAGAACACCAATTTCTTATTTCTCTTGAAGAAAAATTAATGCAAAAATTGGGATTGCCCTATAGATTGGTTCATCTTTGCACCGCGGATATGGCCAGGCCGTCTGCTTCAACTTATGATATAGAAGTATGGATTCCTTCGCAAAAGAAATACCGGGAATTGATGTCCAGCTCAAACTGCACCGACTTTCAAGCAAGACGGCTGGGGATAAGGTATAAAGAAGGAGAGAAGACAGAATTTGTCCACACTTTAAATGCCACCGCTTTTGCGATTGGCAGAACCATTATTGCGATTTTAGAAAATTACCAGCAGGAAGATGGAAGCGTCACGATTCCCAAAGGGCTAAGGAAATATATGGGTATGAGGCATATTGCAAAATCAAAGCAATAAGAATCCATTTAGGAGAAATATTCTGGATAAATCATGGAAGAAAAATTTGTAGACATTAATGGAATAAAAATTTTTACGCGAATCAAAGGCACAGGAACTCCTTTTTTAATTTTGCATGGTTGGGGGGCGAGCTCTGATTCTTGGCTTAAGGTTCAAGAAATTCTGGCAAGAAATTTCCGGGTATTTGTTTTAGATTTGCCGGGATTTGGGAAAAGCGGGTTGCCCCCAAGACCATGGGACGTCCAAGATTATATGGAATTTGTTCTGGATTTTCTGGAAATCCATAATATAAAACACTGCTATCTTTTGGGCCATTCTTTTGGAGGGAGAATTTCTATAAAATTATCAGCCCAATTTCCTGACAGCGTTATAAAATTAATACTTATTGATTCTGCCGGCACACGGCCTGCGAAAAGCAACTTTTTCAAGAGGATTTTATCCTCCACTGCTTCGTTTGCGAGCATCTTTTCCTTTTTGCCCGGATTTCAGTTATTCCGGAGATTCTTTTATCGATTTATCATCAGGAGTACGGATTATCTCAAAGTTATGGGAGTAATGAAAGAAACATTCCTAAAAGTTATTTCAGAGGACTTGACTTTCTACCTTGAAAAGATAAAGTCCGGAACCATGATTATTTGGGGAGAAAAGGATAAGATTACACCTATTAAGGACGGCCGTTTTATACATTCAAAAATACCAAACTCCAAATTGATTATTTTGTCGTGTGGCCATAGTCCGCACCTTGAAATACCTGAAGATTTATCAAAAAACATTTTGGATTTTTTAAATAAAAATGGAGATTAAGATTATTGATAATAAATCATTATGCCAGAGTTGGAATCAATTTTTGTTTGAAAATAATGGAAGTTTCTTGCAATCGTTTGAGTGGGGAGAATTCCAAAAATCTTTAGGCAAACAAATCTGGAGAATTCAGGTTAGAGAAAAGGAAATCGTTTCAGGCCAGACATTAGTCGTTGAAGAAGTTTTTCCCTTTAAAAAAAAGAGCTGTTTTTATATCCCGTTCGGCCCTGTTTTTAAAAAAGAACTGTCGCCAAAAGAGCAAAAAGAGATTATCGCTGCTATTTTGGAAAAAATTCAGAATATCGTTCAAACAGAGAGGGCGGTTTTTTTGAGGATAGAACCATATACAGGGTTAATGCTTCCTGATGGCTTATCCGTTGTTATCCCCGGCAGAAGAATTCAACCGCAGAAGACCCTTATTTTGGATTTATTGCAAGGCGAAGACGAAATTTTCAAAGATTTTTCTTCAAAAACGAGATATAATATCAGATTAGCCGAGAAAAAAGGAGTGAGAATTGAATTTAGCAATCAATACAATCCAGCATTTTATTCTTTGATTGAAAAAACAAGCAAGAGAGATAAGTTTCATTCTTTTAACGAAGAACATTATAGAAAATTGTTCGCTTGTGCCAGTCAAAATTTTAAGATTAGATTATGTTCCGCAATTTACGAGGATAAAGTTATCGCCTCTTATATTTTAATCATTTTTGGCGAGAGCGCTGTTTGCTTGCATGGCGCTTCAGATTGGGATTACAGAGCGCTGAAAGCTCCGAATTTAGCTCAATGGGCAAGGATAAAAACAGCTAAAGAAATGGGCGCAAAGAAAATTGATTTTTGGGGCATAGACGAAAAAAAATGGCCGGGGATTACAAATTTTAAAAAGGGCTTTGACGGGATAAAATTTGTATATCCGCCGACCAGAGATATTATTTTTCAAAGAAAGTGGTATAAGTTCTATAATATAGCAAGACGAGTAATTTAACTTTATGATTTTTATTGAACATCCGGCTGTCAAAATAGCAATTATCCTCATATTGTGGTATTTTCATATTTTTCGCAGGAAGACCTTTTTCCTTTATTTCTGGCAATTAAAAGAATATCGGTTGGATAGATTTTTTGAGGAAATTAGGCGCAGGCGCAGTATTATATTTTCAAAATTTTTCTTTTTGGCCGTGACTGCGCTTGCAATGTGGTTGTTCTTTCCTGTTTCGGAATCCCTTAAAGAATGGGGCGTTATAGGCCTTTATTTTGTTTTTGCCCTATATTCTCTGCTCCTGCTTTTAAAACAAAAATGGGTCTTACCCAAATTTACTCAGAAAATGGTTGTGCTTTTCAGTTTTGTTCTCGTGATTGAAGGGCTGCTGATTTGGCGTTTTATCAGCAATTCGTTTTTGTTTATATTGGTCATTGAAGCCCTTTTGCCTTTGTTTATCTTTTTAAATCTTGAAATAATCCAAATTCCGACGTTTTTTCTCAAAAAAAGGATTATTATTATGGCTAAAAAGAGAATTATGGATAGTCCCAATCTTATTACAATCGGAGTTACCGGTTCTTATGGGAAAACTTCCATTAAGGAAATTCTCTATAGCTTAATTTCTAAAGACCGTAAAGTTTTTAAGACCAGTGAGCATATCAACACTGAAATGGGCATAGCTCGAACTGTGCTTGATGGGATAAATAAATCCTATCATTATTTTATTTGTGAAATGGCCGCCTATAGGAAGGGGGAGATAAGAGCGATTTGCAGCATAACTAAGCCGAGCATAGGGATTCTTACCGGCATTAATGCGCAGCATTTAGCGTTGTTCGGTTCGCAGGAAAGAATTGTTGAGACAAAATATGAATTGATTGAATCCTTGCCTGATGACGGCGTTGCGATTTTTAACGGAGACAATAGATATTGTTTGGAGCTTTACAAGAAGACAAACAAGGCAAAAAGAATTTATGGGTTAAGCAGAGATATTGAAGCGATGATTGCCGATGTTTGGGCGGATGATATTAAAATAGGCAATGAATTCACTTCTTTTAAGATTATTTTTAAAACAGGGGAAACGATAGATTGTAAGACCAGTTTGTTGGGCAGGCATAACGTTTTAAATATTCTCGGAGCGGTTTGTGCCGCCAGGGAACTGGGCGTGGAAATCCCGGAGCTTTCCAAGGCCTGCGCCGGCCTTTTCCAAAAAGGAGGGATGAAAGTTCAGCAAGGAATCAATGGGTTGGATATTATTGATTCAAGCTATTCCGCCAATCCGGACGGAGTGATAGCGGATTTGAATTATTTAAAAAATTGGACTTCAAAAAAGGTAATTGTGATGCCGAGCTTGATTGAGCTGGGGAAAGAAGCGAAAAGAGCGCATCAGGGAATCGGTCGGAAGATAAGCCAAGTTTGCGATTTGGCAATTATCACTGCAGGGGATAATTTTCAGGACGTAGTAGAAGGAGCAGGGGGCAGAAATATTTTGCTTATTAAAAATCCGCAGGTCATTGTTGGGAAAATAAAAGGATTCTGCAAGCCCGGTGACGTAGTATTGCTGGAAGGAAGAGTGCCAAAAGGGGTGAAAGAATCACTGATAATTAATAGCTGATATTATATGTTTAATAGGCCGATTTTTATATCTTTATCTCCCAATGTTCAAAAAGATGATTTTTGGTTGGCATTTAGATTAATTTTTATGCCTTGGAAATGGAAGAAAGGACAGGAGATTAAAAAACTGGAGGAGAAATTTAAAAATTATCTGGGGGTAAATAATGCTTTTTCTTTTAATAGCGGACGTTCTACATTTATGGCCATTTTAAAATCACTGGAATTAGGAGAAGGAAGAGAAGTTTTGCTCCAAGGATTTACCTGTAATGCGGCAGTCAATCCCGTTATTTGGTCCGGCTTGAAGCCGATATTCGTGGATATTGAAAAAGGGACATTAAATATGAGCCCAGCGGATTTGGAGAGGAAAATTACTTCCAATAGCAGGGTGGTTGTAGCCCAACATACTTTTGGGTTTCCGGCAAAGATTGAGGAAATTTTAGCAATTTGCCAAAAATATAATTTAATTTTGATAGAGGACTGCGCCCATTCTTTGGGCGCCGAATATAGACACAAAAAGATTGGAACTTTTGGGAAAGCGGCCTTTTTTAGTTTTGGAAGAGACAAGATTATTTCCTCTGTTTATGGAGGGATGGCGGTTACCAATGACGCTTTCCTGGCCGAGAAAATCGGAAAAAATCGAAAAGATTACAAATACCCATCTTATTACTGGGTTCTTCAGCAACTTTTGCATCCGGTGTTGATTAAAATTTTAGTGATGCCTTTTTATAATTTTTTTGGGTTTGGTAAAATTATTTTAGTCGGATTGCAAAAATTAAGAATAATTTCCAAAGCAATGACAAAGAGCGAGAAGCAGGGAATAATGCCGAAATATTTTCCCAAAAGGATGCCAAATGGCTTGGCGATTCTCGCTTTAAGGCAATTAAGCAAGATTGAGAAGTTTAACGAGCATCGCCGGAAGATATCCGAAACGTATAGGCAAGGATTAAGAGAATCGAGTTTTTATTTATTAGAACCGGAAGGGATTGAAAGAAAAAATGTTTATATGAGATTCCCGATTCTTTCCGAGCATAATGAATCGGATGAAATTTTAAAATATTTTCGCAAACAGAACATTTTTTTAGACGATGGCTGGAGAAAATCGCCTATTGTTCCGATGGGCACAAATACGGATAAAATAAATTATTTCAAGGGGTCTTGCCCAATAGCGGAAGATATCAGTCAGAGAATTGTAAATTTGCCCACTCACATAAATATTTCTCTTGAGAAAGCGGAAGGAATAAAAAAACTTTTAAAGAATTTTTAAGCCGTCCAAAAGAAAAACCTCCGCCAGGAGCTCTTGTAAGAGTTCTTTTGGCGGAGGTCGTCGTTGCGGGCCCATAATATTCTCCTCAAAACCAGAGAAAGACATTTAGAGCAATGTTCCAACCCAGACCGCGATTTTCGCAGTCGTAGATTTGGTAGCTGGCCCGCAGTTCGGTCTGAAATGCGAAAGAGAACGCATTTTTGCAGAGTCGCACTGTTCCACCAACAAGTAAGGTGTTACTCTCCAAATACCCGATGGATGGTGAATAATGAACAAATCTTTCGCCTCCAAGATATATGAGGGCTGACGTCTGTCCTATTGGCGTCCATAGAACCGGAATGCGGAGGCCTACTTCTTCGTAGTACAGTCCCTTGGTCCATTGCGGGAACCAACAGAGCCGCACTACATCGAAGTATGGTCCCGGGTCGGCGAATGAAACGCCGAACTTGGCGTTCACGCCGAATATTGGTTGGTCTCCAATGGCAGCGCCAGACAAGCCGAGCGCTATATCAAATCCGAGCCATCTTTCTCCGATATTCAGACCGCCGAGTTTCAGCCGTCCATCAATATTAGCTGCCAAGAGCATCGGTTCGGGCCCCAACATTTGGAATCCGAGTTCAAGCTGATGGTTCGCGCAAGGCAGCTCTTTTTCCACGACTACCAGTTTCTCAACAATTACCGGAATTTCTCTGGTGATTATTGTTGGCGCGCGTGGTGGCGGGCAACATTGCGCTTTGCATGCGATTGCAATGCCGCCGATGATTCCAAGAATCGTCAACGCCATTATCGCCAGAAACATCTTTTGTCCGAGAGTAAGCTTGCGCTTACTCACCTTACTGCCTTTCCGACCCACCAAGGGGTCTGGCTCCCATCTTGTGTGATTCACGACGAATCCCTCCTTTTTTTATTTCTATCGTGTTGCTATTATACTAAATTATATCGTCAATGTCAATGGCATTGACAAATTTTTAAAATATGATAGTATTATAATCAGTAAAGAGTGAAGAGTAAAGAGTGAAGAGTAAAGAGTGAAGAGTAAAGAGTGAAGAGTGAAGAGTAAAGAGTCGTTAGTAATAGCACCTTGGCAATCTATATATACTATCTTGATTTACGGAGGATTGTCCTCCGTCGATTTCGAAAAATAGCGACGCCAAAGGAGGTGTCAGATGAAGTTTCAGAGAATTTTAGCAACGATGTTGATTGGAGTGGTTGTGCTGTTCGTGGCCAGCTGCGCGATGTTCAATACAGAGCCTGTCGCCTCCTTTGAGGTATCAGGTGATGTGAATGTAGTTTCTCCGGGATTGTATGAGGTGTATCTCGGAGGAGAGGTATGGCTTGATGCTTTGGGGTCTTTTGATTCTGACGGCAATATTTCTTCCTATGAGTGGCAAGAAGATGGCAAGGTGATTGAAACAAAACCATTATTCAGCCACCGGTTTGGGGAAATCGGTGAGTACCAAATATTCCTGATTGTTAGGGATAATATGGAAAAACCGAGTTGCGCTGTCTGTGCAAAAGCAAGATTCCGAGTAGTGGAGCACGAAGTTCCACCTCCTCCGCCACCGCCACCGCCACCGCCACCTCCACCGCCGACTTGCGTGAACCCCGTTATTACTGCGCTCCAAATTGATGGTCAGCAGCTTTCTTCCTCGGTTGTTCCGGAGAAGGAGTTGTTTGACATCATCACAATCTATACGAGCGCCCGAGATTCGGATGAATGTATTCCGTGTTCCGGTTCTGCTTTACAAAACGGGATTAAGGCCATTCAAGTGACAGTTAAGAAGAACGGGACTGTCGCAGAGACAAGAACCTTTAATACAAGCTCTGGAAGTTTCACAGTCAGCGCTTGCGAGATTGGTTTGTGGACAATTGAAGTCATTGCCTATGATGATGACTGTTCTCAAAGAACAATCACCTCCTCGGGAAGTTTCCGAGTGGTTGACTCAACTCCACCACCTCCGGTCTGTGACCAACCGCCAGTTGCGTATGTCGTGATTTCAACCACGCCGTATCCACAGACAGTACTTATGTTTCAACTGGTTGGATATCAGGAGCCGTATCATAGTTCCGGGTATCATCCAGAGGACTTAGACCGGTTCAGGTTGACCTTCCTATCTCCGACTGGAATTCCCCAATCGTTTGATAGTCGAGGAATAGCTGGAGAACAGATTCCTTCAAACGGAAAGATTGAAGTTATCCTGAATGAACTGGGGTTATGGCAGGTCACTGGCACTGGGTGGGGATTTTGTGGAGAATGCCCTGCTTGTGACTTTTCGCACGCATTCGAAGTAACAGCCACTCCCTAAGGGAGTGAAGGAGGGAATTGCAAGGGGGGCAGTTGAGACGCTTAACAGCAAATTGACTGCCCTTTTTAATTTCACTATTTTCAAATAATTATTTGACAAATTCAGTATAAAATGATATATTAATAATGATAGTAGTACCTTGTATCACATCTATCCTGAAAAGGAGGAGGTCGAAATGAAGCGAATGTTTGTGTTAGTCGCGGTGTTTATCGGGTTGTCGGTTCTATGTTCCTGTAATCTCGGGAATCAGGCGCCGACAGCAGTGGTCAGTTGCGATCCCACTGGGGTTGTGGCAGAGAGAATATGTTTCGATGCTTCCGGCTCATACGATCCCGATGGCTCGATTGTCGCCTGTATATGGGATTTCGGTGACGGAATCTCCCAGCAAGCGGGAGTTCAAGCTATTGAACATCGTTACGCCGGAACAGGTGTTTTCACCGGATCTCTGACCGTAAAGGATAATGTGGGCGCAACTGCGTCCTGTCCGTTCACAGTGACCGTAAACTGGAAGCCATGCACTATCGGGAAAAAAGATGGAGAGGCAGATGTTGTTATCTATCTCATCCAAGAGACTGGCATTATCGCGTTTATCGGTAGCCCAGTCTTATTCACGGTAGAGTTGGACACCGAGTATGATGTTGATATCGTGGCTCGCAATGGCGCGAATTCGTCTTCACACTCGAAATTCGAGAGTATGGTCAAACAGATCCTCCCAAATCAAGTTTTGGCCGAGACGGATGGCATTGCCTGGGTTCAGGCGGTGGTAAGAAAACCAAATGGTGAAATTATCACCTATGATACGCGTAATCAGCCGGGGTCCAAGCCATTAGATTGGGACCACCCTCGCCTCGAGGGAATCAAATTCAATCTCTTGGGCGATTGGATTATCACGATTTACGCTCGAGACAATCGTGAATGTGGAACCCAAGCTGTATTTCAAGAGACGATTCGGGTCGGAGAATGTCCTGCGTGTGGTTAGGGCGCAATGAGGGCGGAGTCCATATGGATTTCGCCCTCTCTTCACTTTTATTTAATACGAAAAAGCATTAATATACTTTTAAGCCAAAAAGATATTAAAATAATTTAATGATTATCAAAGCAAAGGTTTTTCCGCATTCAAAGAAAGAATCAGTAGTCCAAAAGGAAACTGATTTTTTCGAAGTCCGCGTAAAAGCGGAGCCAAGACAAGGAGAAGCGAACAAAGCGGTTATTAACATTTTAACCAAATTTTTTAATGTCAGGACAGGAGATGTAAAAATGATTAAAGGAACAAAAACAAGAAATAAAGTTTTTGAGATTAAAGGTATAAAGAGTCAAATTGAAAAAGCGGTTGATATTTTAAGGCAAGGAGGAGTAATCGCTTATCCCACGGATACGGTTTATGGAATCGGATGTAATGCTTTTGATGAGAAAGCAGTAAAGAGAATTTTAGACATTAAAAGCAGAGCCAATAACAGCGCATTGTTGGTAGCGGTTTCGGACTTTAAGATGATGGAGCAAGTTGCGTTTTTCACGGAAAAAGACCGTAAGTTTATGGAAAAATTTTTGCCCGGGCCGGTTGCTTTTATTCTGTCTAAAAAGCCGGAAATTTCCGATTTGGTCACTGCCAAGAAAAAAACATTGGGAGTCAGGATTCCGGATAATAAAGAGACGATAGAGATTATCAAAAAAGCAAGGTTTCCGATTATTACTACTTCTGCCAATTTTTCAGGCAAAAAACCGGTTGTGAAAAGCAAAGATATTGATTTAGAAGTGGACTTTGTGGTAGAAGGGAAGTGTAAATATAAAAAGCCCTCAACTATTGTTGACCTGATAAACAAGACGATTATAAGAGAAGGCGAGGGGGCGATTAAGGTAAAAAAAGCATTAAATGCAGAGTTTTCTCTGTAAAAAATATGATAAAACAGCTTCTTTCTATTTTAGTCATTGTTTTAATCGGGGTTGTCGCCGGAGCTTTAATTTATTTGTTTTATCCGGAGAGTTGGGGGACAACTACCGTAACCCTTTTTTGGGGGAATAAGATTGAAGACCCCGAAGGATTGTTCTGTGAAAGAGTTTATTCGTTAGAGAGGAAAATTGATGGAGCAATTGATGATACGGCTCTTTTGACACTTGAGGAATTGTTAAAAGGCCCGACCAAAGAAGAAATGGAAAAAGGATTTTTTACCACCATAAGTCCGGGAGTAAAAATTCAGAAATTGGTAGTGGAAGATAGAATCGCGAAAGTTGATTTTGACGAGACATTGGAAAAAGAAGTAGGCGGGTCTTGCAGAGTGGGCGCAATCAGAGCGCAAATTACAGAAACTTTAAAGCGTTTTCCGGAGATAGATAATGTGGTTATCTCAATAGATGGCAGGATAGAAGATATTCTGCAGCCATAAAATAAGTGATAATATCATCAGTAAGATGCGATTACGAGGCCCGGCCTCGTAATTTTTGTTAAACGTCGGAACCCTTGCCAGCACTACGGATACTCACTACGAGGCCCGGCCTCGTAATTTTTGGGGGAAAGTTATCCACAGGCCTGCTATAAAAATAGTAATTTCTTTGAGAGAAAAATTGTTCTTCTAACAGGCGGAATATGTTAAGATATGGGAATGATTAAAGAAATAAACAGTAAAGCAGAGTGGGAGGGATTTTTAGAGGAATGCAGAGAAAAAACATTTCTTCATTCTTGGAATTGGGGTGAATTCCAGAAAGCAATGGGAAACAGGATTTGCCGTTTTGGTGTTTATGATAGCGATTCTCTTTTGGCTGTTTGTTCGGCGTCTCTGGTGAAGGCAAGAAGAGGGATTTTTTTATTGGTTGAGCATGGACCGGCAACAAAATTAAAAATGAAAAATGAAAAATTAAAAATACTGGAAGAAATATTGGAATACCTTAAAAAGATTGGGAAAGCAGAGAAGGCCGGGTTTATCAGGGTGTGTCCGATATGGGAGAGAACTCCAGACAATGAAATGATATTTGAAAATCTTGGGTTCAGAAATGCACCGATACATATTAGGCCGGAGGTAAGCTGGATTTTGAGGCTCAACAAGACAGAAGACGAACTTTTGCGGGGTATGAGGAAAACTACCCGTTATTTAATCCGCCAGGCAAGTAATAATCAGGATATAAAGATTATAAAGAGCGAGAATCCGGCGGATGTAGAAATTTTTAACAAGGTGTATCAAAAAACAGGGGAGCGTGCTCATTTTGTGCCGTTTTCATTGAATTATCTCAAAAAAGAGTTTCAATCGTTCTTGAAAGATGACCAGGCGCTTTTATTCTTAGGTAAATACAAAGAAGAAGTTGTGGCCGGGGCAATGATAATTTTTTGGCAAGGTAGCGCTTTTTATCATCAAGGAGCTTCTTTGAGAAAATATGCCAAAATACCGGTTAGTTATCTTTTACAATGGGAAGCGATCAAAGAAGCAAAAGCAAGAGGGCTCAAAGCTTATAGTTTCTGGGGGATTGCAGGGGATGACCGTCCAAATCACCCATGGAGAGGACTTACCCTGTTTAAGCGTGGTTTTGGAGGAGAGAGAGAAGAATATGTGAAAACTCAAGATTACTTAATGTCCTCTAAATATTGGCTTAATTATGTAGTAGAGAAAGCCCGGAAAAAGAAAAGGGGTTTCTGAAAAGATGCAACAGAAGAAACGATATTATCAAACAAATAAACGCCGTTATGCGCGTAAAAAGAAATCGATTTTGAGAAATCGATTTTTCTGGTATTTTATTTTGTTAGTCATCGCCGGCGCCGGGATATTTTATTTCCTTGTGTTTTCGCCGATTTTTCAATTAAAAAATGTAACGATAAAAGGAGCGTCGTTTATCAATGCTTCAGAGATAGAGGATATAATTAACAAGCAGGCAGAAAAAAATATCTTGTTTCTCACCACCAGAAGTATTATTGCTTTTAACTCCAAGGAAATAGAGGCCTTGATATTGGAAAAGTTTTTACCAGCCGAAGAAGTTGCCATCAAAAGAAGATTTTTTAACAAATTAATTGTTAATATTTTAGAACGGCAGGCAAGGGCGGTTTTTTGTTACTCTGATGAGTGTTTTTTATTGGACCAGGAAGGTCTGGCCTTTCAGCCGACAGAGAGAGAAATTGATTTTCCCAACAAAGCGGTTATTGTTTCTGATGAGAGTGGAGAGTTAGGGAGGATAGCGGTTTCGAAGGAAGACCTCATCTTTATCAATGATATTTTCGGCCTTTTGAAGCAAAGGAATATTTTGATAAAAGAGTTCAGGGCATTCCCATCAAAAATAGAGGCAATAATTTCAGAGAGCGGATTGTTAGTTTATTTTAATCCTCAAAAGGACCCCGAATTACAGGTCCAAGATTTAATTTTGGTGCTTGACAGCCAAAACTCCCCTGACTTGGAAGGCAGGAGAGCGCAGGAATATATTGATCTCCGTTTTGATAAAATTTTCCTAAAATGACGCCTTACGGAAGATTATAGATAAAAATTGAATAGCCAGCCCGATCGACCGGTTTAACATTATTTAGCCAATCAAGGGTCGTGGTGTCCTGCCCAAACCCCGGCATTGCGACCGCCCTTCTTTCCTGAAAAAGAGTGGCGGAAATAGCAATCCATCCCTTATTCTCCCCGGGCACGCCGGAAATGTCAGTTCCCTCTATTTTATCTCCCAGCCGGTAATAGGCGTCATCTCCTCCGAAATAGGCAACCTTTATTTTTTGGATATCATTTTTTTCCACGAAATCAGCAAGCCGTTTCAAGTCCTGGCCCCAGTCATAGTTAGAGTCCACTGCGTATTTATAGCCGTTTTTGGAACCGCCGGCCAGTTCGTTATAATAAGACAGATAATAAGGAAAGGCCGTTAGAGACGCAGTTATGTACCAGAGCATTAAAATTAGCATAAAAGCGCTTAGAGCGATTTTTACCCCCCTCTTTTTTATCTTATTTTTGAATCGGAAAAAGCCAACGCTGACAAAAATATACATTATCGGGAATATAGGCATAATATGCCTTACTCCGATGTTGAGATTGCCGGTGATAGAAGTGAACCAGTAAACAATGAATATAATCAGGAGAGAGAATGCCTCTGGTTGCTCTTTAATCCATTGACAAAAACGAGAGAATAATTTTTTAAAGAAACGGCGTTTTTTTAGAGCTGCAATCCAGAGCATAATGACGATAAGCGTAATAAAATGAAGGGCCAGGGGCGCTTTCAAAAGATACATCATTGGAAAATATTCTTTCCAGGCCTGATTGTTCACCTTGCCCATAAAATAAACGGTATTGCCCCCGGCTACTCTTTGAGTTGCCATCAGCAAACCGAGCGCGTATTGTCCAAACGGCCTTAAAAGAGGAATTGACGCTATTTTGGTTGTTATTTTCCCGGCCAGTTGGTCGCCAAAGATATGCTGAATATCGCTCATTTGCCTTTCCGCGGAATAATTTGATATATGGAGCTGGTAGATGGGCCAGATTACCACCACTAAAGCGATGACTCCGGCGATAATGGCCTTGCCGGAATAAACCAAGATGGATTTAAATCTTTTTTTGCCGGAATTTTTTTTCGTTACCAAAGCGTAAATGACGGTAGTCAAAGCGAAAGAAGGAATTAAAAGAACAAGAGAAAACTTCAGACACAGGGCTATCCCTAAAATTATTCCGGCAATAAAAATATTTTTCCAATTCGGTTTTTTGAGAAAGTTTGTCCAAAAATAAGCGGCGATAAGAAAACCCAAGGCCGCAGCCACATCAGTGGTTACCAGCCGGCCGTGGGCCAAAAAGGTCGGCGAAAAAGAAAATAATGCCAGAGCCATCAGTCCTGCTTTATTGCCTCCTAATTTTCTTACCCAGAAGAATAGGAACCAGCCGAAAAGGACTAAGAGAATCATCATCGGCAGGCGAGCCCAAAACATTATTTGGTCCGGGTCATTACCGGAATTGAATATGAATTGCTCTCCGGCGTCCCATTGACCGTTCACTTCTTCGGTCCAAGATTTATCTCCGGTGGGGAAATTCAAATTTAGAAATAACAAGGGAAAGGCAGCCAAGTCCTTGGCCAAGGGCGGATGTTCGGGGTTAAGCCGATAATCCTTGAAAGCAAGATAAGAATATCCGGCCGGGATATGGGCCTTTTCATCCATAGTAAGTGACATATTCCGGGAGCTCAAAAAAGCCATTAAAAAACAGGTTCCTAATAAAATAATCGCTATGATATTAGTTGTTCTATTGCTTAGTTCCATAGTTTTTTTAATTATTAGCAATTGGATTTATCCAAAATATTTTTATATTATTATTAATTTTTATTTCACCGCCCGGGAAGATGGTGCTAAGTTTGCTTAAAATATCCTGATTGAAATCCATTGGCACAATCGCTATTTTGTTCTGACCGATTCGGATTTGATTTACTTGGTCCGGGTTAAGATATTTAGCCCTCAATGTTCCGTATTCCATCCTTTCCACAAACATTATGGTTTGGGCCGGAGTGGCTACACCATCGGGATAAGGCACCGGAGTTCCCGATTCGTTGACTATTACATATTTGTCTGTTCCAAGGGGTAGAGTATTGATGGCTTCTCCTATTTTCACAAAATTTTCCGTGAAAGCGCTTTGAATTGCCGGATTCTGCGCCCAATCAATAAAATATTTTTGGGTTGAGGCAACAAACAAACTTAGAAAGATAAAACCAACTATTAGATAAATAAACCATTTCAGCCATTTGGTGTCAGGCGCAAGGGACGGCAATCGTTTTATTTTTTTAATTTTTTCCAAAACCCAAAGAGCGCCGAAAGCGGCGAAAATCATCGTTACCGGAATTGTGCCTATGGTCCGCAGAGAATGGGGCATCCCTTCATAAGTAAGGGCTCCGGGCAGAATCATCACAAAGAACCAAGAGAATAACAACCAATAAACAGATTGTGATTTCAGGTCTTTCTTCTTCACGGACAGAATTAATTTTTTGATTAAAACGATAAAGCCGATAAGGAATAAGATTCCGATCGGCCAGAGCAATTGCGGAGAACCGGAAAGATTGTGTCTCCAATTAAAATCGCCTGATATATTGAACATTATAAGATGCCTTCCCAAACTTTCAAAAAAGGCGACGATAAAGTTCGGTTGGGAGAAAATTGATACCGCGCCCAATCGGCCGAAGAAATCAGCCGGATGAGTCATAAAATAGAAAGCCAGAGGCAGAGCGATTATTATACCGGATACGGCGAAGATTAAAACGGAAACAAGAAACTTTTTTTGCTGTTTTTCTTTATAATATGAAATCCAATAGGGGATTAAGGCAAAGGGCAATATCAGAAACGCCAAGCGGAACGAGGAATAAGTATAGAAGCCCAATCCAAAAATTAGACCCGCTGAAATTAACAGAAAGATATTTTTCTTGCGCAATCCTTTGAACAGAAAATAGAAACAGAAAATCAGCATAAAGGGCAGAAGTATTCCCCTGAATCCGATTCTTGAGAAATTAATATGCCAGAAGGAAGTGGCGATAAAAAAGCTCGCTAATAAGGCAAGACAATTCGCATTTTTCTCGCTTTCGTTGATATGCCTAAGCAATTCCTTCATTAAAAGATAAAGTCCCAAAACAGAGATTATCCCAATAATCGCAGAAACAAGCCGTAGCGAGAACGGACTCGGGCCGAATGCTTTGAAACTTAAAGAAACAAGATTTACAAAGAGCCCTTCCCGTCCCCCGTTCTCCGGATAGAATGCTTTGCCCGGGTTAGTCAGGGCGTCATTCGCATTCATCGCTTCGTCAGGATATAATCCCGGCGGAACGCTATGGAGGGCGTATAATCTTAAAAAACCGGCGAGCGAAAGGATTACTAAGAGAAAAATAATTATTTGGAACTTATATAATTTAGGCATATTAGAATATTGTAGCAGAAATTTTTTACAATTAATAGAAGAGAATATTAATTTTTAGGCGAAGTTGACAAAGGAATTTTTTGGTGTAAAATAAAAACATTCATTCTCTAATCAAAATGGTTGTGATGAAAGAAAAAAATAAAAAGAAAGCCCAAAAAGAGTTGTCTTCGGATAAAGATTTAAAACAGCTGCAAGCGGAAAGAGACAAATATTTGGCTGGTTGGCAAAGAAGTCAGGCGGACTTTTTGAATTATAAGAGAGAGGAGGCAAGAAGGTTTCAAAAAATATCCGATTATAAAAAAGAAGAATGGATTTTGGAATTATTGAATGTTGTGGATTTATTCAACAGAGCGAAAGAAGATATTAACCAAACGCTCGGAGAGTTCTCTGTTGCGGAAGGATTTTTGCAGATTAAGAAATATTTTGAGGATTTTTTAAGAAAGCACGGAGTAGAGGAAATAATTAGCGAGCCAGGCAAACAATTTAATCCGCATATTGAGGAAGTGGTGGAAATAGTTGATGGGGAGAAGGAGGGGACGATTATGGAAGTTGTCCGGAAAGGATACCAAATTAAGGGAAAAGTCATTCGTCCAACTCAAGTAAAGGTGTCAAAATAATAATAATCAACCCGCCCGAAGCGGACAAGCAATCAATAATAAATAATTAATTATTCAATGACTATGTCTAAAATTTTAGGAATTGACCTCGGAACAACTAATTCAGCAATGGCAGTCGTAATCAACGGCGAGCCGGAGATTGTGGACAATAAAGAAGGGGCGAGAACTACTCCTTCCATTATTACCATAACCAAAAACAAAGAGAGAATGGTTGGGGTTTTGGCTAAGCGACAACAGATTACCAATCCAGAAAATACGATTTTCTCTGTCAAGAGATTGATGGGGAGGAAATTTAACGACCCGGAAGTACAGAAAGATATAAAGCTTCTGCCTTACGAGATAAGAGAGAGCCAGGATTCAGGAGTAGAAATTAAGATGGGGGATAAATGGTATCGCCCTTTTGAGATTTCGGCGATGATTCTTCAGAAATTGAAAAATGACGCGGAAGATCGGCTCGGGGAGAGAATAGAAGAAGCCATCATCACCTGCCCTGCTTATTTTGATGATTCTCAAAGAAAAGCGACTAAAGTGGCAGGCGAAATCGCCGGCTTTAAAGTTAAAAGAGTCATTAACGAACCCACGGCTGCCGCCTTGGCCTACGGTCTTACTAAAAAAACCGAACAGCAGATTGTAGTTTATGATTTCGGTGGAGGAACTTTTGATATTTCTATTTTAGAGATCGGCGGAGACACGGTAGAGGTAAAGGCGACCAGTGGTAATACTCATTTGGGCGGAGATGATTTTGACCAGAAAATTATTGACTGGCTGGTTAGCCAGTTTAAAAAAGACCAGGGGATAGACCTGTCTAAAGATAAATTAGCTCTTCAGCGCTTAAAAGAAGCAGGAGAGAAAGCAAAAATTGAACTTTCAACCGTATTAGAGAGCGATATCAATCTTCCATTTGTTACCTCTGATGCTTCCGGCCCTAAACATCTTGATTATAAGCTGTCGCGTGCCCAGTTTGAAGAGATGGTAAAGGACTATATTGACGTCTCCATAGAATTAGTAAGGAAAACCCTCAAAGATGCCAAATTAGATACCAAAGACATTGATGAAATCGTTTTAGTGGGCGGGCAGACCAGAACGCCGAAAATTCAGGAAGAAATTAAGAAATTATTTGGCAAAGAGCCGAGAAAAGACATCAATCCCGACGAAGTGGTGGCTGTCGGCGCAGCCATTCAGGGAGGCATTTTACAAGGCGATATGAAAGATGTTTTACTTCTGGATGTTGCTCCATTATCTTTAGGGATAGAGACGTTGGGAGGGGTGAATACAATTTTGATTTCCAAGAATACGACTGTTCCGACCTCTAAAACGCAAGTGTTCTCTACGGCGGCCGATAATCAGCCGTCAGTGGAAATAAGGATTCTTCAGGGAGAAAGGCCAATGGCTGATGACAATAAATCATTGGGGAGATTTATATTAGACGGAATACCTCCGTCTTCTCGGGGGGTTCCGCAAATAGAGGTTTCTTTTGAGATTGATGCCAATGGTATCCTCCAAGTTTCTGCAACAGATAAAGCGACCAATAAAAAGCAATCCATAAGGATTGAGGGGTCTTGCGGGGCTTCTGATGAGGAAGTTGAGAAAATGAGAAAAGAGGCGGAGACGCATGCCGAAGAAGATAAGAAAAAAAAGGACTTAATAGAATTAAGGAATCAGGCGGAGGCGTTGATATACAGTTGTGAAAGAACCTTAAAAGACGCCAAGGACAAGATTCCGGCTGAAGCTGTTAAAGAGATAGAAGGTAAGGTTGCGGAATTGAAGAAAGCGAAAGATAGTGATAATATAGAGGAGATAAAGAGAGAGAGCGACGAACTCTCAAGCGCTATCCAGAAAATCGGAGCAGAATTGTATAAGAATCAGCAGGGACAGGCAGGACAGAGCCAGCCGGAGCAAGATAAGAAGGATAAGGACAAGCCGGAGGAAGGAGAAACTACGGAAAATAAGAAATAATTTCGCTTTTTATTATTTTTCAATTTTAATTTTTGTTTATGGTTGAGGATTATTACAAAATTTTGGGAGTGGAAAAAGGCGCTTCGTCAGAAGAGATTAAGAAGGCCTATCGCCGTTTAGCGCACCAGTATCATCCTGATAAAGGAGGGAATGATAAGAGATTCTATAAGATTAATGAAGCGTATCAGACCTTATCAGACAAGGAGAAAAGGCAGCAATATGACCAATTCGGCTCCACTTTTGATAATATGGCTGGGCAAGGCGGCCCTGGCGGATTTTCTAATTTTGACTTTGGTTCTTTTTGGGAACAAGCGCAGCAACAGGGAGGCGGGGCAGGATTTGGCTTTGAAAATTTAGGTGATATTTTTGATGAATTTTTCGGCGGGCGAAGAACCAAGAAGCAGGACTTAAATAAAGGAGATGACATTCAAATAGATATAGAAATTGATTTGGAAGATACGCTTTCATCCGTAAAAAAGGAGTTTAATCTTTATAAAAATGAAACCTGTGAACGTTGCGGAGGAACTGGAGCCGAGCCAGGGACCAAACTGAAAGAATGTCAGACCTGTCGAGGGGTTGGTCAAGTGCAGGAAATTAAAAAGACGATTTTCGGGACAATCGCGCATTATACTGTTTGTCCGACTTGCAAAGGCGAGGGGAATATCCCTGAAAAGGCCTGCAATGTTTGTAAGGGTGATGGCCGAATAAAAAAAGAAGAGAAAATAGAAGTAGCTATTCCGGCGGGAGTGGATTCCGGGCAAGTGTTAAAATTCAAAGGTAAGGGAGAGGCGGGCAGAAGGGGCGGAGCAACCGGCGATTTATATATAAGAATTTTTGTTCGGGCGCATAAAGTGTTTGACAGGAAGGGGGATGATTTATTTATTGAAATCCCTACTCAATTTTCCCAAATAGTGTTAGGAGACGAGATTCCAATTCCTGTTTTAGAAAAAGGAAAGAAGATATTTCTTAAGATTCCCATTGGGACAGAGCCCGGAAAAATATTCAGAATCAGCGGCAAAGGGATACCAAGATTTTCCGGCTACGGAAGAGGGGATTTGTATGTTAAGATACGGATGAACACACCGAAAAAGTTGACAAGAAAACAGAAAGAGCTATTAAACAAATTACACGAAGAAGGGTTATAATCATCAATCATCAATCATCAATAATCAATGATTAATGATTCTTTTAGCCCCCATAACTCAATTGGTAGAGTAACTCCCTTTTAAGGAGGATGTTCCAGGTTCGAGTCCCGGTGGGGGCACAGGAAATAAAAAACAGCCGAAGGGCTGTTTTTGGGTTTTTAAAGATTTCGCCCAAAATTATTTGATGTTTTTGCCTCGTCAAAATTAGACAATTTTGACAGAAATCAAGACAAGGATTAGAATTAAATAATATGAGGCAAAACTTTTTTACTATATTTTAAGTACAAAAGCTTTTTTTAAAAAAATTATAGAAGGTTCTTCTTGGGAGAATTTATCAGTAGTATTCCCAAAATCTCTTAACGAACAAAAATCCATCGTCACCAAACTTGACGCGCTTTCTGGTGAAACAAAAAAATTAGAATCAATTTATAAACAAAAATTCACCAATTTAGAAGAGCCAAGAAATCAGTTTTGAAATTCGCCTTTGCGGGCAAATATTAAAAAGTTACGGCGAGATAGGGAAGGCGTTTAGTGAGGGAATTATAGTCCAAAACCGTGAAAAGTGGTATAAAATAGAGAGTTTTTCACGGTTTTGTTGACAAAAGCGTGAATTTTTGTATAATTATAGTATCATAATATAAAAAAGGATATGGCTAAAATATTAAGCGTTTACAATAAAATAAATTCTCTAAGGGAGAGATATTATAAAGCGTCTGTGGGGAAAGAGGCATTGATTAAGCTTGTTAGTGAAGCCGAAGTCGCTGAACAAGTCTATAATTCAAATGCTATTGAAAATAGTACTCTTACCCTTGAAGAAACAGAAAAAATACTTTTACAGATTGATTTGGATAGATATATTAGCGAGAGAGAAATTTTTGAAGCTAAAAATTTGGCAAGAGTAGTTGCATACATAGACAAAAGAGCTAAAGAACAAGAGTTAACCCTTGATGTTATTTTGTTGATTCATAAAATGCTTATTTCCAATATCCGCGATGATATTGCTGGAAGATTCAGACAAACAGGAGAATATGTAAGAGTAGGAAGTCATATTGCTCCCAAACCGGAAGAAATATTGGAGCGGCTTAAAAAAATGCTGGTGGAATACAATGTCGATAGTGACAAAAATATTATTAAACGAATTGCTAAACTGCATCTTGGGTTTGAATATACGCATCCTTTTTGTGATGGCAATGGACGGATTGGGCGCGTTATTAATAATTATTTATTAATCAGAGAAGGATTTGTGCCGATTAATATTAAATTTATTGATCGTAAAAAATATTATGATGCTTTTAAAGAATTTGACGAGAAAGAAAAAACAGAAGTAATGGAAGAGATTGTGGCAAAATCACTGACTAATAGTTATTACAAAAGACTAGCTTATTTGGAAGGAAAAAAAATAATGATGTTGGTTGATTATGCCAAAGAAAACAAGATTTCTCATTCAAATCTTATAAATAAAGCTAATCGCCAAACCATAGAAGCCTTTTTGGAAAAAAACATTTGGAAAATAGGCGCATAAATATTATGAACGAATCAGAAACAAGAGCCGAATACATAGACCCAAAACTCAAAGCGAGATTGTAATTGGGGACGTGTAATTGGGGACGTGTACTATTTGGTAATTGGGGACGTGTACTATTTTTTTCTAATTTTATGATTGTGTAATTGGGGACGTGTACTATTTTTTTCTGTAATTGGGGACGGGTACTATTTTTTTCTAATTTTATGGATATTTCTGATCAAAAATTTTACAATAAAGTTGCTAAAAAATTTGGAGGATATAAATCCGAGGCAATTTACAAAAGCCGTTTTCTTAGTGAGCATCCTGAAAAAATTTTTCTTGAGCAACTCATTAAGCATAGTGGTAAAAATAAAATAGCTCTTGATGTTGGTTGTGCTGATGGGATATTCACGCTAAAAGTAGCAGAAAAATTTCATAAAATTTTTGGAATTGATATATCTTCCGAAATGCTCGCTAAGGCTAAACAGTTTCAAGGAGAACAAAAATCTTCTAATGTTACTTTTCAAAAAGCCGAGGCAGAAAAACTTCCATTTCGGGACAGGTATTTTGACATAATTTATAGCCGTAGAGGACCATCTCCTTACGCTGAAATTAGCAGAGTAATTAAGCAAGGCGGATATTATCTTGAAATTTGTATCGGTGAAAAAGACGCGAAAGAGCTGAAAGAAATTTTTGGGAGAGGACAGGGATTTGGCGAGTGGGACGTTTCCGTAGCAAAAACGAAAAACGATATTTTAATAGCCAAAAGATTTAAGGTTGTATTTGTCTCTGATTATTTCTATTCCGAGATTTACCCTGATATAAAAAATTTAAATCTATTTTTACAAAGTGTTCCTATATTCAAAGATTTTAAGCAAGAAAAAGATAAAGAATATCTTCGTTTGTATTCCAAAAGACTTAGAGTATTTGATGGCATAGAATTGAAACGACATAGAGTTGTAATTGTTGCAGAAAAATTATAAATTTAAGAATTTGTCGCGGAAAAATTTAAAATAGAATTACGCAATAAAATTACGAGGGCCGGCTTGCCCGTATCGCTACGCGAAGCATTGCCGGCAAGCCGGCGGTTTTTTACTCCCGGCAAGCCGGGGCGCGGGCGGACGAAAGAACTTCTCGAATTTGACCGTTCCGTAATAGTTATATAAAATTAAGATAGTAGAAGAATTATTATATACATTCAAAAAATGGTGCAGAAGATTTCAAAGGCATTCAGAGCGTACAATGGCAATTATTTTGTAAAAAAGGTATAATAATAGAAGTTAATAGAGGTATATGCGTAAAGGTTTTTGGCTTCTGATATTTTTTATTTTGGGAGCGATTCTTTTTTGCTTCACGCTCCGAGGAGTGGGGATTGAAGGCGTGGTTTCTATTTTATCTATGCTTAAGGGCTGGCAGGCGTTTTTGGTATTTTTGGTTCTGTGTTCCAGTGTAATCGTTATCGGCGGATACAAATGGTGGGTGATAATCGGCTTGCACAATAAAGAAGATGTAAAATTATCCAAGGTGATGATTGCAAAACTCATCGGCTACAGCATAAGCTATGTGACTCCTTCTTCTTTGATTGGCGGGGAGCCGGCAAAAGTTCTTTATTTAAAACAAGAAACGAAACTTTCCACCAGCAGAATCATAAGTTCCATTATCTTGGACGAGTTGATTTTATTTTTCTTCATAGTGACGGTGTTCTTTATGGGCCTCTTTTTTCTGTTGATTTATTTGCACTTATCCTGGCTGGCGGAGATTATCGGGCTTGGTTTAGTCGCCGTAGCAATATCTGCCTTTTTATTGATAATACGCAAGGCGAGGAAAGTAGCGTCAGGTAGAGGTCTCCTCCGAACAGTCGCCGAGCGGCTTTATTTGAACAAGCTAAGGGTGGTTAGGGAAAATATGGAAGCGCTGGACGAAATAGAAGCTGATGTTAAGGTTTTTTTCCATCGGCCCAGGAAAGAATTAGCTAAAATTTTTGCCATAGCCCTTATAGAATTTAGCGCCCTTTTGTTGACCGCTTGGCTGATATTGGCATTTTTCGGAGTGCGCCTTGATATTACTCGGTTGTTTGTGGTAAGAAGTACTATAGACCTTTCCGGGTTCTTCCCTCTTCCGGCCTCATTAGGCACACTGGAAGTGTCGCAAGCGTTTGTTTTGAACAGTTTTGGCATAAGTTCGGCGACCGGTGTGGCTTTCAGTTTAATATGGAGAGGGCTGAACCTTGTTTTATCCGGTTTTGGATTAATGATTTTTATGATAATGCAGTTTCACTTTTTAGCGAAAAGGATTATTGTGTTATTTGAAGTATTAATGGAAAAAATAAGAAAATGAAGAAAATATTTATTTTAAAAATTCTATTTCCTCTCATTCTGATTATCATCGGAATTTTCGTTTTCAGTTTTGGCTATCATTACGGCTATAATCAGATTCCGAAACCGCCCGTGGGATTACCGGCAAACGCCGATTTAACTTTATTATGGGATGTTTGGTATAAAGTTGAAGAGAAATACGCCGGCGAGTTGGACTATCAGAAAATGATTTACGGCGCTGCCGAAGGATTGGTAAGGAGTTTAGGCGACCCATACACGGTATTCTTTAACCCGGAAGACAGTCAGATTTTTAAAGATGATATTTCCGGCTCTTTTGAAGGAGTAGGAATGGAAATAGGTATCAAAAAGGGGGCATTAACGGTAGTGGCTCCATTGGAAGGCACACCCGCCCAGAAAGCAGGGCTGTTATCGGGAGATATCATTTTTAAGATAGACGATACTTTCTCTCGCGATATTACTACCGATGAAGCTGTCAAGCTTATTCGCGGTCCAAAAGGAACAACGGTCAAACTTTCGGTTCTCCGCGAGGGCTGGAGCGACGCTAAAGTATTTGAGGTTGTAAGAGATGTGATAAAAATTCCCAATATTCAATGGGAGCTTATTGAGGGTGATATAGCGAGGATAAAAATTTATCAATTTTCAAGCGGTCTTGATTCGGATTTTTCCAAGTTAGTTCCCCAAATTTTGGATTCGCCTGCCAAGAAGATTATTTTGGATTTGCGCAATAATCCCGGAGGTCTTTTGTACGAAGCCCAAGCAATGGCTGGCTGGTTTTTAAAAAAGGGCGAATTGGTCACAATTGAGAGTTTCGGTGAAGGGAGAGAAGAAAGAGAATACCGGACAACGGGCAGAGAATCTTTATCCGATTACCCGACTATCGTTTTAATTAATCAAGGAACGGCATCTGCAGCGGAAATTTTAGCGGCGGCTTTGCGCGACAACAGAAATGATGTAACATTAATAGGAGAGAAGTCATTTGGTAAAGGTTCGGTTCAAGAACCGATAGACCTGCGGGGAGGTGCGCTTCTTAAGATTACGGTGGCTCATTGGCTTACGCCCGATAGAGATATGATTAACGAGAAGGGGCTTACTCCGGGTGTGGAAGTGAAGTTGACCGAAGATGATTATAATAATGGCAAGGACCCGCAGATAGATAAGGCCATAGAATTATTAAAACCATAAGTATGAAGGTAATTCTTTTGAAAGATATAGACAATTTGGGAAAGAAATATGAAGTAAGGTCTATAAAAGATGGTTATGCCAGGAATTTTTTGATTCCCAACGAGTTGGCTAAGCCGGCGACCAAGTCGGCAATGGTCGAACTCAAAGATATCAAAAAGAAAGCAGAACAGTCAGCAGAAGAGCATTTGATTGGAATCCAGAAAATCGCCTCTAAACTTGATGGGCAGGAAATAGAATTCTTGGTTAACGCAGGAACAGATGGACAATTATTTGAATCAATTACTTCTCCGAAAATCTCTAAAAAGTTAGTCGAAATGGGGTTTGCAATAAAAAAAGACCAGATTATTCTGGAAAAGCCGATAAAAGAATTGGGAGAGTTCCCAGTGAAAATAGTACTTGACCACCATTTGGAGGCCAATATTACTCTTATTATTGAGTCGGAAGCGCCAAACGAATTGCCCGGAGAATAGAGTTATTCCACTGACACTATTTTTGCTCTTCTCTGGGTTCCGTTAAATCTCTTTATCCGTTTGGTTGAGAATTTGACCAAACCTTTTTTGATTGCGTAGAGGGTGTCATCCTTTCCTTTTTCAACATTTTTGCCAGGCACATATTTAGTTCCTCTTTGTCGTATGATAATCATTCCCGGCTTAGCTTTCTGCCCGCCACAAAGCTTGACCCCGAGATATTTCGGTCTGGAATCTCTCCCTAAACTTGTTGAACCGGAAGATTTTGTTTTAGACACGTTCCTTCGCTTTCGCTCCCCTTTGCTTTGCTCAGGGTTCGCTCAAGCTCAGTCAAATTAAAAATTAAAAGTTAAAAATAAAAAACCCGATTTTGTATGTTATCAAAGATTATAAGATTAGTCAATAAAAATAAAGATATCATCTTCTTGGCTCTGATAGTTTTTTTAACAAGCTTATTTGTTTTTTCTCTGTTTTGGATATTAATAAAACTTGGGTTGAATAAGCCGATTGAGATATATTAAAACTCTTTTGGTGGCTGCGGTTTTTTGGCGTATTTGATTGATAAAAAGGCGTAAATATGCCAGAATCCAATTAATATGGATGATTTGTTTGATAAAAACTTAGAAGATACCTTAAGGGAAGAAGCTCCTTTGGCAGACCGAATCAGGCCGGAAGATTTTGATTATTTTTTCGGGCAGGAAGAATTAGTGGGGGAAGACAGCCCTTTGCGCCGGGCTATTCAAAACGATAACCTCACTTCTTTAATACTTTGGGGACCTCCGGGTTCAGGCAAAACGACTCTGGCAAGGATAATCGCCAGAAAAACAAAGGCGCATTTTGTTAAATTTTCCGCCGTGGTAGCCGGAATCAACGATGTCAGGAAAGCGATAGAAAAAGCCAGAGAAAGGTTAAAATTTGAAAGGCGAAGAACCATTCTTTTTATAGATGAAATCCATCGATTTAATAAGGCACAGCAAGACGCGTTTCTGCCGTACGTGGAAGACGGCACGGTGATTTTAATCGGGGCCACCACTGAGAATCCTTCTTTCTCCGTAATATCTCCGCTCTTATCTCGTTCCGCGGTTTATATATTAAAACCCTTGTCTGTTGATGCGTTAAAAAATATTTTATTACGGGCGTTGAATAATAAAGATAGGGGATTTGGAATATTAGGAATCAAAATAGAGGAACAGGCATTAGAGAGATTGGTAAACTTTGCCGACGGGGATGCGAGGGTCGGGCTGAATGGTTTGGAATTTGTAGTCAATCATTTGAGAACAGAAAAGAAGAAGACGATAAAAGCAGAAGAATTGTCAGCTATTTTGAAAGAGCATGCCCTGCGCTATGACAAAAAAGGAGAAGAGCATTATAATGTTATTTCCGCATTTATAAAAAGTATGAGGGACTCCGACCCCAACGGCGCGCTTTACTGGTTGGCCCGGATGATTGAGTCCGGCGAGGACCCAAGATTCATTGCTCGGCGAATGGTTATCTTCGCCTCCGAGGACATAAGCAACGCCGACCCAAGGGCAATACAAGTGGCAACCGCCATTGCTCATGCGGTAGAATATGTCGGACTGCCGGAGGCCCAGATTAATTTGGCGCACGGAGTTACTTATCTTGCCACTGCGCCTAAAAGCAATGCTTCTTATACTGCCTTGTTGGAAGCAAAAGAGGATGCCAAGAAGGGTACTTTTGGCGTTCCTTTGCATTTGAGAAATGCAGTTACTAATTTAATGAAGAAAATCGGCTATGGAGAGGGCTATCAATATGCGCATGATGTGCTGGGGAAAAAACCGGCGCAAACCCATTTTCCAAAAGAAATAGGGGAGAAAAAATACTACCATCCGGAAAAATAGCATGCTTTTTTCTATAGTGGTAGAATATAATAGAGGTCAAAAAGGTCACCATAACCGACTAAATTTATAAGATATGGATGATAACAGATTCATTGATTTAGAATATCAGCGGACTAAACTTGTGCGGTATTTAGATAGTTTAGACGAGGAAAAAAGACGTAGGGCTTTTCGGGCGTTAGATTTAGCCGAAGAGCAGCACGCCGGGCAATTTCGGTCGAGTGGCGTGCCTTATATAATCCACCCCATTCGCACAGCGCTCATTTTAGTAGAAGAGTTGGGGATACAGGATAACGACTTGCTATGCGCTGCTTTTTTACATGATATTGTGGAAGATGGAGTGATTAGTGTTATACATATAAATAATTTATTTGGTCCAGAAGTCGGACGCATTGTTGGGAAGGTAACGCGCCATAAGCCGGCAAGCGAGTCAGAAGAAGAAAAATTGGAAAATAAAACAAGGAAAGCGCAAGAAATAAGCGAGGCGGACGAAAAAGTGCGGGTGATAAAACTTTGCGATGTGTTAGATAATGCCCGGTCGAATGATTTTGTGCCCGAAATATCCTTGGATTATCATAAGATTCCCCGCTGGAAGGAAGAAAGAAAATTATATCTGCCGATTGCCCAAAAAACAAATCAAAAGATTTATGAGCTGCTAAGTCAGCTTGAGTAAGTAATATATGATAGAGGAATATCGTTTCGGGAAAATCATAATTAATGGCGAGGAATACGATTATGATGTGGAGCTTGATTGGGAAGGGAAAATTTTAAAGTGGACAAGGGGAAGTAGTCATATTATAGACAAGGAAGATATCAAAAGAGCGCTGGAGAAAGAGCCGGAGATAATTGTCATCGGCACCGGTGAATCAGGGGTGGCGCAAGTAACAGAGGGCGCGAAACAAGCGTGCAAAGAAGCGGGAGTAAAATTATTAATAGATATTACTGAAGAGGCGGTAAAAACATTTAATGTAATTTATGAAGAATCTTTAGAAGAAGATGGGGAGCAGGCGAAGGTTATTGGGCTTTTCCATTTAACTTGTTAATAATTTATTTTTTTAAGCGCTATAATTTTGAAAAAAAACAAAAATGTCTGATTATTACAAAGCAAAAAGGGACTATGGTATTTTTAAACCGGGACAACCGGGAGCGTTTAAAATCAGTCGTTCAAAGATTGATTTATTTTTACAATGCCCGAGGTGTTTCTATATGGATAGGCGATTAGGGGTAGCCCGACCGCCTGGTTTTCCTTTCAACCTGAACAACGCTGTTGATAAGCTATTAAAAAAAGAATTTGACATTCATAGAATAGCCAAAACCCGCCACCCATTGATGGAGGAATATAATATTGACGCTGTCCCTTTTCAGCATAAAAAAATGGATGAGTGGAGAAATGCAAAAAAAGGAATTCAATATATTCATAAACCGACCAACTTATTAATTATGGGCGCCATAGATGATGTCTGGGTTAATCCGCAAGGAGAATTACATATTGTGGATTATAAGGCGACTTCTAAAAACGGAGAAGTTACATTAGACGCGCCTTGGCAGATTTGTTATAAACGACAAATGGAAATTTACCAATGGCTTTTTCGAAAAAACGATTTCAAGGTTTCTGATATCGGATATTTTGTTTATTGCAACGGTAGAACGGACGCAGAGGCGTTTGACAAAAAAATTGAATTTGATGTCAAAGTTATCCCATATGAAGGCAATGCCGACTGGATAGAACAGACGATTTTGGGTCTTCATAAATGTCTGATACAGGAAGATATCCCCGAGATGGCGGCAGATTGCGATTATTGCAGTTATAGGAAAGTAGCCGCCCAAGAGAGCTATAAATTTTCAAAACAAAAGAAATAATGAAGATTTCGCCCAATTCTTTAAATTTGTATTTTGAATGTCCGCTTTGTTTTTGGCTGGAGAAGAATAGAGGAATCAAAAGACCGGCCCCTTTCCCTTATGAGTTGAATTTGGCAGTGGATGAAGTTTTAAGGCGCGATTTTGACAAGCATAGGGCAAAAAGCGGGTCGCATCCATTATTAGAGGCGAACAATATCCCGGCCAAGCTTTTTTCGAATCAAAAACTTTTGAACGAATGGCGGAACAATTCCAAGGGCTTGGAATATTATGACGAAAAAACAGGGGCTATTCTCTTCGGGGTGCTGGATGATGTGTTGGATTTTGGGAAAGGAAAACTGGAGCCATTTGATTATAAATCAACCGGCAGCAGCGTGTCTAAAATTTATGACCGATTTCAGCTCCAAATGGATGTTTACACTTTCCTTTTAGAGAAAAATGGATATGCCACCCCCAGAAAGGGAATCTTTGCATTTTACACCGTGGACAAAGGGAATTCCTTTGAAGACCGATTGCCGTTTAAAAAAGAGATTCATATTATTGATACGGACCCTTCATATATTTTGAGGACATTCAGAGAAGCAGTCAAATTTTTGAAAAAGCCGGCACCGTTGGGGCATAGCCCGGAATGCGACTTTGGAAAATGGGCCGAGCTTTTAAAATTATGAATCTTTTAATATTTTTTTTAATTCTTTTATTGCTTTTATTGCTACTTGTTTGTTCTTTTGTATTTTCAGTATTTTTTCTAATATTTCCCACTCTATTTTGGGGAGCAATTTATGTACCCACTAAGCCGGAAGTAGTTAAAAAAATGATTAATCTTGCGGACATAAAGCCCGGGGGAAAGGCAATTGATTTAGGCTCCGGTGATGGAAGATTAGTAATCGCTTTGGCTAAAGCCGGCGTTGAAGCCCACGGATATGAAATAAATCCTTTTTTAGTCCGTTTGGCTCAAAAAAATATTCGCAAAGCCGGAATTTCAGATAGGGCCTTTATTCATTTAAAAAGTTTTTGGAAAGAAGATTTTTCAAAATTCAATATTGTCACCGTTTACGGCATGAGCTATATCATGGGAAAATTAGAATTAAAATTGAAAAAAGAACTTAAAGCCGATGCAAAAGTTGTCTCTAATTCTTTTGCTTTTCCGAATTGGCAGCATTCTAAAAAAGAAGAGGGAATTTATTTATACGAGAATAAAGATTAGATTTTGAACCAAAAAACGCCACTGGCGCCTTTGGGCAAAGAACTATTTGGAAAAATCTCCGATAAAACCAGAGAAGGATTAAGAGACGAATGTTTGGAGGTTGAACTTCTAAACATACCTCTAAACAGATTCTGGTAAACCAGAAAAATCAGAAAAGAGAAAGGGTGAGAGCCGAAGCAATCACCCTTCACACGCGTGTCTTGCGCCGAAGCGCAAAGCATAAAGAACGGTTGAGTCGGTTATACCTCTTCAGCTAGGATAGAAAGTCAGGATGACAGAAAGAATTTTAGGGCAAGGTAGGGAACCGATTCAATTATATTTTAGCTTATCCATAGGGCCTGTCAAGACCAGTAATCCACAACCATGACGCAAAGTATCTTTTTGGGTTATTTTTTGTTAAAATAAGAGCATAATATTGGCATTATGAAAAAAGCGCTTTTAACAGCAATCATTTTTATTTCTTTATTCGGAGCGAGCTTTGTTTTTGCTTACGAAAAAGTCAATAGTTTTGACGCCTTAATCCAAATTAATTCTGACAGTACTCTTAACATTGAGGAACAAATCAGGTATGATTTTGGCTTTGCAAACAAGCATGGCATTTACAGAGATATCCCTGTCAACTATCAGGCAAGGGGAGGAAATTACAATCTTAGAATCTCTGATATTGAAGTGATTGACGAGAGCGGGCAGTTATATAAATTTTCCGTTTCTTCACAAGGCGAGTATAAAAGAATCAAAATCGGTGATGCGGATAAATACATTTCAGGGCAAAAAACATATATTATAAAATATAAGATTGGAAGAGCGATAAATTACTTTCAGGATTACGATGAAATTTATTGGAATACCACGGGAAACGAATGGCAGGTGCCGATTTTAGCATCTTCGGCAAAAGTAATTTTGCCAGAAGGGGTGAATTTCGATTTGGTTAAAACAGATTGCTTCGCCGGGTCGCTTGGAAGCACAGAGAAATGTTCCGGTATTCTCGCTATCCCCTCGGGTCCTTCGGAGCCGTCTGGAATGATCGAATTTTCTCAGACAAATTTGTCTCCGTCTCAGGGCTTAACCATAGTTGTGGGAGTGCCAAAAGGAGCAATTACGCCTCCTTCCGGGCTGATAAGAGTAATAGAGTTTTTACAAGATAATTTAATTTTATTTTTGCCGCTTACGGTCTTTATTATTTTTTTCATTATTTGGTGGAGAAGAGGTAAAGACCCAAAAGGTAGAGAAACGATTATTGCTCAATACGATGCGCCTGACAATCTGACGCCCGCAGAAGTGGGGACAATCATTGATGAGAGGGTCCACGATAAAGATGTTTCAGCAGAGATAATTCATTTGGCAGTCAAGGGATACTTAAAGATTAGACGGGTAGAAAAAAAGATTTTATTCATCAAATCTGTTGACTATGAACTTATTAAACTCAAAGAAGACGATGGCTTAGATAACGATTTTGATCGAAAATTATTTCGCAGCATTTTTGGTCAAAAAGAGAAGGTTGACCTTACTTTTTTAAAAAAAGATTTTTCCAAAAACGCTAAAGAAATTAAGGATTTAATTTATAAATCAATAATTAAAAAAGGTTATTTTGTTAGCAACCCCAACACTATTAGGTATATGTATGGATTAATCGGAAGTGCTTTTTTCTTGGGAATATTCATTTTTTCTTCTGCCTTTGAAACATTATCTCTCTCTGTTTTGATATCTTTTATTATAACCGGATTTTTAGTAATTATTTTTGGCCTGATTATGCCTAAAAAAACCTTGAAAGGAGTTTTAGCCAAAGAATATATTTTAGGGTTAAGAGATTATTTGGAAACAGCGGAGAAAGAAAGGATTAAATTTCATAATGCGCCCGAGAAAAATCCTGAATTATTTGAAAAACTTTTGCCAATGGCGATGGTTTTAGGAGTAGAAAAAGAATGGGCTGTTCAATTTAAAGATATTTATCTTAACCAGCCAAGTTGGTTTGAGGGACCGGCTGGCGTTGTTTTCGGTCCAGTTATTTTTGTCGGCAATCTTAATGTTTTCGCATCAGCGACCCATGGGACAATGTCTTCCCATGGTGGGGCGGCGAGCGGAGGGAGCGGCTTCGGGGGCGGGGGATTTTCCGGTGGAGGTTTTGGAGGCGGGGGCGGGGGAAGTTGGTGAAAAAATATTTATGCTTGATAATAATTTTAGAGAATTCATAAGAGAGCAGATTAATTTACCTGACAATAAATGGGATGATGTTTTTAGAGATTATGTTCATAAAAAATATCAAGAATTGCAAAAGGAAATTATAGAACTTTCGCCCGAAGAAGAATTAGAAAAGAATTTTCAGAGATATCTTGAATCATTAGATATTCAGAAAGAAGATTTGATGAATAAAAAAATTCTTGATTTGGGCTGTGGAGCAGGGGATTTCGTGAAATATTGTTTGGGTCAAGGAATTAGCAGAGAGGTCTATGGTTTGGATATTCTTATTGAACCGGAAGAATTGAATCCCGGCTATCGCCGATTTTTCATAAAAGCCAATTTCGAGAAAGGAATTCCGCTCAAAGATTTTGATTATATTTTTTCAGTGGCAGCCGTTGAAGCCCCTTATTCTGAAGAAGTGGAGCGGGATTTGAGGAAAGCAGTAATTTCAGCATTAGTTGTTCTTAAGCAGGAAGGAGAAATCAGAATTTTCCCTGTGCGTAAGGCCCCGCCCGCCAGCGGGCTTGCCGGCATTGATTTTGCCCGCAGAAAATGGATAGAACTTTTAGGTGATTTAAAGTCAAAAAACTGGATTAATTATGTATTGAGACCGATTGATATCAAGGTAGCCGGCAACAAGCCGGATGTATGGCTGGAAGAGGTTTTAATAATAAACAAAGAGTTTGCAGAGATTAATTTCTAAAATAATTATTATAAAAATATGAAAATGAAAAAGAATTCTCTAATCCTTTTAGCCGTCCTTTTCTCCGTGGCTGTCATTGGCTTTATTGTTTGGGCAATATTGTCAATGAATTCTTTAAAATGTGGAGAAAACAGGGCTAAAGAGATAGCAACCGATTGGATTTTAGAAAATTCGTTGACTTATAAGTTTGACGGTTATGGTTTGGGCTTTGACAGTTTGAAGAAACTGGACTGCGATAAATGTTACGAACTCTCATTTTGGTTTGACTCTCGACATGCGGGCTATGGAGCCAGAACTAACATGGTCTTAGCTCAAGTTATTACGCCCCATAAAATAATAGTTAAAATTAATCAATGTAAAATTATGGACGCAATCAATGACGGGCGATTTGATGAGCTTAAAAACAAGCTGATTATTCCATCTTCGCTGGGTATAGAAATTTTGAAACAAGGAGAAGGAGAGCAGGCGAAAACAGGGGACAGAGTTAGTGTCAACTATTCAGGGAGATTATTAGATGGAAAGGAATTTGATTCTAATTTTGGCAAAGACAGTCCTTTTATTTTTGTCCTCGGAGCCGGTCGAGTCATTGAGGGCTGGGATTTGGGATTGCTTGGTATGCGGGTTGGAGAGAGGCGAAAGCTTACAATCCCGCCGGAGTTGGCTTACGGCAATACGGGAACTCCCGGAGGACCTATCCCTCCAAGCGCGACTTTAATTTTTGAAGTCGAGCTTTTGAGCATTAATAATTAATTTTAATAAAAAGATGAGCGATAAAAATTTATTAATATTTGGGATAATAGGCATCATAGCAGTAATGGCTCTGTCTTACATATTATTCCCCGGTGTCAGGCATATTGCCAACGAACCAAGCAGCGAATTCAATGCCGTTAATCAGACGGCTGTTACGACGACCAACAAAACCAATAATATTTTAACTGCCGAAAATCAGGACATTACAAAACAGACATCTGATTATTCTGAGAATGTTGCTTATCCTAAGCTTATCAATATGCAGGATGTTGGCGCGCAGGACAAAGTTAATAAAGTTATTAAGGATTTTATTCTCGGGCAGGTCGCTAATTTTGAAGAACAGATAATGTCAGAAGATATTTCTGAAGGTTTTCAGGACTATTTACAGATACAATATCTTATTACTTTGTTAAACGAATCATTGGTGAGCATAAGCTTTTCAGTATCAGAGAATTTTGGCGGAGCCCATCCCAATAATTATACAATGACTTTTAATTACGATATTGCCGGTGGAAGGAATCTCGCGTTAGGAGATATTTTTCAAAAGGGAGTTAGCTATCAGAAAATTATAGGAGGAATTTGTCAAGAAAAATTAATAGCTCAATTGGGTCAGGATGAAGCGTCAAAGGCCTGGATAGAAGAGGGGACAAGCCCGCAAACAGGAAACTTTGAGAATTTCGGTTTGACCGGCGCATCATTGGTAATTTATTTTAACCCCGATGAAGTCGGGCCTTATGCTATGGGGGTCCAAACAATTGAGATTCCCTTCACCGATATTAACCAATATCTGGATACCCAAGGAATATTAAAGGATTTGATATAGAGATAAACCAAAGAATATAAAATAGAATACAAAATGCCAAGCGCTATTGACACTTGGCATTTTAGATGTTATAGTGTCAATATCACGTTTGACAAAAAGGAGGCAGAACTTTGAAAATCAATGGACGCGTTAGTGAAGTGATGAACGAATTGTTGGATTGGATTTTGGGCGACCATGACCTGTTGAAAACGACATTAACGGCGCTTTTACATAAGCGGGAGCGAGTGGCTGAAGCGCTGTCAGAGCTGTTGGAGTCGGACCCGAAGTTGCGGGGAACAGAGCCAATGATGGAGGTGTTGCTATACGCACTCCGGCGTGGCGAGGATTTGTTCGACGACCCTTTGACAAAGGTTCGCGATAGGCGATTGTTTGAAGCGGGTGTCTACGAGCAGTTACTATCAGAAGCGATTCGCTATGGATGCTCTTTTACCGTCGTGATGATTGATATTGACGGGTTTAAGGTTACCAACGATACCTTCGGGCACTCGGCAGGGGATAGACTGCTAAAGAAAGTGGCAGAAATACTGTCTCAGAAAATCAGGGAGGCGGATGTTATCATTCGCCATGGCGGAGATGAGTTCTTGCTTGTTCTTCCTCACACAGACACGGAGGGTGCTGGACGATTGATGGGTCGAGTGGAAAAGGCGCTATCAGCGTTGTCTCCCCAGATATCAATCAGCTTTGAAATTGCTTGCTGGATTCCGGGAAGTGAACCGATTGGTTTAATAGAAATGGTAACTTGCGCAGATGAAGAAATGTACGCCCAAAAGCGCGACAAATAATCTGGTCACAATGCGGCGGAAGGTTCTCCCTCCCGCCGGTTTTTTTATTTAAATTAAATTCATATTTATATTATGCGACATCAATAAGGTATGATACGAATTAGGGTAGGGTATTCAAACAGGGCGCATAACTATATTTTATCCATGATATTTACGATGTATTTCTTTTAGCTGAGGTCTCGTCACGTGAGTATATATCTGGGTGGTAACAATATTCTTGTGTCCTAAAAATTCTTGTACAACCCTTAAATCAACACCTTTCATTAATAAATCAGTGGCAAAGCTGTGCCTTAGTGTGTGCGGACTCGTGGTTGTCGGCAATCCCGCCCGCACAACATATTTTTTTATTATTCGCTCAATTGTCCTGGTGGTAATTCTTCCTTGAACTTTTGAGCCTCTGTATGTTACAAATAATGCCTTTTCTTTGTCTGCTCGTTTTACAAGATATCGTCGGAGCCAATCAATTGTTCTTTGGGACAGGAAAACTGTCCTGGGGTGGCCTCCTTTGCCGACAATACCAATTTCTAAATCTTTGGTGTTTAATTTTATATTTATTTGGTCTCGGTCGAGCGCCACCAATTCCGCGACTCTTAATCCGGTGGAGAATAAGGTCTCTAAAATCGCTCGGTCTCTTAATCCGTTTATGTCATTTATATCCGGGGTTGCTAAAAGTTTTTTAACCTGTTCTAAATTAAGAAAATTAACAGTTCGTTCCTGCGATTGTTTGGCTAATTTTATTTTTTCCGGGGGAAGGGAAATGATGTCTTTATCAGCAAAATAAGTTAGCAGAGAGCGCAAAGCGATTAAATAGTAGTTTTGAGTATTCCTCTTAAGCGGTTTTTTGTCTTTTTGGAGACACTGGCGGGATAAAAATGTCTTATATTTAAAAATATGGTCAGGGGTCAGTTGATGAGGTTTAAGGTTTTCTAATTTATTTATTTTTGACCATTCCAAGAATTTTTTTAAGAATCTTGAATAATTTTCTTGCGTCTTGTAAGCAAGTCCTTTTTCAATGTCAATCCAATCCAAAAAATCATTTATATGTTTTATGATTGGTTTTTCAGAATTTTTCATATGCTTTATATTTTTTAAAAATTGTAGTAGGGAAGTATAACCGGGCCACAGGCGCCACGTTTTGTGACATTGAGTCAAACGTCGCAACCTTAACAGACACTGCGTGTCCGTTAAGGTATATTATGCGACGACCATATATCTATAATAATCCCTGTCGCAAGGGTTGTCAAGGGGAAAGAAGAAAGAATAAAAGAATAACGTACTCCCCTTGTTGATGTCCAAATATTTTTGAGGGGATTAATTTATTCTGATTTCTTGATTTAAATAATTATTTATATTATACCATGCGTTATTAAGCCATGGCCTTGCCTGAATAGACCACCAAGTGCTGATTTTTTGTCCGGTTTTTTCAAAAAATGACTCAAACCAGCCATTCCCCTCTCCGAATTTTTTTATTGCTTCGAAGGTTCCACTCAGTCCATCTTTTATCTTTTGCCAGAATGACTGAGCATCCTGCATGCTTGGCAAACTAACGTTTGGGCCTGTGGGTGTCGCGTTTTGGGCTAAAACAAAATAAGAAACATTGCCTAATAATAATACCACACAAAACAGACCGCCAAGAAAAAGTTTAAAACCATGCTCCCCTTTCATATTCTTTTATATTATTTATATTATTGTAATTTTCCCTTTGCTTGTTTTAATCTTAGCAAAGTTTTTTCTTTTCCCAAAATCTCGGCTATGGCAAAGGGCGGAGCTGACGATTTTTTCCCGGAAAGGGCTACTCTAAGGGGCCACAAAAGATACCCTTTATCCCCTTTCGGCCCTATCTCTGCCGCTTTTTGCACGAGGATTCCCTCAAGATTGTTTCTATCCCAATCGTTGGCTTTAATCGCCTCCAAGACCTCTTCTAAGGCCTCTATCGCCTCTTTGATGTCTACGATTGTCATTGCTTTCCAAGAGAGAAGCTCCGAGGGATAGGCCAGTTCTTTTTTGAAGAAAAAGTCAACTAATTCCGGCAGTTCAGATAAGTATTTTAGTCGTTCTTGGTATAGGGCAATAATATTTTCCAACGTAATGGGGTCTATTTTTTCTTTAGTTTCCGACACAAGGTATGTTTCTTCAATTTCTATCCCGCCTATGCCCGCCAGATGCCCGCCAGTTTCAAAAATTGGTTGGATTAAATTCGTTTTTATAAGATAAGGAATACATAATTCCGTGAGCTTTTTGAGCGATTTATTGCGGATATAAAAACCATTTATCCAATCAAGCTTTTGAACGTTAAAAATGGCCGATGATTTCTGACAATGTTCTAAAGAAAATTCCTCTATTAAATGATTAATCGCATATATTTCCCTGTCAGTGTCCGGATTCCATCCTAAAAATGCCAGAAAGTTTATCATTGCCTCCGGCAGATATCCTTTTTCCCTATAGTCATTTATTGAGACAGCCCCATGCCTTTTGCTGAGCTTGCTCTTATCGGGGCCGAGGACGAGGGGCAAATGCGCATAATCCGGATGAGGCAATCCGAGCGCTTCTTGCAAGAGAATTTGTTTTGGCGTATTTGAGATGTGGTCTTCACCCCTGATTACGTGGCTGATTTTCATCTCATAATCATCAATTACTACAGCCAAGTTATACAGGGGTGTTTTGATGTCTTTGGCAATAGCTATGTCTCCCAGGAGCGCGCTGTTGAATTCTATCTTTCCTTTTATTAAATCTTGGAAAACCACATTTTGAGCCGGCGTTCTGAATCTTATCACGGCCGGTTTTCCCTCTTTTAGATATTGTTCCACGGTTTCCTTTGAAAGGTCGCTGCATTTTCCGCTGTACTTTGGCGCTTGTCCGATGCTCATCTGGTATTGGCGCTGGGCCTCTAAGTCATCCTTACTGCAGAAGCAGTAATAAGCAGTCCCCTCTTCCAGCATTTTTTTAATATATGATTCGTAGATTTTGGTGCGTTCACTCTGCCTATAAGGAGCCACATCCCCGATATATTCTTTAGGATTATCAGGATTAATCCCTTCATCCCAAGTGATTTTCAACCATTCTAACCCTTCAAGAATATCCTCTTCATATTCTTGGCGCGAACGCTCTTTATCGGTGTCTTCTATGCGTAAAATGAAGCTGCCATTATATTTTTTGGCAAAAAGATAATTGAAAAGCGCTGCCCTGACCGTTCCGATATGTAAAAGGCCGGTCGGTGAAGGGGCGATTCTCACCCTGGGATTTTCAATTTTTTTGGTAATTGCTTCCATTGGTTTATTGTATATGAATTCTTGATTTTTTCAAGTAATACTTGGATTAAACCATTTTGTCAAATAGTCAGCGATTTTTTGGGCTGCTTTTGGTCTGGCGAATTTTAACGCCGCCTTGTTCATCCCCTGCAGTTTTTCCGGTTGGGAAAAAATAAGCATTATTTTTGAGAATAAGAGGGCCGGAGTCGGATTTTTGGGCTCCATAACAATCGCCGCTCCGGTGGAAGCATAAGCGTTGGCATTTTTTGCCTGATGGTTTTGAGATGCTCCCGACAAAGGAATAATAATACTTGGTTTGCCCATCGCAGCGATTTCAAAAATAGCGCCGGAACCAGCCCTGCTGATTATTAAATGAGCCGACCTATATGCCTGCTTCATCTCGTTTTCTGTAAGAAAATCAAAAAGATGATATCCTTTTGCCAATGATTGTTCCTTGATTATTATATCCGCCATCACCTTGGTCTCTTCGTAATTTTTTAATCCGCATTGGTGGATAATTTCAAAATTTTTAAGTAAATCAGGAAGAGCAGTGAGCGTTAATTCATTCATTGCCTTAGCTCCCTGTGACCCGCCCCATACGAATATTACGGGTTTGTCACCGGATAAATTAAATAGTTTGTTGCCTTCCGGCTCACTGTCCGAAAGCAGTTCCTTTCTTATGGGATTGCCCACGCAAACAACTTTGGATAAAAATACATCATCAATTTTTGTTTCCGGGAAAGAGGTGAAAATAGCGGTTGCTGTTTTGGCAAATAGTTTTGTCGTTTGGCCGGGCACTACGTCTGACTCATGCAAAAAAAGCGGTATCTTTAATATCTTGGCGACAATATTGACTGGCACAGCCCCATAACCCCCCTTGCTAAAAATAATATCAGGAGAGATTTTTAGGATATAAATTAAGGACTGGATGAAGCCGACAGGAATTTTAACCAGTAGGTCAGCGATATTTTGAATGATGCTCTTGGGAGTAATATACCGCCTTATCTTTCCCGCTAAAATGGTTTTCATTTCAACATCCTCTTTTTTAAGAAGTTCCCGGGTGATTTTTCCGTCAGGTCCGATAAAGTAGATATTAATTTTTTCATTTTCCAAATCAGAGTTATCCCTCAATGCTCGGATGATGGCGATGATAGGGAAAAGATGTCCTCCGGTTCCCCCTCCGGTAAAAAGTATTTTCATATAAATTTAAAAATTATTTTTAGTGTGTTTTGATATGTTCAGCAGTAAACCGATAGCAATTAGCTCCATTACCAGATGAGAACTTCCGTAGCTGACAAGTGGCAACGGGATTCCCGTAAGGGGTAATATCCCTATCATCGCCCCGATATTAATAAACGCCTGAAAGGTTATCCAAAAAGTAATCCCGATTGCCATAAGCTTAAAAAATGTTTCCGAAGATTGTTTTGCTATTTTAAATCCCTGCCAAGCGAATATTAAGAATAACGATATTAATATAATGGCTCCGACAAATCCTGTCTCCTCTGCAAATACAGCGAAAATACTGTCAGTCATTGGTTCGGGGAGAAATCCGGCTTTTTGGACGCTCAATCCAAGCCCTTGTCCTATGAGGGCGCCAGACCCGATGGCAATAAGAGCTTGTTTCATCTGGTATCCGATTCCTAATGGTTGGGCGTCAGGACGGAGAAAAACCAAGAAGCGATTTAAGCGGTATGGCGCGGTTTTGATTAATATGGCTAAAGCGCCAATTCCGGACAGAATCAGTAGGCCCGTCTGCCAGAAAGGGGTTCCGGCGCTAAAATACATAACTAAAGTAATGGCTGCGACTGTGAATAAAGTGCTAATGTCCGGTTGTTTGATTAATAGGGCACAGACAACGGCTAAAATTATTATAAGCGGCAAGAATAACTGGATACTTTTTTTGTTTCGCTCTTTATGCTTAGTAAGCCAGGCGGCAAGGTAAATAATAAATGTTAGCTTTAATAATTCAGACGGCTGGATTATGATAGGTCCTAAGGCGATCCAGCGATTTGCTCCACCTATTGATACGCCGATTTTTGGCAAGAATACCAATACCATTAATAAGATTGTTGTGAAGAGCGCAGGCAGAGATATTTTTCTCAAGGGTTTTAAGTTAATCTTATATGCCAAAAAACCCAAAATGAGACCGGGGAGATATCCATATTTTATTTGGTGCATCAGAAATTGGAAAGAGTTGCCAAAGATTTTTTGGGATACTGTTATGGAAACGCTGGCCAGAATAGCAAATCCTAAAGTCAGCAAAAGAGAGATGGTCGCTGAAAGTATAAAATCAGGATGATTTTTTTGCTTTTTCATTTGCCTGATTGCTTAACAAATTTTTGAAATTGGTCGCCTCTATCTTTATAATCCTTGAATATCCCAAAGCTTGCGCAGCCCGGGGATAAGGCGCAGATTTCTTTCGGCTTTGTGTTCTGATAACAAGCCCTTACTGCATCCCGCATATTGTCCGCCGGAATAAATCTTGGTTTTTCATCTGTTTTGCTCAATATCCCCATAATAGCTTGCTTGATTCTCTTCCCTGCGGGCGGGAAAATAATTGCTGTTTTGACCCGATGTTTGATAATCGTTTTGGCAAGGGTAGAGAAATTCAGTCCCCTTTCATATCCTCCCAACATAAGGGTTTGGGGATTAATCGCTTTTACAGCGCTTATGGCGGCAATCGGCTCGGTTGCGAAGCTGTCGTCATAAAAAATGATTTCTTTGAATTTTCCTATCTTTTGCAAACAATGCTTTTGGGTTCTGTAATCGGCAATTGACTTTTTAATTCTTGAGAAAGGAATATTAAATAGGCGGGCAGCGCAGATTGCAGCCATTATGTCATAGAGAAAATGTTCTCCTTGTAAGCGGATGTCTTTTAATTTTATAACCTTTTTCCCTTGGTAAAATATCGCTTCTTGGTCAAAATGACAATCATTGGCCTTGTCTTTGCCAAAAAAGATTTTTTTGGCCTTGGTTTTTTTTGCCAATGTCCTTAGTCGGGGAGAATCGGCATTGAAAATAAGGAAGTCGTCTTTCTGTTGCCAAAGAGTAATATTTTTTTTCGCTGCGAAGTATTCCTCAATATCGTTGTAATAATCTAAATGACCTTCGTGAATGTTCAGGAATATCGCGATATGGGGGCTGGTTCGCATCCCCTCTAATTGGTGGGAGGATATTTCAAAAATAAATGTTTTTTTAGATTTTCCATTTTGGAAATAATCCAAGACCGGCTTACCGATGTTTCCAATAAGCTCTGCCCCGCGTTCATTTTCTTTAAAAATTTTATAAAGTAAGCTCACGGTAGTTCCTTTGCCTTTTGTGCCGGTCACACCGATTGTTTGTTCGGAGTAATTTTGCAGAAAGATGTCGGTCTGCGAAGCGATAATCTGATTTTTTGAGATATAAGGCGCAAATATCTTTTTTGGGATACCCGGGGTTTTGATTACAACTTCGTAATCCCCTATTGATTTTAGATAATCCTTTCCTAAATGGAGATTTATTTTTTCGTCTTTTTTTATTCTTTTTTTAAACCCTTTCTCCAACTCCTTGGGCTCTGATTTATCTGCTAAGCCGATGGTTTTGTCGGGAAAAATTTTCCGCAGGAACTTAAAACTTGACTTCCCTTCCCGGCCAAGTCCTAAAATCAGAATTTTTTTATTTTTAAGCTCCAACAATTTCATTCCCTTATTTTAGCAGGAAATCTCTTTCAGGACGATAGGCAGATTATTTTTTTCTTTTTCAATGCAGGCCTTGATTATTTTTTTTGATTCAGATATTGTCCCCACGCACTCAAACGGCTTGAACCCTCTTTTCCCGATTAGCTGTTCCATTAAAGGAATGAGTTTTTTATCTTGGAAAAGATTTTTCCCAAAAATTTTTATCAATTCTTGTTTATCCATAAAAGGATAAAGGGCGCTAAAAACAAACAAACATTTTGGACACTTTCCGCACCATCTTTTGGAAGCGTTTTTTGTTTTATAAGCATTATTGCAGCTTAAGAAAAACGGGTGATATTGTTTTAATCCGGCGAATTTTTTGATTATCTCAATTTCCGATAACTTTCTTAACGGGCTGTAAATTTTCATACTTTTCAGCAAATATTTTTTAACGTAATCCTGCATTATCTTTTCAAATTCCGATGATTTTGACCATTGATGATTTATCCATCTGCCTTTATATTTTATATTTCCATCATTAGCACTTTTTTCCCAGGAAAAAGCAACGGTCCCGTAATCAAATATTCCGGCCAAGAGAACAGACAGAAAAGAAAGGAAAGCGGAGAAAGGCACGTGGCCATTTAGAAACCCTTTTTCATTTAATTCAAAAAGCTTATTATCTAATTTTCTTTCAACAAGAATATTTTCTTTGAGCCCGGCAATTCTGATAATATCCTTTTGCGGTTTAATGGCATTCAAAACGAATGAGCCGATATCCTTTTTTTGTTTTTGAAACATTTTTAGTGTTACGGGCGCGTCTTTTCCGCCGCCAACCGGAACCAGAATTCTTTTATTGTTTAACCTTTTGTCTAATGGCTTGAACGCCGATTTATTTCCATTAGCCGTTATCTTTAAAAATTTTGGTTTTTGAAAATCAATTTTATTCTCATAAAAATACTGCCCCATTCCATTAATAATGACTTTTTTCAAAAAAGATTGCTGTTTCTTATTGAGATTGCCCGCCTCAATGTTTATTATCGGGGCACAGGTTAATTTCCAATAATTCAGCATTTCAATCAGGCCTAAATGGAATATTAAATTATCAATATTTTTTATCTGCGCTTTTTTGATATTTTTAATTATAATTTCCGTTCTGAATTTTAAATTCGGCTTGATTAAAAAATCAAACCAGATTATTAGATTTTGCTTATCTTCTTTATATCCAAAATCCTTATAGATAAACTCATTATATTTTTCCTGTATTTGTCTGATATTCATTTTAAATTTCTATCCTGTGAAGAGACGATAATTGAAATCTTACCCTATGCTTTATCAGTTAAGTATTTTTTTAATTTTAGCATTTTGCTTATAAATGTCTATTAAACCGTCCGATTCAACCGTCTGATTGCGTAACCCGGACAGTTTTGATATTTAAATAGAATTGCCCCGACGCAAGGTCGGGGCAAAACTATTTTTCGTAATTTAATTACTAATTAAATTCGAGTTACTTTCACCGCATTTTCTCCTTTTGGAGAATCAGCTTTTTCGAAAGATACTTTATCACCTTCTCTAAGCTCATCATAGCTTACGCCAACGAGCTCATTACCGTGAAAAAATAAATCTTTCTCTTCGCCTTCGATTGCGATAAATCCGAATCCCTTCTCAGTAAGTTTTTTGATTGTTCCTTCCATATAAGTAAAGATTAGATTAATTTATAACTTTTTTAAGGGTTCACCGTTAAAATGGTTTACCCTAAAGATTAGCGTCCTCAAGAAACTCGACGACTTTTCACTAGACAACTATACTTATAGATACAGGATAGCACGGTACTTAAATCTTGTCAACCTAAAATACGGATGGCGATGCCGATGATGGCGGCAATCAGGCCAATGACCCAGAATCTCATTGTGATTTTGTAATGAGGCCAGCCCTTAGCTTCAAAATGATAATGAATCGGAGCGGCTAGGAAAATTTTTCGTTTGAGAAATTTTTTTGATAATTGCTGGAGGATAACCGAGCCCGCCTCTGCCACTAAAAGGATTCCGATAATTGGCAGAACTAAAACCGAATCAGTAAGGAAAGCGACGACGGTAAGGGCGGTGCAAAGTCCCATTGTGCCAGATTCTCCCATATAGAATCTGGCAGGAGGGATATTAAACCATAAAAAAGCAAGCAAGGCGCCGGCCACTACGGCACAGAAGGCGGCGATATCTATTTGTCCCGTGAACAAAGCGATAATGGCGTAAGCCCCGAAGATTGTTGCAAAGCTGCTGCCAGCCAAACCGTCTATCCCGTCAATCACTCCCCCGGAGTAAACCGCCATCATGACAAATACGAAGAATGGGATATACCAAGCGCCTATCAGAAAGTCGCCGTTGCCCGGAATATGCAAGCTCGTCCAGCCGAGCTTTGAATAAAACCACCATCCGCCCATCAATCCGATTAAGAACACCGAAATTAACCGGTATTTCAAACTTAATCCCCCGCCAATGTATTTGCCCTTGCCTCTTACTTGAAGCAGGTCGTCAATCAATCCCACGATAGAGGCAGCTACCATTGCGAACAAAGGCAACCATGTTTGAGAGCGGCTTAAAAAGTTCAATTTTTGAATAAATGTTCCGTTAAATTCAGTCAAGAGAAAGAATATAATTGCTAAAATCGACGGGATGGTCCAAATTAAAACTCCTCCCAAGCGAGGCGTTTTCACTTCTTGGTCAGCGTGAAATTTTTTGAATACCGGCATTTCCCTCCCATCAATTGATTTTTCTCTGACGGATTTTTTCCAGAGTTTATGTTTGTAAAGAAAGTGGGTAAGAAAAGGCGTTGCCAATATTGCGATAATAAAAGAGATGGCGCCTAATGTTAAAATTTTTAAGACGTTGAAAGTAAGTTCAGCGTTTTGAAGGTTTTGGATTATATGAGCGCCTACCATACAAATGCGGAATTAATCCAATTAATGATGTTTTCCATATCTTTAAATCGGTCGTTTGAGTCCAATATTATGTTAATAATATGGCCTTTGTTTTTGGGTTGGGGCAGTATTACCAGGAGGCATTGTCCGGCAATAGGGGTCTGTCCTGTTTTTGCGCCGAATGTGTCAGGAAATTCAGCGAGTAATTTATTTGTGTTTATCGCTTCATGATGCGGTCGTCCGTTAGCAAGAGTAATTTGATATTTTTGATTTCTGGTAATCTCAAATATTTTTGCTATTTTGGGATTTTTGTCCGCTTCTTGGAGAATATATCTTATCAGCATTGCCAAATCATTGGCAGTTGAATAATTATATCCTTGGCCCAGAAAATCGGGGTCTAATCCGATGGGGTCTACAAAATGAGTATATTTTAACCCGATTTTTTCCATTTCTTGATTCATAAGATTAATAAACTGTCGTTCGCCCATAATCTCTGCCAGAACTCGGGCAGCATCGTTGTTTGACTCAATAAGCATTGTATGAAGGAGCTGGTCAACGGTGAATTTTTCGCCTACTTTGAGTGCGCCGGTATTTTCTTCTGTATCCACGGCTCTTTGGGAAACAACGACTTCTTGGTTAAGGTCATAATTCTGCAGAGAGATATAGGCGGTAAGAAGCTTAGTCAAGCTGGCAATCGGCATTATCTGCTCGGGTGATTTATCAAATATAATACGCGGGTTGCCGGAATCAGTTACTAAACTTATGGCTGATTTGGCATTGATACCCTCTAACTCGCCTATTTTCCAATTTCTGAACGGTTTTAAAAACGAATAATCCACCGGCGCACTCACTATGGCAGCGGTGTAAATATCTTTTGTCTTTTTCCAGTAAAGATATTCATTAGCGATTTTACCCAGGAAAATGCTCCCCAAAATTAAGGCGAGCAATAATGCTCCGGCTAAAATATTTTTAGTTGAGGGCAGATTAATTCTAAATCCTGCCTTTGGTTTCCAGGTTTCCAATTTCATCTATTTAATCTTTTTTTACTATTTTAATTCCCAGTTCTCTCAGCTGGTCGTCTGAAACAGAAGAGGGAGCGTCCATTACAGAGGTAACACCGGAAGTAGCTGTCGGAAAAGCGACCGTCTCCCTGATACTTTTTTCATTTAGTATCGTTTGAAGTAATCGGTCAAATCCCGCAGCGATTCCCCCATGAGGCGGAACGCCATATTCAAATGCCTCCAAGATATGCCCGAATCTTTCTTCCACTGCTTCGGGCTTATGTCCCAAGACCTCAAAGGTTTTCTTTAACACTTCCCGCTCATAGGTTCTGATTGAACCGCCCATCACTTCTGCGCCGTTAAGGACCAAATCATATTGTTTTGCCTTGAATCCTAAAAGTTCTTTTTTCCCTTTCGCGCTCCTCAAGTCCTCAACGCTCATTTCTTTGAATTTTTTGAGGTCTTCGTCCGTCAAAGAAGTAAAGGGATGGTGCACGGCATCAATAGAGCCGTCTTCCAGTATTTCAAACATCGGAAAATCAATTACCCAGCAAAAAGCCAATTCTCCACTCTCTTTGTCTTTTCTCAAGTCCGGCTTGTCGCTTTTGTATTTTTTTATTGCTTCCGCATAAGTGATTCTGGGAAACGGTTTTTCTTGTATTTTTTTATGGAAAATATTTTCCACTAAATCAGTAGTCATCTCTTCGGCCATACTTAATATATCTTCTTGTTCCACAAAGCTCATTTCTATGTCTACTTGCGTGTGTTCGAATAAGCGGTCCGCCCTTAAATCTTCATCTCTGAAAACATGAGGAAATTGAAAATATTTTTCAATTCCAGCCACCATTAAAAGTTGTTTGTATTGTTGGGGGCTCTGCGGCAGAGCGTAAAATTTACCCGCTTGTAAGCGGGAAGGCACTAAAAAATCCCGCGCTCCTTCGGGCGTGGACTTTGTCAGAATCGGGGTTTCTATTTCCACGAACCCTTTTTCAGTCAGGAAATTGCGGATAAAATTTGCTGCTTTTTGCCGAATAATCAGGTTATTTTTCATCCTTTGTCTCCTCAAATCCAAATATCGGTATTTCAGCCGTTTTTCTTCCTTAATTTGATATCCATCGTTGTCAATTGGAAAAGGAAGAGTTTTTGCTTCGGATAGAACTCTTATTTCTTCGACGGCCAACTCAACTGAACCGGTTTCAATTTTTTTATTCTCTACCCCCTCCCCTCTTTTTTTAATAATTCCGACGATTTCAATTACCCATTCGGGCCTTATATTCTTGGCGATTTCCAGAACCTCCGGTTTTAAGTCAGGTAGAAAAATTGTTTGCAAAATGCCTGATTTATCCCGCAAATCAATGAAGATTAATTTTCCATGCGAACGGCAGGATTGCACCCATCCCGCTGTCTTTACCTTTTCGCCTATGCGCTGAGGGGTTTCTTCTATAAGTATTCTTTTCATATTTATTTAATTGCTATATTAAAAATTTTTGAATTAATTCCAATAATTCTGAAGGCGTGTAATCGGTTTTCAAAAAATATTCCGCTGCTCCCAGTTCCTTGGCCTTTTGCCGGTATTCTTTGCCTTCTAAATTGGAGAGCATTATTATGGGAATATGGCTTCCGGCCTTGTTTAATCTTGCTAAGTAGCTAAGACCGTCTTCAGCCGGCAGGATGATATCCAAAACAATCAAATCGACATTCTCTTTTTTTAAAACTTCGTCTGCCTCTTTGGAGGTGATGGCGGAGATTACCTCTATGTCTCTCGCTCCTTGAAACTTAGTGGCATAGATATCTCTTGTCATCTTTTCATCCTCGACTAAGAGTATCTTTTTCATGTTTTTTGGCGCTTCTTCAAGCAACCAGCTAATGTTTATTTATTTTACACGAAATCAAAAAAAATGCCAATGTAGATGCCAGCCGGAGAAGCGGTAGTATTGAGAAAATTTTTATTTCTGATACAATAAGGAAATCTATGCAAAAACAATATGATTTCAAAAAACAGGAGTTGAAATGGCAGAAATTTTGGGAGAAAGAAAATTTACACAAATTTAACTCCAAAAAATCAGGGAAAATTTTTTCCATTGACACAGACCCGCCTACTTTAAGCGGGAAAATGCATATTGGGCATATCTCTTCATACACACATGAGGATATTATCGCCCGCTATCATCGGATGAAGGGAGAAAACGTTTTTTTCCCTTTTGGAGTTGATAATAACGGATTGCCTACGGAAAAATTGGTTGAATCAACTAATGGCGTTACTCTATTTGAGGTTGGCAGGAAGAATTTTGTTCAACTTTGCCAAAAAACAATTCGGAAAATTTTGCCTGAATTTGTTCTTGGCTGGAAAAGAGTCGGAATCTCCTGTGATTTTTCCGATATTTATTCAACCATAAGTCCGGCGGTCCGAAAAATCAGCCAGCAGCATTTTTTAGAGCTTTTTAAACAGGATAGAATATACCGGAAAGAGTCCCCCACTCTTTTTTGCCCGGCTTGTCAGACCGCCATTGCGCAAGCAGAACTTGAAGGCAAGGAGGTGTCAACTATTTTCAACGATATTTATTTTGAACTTGAAGACGGGCAAAAAATAATAATTTCCACTACCCGACCCGAGCTTCTGGCAAGCTGTGTCGCTGTTTTCGTTCATCCGCAGGATAAAAGGCACAAAGGCCTAATCAATAAAACTGTTGTTGTCCCGATTTTCAATCAGAAAGTTAAAATTTTAGGAGACGATAATGTGGACAAAGAAAAAGGAAGCGGAATCGTAATGTGCTGCACTTTCGGCGACACGACTGATTTAGATTGGTATTTTAAGCATAATTTGCCCTTGAAAATATCAATCACCAAACAAGGCGAACTCAACGAACTTGCCGGCGAATTCAAAGGATTCTCGGTGAAATCAGCGCGCAAGATGATGATAGAAAAACTTAGAGAAAAGGGTTTATTGGTTACTCAAAAAAGCATTAATCATTCCGTTAATGTTCACGAGAGATGCGGAACAGAAATAGAAATTTTGCCCACTAAGCAGTGGTTTATCAAATACCTTGATTTAAAGGAGCAATTTTTAAAACAATCGGATAAATTAAATTGGTATCCTCAATATATGAAAATTCGATTGGATAATTGGATTAAAGGATTGCGTTGGGATTGGTGTGTTTCAAGACAAAGGTATTTCGGCATTCCGATACCGGTTTGGCATTGCAAAAAATGCGGGAAAATTATTTTGCCCTTAATTAAAGATTTACCGATTGACCCGCTCCATTCAAGTCCAACCAAGAAGTGCAGTTGCGGCAGTAATGAGTTTATTCCGGAAACCGATGTCTTGGATACTTGGGCAACCAGCTCTCTTTCTCCGCAAATTGCTTTATCTTCAATCAAAAATAAAAAGACAAGGGAAGCGATGTTCCCGATGTCCTTAAGGCCACAGGCCCATGATATCATTAACTTTTGGCTGTTTTACACCCTGGCTCGTTCTTATTTGCATTATAAGGAACTTCCGTGGCGCGATGTCTTTATCTCCGGCCATGTGCTTGACTCTAAGGGAGAGAAAATGTCCAAGTCCAAAGGCAATGCGATTGACCCGGAAGCGATTCTGGAAAAATACGGTACTGACGCAGTCCGCTATTGGGCAAGCCAGGCAGGCATGGGAGATGACTTCCGGTTCAGCGAAGAAGAAATTCAGCAGGGTAAGAGAACGGCGACTAAAATTTGGAATGCTTCTCGGTTTGCGCTTATGCATCTGGCAAATTATTCGTTGAAAACCAGAGACGCCAAGAATTTGGAGGATGAAGATAAATGGATTCTTACAAAGTTAAACAAGGCCGTTAAAGATTATGTTGCCAAAATGGATAAATACGAATATCCAAGGGCGAGAGAAATTATAGATAGCTTTTTTCGGAATGATTTCTGCGATAATTATCTTGAAATTGTAAAAACAAGGGTCTATGAGCCGAAAAATAAGGCAACTTTGAAGGCAGCTCAATTTACAATCTATCAGACAGTTTTGGCGACACTAAAACTCTATGCGCCGTTTATGCCTTTTGTTACCGAAGAAGTATATCAAGATTATTTCCGAAAAACAGAAAAAACGAAAAGCATACATTTGACGTTTTTGCCAAGAGTAGAGAAAAAATTTGATTTTCCGGCCATTGCCAGCGATTTTGAAACAGCCATTGATGTCATCTCTCAAATCAGGAAATACAAATCCGAACACCGGCTTTCAATGAAAGCGGAGCTTGAGGAGGTCTCTATCAAAATTAAAAACAAAACAAAAGCAAAAAAATACCTGCCATTAATCAGCAAACTAATGTCAGTAGAAAAAATTAAATAAGTTATTTCTTTTTTCTTAACTTTTCTAAATCTGTCCTACTGATACCTGCTTCTCTTA
>Ga0265596_1000054_pt1 | contig 77244 bp, 67 predicted proteins | sample saktaG_FD_190143 | JGI IMG/M metagenome (GOLD analysis project Ga0265596, IMG submission 190143) | Saline water microbial communities from Sakinaw Lake, British Columbia, Canada - sak_2013_06_06_60m | ecosystem: Environmental > Aquatic > Non-marine Saline and Alkaline > Saline ...
ATTACCAATAAAATTCTATATATCACACTTCAAAATCCAAAATCCAGATATTTATGCTTTGTTGAAAGATGAAGTACAAAAACATACCGCTAATCCCCCAACTGGGGTTTTTAAAGTGAACTCATGAGATTAAATGCTTTATTTGAAAGGAGCAGCTATGAAACCTAAGAGAAAATTTATCATTCCCCTTATTATTTTTTCACTCCTATTTGTTGTCCTCCTTAATGCACAAGAGACAAAGCCATATGCAGAAGTCATGAATTTGCAGGGAGAAGTTATTCTGAATCACAATCATCAGCTCTCACCGGCAGCAAAAGGTTCGTTACTTTATGATGGTGATATGATACTCACAAAGGAAAACTCATTTGCAGTTATCAAATTTTCCGATAATGGTGCGATTTCAAAAGTTTTTTCCAACAGTACGCTAACCATAAATATGAGCCAGCGTGAGCAGAGCTTCATGAAAACTCTCACACTGGATGTTGGTAGGATATGGTCTGAAGTAACAAAAGGGAAAGGTGATTATTATATCCAAACTCCAACCTCTGTTGCTGCGATCAAGGGAACCGGTTTTATGACCGATGTAGATGCGCAGACCGGTTTCACGACCATTCAAGTTTATAAAGGCACTGTTGAGTTCAGTAACGAATTTGGCAAAATTGAAGTTCCTGCCGGCAATCAGGGTTTCTCAAACGGCATAGACCCTCCTTCATTCCAGATGATGGAAAATGTCACCCCACCTGAATCACTTATGGAAGGTGCAATGCTCGAAGATACACAGATCGAACAACCGCAAAAGCAATACCAGCAGCAAGAAAAACCGGACGTTGAACTTCAATCTGTCGATGAACCGAAAACAGAGATCAAACCGGGAAAACCAAAGAGTACAAGAAAGTCCATCTTACCCGGTTCTATTGGCATTGGCACAGTCACTATTGACGGGGTTACTTATACCCGTATTCGTTTAATGCCGGAAATACCAATATGGAAGTTCAAGCTTGGGCTTGATTTTGATATCCTGATTGACGGTGATGGAGATATCAGAAAAAAGGATTGGGATAACTTTAATGCCTATCTGAACAAGATAATGTATCTTGAATTTGCGAACAGGCACGATCCGCTTTATCTCAGACTGGGCGCATTTCCAAGTGTGAAATTCGGGCACGGGCTCATCATGAGAGATTATACAAATATGCTGGACTATCCTGCCACGAAACAACTTGGCGCAGAGATCGCCGTAAATACAAAAACCTATGGGCTCGGACTCGATGTATTTTGTCCGAATGTTGATGAGCATAATATCTTTGCTGCTCGTGTGAAAGGCACTCCCTTTGTGGCGACAGGAATTCCATTTCTGAACAATCTCGAAGTAGGAGTAACAGGCATAACAGACCTCAATGAGCTTGGCGGCTTAAAGGATGAAGACGGCGATGGTTATCCGGATATATTTGATGATTATCCTAATGATCCACAATATTGGGCAGATACCGATGGTGACGGCTGGCCCGATCCGGCAAATAAGGACTCTCTGAATACAGGAAGCGGTATCATCGACCTCGATGCAGATAATAATAATGAAATCGACTCACTACAAGTCCAGCAACAGGGATGGGATAATTTTTATGAATATCTAAAACGTGTATATCAGCTCGGCAAGAAAGAAAGCGTCACAATTATTGGTGCTGACTATACACTACCCCTACTGAACACAAAGCTGTTCAATTTGTATCATTATGCGGAAGCAGCCAAGATACTGGATTACGGTACAGGTGCAGTCTTTCCGGGATTTGGCGCAAAATTTCTCATCTTTGATGCTACAATGGATTATCGTTTCTTTGGTAAAGATTTTAAGTCGAACTTCTTTAACTATATCTATAATAATGAGCGTGCTATGGTCGTCGGAGATTCTATTGTTACCAAACGCAGTACACTGAAAGGCATCAATAAATCTCAGGGATGGCGCGGGGAACTTGTTTCTCATCTCTTCAACATTATTGATTTTACTGTTGCCTATGAAGATATTCATGGAAAAGATTACGATACAGGCAAGTCAATTCTGGGTGAGGTAAGACTGAAAAAGACCTTTATCCCCGGACTGGATTATGCCTATGCCCGATATTCTCAAACACAAGTGAAAGAATTTACCACGTGGAAAAGCCCGAATGCAGTTATCGAAGCACAGATCGGCTATGAGATAACACCCGCCACTCTTCTTGTGTGGGACTACAAGGTGTATTATGTTGACCTGAACGGTGACGGTAAGATCAGCGATGATGAAACAAAGACAACGTACAGTTTCGGAGTACAGATAAAGTTATAATTATATGAATGTTCTAATTGTTGGGAGCGGCGGCAGAGAGCATGCTATCGCATGGAAATGTGCGCAAAGCAAAAAGATAGATAAAGTCTTTGTCGCGCCGGGAAATCCCGGCATGGAGGATGTTGCCCAACTCATCCAGCTACAGAATACAGAAGAGCTTATCAGGTTTGTAAAATCCGAAGGAATCCAGTTTACTATTATCGGTCCGGAACAACCCCTTGCAGAAGGAATTGCTGATGAATTCGCGAAAGCTGGTCTCCCAGTGATCGGACCTTCTAAACTGGCTGCCGAGATCGAGGGAAGCAAGGTTTTTGCAAAAACGTTCATGAAGAAATATCATATTCCCACTGCGGGTTTCCAGATTTTTGATGAGATAGTTCCTGCTTTAAACTATATCCTTAAAAAAGATTTCCCGCTTGTTATAAAGGTTGATGGATTGGCTGCAGGCAAGGGGGTTTTCATCTGTGATAATTATACAGAAGCCGAAACGATCCTCAATCATATCATCCACTTCGGTATGTTCGGTGATGCAGGATCACGGGTAGTGGTCGAAGAATGTCTTCAGGGAGAAGAGGTTTCGCTCTTTGCTTTTACAGATGGAGAACATTTTGTCTCGACAATTCTTTCTCAGGATCATAAACAACTTCTGGACGGAGACAAAGGACCGAATACCGGCGGGATGGGAGCATATGCACCCGCCCTTTTCATAAATGATCTAAAAAAACAGATCGATGAACAGATCATTGCTCCTACTTTGAAGGGGATGCGAAAAGAACGACGAACCTTCAGGGGAATCCTTTATGCAGGTGTTATGCTTACAGAAAATGGTCCGCAGGTTTTGGAATTTAACTGCCGTTTGGGTGATCCGGAAACACAAGTAATTCTTCCAATTCTTGACAATGATCTTATTAATGTGTGTGAAGCTATCCTAAATGAAAGCATCAATGAGGTTGAGTTGAATTGGAAAAATAAGAGTGCCGTAAACGTGGTTATTGCTTCTGGTGGTTACCCCGGCGCTTATGAAAAAGGATATCCGATCAAAGGACTTGATAAAGTTTCTGATGATACATTAATATTCTTTGCTGGAGTAAAAAAAGAAAAAGATACCTTGCTCACAAACGGAGGGAGAGTGTTATCTCTCACAGCTTTGGGAAATGATCTTCAGGATGCGCAGGGAAAGGTCTATAAAGAAATTAAAAAAGTATCCTTTACGAACAGTTATTACAGAACTGACATCGCTAAAAAGGGAATACGCAGGTTATGAGAAAAGTAGTTCGTCGATGAAGAAAGTTTTATCATTAATTCTGTTCTGCTTTTTCGCATTCTCATTATGGGGAACGAACAGCTTTGAGATTGAGAAGGTTACCGAAGATTATATTCAGGTTCACCTGAAGATTGATGAGTATCACATTCCTAAAACATCAGATAAGAATCCTCAAATTTTGTCTTTGCCCAATTTGGAAACATGTTTTATCAACACAGAGGGCTTACCGGTGCTACCTTTCCTCTCAGAAAATATTGGAATTCCCCCCGAAGGTAAAGTAAATGCGAGTATTATTTCTCAGCAATTCATCCTTCTGTCAGGAATTTCTATACCGATCAACCATCCATATAAAGATGAGGGTATTTTAGTTCCTGACCCTTCACGACAGATCATAGAATTTCCAACAAGGGATTATTATCCTGAAAATATCGTAGAAACTCAGGCAGTTGGCTATGTGGGAAACAGGTATCTTGGCTCATTTCGTATTTTTCCGATTCAATATAATCACGCACAAAAAACAGCAAAGCTCTATACCGATCTAGTAGTTCAAATACATATTAAGGGTGATAAGTCCAAACGCTTTAGCGGAAGTGCAAATTATTTAGATGGATTTGCAGATAAGATGATCATTAATGATGAGTTTTCCAAGTACTGGCGCAAGGAGAAAGAGCCGGAATCGGCATCTTACAAAAGGCAGAACGAAACGGAAATCTCGCAATTCAAATTCATAATTGATAAAAAAGGAATATACAAAATAGATTATACTTTTCTCAAGGACACCCTGCAGACGTGGATAGATTCTCTTGAAACTGAATATGATGTACTCCTGAAAATCGATGAGATCAATCCTGAATATTTGCAGCTTCATAACCTGGGAGAGCAGGTACCGATTTATTTTTATGGTCAGGACGATGAATCATTTGATGAGGGAGATTATTTTGAGTTTTATGCGGATATACATCATGGAGAAGATTGCTTTTATAACCCCTTTTCCTGGGAAAATGTATATTTCTTGAGCTATGAAGAAGGAACTCTCGGCACGCGTCTTGCAATCGAGGATGGCGGTTTGTATGAGACAGACCCATATAGTTATAGAAAAGTATATAATTTTGATACGAACATGCATTTTGAAAATCAAAGTATATACTCAAAACTGAGCCAGGTCAGTCAGGTGCGGGAAGATCTATGGTTCTGGCAACAGATCAGCGCACCGAATATGACGAATTTTACGATACAGTTGTACGATCCGCTGCAAAGCAATGCGAGAAGCGCAGAAGTAAAAATTTGTTTCTTTGGTGAGACCTATTCCAGTGACGAAAATACAGGCGAGCATCATGCGTTGTCATACATCAATTCTTCACAGATCGGCTCAGAGTACTGGTATAATCAGAACGAAAAGATCATGACCGGCACGATGAGCAACGATAAGCTGAATAATGGCAATAATCAGATTTATATCTCTCTTCCCGGCGATACCGATGCTTCCTACGATAGAATTCTCTTGGATTATATTGATATAAATTATTGGCGTGAATGTATTGCCCATGAGGATATGCTGGAATTCAATAAACCCACCTCTTTTTCACCCGGGTTGATGCAGTTTGAGATCAACGAATTTACAGTTCCTCATATAGATGTGTATAAAATAGGAGTAAGCAAATTTGAAAATCTGAGTATTGAGTCCGGACTGCCGGAAGGTGGCGCTCCGTATGTGCTTACATTTCAGGATCAGGTTTTAGATAATAATACCAAATATTTGGCAGTTAGCGATTCCCGGAAGATGGTGCCCAAAGAAGTTCTTCCTGATTTTCCAAGTAATATAAGGAATCCTAGCGAACAAGCTGATTATATCGTGATATCAAAACGGGAATTTCTCGAAGAGGATTTTTTTTATGATTTTGCCGCACACTGGTATGATGAGAAAGGGTTGATTGTAAAAACTGTCTCTATAGAATCTATTTATGATGAATTCAATCATGGACTTTGTTCTGATCAAGCGATCAAAAATTTTATTTCCTATGCATATAATAATTGGCAGGAGCCGGCTTTGCAATATGTGCTTCTGCTCGGTGATGCCTGCTATGACGAAAGGCCAACTTCACCACAAAAAGAATACAGTATTGTACCTACCCATATGAGCTGGTCTTACCATGTTGGTGCCACAGTTGATGATAACTGGTTTGTGGCAATAGTTGGAGATGACGAACTTCCCGACCTTGCAATAGGTCGAATACCGATCTGGGAAACCGAGCAGATACTCCCCGTTTTTGCAAAAACGATCCAGTATAATACACAGCCGAACTTCAACGATAACTGGCGAAATCACCTGATGCTCATTGCTGGTGGTTCGGGAGTATTTGAAGATCAGAGCCAACGCTTGAACAAGAATTACATTCCCAAAAGTTTTCGTGTTTCACGCATTTATGCACAGGCAGATCACGATGATCCATATTGGGGCACCACTACGGATATTCAAGATTATATTGATGACGGAACGGCTTTCATTCAATTTATGGGTCACGGCGGGGGACAGGTCTGGTCTGATCTTAATCTTATGAATTTGGGAAATATCTCAACGCTTTTTAATGATAACTATCCGATAATCAGCAGCTTGACCTGTTATACTTCAAACTTTGAATATCCCGGCATGCGTTGCCTTGGTGAAGCTTTTGTGCTGGAGGCAGGCAAGGGAGCGATCGGTTTCTTCGGGGGTGCAGGTAAGGGATTTCTCGATCAGGACGAAGATCTTGGCGCATACTTTCTGCAAAGCATTTTTACCTTTGGTGAAAGAAATTCTGCAACTATATGCAACGTTGCAAAGGTTGAATATGCACTCAAATTTCCCTGGGATAGCGCTCATTTGGTTTTCCTGCGCTCCTTTAATTATATGGGCGACCCGGCAATTGATATTGTTCTGCCATCGCAAGAACTTGAAACGACCCTTGATAGTTACCAGTTTGTCAAAGGAGATACCGTTTCGATTTTTATTGATAATGAAGGTTCAACGCTCAATAGAGTTTCCTACTATGTGACCGATGAAGAAGACCTTATAAGAGATTCTCATTTTCCGTATGAGCTTATTCAGGTTGAGTTGAATAATATTGAGAGAGAATCCTACACTGCATCCGGTTACGAATATGTAATTGACACTTTGGAGACATCATCCGAGTTTTCCAGAATTGTAAGAACTTATGGGTATGACAACACGACTGATTATGTTGGATATACTGAATTCAGCGTTGGAAAAGCAGCAGTGTTTCATATGCAATCAATACCGGAAATACCTGCAATTGGAGATTCTGTTTTCATTTCAGCAAAAGCGTATAATAAAGCAGGGATCGATTCCATCAATTGTATATGGTGGAAATATAACACACCGCAATATCAATATACTTCTCCTATGGAGAAATCTGGGGGAGACACGCTGGGATACATAACAACTGAGCCAATCGGTGTGTTTGATGCTGAAACAACCATTGAATATTATATCGAGGTGCATACTTCTGATGGCGGAACCACAATCTCAAATGAAGTATCCTTTGAGATATCTGGTCCCGATATTTCAATAGAAACATACGATATGAAATTTACTGCCGCTGGAATAGTTTTTGAAATAGAACTTTTCAATGTTGGAAAGTTGCCATCACCACCGACGAAAGTCATTCTCAAGAACGACACAACAATTCTTGATTCCCTGATTACGGGCGAAATCGGAGCTCTTGACAAGCAAAAGCTGTCTTTTAACTGTACTTTACCCCCATCTGTGTATAACTTAACTGTTCATGCCAATCCCGATACTTCATATCTTGAACTGAATTATTATAATAATTATTCCACAAAAAGCTTTGAAATAAATGCCTTTACCGTTCCCCATAATGCTGCTCTTGTTCATGCAAGTCTTGATTCAAACCTGGTCGCATCATTTGCTTCGGGTGTGGTTGATCAGGATGCAATGTTCTACATTCAACCGTCAGTTTTGGATACTACAACTCTTCTTCCTGATATAGAAGCGATACCTTTGTTGTCCGGTACTCTCATGAGTTATAAAATCGCACCTTTTGATTCATCCTGTTTGACCCAGAAGAAAACTTTTACGAAGGACATCTCATTATTATTCAATTACACAAAAACAGATTCTACAGTGCAGGAACTCGCAAAGCAGGGCAATTTCAAACTGTACAGATATAATGAAGCTGCAAAATGCTGGTTTATGATAGGCGGCGACACCAATTTTCAAGATAAAAATGTGTCTTATGCCTACATATCAAAACCCGGGGAATATGCTTTGTTTAATAATAATGATACAACCGTGCCCTCAATTGATGTTAACGTAGAAGGGCAGGAATTTACAAACGGCGGCTATGTGGATAACAATGCTCAGTTCTCATTTATTATCCAGGATAAAAATGGCATTGATATAGAAAAGATAAGAATGTTCCTAAACGGTGAAGCCGTAACTAATTATACCTTATCAACCAATATTATTACTTCCATTCCCGTGAAATATCAAATCGATGTGGAAGCCGGTTCCTACACACTTATCATTTCCGCAACTGATGTGAATGGAAATTATCATGAGAAGGTTGTGAACTTCACAGTTCAAAAAGAGTTCAATATCATAAATATCGGGAACTATCCGAACCCTGTCTCCATTGAAACAACTGATCCAAACAATGAAGGAAGAACACGGTTTACCTATACGCTCACTGACGATGCTGATGAAATAAAGATTGAAATTTATACAGTTTCTGGCAGGTTGGTGAATGTGATAAAAGATATGCGCACGACTGTCGGCTACCATGAATATCCGCACGCACTCAAGGGATGGGAGTGTGTGGATCATGATGGAAGAAAATTGGCAAACGGCGTGTATTTCTATAAAATAATTGCCCAAAAGGGAAGTAAAAGAATAGAGAAGATCGAAAAGATGGCGATTCTGCGATGATGAAGAAAATTGTAATACTTATTCTGCTTATTCTGTTGCCATTGTCCTTGTATGCAGGACGATATGCAGGAGATTTTATTCTGCTTGGAAGCGGTGTTCGACCTCTTGGAATGGGTGGTGCATTCTCCGCAGTTGCAGATAATGGAAGCGCAATTTATTGGAATGCTTCGGGAATTGCCCAAATTACGGATATTGAAGCAGAATTCATGCATGCTTTCCTTTTTGATAACCTTGCTGCCTACGATTACTTCTCTTTTTGCATTCCTTTACCTGCGAACACTACAATTGGTATCAGCTTCACACAACTTTCTATAGATAATATTCCATTTTATGATGAGATATGGATCAAGAACTCTAATGTGTTTAAACGGTCAACTAATGTAGATTTACAGCTTACAGGTAATCCCGATGGATATTTTACAAGCTCAGACCAATTATTTGAATTTGCTTTTGCAAAGAATTTCTCCCGCATCGTCAATCTAGGCTGGGAGCTCTTTGATCTGCCGATTGATTATTATATCGGTGGCGTATTCAAATATATCAAACGTGATGTATATGAAAACATGGGTACAGGAATGGGCGGAGATATATCCTTCATGGTGCGAAGTGATCTCGGAATGATGACAGAACTGCCCTGGCTCGGCAATATCAAATTTGCCTTCAATCTTCAGGATATCGGCGGCACAAAGATCACCTGGGATACCCGCTCTAAGCACGTTGACGAGATCATTACAACACCAAGGATGGGACTTGCGCTTGAGCAACCGATGTCTTTCATCAATTCCAGAATGATACTCGCTTTTGACTGGAGTGATGTGTATGAGTATTCAAAGAATCTTGGATTGGAGATTACTTACAAGAACATATTGTCTATCAGGTCAGGTTTATATGAAGAACATTTCACTGCGGGGCTTGGATTCCGCTACAGGCAGTTCGTGATAAATTATGCGCTCGTTACTCATACAGATCTGGGGAATTCACACAGGATTGGAATAATAGCAAATTTCTAAATCCTAATTTCTAATTACAAATAAATATTAGTTTTAGACTACAAGTATTTGATGATATCTTCAGGTTTCTTGATTGGAATTACTTTATCGATATTATGAGTTTGATAACCAAGGACGGTTTTACCAAAATCAAGGCAATATGCAATTTCGGAAAGAGTTCCATATTTGCCATCGATAGCAACTGCAATATCGCAGGTTCTCGCAATAATTGCATTCCGTGCAGTTGATAAGCCAGTAATAATAGGTATGGAAATATAGGGATTAGCGTCCTTTTTCTCAAAACCGGGAAGGATACCAATAATCAATCCTTCGTTTTCGTATGCACCTTTTGCGGCTGCTTCCATAACTCCGCCAAGTCCCCCACAAATCATAATGCAGCTATGGGCAGCAATGAGTTTTCCAACCTGATACGCAATATCATAGAAATGTTGATCAATCGAATTTCCACCAATTACTGCGATTATTTTTTGTTTCATCTTATACAAATAAAATGGCAACTAAGAAGGAAGTTGCCAGTGAAATAAAAACAGGCCAAAATAATTTTTTGTAAAAACCCTTGAGACTGGACCCGAAAAATTCAATTGATACCGACACACATGGATGTATAGGAGAAACGATATAACCCATATATGTAGAGAAGAACATAATTGCAAAAAGCAGGTAGGACATAGCATCAATGCCGAAGCGAGAATAAAATATTGGGAGAGCGATAGCAAAGGGCATTTGAACTCGTCCAGTTACAAAACCGAGGAATGCAGCGATCACAACAATAGTAAAGCACTTTGAGATAGCTATCTCCGCAATTATCGCAGAAATATTCGACGCTTTAAAAATGTTTAGAAAAAGAAACATTCCAATAATAATTAGGAAATATTTGAGTGGCTTCATCTTTTTAATAACTGAAATCAGATCGAGAGGTTTCATCTTTCCCAAAAGCATAGCCAGGACAAGACTGACAGAAACACAGATAATAAGAGGAATTTCTGTAAGAATATCCGGGAAAAGGGTCATCAAAAGAAGATGGATAAGCGGAGCTGCTATAATAATTCCTATGGGTGTAAAGAGAGCTTTATAATTAATATGTTTTTGTGTTGGAAGATTGCCCTTGATCCCTTTAAGTAAGAATATCCACCCGAGAAGTATCATGAGAACAAAGCCGGGTATCAAATACAGCAAAGCTCTGTATAAATATAAGCCAGCCATCTTACTTGTGACAAGCAGTGCACCGAGCGGGTAGATCAGTATCAATGCATGGCGGAACCAGACATTGATCGCAGTATATTGTTTGTCGGAAATATCGTCACCCGCCCTCAGAACGAGAGGAGCAGAAAGAAGTGCACCACCGGGCATAGGTAGCATTCCCAAAAAAGCAGGTCCAAAAATCAGAAATAGCTTACGCTTCAAACGTAAATTTTTGAACAATCCCTCCATTAATCCGGATTCTTCCAAAACGCCACCAATAAGAGGTATTATACCGACAGCAACACCCAGTAAAAGTATTGCAGGATCAAAGATAGTGCTTTTAATCTGCTGAAAGATAACAACAGGTCTGAGATTTATAAAACCTAATATTAGTGCACCGATTATAAAGCCGAGCCACAGGTTCTTTCTCGCGATAAGTATCATAATAGCCAGCGAAAAGAAGAAACCAATCCAGATAAGCAGAATTGGCATACTATACCTTTGCTCTGAAGAACAGTCCACGAGGTCTTTTCACTGCTTCGATCATATCTTTTTCATGTAAGGCATCAAGATATTTGTTCAGTTCAGCAAGATGAATATCCAGAATTTCGGAAAGGTCATCCGCAGTACAGGGTCGCCGTGAGATGGTTGCAAGAATTGCATCTTCGATTTTAAAATTATAGGATTTAACCTTCTCTCTTTTTTGGTAATTACTAATTGTGACAACAGGCAGATACTCAAATTTCTTCTTAATCTTCACGAGAGTCTCTTCATCAGCAGGAACGACCCAATTCTCTGTACCGGGTCTGTCAATAGAGTTCAACTGAATCAGGTCAGGATTAATTTTCTTCAGGACAGCATGAAATTTTTCAATTTCTTCATCTGTGTCATTAATACCTGGTATGATAAATATCTCGAGCCAAATTTTTCCTGGAAACTCCCTGCGGAAACTAATAAGTCCTTGAATGATATCAACTGGTATGATCCCCTTAACAGGTCTGTTTATTTTTTGAGAAATATTATAAGAAACTGCATCTAAAGAAGGCATTATCACGTCGGCAAGCAATAATTCTTTACGAACTTCAGGATCAGGAAAAAGAGAACTGTTTGTGATCACTGCGATCTTATATTGCGGAAATTTCTTTTTAAGAAATGTGATTATTCTTTCTATTCCAATATTCAGCGTTGGCTCACCCGAACCTGAGAAAGTAATATAATCAAGTGTTGGATTGTTTGAGAGAAAGGAATCGAGTTCTGAAATAATTTCATCAACTGGAATATATTCCTTTCGTGTGCTTGTAAGGTTTGTTGTTGCACCGCATTCGCAGTACACACAATCAAAAGAGCAGGTTTTATAGGGAATAGGGTCTATACCAAGCGATAAGCCGAGCCGGCGTGATGGAACTGGTCCAAATAGATGTTTGTATTTCATGTTAAAACAAAAAAAGTAATCCTATTTCAATCATAGAAATTTTATTATTCATAGCAAAAAATGGGTGTGCACCGCACGTTGAAATTCTATTCTGAAAGGCACTATGTAGTTAGCTCAAGCCAAGATTGCTAACGGCACATCAGACGAACTGCTTATTGCTGCTACCTTCCGGTCCTGACAAGATTCGCAGAGCCCGATTGCGTTAGACTTGACTCTCAACGCCACTTGTATACCACACAGACAGACATCAAATCTCGCAGATTGGAATTCAGCCCTGCTATAGCGGATTGCAGGTTACAGGACACCGCTGGCTTCCCGCCTAGCACACCCTATTTAATATTTATTTCTTTTTATCTACTACGATTTCCTGTGAAAGTGTTTGAGTTTTTTTTCGGATTGAAAGCTGCTCGATCACAGAAAGTATGTTATATGTAAACCAGTAAAGCACGAGTCCTGCAGGTAAGGATTTGAAGATGAACACAAAGAAAACCGGCATACCGTACATCATAAATTTCTGTGTTTTGAGTTGTGCAAGCTGCTTTTCATCCATATTAGGAGTTGGTTGCTGGGACATCAACTTTTGCTGAAAGAACATGGTGATACCCATGAGAATAGGCAAAATATAATAAGGATCCGGAATTGAAAGATCCTTCAGCCAAAAGATAAAGCCCGCATGACGAAGCTCGATAGTGGATTGAAGCACAGGATATAAAGCAAAAAGGAATGGGAACTGAATGAGCAGCGGCAAACATCCACCTAACGGACTGACTCCATGCTCTTTATACAACTTCATGGTTTCCTTCTGAAGCTTCTGCGGGTTACCTTTATACTTTGCTTGCAGTTCTTTTAAGTGCGGCTGGACCTGCTGCATTTTTTGTGCGGAGGTGAAACTTTTATGAGTTAACGGGTAAAATACGAATTTAATGACAATCGAAAGGAGAATGATCGCAATTCCGTAATTTGGAATGAGAGAATATATGAATTTTAATAATTTTAGAATTAATTTACTGATTGGGCGAAGCAGCTTCCATCCGAAATTCATAGAATCTTCCAAGCCGATGTTAAAAGCCCGCAGGCGGTCATAATCAACGGGGCCGCAGTAAAGCTGGAAGGAGTGGTCTATCGAATTTCTTCCCACTTCGACTCTTGCATTTTCCATAATTGCGTTATTGTCTGCAGAAACAAATATCTCTCTTAGTTTTACAGTTCGCTCAGGAATTGTTGCAACCATGAAATATTTTGATTTAAGCGCAGTCCAGGTTATATTCCCGTATTGTGAAGCGCCGGATACTGCCTTTTTCAAATTGATCTTATCGATCTTATTATCAACATAGGATACAACATCGATATAGGTACTGAAACGCTTATCACCCTGCTGATCATAATAGATGCCGGCATCGAGCTGAATATCATAAGCATCAATAAAGCCCATATCATTTGCTATTATGGTAACATTCAGTGTATGGTTAATATCCAGGGAATAGCGCTTTTCAAAAATTCTTTTCCCATCTTTTTCAATATAGAAAGCAGCAGTGAACTCATCATATGAGTTATCGCGATTAAAAATATGATTTCCTAAATTGATAGTATCACTGCTCGTATAGAACACGGTATTGAACATGCCTTTTTCTTTTATAAAGAGATTCACTGGATCTTCACGAGTTTCATTTTTGATATTTTTCAGGATAACCTGTTTGATATTGCCTCCACGATTTGTGAGAATGACCTTTATGTCTTCGTTTTCAAGTATGATGGCATCGTTCAATGGAACTTCCGACTGGATACCCAATAATGATAAATCCATTTCAGTATCTTCTTTTGTTTCAGATGAAGCAGGTTTTGGGGTTTTCTTTATAGGATCCACACTTTCTGTAGTGGATTGTTGTGTTTGAGGGGGTGCAGGCTGTTTCCAAAAATATTTGCTACTCAAATAGAATACAACAAATATCAAGATAAGGGCAATAATTGTTTTTTTATCCATAGTTTACTTGTCCTTTATGGTAGTGGATCATATCCTCCTCTTGACCAGGGATTGCACCTAAGTATGCGCCAGGAAGATAAATACATCGCTTTTAAAAATCCATATTTCTTAAACGCACTCTTTGCATAGATGGAACAGGATGGATAAAAGCGGCATGCATCAGGGAAAATTGGTGAGATGAATTTTTGATAAATTGTTATCAAAAGTATGGAAAAAAGATTTATAATTTTATTCACGTTCTTCAAGAACCTTTTCAAGTTCCTTATATATATTGTCACGACCGAACTCATAAATACCATGTTTAGTTATTACGAGATAGTCATAATTTATAAGAAATAAGTCATTATGAGTATGAGCAAAGTTCTTAATCCAGCGTTTAATCTTATTTCTTTTCACGGCATTTGCAATTTTTTTTGAAACAATAACGGCAAGTCCGAAATCGTTGCCTTTATTGATAGAACATGAGACAATATCAAAATATGGAGTATGTTTACGTTTACCATGTTTTTTTAATGCATCAAATTCTGCTTGAGAAGTAATTCTCTTCACGCGTCATTATATAGAAAGTCTTTTGCGACGTTTTGCACGACGACGTTTGAATATCGCTCTACCATCTTTGGTTTTCATTCTTTTGCGAAAACCATGAGAACTTTTTTTAGGTTTATTATGCGGCTGAAACGTTCTTTTCACAGCTAAACCTCCAGATGTACTTTAGAATGTGCAATTCTGAGAGCCCTGATTTGGTGTCAAGTTTTTGGCGTCTTAGAATTACAAGTAGTTAGTAATGTAAGAAATATTTATAGATCGTAAAATTCTTTTCTCCTATCATTGAATAGGTGATTCTTTTCTGTGATCATTTTATTTCGAGCTATTTCAGGATCAATATCGACTTTCATGAGCACTTCTTCAGTTTGATTTGCCTGGATCAAAATATTACCATATGGATCAGTTATCTGGCTCAATCCCGTAAAAGTAAGTGCTTGATCCCTATTTTTTTCAGACCCGACACGATTACTTGTTATGGTATATACATGATTTTCAATTGACCGGGTGATCATAGCTTTTTGGCAGAAAGGCATTACAAGATTTGCAGAATGGCACAGTATATCTGCACCCATAACTGACAGCGTGCGGGCAGATTCTGGAAATATCCAGTCAAAACATACCATAAGCCCAAGAAATGCATTCTTGTATTTGGCCACTTTAAAACCGGTATTTCCGGGTGCGAAAATATCTTTTTCGTTTAAGAATAGATGGGTTTTACGATAAATTGTTTGATTTCCAAAAGGATCTATAAGAATTTGCGAATTATAGAATAGCTCCCCATTTTTTTCAAGAAATCCCGCAACAAGAGATGTTTGTTCACGCACAGTAATATCATTGAAGAAATCAGAAATTCTGCCGTTACCAGTTGAAGAAAAGGGGTCCATCTCTTCTTTGGATTCGAACAAATAACCACTTGTGCAAAGCTCTGGAAGAACGACAAGATCGGTATTGCAATTCCGCAACATCAAGGATATTTTATCGAGATTCTGTTTCTCGTGAAACAGCTCAGGATAGAATTGAAGAAATCCTACTCGCATGATGCTATCCGCTGATCGAAAGATCTTCAACCAGTATTGAAGGGGCTCCAATTGCAGAAAGCTTAAATTTTAGATCATCGGCAATACCAACGACCTGCTTCATTAGTTGGAGGAAATTCCCCGAAACAGTAAAGTTGTGTATGGGATATTTTCTTTTTCCATTTTCGCAGTAAAAGCCCTGAGCGCCCATTGAAAAATCTCCGGATATTGTATTGCATCCACTGTGCATACCCGATAATTGGACGATTTCAAGGCATTTTGGAAATTTAGAATACAGGTCGTTTTTGGAAGATAAGCCAGGTTTAATGTACAAATTCGAAGGCGAAATATTTATTGTACTTTTGTATGATCTGCTTGCATTACCAGTTGAAACAGTACCATCCTTCAGTGCTGTAATTGTGTTATGAAGAAAAGATTGCAGCAAACCATCAGCAATCAGTTCAGTCTTCCGAGAAGGATAGCCCTCATCATCGAAAGGACGAGTATTATAACCATTGTTGAGCAGCGCATCATCAATGATATTTACAATAGAATGAGCAATATTCTTGCCGAGCTGTCCCTTCAGGAGTGATTGACCTTCCTGAACGGTTTTTGCTGAAAATATTCTCCAGAAAGTACTCAATAAAGTAGCGGACATTTCGTTGTTAAAAAGGATAGGATAGTTATCGGACTTAATCTCTCGTGCACCTAATAAATCAAGTGCTCTTTGGGCTGCTTCATTACTTATGTTCTGAGGTTTAATATCATTGAAATCGCGAGATTGTGCTTCAAAGTATCCTGACTTTGTTTCCTCTCCTTCTTTTGCAAGACAAAAAGAAAGGCCATAGCATGCATTTGTGGAATATTCCTTGTTCAAACCGCTTGAGTTTGCAATTTTGAAAAAAGATTCATTATCACTAATAAGCGCATGAGGTACATTGACTATCCTTTTGTCATAGTCGAGTGCAATTTTCTCAAGCTCCTTTGCCTTCTTGATCTTATCTTCAACTGGAATTCCAGAAAGGTCTTTATTGTAAATGTCGAGATTCTCGTCGATTGCAGGATAGTTATCGAGTACAATTTTTTCCTTGAAATCAACGCTTTTTGCATTTTCTCTTGCATTGCGAAGTGCTGATTCTAATGATTCTCGATCTAGTTTTTCTGTATAAGAATAGCCAGTAATATCATCAAGAATAACTCTAATTCCAAGCCCGGTCGAATCTGAATAATTAAAGCTGTCAATATCCTGCCTGAAGATCTTAACAGAGAAAGCTTTTGATTTCGAGAGATAAACATCATAATACTGAATGTCATACTTTTTTGCAAGTTTTTGTATATGCTGAAATTCTTTTTCAAACATTACTTCTCCTTCCTTCCACCGACGACGATCTCATCAACTTTGATAGTCGGCTGTCCAACGCATGTGGGGATGATGCCGCTCTGAGAACCGCACATTCCTTCTGCAAGCTCAAGGTCATCGCTTATCATGCTTATCTTTTTTAAAATATCACGACCGTTACCGATCAAAGTAGCGCCGCGAACAGGTTTTGTAACTTTCCCCTTTTCAATAAGATATCCTTCACCTACTGCGAAATTGAAATCTCCCGTTCCGGGTTGAACAGAACCTCCACCCATTTTTTTGGCATACAATCCAAAATCGACAGAAGAAATCATGTCATTAATGGAGTCTGTTCCAGTATTGATAAAAGTATTTCTCATTCGAGATGTCGGAGCGAATTTGTAAGATTGTCTTCTTCCGCTTCCGGTGGAAGGCATTCCGATCTTCAAACCGCCCAGTTTGTCGATCATAAAGGACTTGAGAACACCTTTGTCTATCAGAACAGTTCTCTTAGTGAGACTGCCTTCATCATCGATTGTACTCGATCCCCATTTGTTTGGGATTGTTCCGTCATCTATCGCAGTAACGCATGAGTTGGCAATTTGTTTCTCAAGCTTATCGGAAAATACAGAAGCCCCTTTTGCAACAGATGTGGTCTCAAGAGAATGTCCGCACGCCTCATGAAATATTACTCCGCCAAAGGCATTTCCAATAATGATGGGAAATTTTCCACTTGGAGCATAATCTGCAAGGAGCATTTTTACAGCTCTTTCTGCTGTTGTTCTACCGAGTTCTTCAGGATCGAGACTATTGAAGAATTCATAACCCATTAATGCACCGGGACCTTCTCCCCCTGTCTGCATCTGGTTATCTTTACTCGCAATTGAGCTTACAAATATTCGTGCATATGTTCTTTGATCCTTGGCAAGTAATCCTTCATTGTTTGCTATCATGACCTTTTGGATTTTTTCCATATAATTAATACTAACTTGTGAAATATAGGCAGAGAAATTTCGTGATGCAGTATCAATTGAATGAATGAATGCAATTTTATCCTGATGATGAACCGAGTCAAAAGGTATTAGGACTTTATGTGGAGAATCATACAATTTTTCAGTCAAATCGACGGCTTCTAAAGATTTGTTTCCAATCTCTGCCTTACTTACTGCTTCTGCCGCTGTTAGAAGTCCCTTTTCTGAAACATCATTTGTAAAGGCATAGATCGCTTTATGCCCGTAAAAAACTCGTATCCCAGCCCCGTAATCATTTCCGCTGATTGACTCGACGATATTGCTGTCAAGCAACTGAATTGAAGAGCTGACGGAATCTTCAAAAAAAAGTTCAGAAAAATCTGCCCCATTTGAGAGTGCCTTTTGAAGGATGCGTTCGATTATTGATTTTTTTATCATTGTACCTCCATGACTGCACTCAGACTTGAAAATAGGATATTGATGTCAAGAAAGTATAGAATATTTTGACAACAAATTACAAGAATAAATAAGCTCATATGTTGAGGTGGCTATGTTTATAATTAATATTAAAAGTAATTTCAGCGCTGCTCATAATATTGTGGGCTATAAAGGTGACTGCGCAAATGTGCATGGACACAACTGGAATGTTCGTCTTGCACTTATATGTAATAAAATTGACGAGATTGGAATGACTGTTGATTTTAAGATATTGAAGAAGGAATTCAATTATTTGTTGAAAGAATTTGACCATGAAAATCTTAATAGTTTAGCATGTTTCGACGATTGCAATCCGACTTCTGAAATAATTGCACAAAAGATTTTTGAAAAATCTCAATTGGTTTTTAATAGTGAAATCACTTCAGTATATGAAATTGAAGTAAGCGAATCCGAGAAATATTCTGTTATTTATAGACCTCATGAAAATACTTGATTCGAAATTTATTGAGAGCGCATATAAGTTTTCTGATCTTTCAGAAAGTGATTTGCCCGAAATAGCATTCATCGGCAGATCTAATGTGGGGAAATCTTCACTTATAAATGCGTTGCTTCAAAGAAAGAACCTTGCTCAAATCAGCAAGAAACCCGGTAAAACCCGAACGATAAACATTTTCGAGGTGTCGTTCCAATATGGTGATCAAAAAGAGAAGCTTAATTTTGCTGATCTTCCAGGATATGGCTATTCAAAAATATCTGAGAAAATGCAACAGGATTGGAAAAGACTTATCGATGATTATATTTCAAAGAGAAAAAATCTTTTTGGATTTATATTGATAGTGGATATACGGCATGATGCAGATAAAAAAGATATTGATGCAAAAGAATGGATATTGTCTCATGGAAAAGAAATATTGCTTGTTCCTACAAAAGCAGACAAATTAGGCAAATCTCAAGTAGCAATAAAGATAAGGGCGCTAAAAGATCAATTTTTATTATTACCACATCACGAAATTATTGGATTTTCTTCAAAATCAAAGATTGGTAGAGAAGAAATATTACAGTGGATCGGGCAAATTACTGCGTTAGTTAAGAATGGAGATGCTACATGTTAGAAAAAGTGAAAAATCCCGAAGATCTTAAAAAATTGAATTTACTTGAATTAAAAGAATTATGCAAAGATATTAGAGAAAGAATTATTGAAGTTACGTCGAAAACAGGCGGACATCTTGCCCCAAGTCTCGGAGTAGTCGAACTCACTGTTGCTCTTTTAAATGTGTTTGATCCGCTAAAGAGTAGAATTATTTGGGATGTTGGACATCAATCTTATGCATATAAGATATTAACAGAAAGAAATACAGCGTTTGATAATTTACGGCAATATGGCGGTTTAAGTGGTTTTAATTCGATATCAGAAAGTAAGTATGATGCTTTTGGCGTGGGGCATAGCAGCACATCACTCTCGGCTGCTCTGGGTATTTCTGTCGCAAAAGAGCATAAGCAAAGACCCGAAAAAACAATCGTAGTGATAGGAGATGGTGCTCTCACTGCCGGAGAAGCATTTGAAGGTCTTAATAATATTGGCGGTTTGAAAAAAGATATTGTTGTGATCCTGAACGATAATTCAATGTCAATATCAAAGAATGTTGGGGGAATACATCACTATTTAGCAAATGTGCTTTCAGGGCATCATTACAACAGAGTCAAAAATGATGTATGGAATATGGTTCAGACACTTCCCAAAATAATTAGAAATAAGATAATAACCGGTGCACGTAGATTTGAAGAGAGTATACTCAATATGGTCATACCAAATAGTCTCTTCGAGGATCTGGGTTTCAGATATGTAGGACCGATCGACGGACATGATCTGCCGACTGTAATAAAGATTCTCAAACAGGTGAGTAATAATATTAGCGAACCGGCACTTATACACGTAATTACGAAAAAGGGGAAGGGATATGAATTTGCAGAAAATGATGCCACCAAGTTCCATGGCGTTTCATCCTTCAACAACATAACTGGAGAAATAAATAAAACAAAATTCAAACACACAAAACCTTCATACTCTCAACTTTTTGGAGACACATTAACAGAGATTGCAGAAAATGACAAAGACGTAGTTGCGATAACTGCAGCAATGTGTGATGGCACCGGTCTTAGTGCTTTCAGAGATAAATTTTCTGATAGATTTTACGACGTTGGAATTGCGGAACAACATGCTGTGACCTTTGCAGCGGGAATGGCTACCGAGGGCTTGAAACCTTACGTTGCAATATATTCTACATTTCTACAACGCGCCTATGATCAAATAATACACGATGTGGCACTCCAGAAATTACCGGTTAGATTTGCAGTAGATAGGGGGGGTCTTGTCGGAGAGGATGGACCCACACACCACGGCGTTTTTGATCTTTCTTACTTGCGATGTATTCCCAATATGGTCATTATGGCACCAAAAGATGGAGATGAATTTAAAGGAATGCTTCTATTTATGAATAAGTATGACAAAGGTCCAATTGCGGTTCGTTATCCGCGGGGTGTTATTGATGAGTATGACCTAAAAAAAGAGAAAATACGTTTGGGTAAATTTGAAGTTGTATGTGAAGGGCAAAGAACAGCAATATTATGTGCAGGAACAAGTTTTAAGATAGGTTTCGAGGTTTATAATAAGCTCATGAAGAAGGATGTTCACCCCTTCCTTATTAATGCACGATTTATTAAACCAATCGATGGGGATATATTAAAAGAACTGCACAAGCAAAAGGTTAAAAATCTAATTACTATTGAAGAAAATGCACTTTATGGAGGGTTCGGTACAGCAGTTCTTGAAAAATGTAATGAACTTAATATCCATTTTAATATTAATCGTTTCGGACTTCCGGATGAATTTGTCACTTTTGGTGATGCGAATATTTTAAGAGAAAAGATAGGTCTTACAACACAAAATATTTATTCATATATACTCACATTATGATTGATCATAATGATACGATCGCAGCAGTTTCGACACCTCCGGGCATTGGCGGCATTTCTGTAATTAGAATAAGCGGGTCAGATTGTACTGAAATTCTCAAGAAAATTTTTAAAACCAACCTCTCTGTAAAAGAAATGCAATCACATCATATATACTATGGGAAAATTTATGATGAGAAAGCATTAATTGATGAAGCCCTTGTATCGGTTTTCAAAAAGCCAAATAGTTTTACAGGAGAGGATGTCTTAGAAATAAGCTGCCACGGTGGTTCTTTTGTAACGCAGCGAGTTCTTCAAACTATTCTAAAAAATGGTGCAAGGCATGCTGAAAAGGGTGAATTTACAAAAAGAGCGTTTCTAAATGGTAAGATCGACCTCACTGAAGCAGAGGCAGTTATTGATCTAATTCATGCTTCAACAAAGCATTCATTGCAGTCAGCAATATATCAGCTTGAAGGGAAATTACATCATTCGATTAGTTTAATTTTGAAGGACATATCTTCAATAAGATCTGAAATTGAGCTGGATATAGATTTTTCTGAACAAGGATTAGAGCATAAAAAATATGAAGATTATCTTAATATCCTTAAAGATATTAAAGCAAGGATTGAAAGATTGATCGCAACTGCCCATGAGGGCTTGATTCTTCATGATGGTTACAGAGTTGTGATAGCAGGTCCTACAAATGCAGGTAAATCAAGTGTGTTTAATAAAATAATTGAGAACGAGAGGGCGATAGTAACCGAATTTCCCGGAACCACACGTGATTATATCGAGGAGGATATCGCTCTTGAGGGCTACTTGGTGAGACTTTTCGATACAGCAGGATTAAGAGAGAGCACAGACAAAATAGAAAAATATGGCATTGAAAAATCATATAATATAATCAAGAATGCTCATTTGATTTTGTGGATAGAGGATTGCAGTGTTTCACGTGAAACACCAGAACTGAATCTTAAAGGCATAAAAATACTGAGAGTTTTGAATAAGATTGATTTAATTGAAAGAAATCAACTCAGTAAAGAACATGATATTCATGTTTCAGCTAAAACAGGCGATGGAATAAACCGGCTGAAGCAAGAAATAATTAAAAATATTGATATACAGAAATTTGATCTAACTGGTGGCATTATTACCAACTCTCGACAGCTCGGGGCTGCAGAAAAAAGCTTGAAAGCAATCGATCAAGCAATAGAAACGACAAAAGCAGAAAAGGGGCTTGAATTTATTGCCTTTGACCTACATGAAGCGAGTGAATATCTTGAGGAAATAATCGGTAAAATAAGTAGTGAGGATATTATTAACTCGATATTTGATCGATTTTGTATAGGGAAATAACCGAATTAGCTGTTAAGAACTTCCCGTACTTTCTCTACTAAAGCATCAGGCGTGAAGGGCTTTTGAATAAAATTAGTTCCAGGTTCGAGAACACCACGATTGCGCATCTCTTCGCCGGTGTAGCCGGACATAAAGAGAATTTTAAGCTCGGGCTTTTCAGCTTTCATCTTTTCGGCTAATTCTCTTCCATTCATTTCCGGCATAATAACATCTGTAAGCATAAGGTCAATTGGTTCAGTGTAATTTTTTGTGACTTCAAACGCGTTTATGCCATTATAAGCAGTGATAACATTTAAACCTTCATCCTCGAGAATTTCTGTGACAAGATCCCGCACTATATCCTGGTCCTCTACAAGAAGAACTGTTTGCTGCTTTTCGCTGGTAGTTTCTGAAACTGATTTACTTATAGGCTTTTCTGTTTCGAGATGAAGATCTTCTTCAGGTTCGATCTGTGGTAAATATATTTTAAATGTAGTTCCCTCGCCAAGTTGACTATCAACCTCAATTCCACCATTACTTTGCTTTATGATCCCATAAACAGTTGCAAGTCCAAGTCCAGTACCCTTGCCAACTTTCTTTGTAGTAAAAAAGGGCTCAAATATTCGAGAAATAGTATCCTTGCTCATACCGGAACCTGTATCTGTCACATCAATGACAGCATAATTCCCTGGACTAAGTGCTTCGATCTGTCCTGCAACATCAATTTCACGAATTTCAGAAGAGTAAGTTTTGATAGTGAGCTTCCCGCCGCTTAGCATGGCATCTCTCGCATTTACTGCAAGATTCATTAGAATTTGATCAATCTGATTGCCATCTGCTTTTATAAACATATTTTCTTCGAATTCAGTACTTAAAATTATGTCCTCTCCAATCAATCTTTGAAGCATATCTTGAACTTCTTCAATTACTTTATTCAGATTGAGGGTTCTTGGTTTGATTATTTGCTGCCTGCTAAAGGTAAGGAGTTGGCTCGTCAATGAAGCAGCTCTGCCACCCGCCTTGCGTATCTCTTTAAGTTCATTATACATTGCATCAGATTCATTAAGCTTACGAAGGAGAAGATCGCAGCGTCCATTGATTGCGGTAAGAAGATTGTTAAAATCATGAGCAACTCCCCCGGCAAGTCGACCGATAGTTTCCATTTTCTGGGTCTGGCGAAGTTTTTCCTCACTTTCTTTCAGTTCCTGCTCAAGCTTTTTAGATTCAGTAATATTTTCACAAAGAGTTACAACAGAAGTTGGAATACCTTCTGCATTTCTAACAACATCAGAAATTAGGCGAACCGGAAAAGGGACACCTGTTTTAGTAATATTCGTACTTTCCCGAGTCATTCCTTTCCATTCCATTACCTGGTCCATTTTCCACGGCTGTAACTTATTCATTGTTGCGAAAATGCGGACATCTTTGGCAATCAGTTCATCTGGCTCCCAGCCATGCATATGCGCATCTGCAGGATTAGTGTATAGTATTTCACCCTTTGTATTTGATATTGTAACACCTAATTTCATTGTTTCTACTGCTTTTTTAAGCTGGAGATACTCTTCTTCTTTACCAAGAAGGCTCATTTTATCTGAATTGTTCACGTATGTCCTTTGATCAAAAAATATTATTTATGCTTAGTATAACAAAACCTGTTCCTACTGAACAAAAGCGATCTTTCCAAGTGTGGTGAAGCGAGATGTATTAATTTTGTATAAATAGATTCCAGGTGAGATTGATTTTCCATTTGAATCGAATCCTGTCCAATTCAAAATAGTTGAGTTGTTGAAGTCATTATTGGTGAATTTTTTAACCAAACGCCCTTTAATATTATAAATTGACAGATTCTCAACTTTTTCATGTATAGCTGTGAAGTCGAAAGTAATAATTCTATCAAATGGATTGGGATATGCCGAAAACACTAAACTTATAATGCCCGGAAAATTGGACTTCTACACCAGGTTCAATTCTCAATGTATCAACATCTATAATCAGGATTTCACCATCAATAATATATGGACTATTGGCAAGAGTCCATATGCCACTTACAGTTCCAGGATCCACATGAGTATCAGCAATTGCAATTGTGGTTAAAAGTAACAAACCACATAGGATAATGAGTATTTTTTTCATCTTATCCTCATTAATCTTAATTAATTTTCTCATTTTTTTCTCCTTATTTTTTTTGCTTTAATGCAAATTTCATTTATATTACTTATTTTAATTATGGAGCAACCTGAACAATTTTTAGTCCTTCATTATCAGCAAGAAAAGCGTAACTGCCATATAGATAAATTGAAACTGGCTCGGTCGACATCTCAAATGTTCCTAAGATGTAAGGAGCCAAAGGATCTGAAACATCAATTACGAACAGTCCCTCCTCTTTGTCTGCTAAATAGACATAATTATCTCGGGCATAGACACTATAGGCAAAACCATCTGTTGGGCAATTGGCAACAGGCAATGGAGAATTTGCATCAGAAATATCAATAATTTCTAATCCTTTCTCACCATTTGCTAGATAGGCATAATTACCAAGTGCATAAACATCTTGGGCAAGCCCAGCAATTGGAAGGTCAGATACAAATAAGGGATTTGATGGCTCGGAAACATCTAATATAGCAATACCGCCGTCAAGACCATTAGCTACAAAAACAAAAGGAGAGGGGTCTTCATAAGCAAAGACTTTTCTTGCATCTCCACCAGTCCCGCAATTTCCCATAAAACTTAGAGGTTCAGTTTCAGTTAATATTGAAACTCCATCTTCACCAATTGCAATATAGGCAAAATCACCAGAAACAAATACATCATTTGGAACCCCAGCAGTTGCACAACTGTCTATTTTTACAAGCGAGTTGACATCGACTATATTTAACCCACCATTGTGATTAGTTATATAAGCAAAATTATTGTCAACAAAAACTGATAGTGTTCTATCATTAAAGCTTATACTGCTGATTTCATTAGGTGCACTTGGATTTGAACAATCGATAAGCACAAGTCCATTATATTGATCAGCCACAAAGGCTTTCCAGTTTGCGACAAATACTTCTGTGGCATCTCCTGAGGTATTCACAGAACCAATCTCTTCTAATCTAATATTTATATGGACTTCATTACTATATCCAGAGTAAAATGTGTTACAATAAGTAGAGTCATAGGCATAGGCTCTAACGCGATAGTAAAAAGTTCCACAAGGTTGCGTAATATCATCTATAAAAGAATTAGTATTAGTTGCTACAGAATCATACTCCGTAATCCAATCTAATTCACCAATTTTTTTATCAATATAAAATCCTTCTTCCCCATCGCTATTGTCGTTCCAAGAAAGGCTGATTTTACATGGATCTGGTTTTTGCAAGATTAAATTGCTGGGAGCTGGCAAAGTGGTAACTATAGAATTCTCAACCCCACCTTTTTTTGATTCCCCAACAAACACCCAAACACGATAATAAACTGTTTCAAAAAGATTGGTAGAGTCACTCAAAGAGGTTGTATTGGCAGTGAGAATTTTATACTTATCAGTCCAACTTCCATTATCTATCTTTTTATCAATATAATAGCCTTCTTCGCCTACGCAATGGTCCTCCCAGCTTACTTTCAATTTCTCCTGGGAAGTTTGCACAATATTCAGATCCGTTGGGGCAGTTTGTGGAGAGAGATAGGCAACAACTTCAGAGAATTGCGAAGTTATATCAGTCTCTATATTATGGACTTTAACCTTATAGGCATATGCAAGGCTATCATTTGTAAGGATATTATCAACGAAGTTAAAAGGGGATTCAACTACAATTGAATACGTCTCGATCCAGGTGCCTTTACCAATTCTTTTTGCTATAACAAATTGTAGAGTATCATCAGTAGAAATAGAATATTTCCAGCTTAGTTCAACTCTACCTTCCTCTATTTTTTTTATCTCCAAATCTGTAGGAGCATCATGGCTACCTGGAGAAGTTAGCTTTACGCCACAACTTATCAAATAAAAAGATATAATACCAAGTATAGCAAAGCAGAAAAACTTAATAGGGTTTTTATTCCTTGTTTTTATCATTTTTATCCCTTTTATTTTCGTTAAAAAGTGTATCAATATATGCTTTTGCATCTCGCATCTTCTGGATTTTTTCTTTGGTAGAAATATCTTCTTCCATCCTCTGTTCAATAGGTTCAAGAATTTCTGCTTTTAAGATTATTATCATTTCTTTCTCTGCTCTATCGTGTTTATTATATCCAAAAAGATAGCGAAGACCAAAAACCCACCAGGGAAGGTCTTTTAAAAGCGGTACTCCGGTTCTCACTTTAGTGTCTTCTGTACTATAAAGTCCGCCAATAACCGTTTCCTCTCCATTAAATAAAAGCACTTCAGTTGTGGATTGACTCATATTTATAATGGTGCTAATTTCTCCTGGCACAGCAGAACTCCTCTCTACTTTGGCAACCAGATGTATAGCTGTCTTAAGACTATCCTTAACGATTGTGGGGGTTGCCTCTAAAATCACCCCAGTTGTAAAAAATTTATCTGTAATATTACCTGCTTCATCTCTGGTTTTTACAGAGAAATCTTTACCGACTTGTATGTATCCTTTTCTGCCTGATATAACAACTATACTTGGTCGGGCGATAATGGTTCCTTTTTGGTTGGCTTCTATTATTCGTAAGAGTGTATTTACATCAATTGTAATGTCACCTGATTCCAATGTTGTTGTTCCACTTGCATTAAATATATCACTTATTACTTGGCTCCCACCTGAAAAATTTATTGCTGCTACAACTTTGCCGTTGTAAAGTGTTGACCAATCTATGCCAATACTGTTTAATACTGACTTATCAGCAATAAAAAATATTGAACTGATTCGTATCTGCTCAGTATCAGGAGTAATTTCCTTCTCTTCTAGCATTACTTCTTCTGGTGGTTTTTCTTCTATAACCCGATCTCTTATTAGATAAATTCCTGGCAGTTCTTCAAGAATGAGATTATTAAAGTTTATAATAAGCTCTAAAGCATCTTTCCAATATAGCTGTTTAATTGGAATTCCAATAGGTGCGGTAAAACTGCTCATATTAACTATTTTACGTCCTTCAAATCTTTGAGACATTGTTTCAAGTGCTATAATTGCATCAGGAAAATTTGTATCCCGGGAGATTGTAATTAACTCTTCTGGCGAAATGATTTTTTCTTCTTTCCATTGACAGAAAAGCGTGCTAGACAAAAATATTAAAATAAAAAAAAGCAATAATTTTTTCATTGTGTATCACCCTCGATATATATAATTTTTTTCTCTGAGATTCCGATACGATTTATCTTAAATACAGCAGCTTGTTTATTCCAGTTGATATGATCCAGATAGCCATAAGCAACTTTGTATCCCGGAGTGAGAGTATTAATTTTTCCATTTTCATCGCGCAAAAATACTCTATTCGGAGTTAAACCTATCATTGATGCTGTATACACATTAAGATATTTTTCCTCTTCCATATTTAATATAGGCTCGTGAATTCTGGAATAAAATGGGTTATATGTTAGATTTGTAAATCTAAAACTTCTCATTGGTATATCTTTTAATTTAGTTCCATTGTCATTAAAATATGCTCGTAAAACAAGCATAAAATTTACTGTATCAGCCATAGCTACCGATTGTTCAGAAAGCTTGATAGATTCAACTGTATAAAGTGGGGGCTGATATTCAATTTGATAAATAAAAAAATGAAGAGATTCTATATTAGCATCTCCAGAGATGTTATATGTATTGAAAGAAATGTCTTCCATTTGGCCTGAACCTGCAGTTCGGAAGTTAAAATTAACATCAGGGCAAAAATTATCACAAATACCAATCAAATATTGATATGAAAGAGTCGGATTATCATCTTTCAGTATAACTTTATTGCTTTCAAGTGCTTTTTTTTGCATATTCTCAAGCTCTTTTATAATTCGAGCTTCATCTTTTATATCAGGATCGGTTCTCTTGAGGGTTTCTAACATTTTTACTTTCTCATTGTATGATTTCTTTGCCTCTTCAAATTTTCTTACCGAATTTGCATTTCCGATAATACTTACAAATAAAACAATTAACAGTAAAACTGCTAAAACGATTGTATTTCTAATTACATATGGCATAATTACATATTCTCTATGATTTTGTTTTTTGCGATTTTAGCTAATCTATTATTGGGAAAATTCTTTATTAGCTGGTTCCAGTAATGATTTGCTTTTTCTATATTATTTTCTTTTTTATATGAGTTTCCCAGCATCATAAGTGCATCAGGAGTTTTTGTTCCTCCAAGTGTAAGAGTTCTTTCAAAAATTGCTTTTGCTTCTGATATTTTACCCATTAGATACAAGCATTCCCCCATAAGATAGTTAGCATTATAAGAATATTTATACTCAGGGTATTCTAAAACAAATTCTTTAAACCTTTCGTATGCTTCTTTTAAATTACTTGCAAAATATAATTTTGTAATAGAGTTATAAATTTTTAATTTATCTTTTTTAGAATCTTCTTTATAAATCTCAGGTTTAATTGGTTCTTTGGTTACAGGTTCTGGTTCTGATGGTTTTTCCGTTACTTCAGCTATGTAAATTTTAGATAAATTTTCTTCTTCTTTTTTAGTATCTTCAGGATTTGGATACGAAAAGACCATAACAAATTTCCAGATGGGAAATTCCTGTATTAAATAACTTGTAACTTCAATAATTCTGCCATTAGGGAATAGTTCTGAAAAGCCAATAATATTTCTCCTTTGAGTTGTATAGCCTGAGATTTGAAAATTATCTTCTCTACTATTCAAGCTTGTTATCCAGCTTATTTTATTTTCTAATAGAAAGTTTGAAAGCGTATTTAATATATAATACCATTGATTTTTGTTGCCAATTATCCTCTCGGTTTTTCCTTCATTCTGTTGCAAAGTAGATATTTGATTTTTGACTTCATTTAGTTTTGCAAGTATATTTCTGTTTTTCCGAAGTTCTACCTCTATATTATAGTTCTGTGTTCTAGCTTCAATGATTTTCTGGCTGAGATCCTGATGTTTAATAGTGCCAGTTAGTGAAAAATAGAAAATAGCTGCTAATACAAGCAATCCGTGCCAGGAAATTTTAAAATGCTTTTGCCTTTCAATTATCTTTGATAGAAGAAGATTGCTTGGGAAAAAATCTTTATTTTTTGGTTCTAATGTCTTCCATGCAAGTGCAATTGGTATTGCAAATCTTGCAATTTTTTTTGATAGTTGCTCATCACTCTTGATTTCCGAAATATCAATATTCTTTAAATCTAAACGGCAAACTGTTGATTTAGGTTTTAGATTTTTCTTAAAATATTCAACATCTTCATCAAGTATGTTTTTCCCAGCCATGACTAAATGCTGAGTTATTGGAATGCCCGATACATCCTGTTCCAATATAACTTTTGAATAAATTGCCTTCTTAATTCCCTCTAAATCAGTTTGCGTAACAATAATTGGAAAGGTTTTTACATAGCTGCCACCTTTCATTACAATTCCCACTCTATAATCAATACCAATGTACAAAATCAACACATAATCCTCTGGAGGAAAGTCATAGCAAGTTCTGACTAAATTCATTAGTGAGATTTCATTTGTATCTATAAAGCTATAAAAGAATTTCCTTTTTGAAATAACAAGATTAATATCCTGCAAGGCATTAAGAAGTTCAAACTTACCACGATGCACAAAAGCCAGAATAGTTTTATCAGGATTTAATATATAACTTAACTCATAATCTTTGGATTGGATTTCTTCTTTGGATAAAAATTCTGATTTGATTCTCTTTTTTATCTTTGCTGTAGGTATTTCATCAAATTGCTTATATGAAATTTGTTCTTCGTTTGCATTGAGGGCAATCTTGCCTTTTTCTATAGGAAATTTAAGAAGTAATTTTTGTAAGTCATTTTGCCCTGATATTGCTTTTTCTTTTTCAATTTCTTCAAAACTTTCTTTTTCATCAAATTCTGAGATTTCCGGAATATTTAGCTCTTCCTCTTCTAAGTCAGTAAACTCTGATTCTTTTAATGCGGATTTCTTTTCTTCTTCAGTGATTTCTTTTGGGTATAGAGAACATGAAAGTTCAGTCTCTTCTAAACGCTGTATCTTTATTTTACCATTTTCTAAAGCAAGTTGAGCAACTTTAATTGATAATCCATCCTGGGAAATACCAAATGCTAATTTCTCTTTTTTAAATTTCATTATTTAGGAATCTATTTTGAGTAAGTTAACAACTGCTCCATTCTCTTTCTGTTATTTGAAAAGTTCATAGCTGTTTCTTTTGTTATTATATTGGTTTTACATAGATTAAATAGGTCTTGTTCAAGGGTTATCATACCTTTTCTTTTACCTTCAGTAATCATCTGATATATTTCGTTGATATTTTTATTTCTTATTGCAGCGGACACAGATGCATCTACAGAAAGAATCTCTTTTGCTAATGTTAGCTTGCCTTGCTTATTTGGAACTAATTTTTGAGAGATAATCACTTTCAAGGTATCTGCCAGTCTTATCCTTATTCTATCTTGCTCGTTTGGAGGAAATTCAGCAATAATTCTATGCATACTATCAACTGCTGAACTTGTATGTAAGGTAGTAAAACACTTATGACCGCTATCAGTGGCTTCAAGAACTGTAGCAATTGTTTCAGGGTCTCGCATTTCTCCAACAACAATTATATCAGGGTCCTGTCTTAATGCTTGTATTGTTCCTTCTCTAAAATTTAATACATCTTCACCAACTTCCCTATGTCTAATAATACATTTATCTGATTGGTGGATATATTCAATTGGATTTCCAATAATTACAATATGGGAGTTATTGTTGTGATTATTCATATCTATAATAGAGTCTAATGTGCAACTTTTTCCTGAGCCTGTGATTCCTGTTACTAAAATTAGACCAGATTTTTCATATTGGAGGTCTAATCTTTTGATAATTGATTCGGGAAAGTTTAAAGATTGTATTGTAAATAGTTCTTGGTTGATGCGTCTGAAGTTTGCTACTAAAACATTACTTTCATAATAGATATCGCTACGGAACCGGCTGGGTTCTTCCCCCTTTTCTAATACCATTCCTACAGAGAGGTCTACATTTTTGTTTTTGAAAAGTGTTATTTTCTGTTCATCGGACAATACACTTAATAATATAGCGGTAACTTCATCATTAGTGTATGAAGGCATATCCTGATGTGGAGATTTTTTCCCATAGACTCTATACCAGATTTGTCTCTTTGCGCCAGGTCCGCCTAAATCTATATCAGAGGCGTTTATTTCTCGCATATGCTTGAGTAATTTTTTTAGGTTGTCGTAAGCTTCTTTTCTCCAGGTTGCATTATAAGTAATAATTTTGTTAATGTTCTGGAATCTACTTGTGCCAGTTAAATATTCTGGTAATCCTACTAACATTTCAGGGGTAAAAGATAGGCTCATTGTTCTCCTATAAATATTTCGTTATACGGTGGACGGTTGTCCCGATAAATCGGGAAATCGTCTTGCGTAAATCGCCAGACGTGTCGTTTTCCGGTATCCGTCAACCGTTTCGAGTTGCCCAACCAATTGACGATATACGATATCACAATTTATCTTTTTCACCAAATTTTGTCCACACTAATGCTAAATTATATAACTGCCTGCTAATTTTATCATAAGTATCCATTAACCTTTTGCATACTTCAATATCTATATGTTTGGCATATAAGTCCTTTGTCTGAGAGAGAGATACTATCGTTTCATTAGATTCTCCCATTGCATCATCAATATATTTTTGTCCCGATATATCGGGATTCTGATGCCTTTTTGAATGCCCTTCTGCAATAAGGCGAGGAATTGCCTTGCTTGATCTCCGTAATTGATCTACCAAATCATATTTTTCTTCTGCAGGCAGTTTTGGTAATATTTCGTTAAACACAGAACGCATCGCTTCATAAGAGTTTTGGTAAACATCCAAGTCGTGAAAACTTCTTATTGGCTTCTTTTCCATATCTTCCTTTCGTTATTCAGTTGCGTAGGTCGAATCGTCTTGCGTCAATCGGCAGACGTGCCGTTTTCCGGTATCCGTCAACCGTTTCGAGTTGCCCAACCGATTGACGATATACGATATTCTTCACTTTTCTCCAGTAACAAGTTTCAGCATAACAATTCTTTGAATGGATTTACGCCATTTGGAAAATGTACAATTTATAAGATTAATCATAAATCTTTTCATCAATTTTTCACCTTTGTATGCAAAGAAATCTAACATCTTTTTACGGTCAAAATATCTAACCCTAACAGCAGTTTCAGCACGAAGTTTAGTAATTAAAGATTCAGCTAAAATAAGGCGTTCCTCACCATATGTATCCCATTTTTGGAGATAATCTACAATTGTATTATTAAGCCAAACTGAGACTTCACCGCGATCAACTAAAATAATTGAACCAGATTTTTTATCACCTATAGGAATGTTTACGCCAACATCATATTCACACAGGCTGCCCAAGGATAGAAAATCTGTTTTATCTTCAGGAGAAAATCCATGCAATATAATTGGGCCTCTTTTGTGGACGGTTTCTGACAAAGGTTCAAAGACTTTTTGAAGAGGACCATATAAATCTTCTGAATATTCTAATCCTTTTTTAACAACCTCAAGAAGTTCCTCTGCATTAGTAGGCTTGGTTATGTAGTGAAATGCACCAGCACGGATCGTCCTGACCGCATCCTCAATACTGGGAAAGCCGGTCAATATAATTATCACCGCAAAGGGTTGTTTCTTCTTAATCATCTTCATTAATTCAAATCCACCCATACGGGGCATAGCCATATCAACAAGAAATAGATCAAAATCATCATATTCCATTTTATCTAAAGCGTCTTGACCATCAACAGCAAGCGAAACCTTATATCCCTCTTCCTCAAGAAACTCTTTACAAAGTTCTCTTATATTTTGTTCATCATCAACGATTAAAATATTTTTTTTCATAGTATTAATCCTGTTTTTGCTTTTTTCTTTCCTCTTTAATTAATTCTAACTTTTTTAACTCTTGCAATCTTGTTAGTATACTATTTATTCTATTGATAGCTTCTGTTATTTGATTGCCAGTCTTAGCAAGTTTTTCGTCCTCATATTCCGCAGCAGCTTTTTTTACCCTGCTTAATGACAAAGAAATAACACTAAGGGGATTATTTATGTCATGGTCTATGCCAGCGAGTGAAGCGGCTGTTTTAACAACTTCTTTATACTTTCCAATGTCTTTCTTATTTTCAACGATTTCTTTTTGCATTTCCAATAGTGTATTTTCTTGCTGGCTAAATTTCTCCTCATTAGTCCGAACTTCCCATGAAAGGTTTCTTACCATATCACTAATAAAATTCGCAATAAAGGCTATGGTAGTAAAAAGACCTACATAGGAAATCAGAAAGATGGTCTGTGACGATATATCAACATCAAAAGCCGAACCATTAACTGGAATCAGCCATTTAAAATTATAAAAAAGAATCAACACCAATAGACACATACCACCTATCGAGGCTGCGATAAAGCCGCCCGATTTTGTTAATGCCAAACTGGCAGTAATCACTCCTATTAGGTAAATCCATACAAAAGAACTTTCAAGCCCACCAGTCAAATGAACAACCATGGTAGCAAATACAATATCCAGAACGATTTGAAACGCTCCAATAATGTTAGTGGTCTTAATAATTTGCAAATGAAAAAGAAGATTTAAGATACATATTCCCAAAAATACAATAACAAAGATAATAATCGGATAGGTCTGTGGAGTTTGCTGAACCCGCAAAACACCTATGGCAAAAAGGATAATTACCATAAACCAGCGGATTTTTGACCACCAATTGTACATACTTTTTTCTGTTTCAGTAAATTGTAATTTATCCATTTTTTTCCTCTTTAATATACTATTATTAATATTATAGGTTATCACAACATTCTGCACCAACCCGTATTACGAATTCAATAAGCTTATAAGGGAATAAAATTTTTTATTATTCTTTCCAGCTGATAATCTTGCAAGAAACATTAAACGGTAAACTTTCCAAAGCTGTAGCCACTATATCACCATCAAAAGTAATAGTAGCATGAGCTCCCAAACTGGTATCACCCACGACAAACACAGAACCAGTAATATTTGAATGTGCTGTAATGTCTAATGTACCAAAGACAACCAGAATGCCATTAAAAGTTGTGTGTGCCGTACACTTTAGATTTCCCTTAATAATTAATATGCCAGCACCAGTCCAATCATTTGTAATTTTGAAGAGGCTGTCACCCCCCTCAAATTCTATCCATGTAAGGCTGTCTGGCATTGGTGTATTATTTTCTGGATTTATAATAAATGCATCATTACTTATTGCTTCATCCTTAACTTCCTGTTCAGTTAGTCCAAACACTTCTTCAAAATTAAATTCTGTAGTTTCAGTTAATTCTCCCGTAATAACAGCTTTTGCATGGATAGTAATAGAGCCACCATAAACAAGAGCAGATGTAATATTTGATTCAGCTTCATCATCAATAATGAATGAAAAATTTGCTTCACTCTGGTGATTAACAGTTTTATCATTGATATTATAAGTTACATACGAGTTAATACGAATTGAACCATCTGATTCATTAGTAAATTTGATGCTATCAATTGAACCATCCAAAACTTCTAATGGAGTAAAATCATCAATATATCCATTTATACTATCGCAAAAAGTGACATTACCATCAAGAAGCTTATTTATACCATAACCTAAGGCATAAGCAGCAAGGTTTGCTGCCTGCTGCTCAGCCAGGTTCACAGATAGCATTTCTGGAACTTTACTTGAATGTCTTTGTACAGTGATAGTAATTGCTGCAAAAATGACTGTAAGTACCAAGACGCCTATAAATAAAGACTTTCCCATTTTATCCTCCTATTCGCTGTATCAGATTTATCCCTGATATATAGGGAATAAATAATGAACAAATCAACCATTGCATCCCGACATATTGGGATACCAAGGTTTTTATTTTACGGACAAACACTAAATATACTTTTGGGTTCTTAAACATTATTCACCAACAAATTTATCCTGTTCATCTTTTAATTTTCGTGGGTTCGGGATAAGCTCGAACCTAGCCTAATAACTCTACATAGATAAAAATTACCAAATTTATGTCAATCTTTTAATTGATTGATTGTTAATTGCTTTATCATGGATACAAATTTTTAAAATATTTCCAGAAGATAATTTTTGTATTTATATTTCTTTCGCCAGGCCCAACTAAAGAGCCCTCATGGAAAAATTCCATCTCCACTTTAACAGAACGGATGTCCTTTAGGATAAATGTTTCATTCTCATCCACATCATAATAAGTAAATTTCATACTTTTCAACCAGAGTGGTATATCAGTACCTGATACTAAAATACCATTTTGAGTAACTTCCATTGGGTAGCCAATATGCGTACTATCTCCCAGAGCAATTTTTATTACATTTTCACTTGAGGTAGTAATATCAGCAAATACATCCCAGTTAGAGCAAAACTTAAAAGAGTCAGATGCAGCAACCATTATTGTATCAGACCCGGAACCAGTCACATCAATGCAAACTTTTCCCAAATAATTATCCAGTTCGTCACATATTACATCAGCACATTGATTAAGTGTTACCTGTAAACCGATATTCTGACCTGTAACCTGCACATTAAAAAGGGTGGTAAACATAGTAACCAAGAATAATCCACCGATAGCCACAGCACCAATAGCATCTAATAAACTACTCATCTCTCACCTATAAATCTACCTTACCAAACAATCTGTTGAACCTTATTGTGTCGAGTAATCCAACACAATATATCTTAATATCTACTCGTTGAAAATCTGTGGGAAATCCCATTGGTGTTCCTAATGAATCTGTATATTGAGTAGAGATATATACTTCATAATTAACACTACCCAGAGAAACAGTTGTATTAGGATAACTAGCTCCAATGAAATCAAATGGAACTATTGGTGGATTTGATACTATAGCTTCCGCTTCTATTTTATCAAAGTATTTCTCCGATATGTTTTGTCCCTGGGTTATATACATTCCCCTATAAACCAGTTCGGATTGACTGAGCAGAGAGTAGTTTACAGTCATCACAATAGTGGCAAAAAGTGCAATCGCAAAAATGAGAGCAAGCATCTGACCTGTATTCATTATTTAATCCTCTGAGGTAGCATAAGCCACTTCTGATATAGTAGTGAGCCCTTCTCTAATTCTTTCTAATCCAGATTGGCGAAGTGATAACATTCCCTGGCTTTCTGCAATTTGTCTTATCTTTTCCTCATAAATCTCAGTTCCAGCTTTCACAATAGATTTTCTTATCTCAGGGCTAAAATATAATGCTTCACAGATATTGATTCTTCCCCTATATCCTTCTGTGCACTTTTTACATCCTTTACCAGCTTCAAAGATTTTACCAGATTTTAAGTCCTCTTCTGTTAATCCTAAATCAAGAGCTGCTTGATACTTTTCTTTAGATAATGGTTTCTTGCAGTGTGGACATAGTTTTCTTACGAGTCTTTGTGCTACTATAATATTTATAGCATAAGCCAGGAGGAATGGTTCTACTCCCATTTTATAGAGTCTTGATATGGCACTTGGTGCATCATTGGTATGAAGTGTAGAAAATGTCAGATGACCTGTGTTAGCAAGTTTAACCGCAACATCAGCGGTAATTTTATCTCTGATTTCACCGACCATAACGATATCAGGGTCATGTCTTAGAATAGAACGAACTGCGTTTTCAAAGCTAAGCTTATGTCCAATTTTTAACTGCCTTGCCCCTCTAATCACATATTCTACAGGGTCTTCGCATGTAAGTACATTTTTTGAGGGGTCTAACACATGATAAAGTGCAGCCATTAAGGTTGTACTCTTTCCACTACCTGTTGGTCCTGTAACTATTACAATCCCCTTGGATGTATTTATTGCTTTAAGAAAATCCTTTTCTGCTTGTTTTTGAAATCCTAATTCTTTTAAATCTGTGATAACTTTCCTGTCATCTACCACCCTGATTGCAATGCTCTCAAATCTTCTTTCGTATTCTTGAGATATCATTGGCAGTACAGAGACACGGAAGCGAATCAGGTGGTCATCTACGATTCGTTGTGCAAAGCCATCCTGTGCTGTATCCCTTTCAAATCTATCAATCCCTGTGGTGCGGTCTTTTACTACAGCTGCCATAGCTTCTGGTTCGGTATTTTCCTGACGATGCCAGAGATGGAGCTTGCCATCAATCCTAAAATAGATATCTACATTGGACCTTTGAAATGGAATGATATGGATATCACTCGCATCTTTTCGTACCGCTTCTATAAGGCAGCCTTCATAAAGATTTACTAAAAGACTTTTGTTGATTTCGTCATCTAATGCATATTCATCAATTCCTGTTATGCGTCCTGGCTCCCTTACCTCTTCTATCTGTTCGCTTGCCTCTTCTAAAAGTTCTAGAAACTCATTTTGTTGCGGAGCTATCAGGTCAATAAGTTCCTCTAAAGTCCTTAGTCGACAATAAACTACTTCATATTTTTTGAACTCAGTGAGTAAAGGGATTTTTTCCACAATTTTTTCAGTAGGATTTGCAGATAAGACCAGGAGTTTATCCCTGCGACCATAAGATATTTGATATGGTAAAACCTTTTTATATATTAGTTCTCTTTTAAAATCTTCGGGAAATTTTGATAGTATCTCTTTTGTATTTTTTATCTGCTTCGTATCTACCTGTTCGGGGTCAATATTTATAGTTCGGAAGGCATAAAGGTCTGCTAATAAGCCAAAGATAGCATCATGGTCTACTTTGAGGTCAGAAACTAAAATCTCTTCTAACCTTCTTGGATTTTCCGGATCCTCATCAGCTTGAATTAGAAATGCTTTATTAAGCGTTTCTTTATCAACTATTCCTCGTTCAATGAGAACTTGACCTAATCTTGATTTTCCTAACATATTTTTCTTTTTTACATTTCTGGTTACCAAATCCAGTTTGGTAACCCATTCACTTCGTTCCCAATCCCCAATTCAATTGGGGATTGGGAACGAGGATAAATTACAAATTACAAATGACTTAATTTACATTCCACTTATTCCCGGTATGGGAGGTGATACAAAGGCAACTTCTGCGGAAACTATGGTTAAGATGGTAATTGCCAGTGCTATAAAAGCACCAACTATAGTCTGAACATATTGAATTATATTCTTTATCTTGTATGTTGTTTCTTTTTCATAGAATAGGGCAATCTGCTGGGCAGCTTGCAGAACATTCCCTGTCTCTACTCCTGTTCTCAACCTGCTTAATGTGGTTCTGTTAAAAACATCGGCAGTTGCAAGGGCTGGCACTAATGACATACCTTCTTTCAGCATAAGTGGAATTGTTATCTCCTTAACCCCTTTTTCCATGTAAGCATTCCTGCAAGCTTCTGCAGAAGCTTGTAATGTCGCTATATTATCAGCCGCTCCTGCATAGATAGCAGAAAAAACTCTAAAAAATATCTCAATGCTTGATTTATGCAAAAGATGTCCTACAATTGGTAACTTAATTAAAAACCTATCTCTCCATACCATCCCTTTTGGAGTTTTCCACCATCGCAAAATTATCATTACAGGTATAATAATAAGAAGAAGCATCCGCCACCAATTAGCCCCTAAATAATTACTCATTCTTAAGGTTGCTGCTGTCATAGGGGGAACTTCTATATTAAATTTGATAAATAGATTTGCAGTTGCCGGGAAAATAGAAACAATATACCATACGCATGCTGCTATTGTAGCCAATACTGTGAGAGCTGGAGCAATCAATGCTTGTTTCATACTTTTTTTATATTCCTGATCACGTTCCATGAACTTTGCAGTAGCATCGTAGACTTCTGCCATATTACCACTTTTGGTTGCCAAGCCAAGCATATAAGCAGGGAATTTCCCAAAAATATCAGAAAAGCGTGCAAAAACTTCTGAACCTTCTTTGCCAGATTTTAACTGGCTTTCAATCTTCTTTAGGGTTTCCTTTAATGTAGGATTTGATTCTTCGTCTGCCAACATACGAAGAATCTTGTCATACGCCATCTTTTCTTTTAACAGGAATGAACTAAGATTAACAAACATCATTATATCTGCAGAAGATGGCTTGCGTTTTATATCAAAAAGAACGGGTTGGATTTTTGCATTATGATATCCAATCTTTGCAAGGGCATCTGCTACTTCCTGCTTGGTAAATGCTGCCTGCCTACCTCTTATCTTCTTCCCATTTGGCAGCTTTACTACATAAATAAATTTTTTCTTAGGAAGTATGGAATTGATTCGTAATCTATGTTTGGAAGCAAGCCCTTTAATTAACTCTTTAGATTTTGAATTGTTATGTGCTAATACTATACCTTGTATGGTTTTACCACTAAGTGATATACCTTGATAGCGATATTCTTTTAACATAGCTACTTACTTTTTATTAACCTATGGTTGTTACGGTCCATTCTGTCATGGAATCTGTAAATAAGAAAAATATGGGAGGCAGGCATCAATTCCAACCTCCCATATAATTTTACAAACAGCGATTTTTACTATCTGCTGTCTTACTTGTCAATTAGTAAGGGTTAGAACAAGCGGGTCAGATGCCTCAGGGTCAATAGTCATTGTGCCACCAACTCTGTCGCCACAGCCAACCACCGTGCTTCTTCCTTTTTCAGTTCCCACACCAACTATTTTTAGATTATCACCGTCAATTGATAACGTATAGACATCACCATTATCATTGGTAATTGTTTTGCCAGTCGTACTATAGTTATTAGCGAGGTAGTATCCAACTGAGTCGCAAGAAGCCTCAAAAGAGTGGCCGCCACCGCCCTGGTCAGTAGGTGTCTTATAATATGCTATAGCTGCTGCACCAAAGGTGTTCAGGTCCATAAGAACTGCCGAGCGGTTTGCGTTCACAGCCTGGGTACTGAACATCGTAATACCAACAGCGACAGCTGCACCTACGATAATTACGCTCAATACAATGAGCAGTATTTGTTGCATTCCCATGTTATCCTCCTAACATTATTTTTTTCCCGTAAAAAACGGGAATTGGGGAATTTTCACATCTTTTATTAATATAAATATATAATGCAAATTATATGCCAAATTTTTATTTGACTTTTTTAAAAATTTTTTTTTCTGTCAAGATCAATTTTATTTTTTTAAGTAAACCTGTTTGAAAATAATACAAAGGTTTATTATAACCTTCTCAGGAGAGAAGTACTCCACATTTTGCACTCTAAATATAGCCATCTGGATTCCCGTTCTCCAGAACGGGAATAAACTATTTTATACTCATTCCCAACGCCTTCGTTTGGAATGCATTAAGATTTTTAGGATGATATTCTGTCATAAAATAATTACATATTAGGGATGTATGTCATATATTTATGACGCTAATGTTCGTAGAGAATAAATTCTATAATTTCTATCCCTGCAGACGCGGGGACGAATTACTAATTTCAAATAAAATTCACCCCGTTAGATAAACCCTGTTAGATAGATATTCTATAGCTTGTTTCAAAAACATTATATATAATTATCTAACAGGGGTAAATATGAATTAATAATAACCAAAATTAGATAAAGGCTTATCTCACGGGGTAAAAAACCAAAATGTCCAAATATTCAATGTATCCAATTCAAATTTGTGCTTGTATTTTTACAATATTAAGAATCGATTTTCTGACTTCTAAGAAATGTTGATTTGAAATTTGAAATTTTATTTGATATTTGATATTTGTAATTTGGTATTTATACACCATTGTAACTGAATCGCAACGATTGCAACAACTCTAACTATTATTTTTTCTATACCTGTTAATATCAATATGATATTTTTTAAATTTATCGTAAATATTTTGTCTTTTTATCTGCGAAATATTTGCAGCTTTAGTAACATCACCGTTACAGTTTTTTATTAATCCCTCGATGTACGATTTTTCAAACTCTTCTTTTGCTTCAGCAAATGGCAGGTGCATAAAATTTTGTGCAGACATATTTTTTGAAGAAATTCTAGTTTGATAGATATGGTCAGGTAGATCCTCTGGAATAATTTTATTATGAGCAGCCATTGCAACTGCATGCTCGATTGCATTTTTCAGCTCCCGAACATTTCCTTCCCATTCTTGAGAGATAAGGACAGACATAACAGTATCTGATATTTCAAGGTTTGGCTTATCATATTTCTCTCTAAATTCGCGAACAAATACGTTGGTGAGGAGTGGAATATCCTCCCTCCTTTCACGAAGAGGTGGGATATGAAGGTGAATTACATTAAGGCGGTAGTAAAGATCCTGACGGAAATTGCCATATTTTACTTCCTTTTCAATGTCCTTATTTGTAGAGGTGATAATGCGCACATTAACTTCAATATCAATATCACCACCGACCGGTCTGACCACACCTTTCTCAAGAACGCGCAGAAGTTTTACCTGAAAGGTTTTGTTGGTTTCTGTTATTTCATCAAGGAAAAGCGTACCCCCGTCTGCTTCCTGAAAGTAGCCGACTTTATCCCTTATCGCGTCGGTGAAGGAGCCCTTTTTATGACCAAAAAGCATACTTTCAAGAAGATTCTCAGGAAGACTACCGCAGTTGACCGCAACAAATTTTTGCGTTTTTCTTTTACTATTAAGATATATAAGATCGGCAAATATATCTTTACCAACGCCTGTTTCGCCGGTTATAAGAACAGTAGTGTCGAGTGGGGCAATTCTTTTTACTTTTTCCATAACCTTTTGAATGATAAGACTGTTTCCGGTGATCTGTGTTCTATCAAATTCGTGTGCAAGTATGCTTCTCAGTCGCTTAATTTCTTCATGCTGCCATTTTGTTTTGAGTATTTTTTTTATGATGATCTTCAGCAGATCGAGATCTTCTACCGGTTTTTCTATAAATTCTTCAGCCCCGGTTTTCATGGCTTCGACAGCCATTCCTATTGTAGCTTTTCCACTTATCATAACCACTGCAACATGGGGCCAGCGCTTCTTTATATGTGTGAGAAGCTCGATACCGTCTGTGCCCGGCATCACCATATCAGTCATTGCAATATGATAGGTATTACTCTCTAACTTTTCAAGTGCTTCTTCGGCAGAACGGGCTGTATCAATATCGTATTCATCCTCAAGATGACGGCGAAAAATATCCAATGTGTCCTGTTCATCATCTACAATGAGAATTTTAGCATTTTGTTTGAAGAATTCTGTCTGGGTTATATCATTTTTCATGGTTTTATTTCACTTTTATTCATAGGGAAGAAATACTGTAAATGTGCTTCCTTTACCCGGTTCTGAGCGCACTGTAATATAACCGCCATAGCGATCTACAACATTTTTACAGATCGCAAGACCAAGACCAAAACCGCCTTGTTCTTTTTCCTTTTTCGATGTAAAATAAGGTTCAAATATCGTGGAATGATATCTCTCTTCAATTCCTTCTCCACTATCGCGTACTTCTATTGCGATAAAGTCAGAAGTTTGATATGTGCGCACCCAAATATTGCGCTCTTTACTATCCCGCATTGCCTCTATGGCATTATTTACAAGGTTAGTAAAACTCTGGCTTATATCGCTATATACTGCTTTCACGGTTGGAAGATCTTTAAAAAGACTTTTTTCTAACACAACATAATGCTTGAAGAAAAGATTGTGTTTTAAAAGTTCGAGTTCCTGCTCAATAAGCTGGTTAATGTCAATTGGTCGCATCATAGATATATTATCTTGTTGCACTTTTCGTAACAAGGTTTTTATGGATTGTGAAATATTTTTAGCTGCCTCAATAATCTTATCTACATCGTCATTATTAGGATATTCTTTTTTCACAAGCTGTGCATACCCGAGGATAGAATTAAGCGGAGAGTTCATATTGTGCACCACACCTTCGACCCTTCTTCCGATCTCGGAGAATTTGTTACTCTTTATGACTTCCATTTCGAGAGCTTCACGGGCTTTTTCAAGAGTTTCACGGGCTCTTTTTTCATTAATTTTTTGTGTTATGTCGGTTATAGTTGCAACCATGCGCAAGCCGACCGTATCATCAACAGCTTTGATATTCAGGATAACAAATTTTACAAACTTCTTTTTGCCGGGAAGACTAATTTCGAGCTGAGGAATTGTCACGCTGTCTTCATGGGCTTTGGATAATAGATCTTCATCAAGATGAATGAATTCGGACAGATTCTTGCCGATGATCTCATCGAGAGAAATAAGCTCAAAAATGCCCATAGCACTTGGATTACAAATAAGGATATTCATCTTTGAGTCCATCCACAGCACTCCGATGTCAATATTATCAGTAAGGACTTTATACTCGAGCAAAGATTTATTATATTCGACAATCGACCTGTTCATCGAGCTGAATGCAGAAATCATATCGCTCAACTCACCGCCATATTCATCTTCAATATGTTCAATGGCAAGAGGATTTTTCTCGATCCTCTGCATTTTTTCACTTACCTGTTTTATGGGCTGCATTATTTTTTTGCTGAACCAGTTGCTTAAAAAACTGACAATAACCAAGCTTGATGCAACCAGGATAAGGAAGAAGAAGACTATACTTTGACGATAAAATTTATTGAATTCGCGATCATAAATATAAACAGTGAGTGAGGCAGGTTCGCGGAATATATTATAATTGACAAGCAACCCAACAGCAGTTTCCACATTCAAGCGTAAAACAGATTCGCGATTTTTAGTTTTTAAAACAGCTGGAAGTTTTTTGTCGAGTTCGGGAATAATTTTTTTAAGGATCTCCTGCTCTGGATTGAGTGGCACAGAAAAAGGCAAAAGAAATATGTGGGGATCCTGAGCTGCTCCAATTTCAGAAGGGGATATCTGATTTACATTGATAAAAAGCCCTAAAAATGTTTTCTCTTGATCATTTTCAGAATAAAGAGGAGTGTAAGAGAAGTAGAATATCTTGTTTGAAAAACTTGCAGAAAAACCTTGAGTTGTATTCTGTTTTGCTAAGGAGAGCATTTCCGGCAGAAAAGATTCGACAAGTTCCCATTGTTCGCCATAAAGTATAGTGCCTTTAGCATCAAAGATAGCCATGTAGCTTGCAAGAGAATGGTCGTCATAGGAATTAAGTATTGAATGAATAGATTCAAAGTCTTGACTTTCTACAGAAGCAACAAGAGCCGGGTTATTTGCGATTTCAGAGGTAAAATTATTTAGTTTGTTTGTATAATCGCGTTGAAGTGTTTTCAGATTTGTAAGCAAACGGGAAATTCTCTCATATTCAAATTCTGAAATACCGAGCTTGGTAAGCTGCCAGACACTGAAGATCAGAATGAATACAAGGGAGAAGGTGAATAAAAAATAGAGAACTAGAATTTGCTTTTGTAGTCCTCGTTTTTTCTTTTTCATTAGATTATGACAAAATTTTTATGCTTATACAAAAATTTTTTATCTTAATAAATAGGCCAATGAATTAATTACAGTCCGAGAATAGAGCTGACGGTTTTTTGAAACTCTTCGGGCTCAATGGGTTTATCAATATAGGCATCAGGTTCTGAGCCGAGAGTAATGCCCATATCTTTTGCATCGTATCGAAGCCCTGTTGTTGATGCAATTCCTGTAAGCATGATAACAGGAATAGTATCTGTTGCTTCCTTCTTCTTAAGTTCTTTAAAAACTTGAAAACCATTCATGACAGGCATTTGGATATCCAAAATGATTAGATCGGGTTTTATCATTTCGGCTTTCTGCAATCCTTCGAGACCATTAATAGCAGTCTCAATGTCAAATTCTCCGAGCTCAGAAAGCATTGCTTCTGAAAACGCAATTGCGTCCGGCTCGTCATCAATAATAAGTATCTTTTTATTCTCTGCCATTGCTTACCTCCAGCAATAAGTTATTTTTTCGTTTCTTTGGTAACGTTATTGTAAATTTTGTGCCCTTCCCCTTTTTTGAGTCAACAGAAATATTTCCTCCATGCTCTTTAATGATCTTATAGGACACGGCAAGTCCTAGTCCTGTACCTTTTGAGCCCTTTGTGCTGAAAAAAACCTGGAATAGTTTCGCCTGCGTTTCCGACGACATACCAATACCTGAATCGGCAACATGAATTCGGAAGATCTTGCCTTTTGTATTTTGTACGGATACATCGACAGAGCCCCCGTCTACTTCTTCACAAGCATCGATGGCATTGGAAATGAGATTCAAAACACAGCGCTTTACTCCTTTGGTGTCGATCTCAACTTCATTGAGAGATTCTTCCGGCAGAAATTGCATTGAAACATTCTTCTCTTTTCCCTTTTGCTCCATTAGCTCGCAGACACTTTTAACAAGTTCGTTCACATCAACAGTACAGTATTCAGGTTCTCGCTCCTTGGAATATGATAGCATGTCAAGCACGAGTTCCTTCATGAATTCGTTATTCTTTTTTATGATACCCCAGCCCTTATCAATATTTGAGAATTTTTCCTTCTTTATTCCGAGATCCAGAATATAAGACCCGCCCTGGATTCCATTAAGTATGTTTTTTATGCAATGTGCAAGCCCGGAGACTGTTTGCCCGATAGCTGCAAGCCGTTCATTTTTCACGATACGCTCGTGGAGTTTTGCATTTTCTATGGCAATAGCTGCCTGAGAAGAGATCGCTTCAAGAAAAATTCTATCTGCATCATCAAAATCTTCGTTATTCATTTTATTTATAACTTCAATTGCACCAAGGCATTTATCAGCGGTGCACATAGGTACGCAGAGGATTGATTTTGTAATGAATCCACTTTTTTTATCAGCAGCTTTGTAAAAACGTTTGTCTTTTGATACATCATTAACAAGCACGGCTTTTTCTTCTTTTATGACCCATCCGACAATACCTTCACCCGCTTTCATCCGTATCGTTTTGATGATCTTTGCTTTTTCACCTTCTGTCACATGGAAAAGGAGCTCATTCGTTTCTTCATCGATAAGAACAAGGGAGGATGCTTCCACTTGTATTGCTTGAGTAGTGACATCCATTACGGATTCCAACACTTTATCAAGATTAAGATGGGAATTAATTGTCCGTATAATCTTGAGAAGCGCATCCAATTGGGCTGTGTCTATTTTTTTGAGCATATTTTTCACCAAATTTTAATAAACGAACTTAGGATTTTATATCTATGTTACGTCAAGTTTTTTGCTTTTACTCATAAATTATGATGAGAACAAAAGAAAGATTCATTGCTCATAATAGTTGACGAAAATCACGAAACTGACAAACTCTGTTACACAGTAAATTAGGAAGTTTATAAGCAATGCATTCCAAAATCTATGATGTGATCGTTGTTGGCGCTGGCCATGCCGGCTGTGAAGCTGCACTGGCAGCTGCCCAAATGGGTGCCGATACACTAATGTTCGTGATAAAACTCGAAACGATAGGACGTATGTCATGCAATCCAGCGGTGGGAGGTTTGGCAAAAGGACATCTTACGCGTGAAGTTGATGCACTTGGTGGTGCAATTGGACAGGTCATAGATAGAACTGGGATACATTTTCGGATGCTTAATAAGAGCAAAGGTCCCGCTGTGTGGGCACCCCGTGCGCAAGCAGATAGAATGAAATATCAGATGGAAATGCGTTCTGTCGTGGAACATCAGGAAAATCTGGAGATAAAAGAATCACTCGTTGAAGAACTCATTGTTGAAAAAAGGCAGATAAAAGGAGTTAAGACACAGTATGGACAAAAATATTTTGGGAAAACCGTGATCATTGCTGCGGGTACTTTTCTCAATGGAACAATTCATATTGGCAAGAATAAATATTCTGCAGGAAGAGCAGGCGAATTTGCTTCTTTAAAACTTTCAGATTCTTTGAAAGAGCATGGTTTCCCATTGGTAAGATTCAAAACCGGAACTCCTGCACGCCTTGATTCTCGCTCACTTGATTATGCAAAACTGGAAGAACAAAAACCCGATGAACCACCGCCAAAATTTTCTTATTATACTGATATTGAGCCAAAGAATTATGTAAGCTGTTTTCTCACCTATACAAATAAAAGAACGCACAAGATAATAGCGGATCATATGACAGAATCTTCATTATACAGCGGAAATATCACTGGAATTGGTGCGCGGTATTGTCCCTCGATTGAAGATAAGATAAAGAAATTTCCGGAGAAGGACAGGCATCAAGTTTTTATAGAGCCAGAAGGACTTAATACCTTCGAGATGTATGCTAACGGACTGCCTACAAGCTTTCCTCCGCAGGTTCAAATGGATATGATCCATTCTGTTGAAGGTCTTAAAAATGCTAAACTAATGCGTTATGGATATGCAATCGAGTATGACTGTATTCCAACTGAATATATTCAATATAGTCTGGAAACAAAGTTGATAAAAGGGCTTTTTTTTGCAGGTCAGATAAACGGCACTTCCGGTTACGAAGAAGCCGCAGCACAGGGTATAATCGCAGGTATCAATGCTGTGAATTATGTGATGAAAAAAGAACCGATAGTTATGCATAGAGATAATTCCTATATTGGAGTGCTGATAGATGACCTCGTCACAAAAGGAGTAGATGAGCCCTATCGAATGTTCACTGCACGTGCAGAATATCGCCTTCACCTACGACAGGATAACGCCGATGAACGCCTTATGCCTTTGGGGTACAAATTGGGACTGATTGATACAGCAAGATATAAGAAATTTACTGAAGCATTAACAATCAAAATTAGAGAAATAAAAAAATTACAAAAGACCAATGCAAAAACGGATTCAGACAAAGCATACAAAATGATTGATATTCTCCGAAGACCTAAAATTGCTTATGATGATCTGGTTAGGTTTGGATACAAAATTGAAAAGGGTGTAACTGATCTGATCAAGGATAAAATATCTCTTGAAGTAAAATATGAGGGTTACATCAAACGCCAGAAGCAGGAAATTGAACGATTTAATTATCTTGAGAATAAATCAATTCCAGCAGATTTCAACTATATGGAATTTGAAACTATTTCCTATGAAGCAAGAGAAAAGCTCACAAAAGTCAAACCTCTTTCTGTGGGACAGGCAGCGCGAATTCCAGGTGTAACTTTTGCCGATGTGTCTGCACTTCTAATAAAATTAAAGACCCTCGATGCAAAATAATTCAAAACAGTTGTATAATTTTCTGAAAAATCACTGCATTCCAGACGGTGCTTACAACTTGTTTGTTTTGTATGAAAAAATCCTACGAGAAAGAAACAAAAAAATAAATCTGGTTTCAGAAAGATCTCTTGAAAATATCTGGCTCACACATTTTCTTGATTCAATTCTTATTACTGATTTTCTTGATTTTAGCAATTCTCGAGTTCTGGATTTTGGAAGCGGTGGTGGGTTCCCGGGTATACCTCTCAAAATATTTTATCCTACGATGGAACTTTACTGTGTAGAATCAATCAGAAAAAAAGTATTGTTTCTTAGATTGATAAAACAAGAGCTTAACCTGTCGGAAACGAATATAATCCACTCGCGATTCGAAGAATTGGATCATAATATTAAAGGCAGTTTTGATTACATTGTTGTGCGTGCAGTAAAAATGAATGACGAATATTTTATGAAGGCATTTGAGCTTCTGAAACCTTCGGGGAAACTCATATTGTATAAATCTGCTCTTAATAATGATGAAGTTGACAAGATAAACTACTATGCTGATTGTGATAAAATAGAAATAATCAGAAAAGAGTATTCCGGGCTCGGCAAAAGAGCCTTTATCATAGTAAAGAAACATGACTAAAGCACTCGCGATCACGAACCAGAAAGGCGGGGTCGGCAAGACCACAACAGCCATTAATCTGGCTGCTTCACTGGCATCATATGGACAAAAAGTGCTGCTTGTTGACTTGGATCCCCAAGCAAACTGCACAACTGGAATTGGAATAGATAAACATACTGTCGATGGACAGATATACGATCTTCTGCTTGGAGATTCAAATGTTTATGATTCAATACATGAAACAAGCATAGCCAACCTGCGCATCATTCCATCTTCGATAGATCTCATTGGCTGTGAAGTGGAGCTTCTGACAGCAGATAAGAAAGAGCAACGGTTGAAAAGAGTGCTTTCAAATATTGATGGAAAATTTGATTACATTATTATAGATTGTCCACCCTCTCTGAATATTTTGACTGTGAACGCAATGGTCGCGAGCAACGATCTGCTTATTCCGATACAATCAGAATATTATGCACTCGAGGGAATCGCGCACCTACTTAAAACAATTCAGCTCATCAAGAGAAAACTAAATCCCGATCTTTCCATTTTTGGAATTGTTATTACTATGTATGATAGAAGAACGATATTATCTGAGCAGGTTGCAAAAGAAGTTCGAAGGTATTTTAAGAATATTGTTTTTGATACAATAATTGACCGAAATGTGAAATTGAGTGAAGCGCCGAGTTATGGCAAGCCGATCTTGACCTATGATATAAGCTCGCGAGGAGCACAGAATTATTTACATCTTGCACTGGAAGTATTAAAAAAAGATGGAAAGGAAATTGCATGAGTAGACTTGGAAAAGGTTTGGAAGCGCTTGTTCAAATTGATGAAGATGATAAGACAGGCGTAAAGCTGATCGCAATTGAAAATATCTCTTTCAATCCCTTTCAGCCGAGAAAATCCATCAATAAAAAACAGCTGCAAGAACTGGCAGATTCTATTTCTGAAAACGGTATAATTCAGCCGGTTGTTGTTCGAAAAGCAGAAAAAGATAAATATGAACTGATTGCCGGTCAGCGAAGGATTACAGCTGCACTGATAGCCGGATTCACAAAAGTGCCCGCAATAGTCCGAACAGCAAAAGATCAGGAAATGCTCTCACTCGCACTTGTGGAAAATATACAGAGAGAGAATCTCAATGCCGTTGATGAAGCAATGGCATATCAGAGGTTTGTTGATGAGTTCAAATACACACATGAAAAGATTTCTGGTATTGTCGGCAAAAGTCGTGTAACGATAACCAATGCATTAAGAATTCTGAAATTACCAAATTCCATTATCGAAATGATAAAAGAGGATATTCTATCTGCAGGACATGCACGCGCAATTCTACAGGTTGATCCAGCCCTTCAAATAGATTTTGCAAAATACATTGTGAAACACGAAATTTCCGTACACAATGCAGAAGAATTATCAAAGCGGTTTGAGAATCTGAAGAAGGAGAAAAAACCGGCAAGAAGGGATATTCATTTAGTAGCTCTTGAACATGATCTTGAAAAGAGGTTTGGAACAAGGGTGAAAATAAAGGGCTATAAAAAGGGTAAATTTGAAATATATTACCATTCTGAGGATGAATTTGAAAAGATCCTCAATATGATACTTTATAAAAATGAAACATAAAAGATTAGTCGTATATCTATCAATAATAATTATTATTGTGGTCGGGTCATATATTGTCGTATCATTATATCTTATCAACGATCTGACTTCAAAGAACGATATTTTGAGACAGGAGAAGCAGGGCTTGGACCTCAAAGTCAAGCAGCTCGAAGATGTTATCGCTTCAATGCCCACAGTAACAAAAAGTCCGGTAATTCCTTCAAGAGATTTGGGAAATATTGATTTGCACGAGAAAGAGCTTGAGGATGCGACAGAAAATTTTATCAATTACCAGCAATATATTCCAAATTTCTGCCCTCTTGCTGAATTGATACTAACAAAACCATATTTGCCAAAGAGAAATCACTACGGTATTGACCTTGCGGGTAAAGTTGGTGAGCCAGTTTATGCTGCGGCATCCGGAGTGGTTGAATCAATTGATCTTGATGATGATATCTACGGGAAGATCATTGTATTGGATCACCTGAATGGTTATAAAACAAAATATGGGCACAACTCTTTTATAAACGTTGAGTTAGGAACGTTTGTGCGCAAAGGTGAGCAGATAGCCGAAGTGGGAAACACGGGTATCAGCTCAGCTCCGCATCTGCACTTTGAAATTTTATATCATAATAAAAATGTCGATCCGGAATCAAAAATAAAATGAGATGGAGGTTTTTGGTGAAAAACGGAGAAAATAACTTGGATACTATTATTGGAGAACATACGAAGTTCAATGGAGAAATTCATTCTGAAGGTGGCGTTCGTATTGATGGCGAAGTAGATGGAAAGATAATCTGCGATGGCTTTTTACTTATAGGAGAAAAGGCAAACGTAAAAGCAGACATTCAATCCAATGAAGCGGTAATTTCAGGTAAGGTTGAGGGGAATATCACGATAGAAAAAAAATTAGAACTAAAAAGTTCAGCGCTAATTAATGGTGACATTATTGCCAAGATCCTTACTATGGAATCGGGAACACAGATCAGCGGGAATTGTAGTGTCAAACAGGTCGAAACTGCCAAAAGCACCAAAAAAGCTAAAGAAAAATAAACTCTATGTCGTTGAAGAATAAGGGCTATTATAAGGAGGTTTTTGAAGGGCTCGGGCTTGTAGCACAGCTCGGTCTCACAATGGTGATCAACATTCTTATATTTTTCTTTATCGGTTTGTTTATAGATAAAAAGTGGCATCTTGGAGGAATTCCAATAATGATCGGGGTCTTTTGCGGAGTTGTTTCGGGCGCAATTTCATGCTATCAACTCATTAAAAAGAATGAAAATTCAGACAAGTAGTTTTCGTAAGTACGTGTACCATATTTTGGGGATAATTTTCTTGACAGAGATTCCGGCTCTTTTGCTTATCACACAAAACTTGAAGCTTTGGTTGGGCTATTTTCTTGGCTCAATTCTTTCAAGTTTGAATTTTTATTTTCAGGCAAAGGGTGCAGAAAATCGAGTGGGTCTCAGCCCCTCAGGTGCAAAATTAAGCGTTTTCAAGAATTTCTATATCCGCTATTTGATATTGGTTTTATTTGTAGTAGTTTTTGTGAAATTTTTAGAAGTGAATATCTTTTCTCTTCTTGCGGGTTTGCTGATCGCTCCAGCTATCGTTCTCATCGATGGTATTCTTGCTGGAAAAAATAATCAGGAATCTGAATAATCTTAAAATTTGTATATGAAAAAAAAGTCCAAAAAAATTCTTCTCATCATTTTAGCAATTATCATCATTGAGGGTATTGTATCTATTGGAATTAATCATGAGTTGCAGATTGGATTTGATAACGGCAAACTCATTATCAGGACAATCGAGAGCAAAAAATCTATTCAGGAGCAGATAAATCACGAATTCCAGCACTATCATATGGTAAAACTTTTCGGGAAATTTACCATAAATTGGAGTGTCCTGCGCGTTATTCTTTTCGTTGATCTTTTCCTGATATTATTCGCAGCACTCGTAAGACGTAAAATGCACCTCATACCAGGCAAATTACAAATTGTTGCAGAGATGATATACTCTTTCTTCTCCAGTCTTGTAATTGAAACGGTCGGCGAGAAAAAGAAATATTTCACCCCATATATTTTTACAATTTTCGTTTTTATTTGGCTGTGTAATATAGTAGGTATGATTCCCATTCCGGGAAATCTTGAACCAACCAGAAATTTGAATGTTCCGCTTGGACTTGGATTAATGGCGCTTATTGTTGTGCATTATTCAGCCATTAAAGAAAAGGGTATTTGTCTATATCTCAAGGAGTTTGCAGCACCGATCGCTTTTATGTTGCCCATAAATATTGTTGGAGAGTTCGCAAAAGGAATTTCACTCTCCTTCCGTCTTTTCGGAAATATTCTCGGCGGAGCGATCATCATCCTTGTTGTGTCTAATCTCACACGTTTTATTCTCATTCCGGTTGGTCTTAATCTGTTTTTTGGCCTGTTCATCGGAACAGTTCAGGCATTTGTGTTCACAATGCTTGTGCTGTCATATACCGCAGTAGCAATTAAATAACGCTTATGTTTGATACTTTTAGCTTAGTACACGTAGCAGCTTATCTCGGCGCAGGTCTCGCAGTCGGCATCTCGTCGATCGGGGCAGGAGTTGGTGAAGGGTTTATTGCTGCAAATACTTCCCAAGCATTAATGCAACAACCAAAAGCAAGCGAAAGTTTATTGAAAACTATGCTTATTGGGCAAGCACTTACCGAAACTGGTGCTATTTTTTCTCTTGTTGTTGCAATGCTACTTTTATTTGGTGGTATAACTAATTCCGATGGTGGATGGCAGATGGTTGCATCACTCTTTGGTGCCGGACTAGTAGTAGGACTAGGAAGTCTTGGACCGGCTTTAGGAAATGGCTACACGGGTGGACAAACTTGTAAAGGAATAGGCAGACAACCCAGAGAAGCCAATTTGCTTACTGCAAATATGTTAATAGGCCAGGCATTATCTCAAACATCCGCAATTTTTGCGTTGGTAATTTCTATGATATTATTATATTCTACACCTACTGGGAATAGTATAGTAAAATCCTTTGCATTGGTAGGCGCTGCGTTATCTATGGGCTTTGGGACATTTGGTCCTGGACTTGGGATCGGTATGGTTGCTGCTAAAGCAGTTGAAGCAATAAGTAAATTTCCTAAACAATCTCCATTATTAACAAGAACAATGTTTGTGGGTGCTGCTGTGGCAGAATCAACATCAATATATTCATTAGTTATAGCATTTTTATTAATTTTTGTGGCATAATAATATTTAAATAGGAGGAAAAATGTCAGAAATCGTTAGAGCAGCTGCTCTTTTAGGAGCAGGTCTTTGTATGGGTATGGGTGCTTTAGGACCTGGTTTGGGAGAAGGATTTACTGCAGGAAAGGCATGCGAAGGCATCGCGCGTTCTCCAGAAAATGCGGGACTTATCACAAGAACAATGCTTGTAGGTCAGGCAGTGTCCGAATCAACAGGTATTTATTCACTGGTCATTTCCCTGTTACTTATTTTTGCAGTGTAAGCGTTCCCGAAATATCGGGAAGGAGTCTTAAGTATGGTTAGTATTGATTATACGATTATTCTGGTGATCGTGAATTTCATTATTTTGCTGATTATCCTGAAAAAGCTCTTATATAAGCCGCTCATGGATTTTATTCAAAAAAGAGAATCTCAGATACGTAATGATCTCAAGAGCGCAAAAAAGCATAAAGACAAATCTGAAAAAATTCTTGAAGAGCAAAAAAAATTACTCAGAAAAGCAAAAGAGGAAGCCAGAGATATACGTGATGAAGCAACAAAGAGTGCGAAAATACAGAGTGAGCAAATTCTTCATGATGCAGCAGAGCAGCGGGACCTTATCATTCAGGAATCCCAGGAAATGATCGATGTCGAAGTGAATAAAGCAAAAGAAAGCATTCAATCGCAGATCGGAGATTTCGTCGTCGAACTGACCGATAAAATAATCGGCAAGAAGCTTACCGAGGATGAAGATATAAAGCTCATTAACGATATGATAAAAGAAGAGAGCATCAAAAAGGAGTCGTCTGTTGATTAAGAATATCATTGCAAGACGGTACTCATCAGCGATTCTTGAGCTTATTAAGAAGGATGATATAACACATTTTGAGAATGAGATCGTTGCCTTGCAAACCATTCTGAGAGATGAACCGGAGATTGAAGAATTTTTGGTTTCACCAATTGTAGAGGGTGAGCATAAAACGGAGATTATTGCTCTTATTGCTGAAGAGCTCGAAGCTTCTGATATACTGCATAATTTTCTGAATGTACTTGTCGAGAAGGAAAGAATTTTCTTTATATCAGACATTCTAAAGGAAATAATCAGACAGATACATCAGAAGCTTGGCATCTTCGATTTTGAACTTGTAACTGCCCATGAGGTTGATGAAAAAACTCTTGAAAACATTAAAATTTTTATTTCAAAATATGTTGATGGGAAAGTACTTTTTCAGCATAAGATCGATCCGCACATCAGGGGTGGCTTTTTCGCCTACAATGATAACCTGGCGATCAATGCATCGGTCAGAAACAATCTGGAAGCGATGAGAAGGAAGTTTTAATATATGAAGCAGATCATTTTAGGAGTATTATGAAAATACAACCCGATGAAATCAGTAGAATAATCAAAGAAAAAATTGAAAAGTATAACTATAAAGTTGATATTGATGAAGTCGGCAGAGTTATCGAGGTCGGTGACGGCATTGCACGTGTGTATGGTTTGCAGGATATCATGGCATCGGAACTCGTCCTTTTCAATGATAAAATATACGGTATGGCACTGAATCTGGAAGAGGATAACGTCGGATGCATCATTCTTGGAGAGGGCGATAAGATCAAAGAAGGTGATATTGTCAAACGGACTAAGAAGATCGTGCAGGTTCCTGTTGGTGAAGCGATGCTTGGACGAGTGGTCAATCCGCTTGGCGTGCCGCTTGATGGAAAAGAGCCGATCAAAACAAAGCTGAGTATGCCTGTTGAAAGAAAAGCGCTCGGTGTGGTTGCCCGTCAACCGGTGAAAGAACCGTTGCAGTCCGGGCTGAAAGCGATCGATTCAATGATCCCAATTGGTCGCGGGCAGCGCGAACTAATTATTGGTGACAGACAAACAGGAAAGACAGCCCTTGCAGTTGATACGATAATAAATCAAAAAGATACCAATGTCTATTGTATCTATGTAGCAATTGGTCAGAAGAGATCATCGGTTGCCCATGTCGTTAAGGCATTGAAAGAGCACGGTGCGCTGGACTATACTATTATTGTTTCTGCAACTGCATCTGACCCTGCTGCTATCCAATATATTGCTCCTTACTCCGGTGTAACTATAGGCGAATATTTCCGCGATAGAGGGAAACACGTTCTTGTCGTTTATGATGACCTTTCCAAACATGCTGTTGCCTATCGCCAGATTTCACTCCTACTTCGCAGACCTCCCGGACGTGAAGCATATCCGGGAGATGTATTCTATCTGCATTCACGACTTTTGGAGAGAGCATCTAAACTTGAAGAAGTTTATATTATTATACCTAAAAATGAAAAGAGTGCAAAAGAAGGCGTGAACAAAAAGGAATATCGGCTGCATATCAAATCGAGTGCAGAAGAGCTAAAAAAAGATCTCAAAGAATTGGGTGAAGATAAGTATAAGCTGTATAAGCTGCCGGAAACAGGTGGTTCACTCACTGCGTTACCAATAATTGAAACCCAGGCAAGCGATATTTCTGCCTACATTCCTACAAATGTGATTTCAATTACGGATGGTCAGATATATCTTGAATCAAAGCTGTTTTACTCTGGGGTGCGTCCTGCGATCAATGCAGGTCTTTCGGTTTCCAGGGTTGGAGGTAATGCACAGATAAAAGCAATGAAGCAGGTTGCAGGGAGACTTCGTATCGAACTTGCACAATTCAGAGAACTGGAAGCTTTCGCAAAATTTGGAGCAGAACTTGATAAAGATACCCAAGATCAACTCAATCGCGGATATCGATATGTTGAGATCCTAAAACAGGGACAGTACAAACCAATTCCTGTAGCCAAGCAGATCGCAATTATTTTCATGGGCTATGAAGGATACCTCGATAATCTACCGGTTGATATTATCCAGGATGTGCAAACAGAGCTTTTCGAACTGATGGATAAAGAATACCAAAAGCTACAGGAAGAACTGGTCAAACCCAAAGGTGTGACCGAAGAAGTCGAGAAAAAGCTTCACGAATTATCAAAGAAAGTAAAAGAAATTTTCGAGCACCAGCTTATTGTCGAAGAAATAATTGAAGAAGATGAGGTTCTTTCAGCGGGAGTTGAAAGTAAGTAATGGCGAGTCTCAAAGAGCTTAAAGAAAGAATAGGATCGGTCATCAGCACGCGTCAAGTTACGAGTGCCATGAAAATGGTATCTGCAGCGAAATTGCGAAAGGCGCAGCAGCTCATTTTGAGAGCTCGTCCCTATTCTGATGATTTGAATCTTTTTTTGAATTCACTTGCTTCACGAAACCGAAGACAGCTTCACCCCCTTCTTCATGAGATAGATGATGATGAAGTGAAAAATGTCGGATTGATCGTTGTCACAGCCGATAAAGGACTCTGTGGCGCATTCAATATGAATATCATAAGGAGAGCAGAAGACTACCTTCAACATCATAAAGATAAAAATATCGATCTGATATGCGTGGGCAAAAAAGGATTTGATTATTTTAGAAGATTAAATATGAAAATAGAAGCTTTCTATGTTGAGCTTTTCAATAAACTAGAATTCGAGCATAGCATAAATATCATGCACCTTGTGACGGATAAGTTCGTTTCAAAAAAATATGATAAAGTGCTCATTGTATATAATGAATTCAAATCTGCAATTCAGCAAAATATCGTGCTCAAACAGCTACTTCCTATTATAGGATTAAAAGAAGACACTAAAGATAAACTGGTGGCATATTTGTTTGAGCCCTCTGCAGAAGAAGTGCTGGACGAACTCATTAAGGAGCATCTTGATGTTCAGATCTGGCGTGTGCTTTTGGAATCTTCCTCAGCAGAGCAGGGAGCACGAATGGTTGCCATGGATGCGGCTACTGACAATGCAGATGAAATGATTAACGATTTGACGCTTGAATATCACCATTTGCGTCAAAGTAAAATAACTACAGAAATTATAGAGGTATGTTCCGGTGCAGAAGGATTACAGTAAAACAGGCACAGGAGGAGTTTTGAAAAAAGGCAAAATCGTTCAGATCATTGGTCCGGTAGTTGATGTAGAATTTTCAGAAGAAGATCTACCTGAAATTTATACAGCGATTCATGTAAAGAAAAAGGGCAGAAACGTGCTTGTCCTCGAAGTGCAGCAACATCTTGGAGAAAACAGAGTTCGTGCGATTGCGATGGATTCAACTGATGGGCTTCAGAGAGGTGATAAGGTTATAAATACTGGAGAACCGATCACTGTTCCTGTTGGAGAAGAAATTCTTGGACGGCTGATAAACGTTATTGGCGATCCAATTGATAATATTGGTGAGATAAAAACAAAAAAACGTTATCCAATCCATAGAGAAGCTCCTGCATATACACAGCTCGATATAAAAGATGAAATTCTGGAAACCGGCATCAAGGTCATCGACCTGCTATGTCCCTATTCCAAAGGTGGGAAAACAGGGCTTTTTGGCGGCGCAGGTGTAGGTAAAACTGTTATCATTATGGAGTTGATCAGAAACATTGCGACTGAGCATGGCGGATATTCTGTGTTTGCAGGTGTTGGAGAACGAACACGAGAAGGGAACGATCTCTGGCTTGAAATGAAAGAATCAGGTGTTATAGATAAAACTGCTATGGTTTTCGGGCAGATGAACGAACCTCCCGGAGCGCGTCTTCGAGTGGGACTTGCCGGACTTGCAGTTGCAGAATACTTCCGTGATGAAGCTCATCAAGATGTGCTTTTATTCATAGATAATATATTTAGATTCACGCAGGCAGGTTCTGAAGTATCCGCACTTCTTGGCAGAATGCCTTCCGCAGTGGGTTACCAGCCGACGCTGGCAACGGAAATGGGTGAATTGCAAGAGAGAATTACCTCAACAAAAGATGGTTCGATCACCTCAGTTCAGGCAATTTATGTGCCCGCAGACGACCTGACAGACCCAGCTCCTGCAACAGTTTTCGCACACCTCGATGCGACTACAGTGCTTTCCCGAAAGATCGTTGAGCTTGGTATTTATCCGGCAGTCGATCCTCTGGATTCAAACTCACGAATTCTTGACCCTCGTATTGTGGGAACGGAGCACTATTCTGTAGCAAGAGAAGTTCAGCAAGTACTCCAAAAGTACAGAGAACTTCAAGATATTATTGCTATTCTTGGTATGGAGGAGCTTTCTGAAGAAGACAAACAGACTGTAAATCGAGCTCGAAGAATTCAGAGATTCCTTTCCCAACCATTCCACGTTGCAGAAGAATTCACAAACTACAAAGGGCAGTATGTAAAACTTGAGGATACGATCGCAGGTTTCAAAAAGATCCTTGCGGGCGAGTGTGATCATATTCCAGAGCGAGCATTCCTTATGGCTGGTACAATTAAAGAAGTTGAAGAGCGCTTCCAAAATATGAAATCTCATAAAACAAAAGACATAGTTGAAGAAGAACTTACGGAAAAGAAAGAATCCAGAAAAGAAAAATCTGAACCTGAAAAAGTAGAGACAAAGAAGAAGAAATAAAAAATAATGGCTAATAATTCACAATTGCTCCATCTGAAGATCGTCACGCCTAAGGGCATTTTCATTGAGGATGATGTAAGCGAGCTTGTTGCTCCCGGAAAAGATGGCGATTTCGGCGTATTGATCGGGCACACCCCATTTATATCATCAGTAAGACCAGGCATTTTGAAAATTTACAGAAATGAAAAACCGGATCTTTATTCATTAATGAATGGATTTGTGATGGTTGATGTCGATAAGGTAAGAATTTTTACTGAAATAATCGAGCGTCCTGAAGATATTGATCAAAACAGAGCTGAGCGCGCAAAGGAACGGGCAGAGAAACGTTTGCAGGAGAAAAAAGAGGATACCGATCTTCGCCGTGCAGGAGCAGCGTTGAAAAGATCAATTGCACGTATTCAGCTTAGCGAAGAAGGATTTCATTAATTGATTTCGTTGACGCAGAAATTTTGAATAGCTATATGTGAGTATAGCTATTTTTTTGTGCAGGTGATAAATTTGAAAAAACAAAAACCGATATTCATAATCTTATTACTTTTTCTCTCGATGCTATTTTATAATACATTGTTTGCAGAAGGAGAAGATACGTCATACATTGAACACAGAGTCCGATCAGGTGAGAATCTGTACAAGATCGCCAGACAATATTTGGATAAATCCCCCACTCTCTTTCTTAATAAATTTGTAGAGCAGATAAAGAGAGCAAACGGTATTTCTGATTCCAATATTATCTATGTTAATCAGGTTTTACTCATTCCAACCTCAAGTTCTCAACTTATTAGAAATGAAGTAATTCATCATGATTCTCTGTGCGGAATTTATCTGAACACATATTCCCTGAATGAAAATAATTTACAACGGATCATTAATAAATTTGATACACTTGGATGCAATGCGCTGGTGGTTGATTTTTCAAATGTGACAGGCACGCTTTTTTATTCATCCCAAAATAAAATAGCACGCGAGAGTGGTTTGATAACTCCCATTATCAGCCATCCTCACAAGCTTGCAAATCTCCTTCATAAACACGATATTGAACTTATAGCGCGGGTTACGATTTTCAAAGATACGACACTTACACACAACTATCCTGAATGGCGACCTGTTATTATATCTGATTCAACAGACACCCTTTCATCTATAAAAAAGTATGAAGAGCACTGGTTGAACCCCAATAATCACGAAGTCCAGCAATACAAAATTGATATAATAAAAGAGATCATCTCACTTGGAGTGGATGAGATACAGCTTGATTATGTACGCTTCCCGACTGAGCGACATCTGCTCGATGCGGATTATGGTATTCCTGATTCGTTGACAAAGCAGGATGTAATCACTAATTTTATTTCAAAAGTTTATGAGATCACCCGGCAGGAAGGAGTTAAGCTCTCCGCTGATATTTTTGGAATAGTAGCGCTCCAGCATCCTGAAGATGTGCAGAATACGGGACAGGATATTAGAATGATAATGCCCTATTTGGATAGAATTCATCCCATGATCTATCCGTCACATTTTTATGGGGAATTCTGGGGAAAAGCAAATCCGGGGAAAGAGCCATATTATTTCATTTATAGAATGTGTAGTGTGCTAAAAGATGAAATCGAGGACGATAGCAAGATCATTCCCTATCTTGAATCCTTTTCATTGTATCATGATTCAGTTGATCCTTTTACTATTTCTGCGCAGATGCAGGCGGTAAAGGATGCAGGACTGAAGGCAGGATTCCTTTTCTGGAATGCCGGTGCAAATTATGATGCTACATGGAAGGCGCTTGAGGATTTTACAAAATAACTCCTTCATAAATTTCTTGACGCTTCCTGTATACAATTTCAAATAAAAATAAATGCAAATCAATTCTTCAAAACTTTTTTTAGTTTTATTAGTATTGATCAGCATATTTGTACTCACCCAATGCGCTTCAAGAACAAGTTTAATACCCGGCGTTACTACTGGAAAATACGTTGAAGTTTTCTTTCTCTCTGAAAATACAAATCAGTATTCTGTGCATCCGATCGAGTGGAAAGATGATGGAATTAAATTAAGCATAGATTTCATCGTACGAACCAGCAGGAAAGCACAACCAAATGATCCAGTAAGTTTCATTTATACTCTAGAAAAGAATGAACCCTTTAATTAAGAACTGTTGCTTTATTTCGTGCTTAATGACACTACTGTGGTTGCACCATCTCTGGTAGAATCTCTGGTTTCTTAGGATAATAACAGCTCTGTGAGATATACAAGCCAGATCGAATATGGTGATTTCATCAAAATAATATCTGCAAAAAGGGTCGCTATTATTCTTCTCGATGGAATGAAGGATTGGCGCATTAAAATGCCGAAAAAATTTTATAAGGCAGCGGGTGAAGTAAAAAAATTATTGAATATTCAAAAGGGGCAAAAATGAAAAGAGTTTTAAGTATTTTTATTGGTCTGATTTCCGGGCTTATTGTCGGAGCAATTATCGCTAAGATATTTATTGGACCGGACCGGCAGGATGCGTTTGCCAGCCCCGTAGTTATTGGAGCTTTGATCGGAACTGCGGCAGGATTTCAGACGAATAGAAAGAAAAAGAATTAGGGATATTGGTTTGCGGAATTGAGATTTATTTTAATTATCGGATTTTCTTGACGCGCTACCTCCCTATTGAGCAATAATTTACACGCTTTCTAAAAATCACATAAGGACGCACATGGAAAAACTTTCTTATGAAACACAACTGGCAAAGTTAACCCTCGTCGCTGATAAGAAATATTTACCACTTGCAATGGATTTCATTCAGGATATTGCGACCGTTGTTGGACTGCCAAAAGAAGATGCCCAAAAACTCGAACTTATCGTGGAAGAAGCGAGCTTGAACGTCATCGAACATGCTTTTGATGAAGATGAAAAAGGGAATTTCGAGATCATTATAATCCGCAAGCCGGGACAGCTAGTAATTTCCATCAGAGATAAAGGACTTCCTTTTGATTTCCAAAAAATAAAACCAGGCGAAAATTCGGGATTGGGTATGGTCCTGATGAAGGCATTTGCCGACGAAATTCATTTTGTCAATCTCGGTCGTGACGGCAAAGAAGTAGTATTAGTAAAAAATCTTCCCTATAAAAATATCACTGAATTCGACGAATTTCGGGAAGAAAAAGAGGAAGCTCCATCAGATAAAAAAGAAGTCGAACTCACCTACCGCTTGATGACCGCTGATGATGCTGTGCCAATGGCTCAATGTATGTATCGGTCATACGGATATTCTTATGGTAATGATTTTGTTTATTATCCGGGGAAAGTAAAGGAGCTCATCAAAAGTAAATTACTTCATTCCTGCGTAGTTTTAAATCCCGAGGGAGAGTTGGTTGGTCATCTTGCAATGATGCTGGATTCCCCAAAAGCAAAGATCGGTGAAACAGGAATGGCTGTCGTCGATCCCAGGTATCGAGGACATGGGATATTCAAAAAAACAAAACTCTTCCTTATTGATTATGCAAAGAAAAGAAATATGGCGGGCATGTACAGTGAAGCGGTTGCAGTTCATCCCTATACACAAAAAGGGAATATCTCACTTGGCGCTCATGAAACAGGTTTTCTGATCGGGTTCACTCCATCGACTATGTTTTTCAAAAAAATCGAAAAGCAGCAAAGAACCAAACGCCAGACAACAGTTCTCTTCTATCTCAAGCTGAAAGAAGAAGAGCAGAAAAAAGTGTATCTGCCCTTTCATCATAAAGCAATGATAAAAAAGATATATGAAATGAGTGGATTGAATAGGAAGATAGAAAAAGCAACAGAGAAGAATATTTCACAGAATATTGATGAAAAATCACAGATTGATGTAAAAGTACAAACTGAACCCGGCAGAGCGTTTATGAAAGTTTCGCAATTCGGTAAAGATGTTGTGGAACTCATCGGATTTCGGCTACGCGAACTATGCTTACAAAAGATCGATTGCATCTACGTTGATCTTCCTCTCAACCACCCGATGGTGCAGCGTATTTGTGCACCTCTGGAAATGAAAGGTTTTTTCTTTGCTGGTATTATTCCTGAAATGTTTGACGGAGATGTTCTAAGATTACAATATCTCAACAATGTTGATATCGACTTTGAAAAAGTGACTGTGGTTTCGGATTTTGGAAAAGAGCTTTTTGAATACGTGGTCAAAGATCACGAGAGGGAATTGTCCGTATAATTTTTTAGCAGAAAAGTAAGAAGGAGTAGCCATGTTAAAAGAAAACCTTATTGATTATATTGAGAAGGGGATCAAAGAGAATTGGGATCTAAAGGCATTTACAAATTACGGGGGGAGCACACTCACCTACGGGCAAACCGCAAGCGAGGTACTGAAGCTTCATCATATATTCAAGGCACTTGACCTGAAAAAAGGAACTAAGATCGCAGTGCTGGGAAAAAACTCAACGAACTGGGCAATTACGTATCTTGCTGCGGTCACATACGGTACAGTTATTGTGCCGATCCTTGCGGATTTCAAAGCTGATGATATTCACCATATTCTAAATCACTCAGATTCTGAAATGCTGTTTGTAGGAGATGGGCTTTATGAGGATATTGATGAAAATAAAATTCCGAACATCAATGTCATTTTTGCACTGGAAGATTTCTCAATTCTCTACCAAAAGCACAAATCTCTCAAAGAAAACATCACAAAAGCGGCAATTCAATGGGATACTGAATTTGCACAAAATCTTACACCAAGCTCTTTCACGTTTGAAAAAATCGCAAATGACAAACTGGCAGCCATTGTATATACTTCAGGCACGACTGGTTTTTCAAAGGGTGTGATGCTCTCACATAACAGCTTGATCGGGAATATCGTGTATGCTCATGAGCACATGCCGCTCAAAGCCGGAGAACGCATTCTCTCCTTCCTGCCGCTCGCTCACGCATACGGTTGTGCTTTTGAATTTCTATTCCCTTTCACACTTGGTTGTCATATTACATTTCTTACAAAACTACCTTCCCCAAAGATCATCATGAAAGCATTTTCAGATGTGAAACCTCATCTTATTCTCTCAGTGCCGCTCATAATTGAGAAAATATATCGCAAACAGGTTAAGCCGGTTCTTGATAAAGGAAGCATGAAAGTGCTGTTGGCACTACCCGGATTGAAATCCGTGATCAAAAATAAGATCAAAAAAAAACTGGTTACTGCATTTGGTGATAATTTCTACGAAATCGTAGTCGGCGGTGCAGCATTGAATGAAGAATCCGAAGCTTTTTTCCAAAACATCAAATTTCCTATTACTATTGGTTACGGTATGACTGAGTGCGGACCGCTCATTAGCTATTCAGACTGGAAAATCCACAAAGCTGGTTCCTGCGGACAGACAATAAATTTCCTGGAAGCCAAAATTGATTCTGAAGATCCCAAAAATATTGTAGGAGAAATTCTTGTTCGAGGTGAGGTCGTAATGGATGGCTATTACAAAAACGCAGAAGCGACATCTGCTGCAATTGATGAAGATGGCTGGTTACATACTGGAGATCTCGGTTTGATAGACGAAGACAATTTCATCTTTATTAAAGGTCGTGCAAAAAGTATGATGCTCAGCTCAGCAGGACAGAATATATATCCCGAAGAACTGGAAGCAAAAATAAACAACCTACCTTATGTTCAGGAATCTCTTGTTATTGAGAAAAACGGAAAACTTGTAGCACTCGTGTATGCAGACTTTGAAAAGATAGATTCAGAGCACACTTCTGAAACGCAGATCGAAGACATAATGGAGCAGAACAGAAAAGACATCAACCAGATATTTCCTGCCTACAGCTTCATCTCCAAATTTGAGCTTTACCCTGAAGAGTTTGAAAAGACACCGACTAAAAAGATAAAACGCTTTATCTATAATATTCAATAAATTCGAGGTGCTATAGTCTAAAAGTTTATGGATCATACTTTTCTGCTTAAGATTCTGCTGAGTTTTATTATCGGAGGGATCTGGATTACCTTTGCAACGATCATTGCAGAGAGGTTTGGTTCAAAGCTCGGTGGAGTTATTGCGGGAATTCCAAGCACCGTCATAATCTCTCTTTTCTTCATCGGGTGGACACAGTCTCCGATAATTGCATCCAAGGCAACAACTGTCGTGCCAATTATTATGGGAATCGATGCACTTTTTGTGGTTGTGTATGCACTTCTTAGAAATAGACATTTTTATGTTGCGCTCGGCGGTGCGCTTCTTTTCTGGGCGGTTGCGTCATTAATTCTTGCATTAGTAAGATTCAATAATTTCTTGATTTCATTGATTGGTTTCGTTGTGCTTGTAGCACTTTCATTTTACATATTAGAAAAACGAAACACCTTTCCTTCTGAATCGAAAAAACATACGAAACATACTGCGCCGATCTTACTCATAAGAGGAATTTTGAGTGGCTCTATCATAACATTTGCAGTACTGATGGCAAAGGTCGCCGGACCTCTTGTGGGCGGTATGTTTTCTGCATTTCCCGCTGTGATGTTATCTACAATGATCATTACGTATTTTTCTCATGGAACCAATTTTTCTATCGCAGTCCTCAAAATAATAACCGTAAGCGGTCCGGTGAATGTGCTAGCTTATGCAGTTGCAGTGCGATATCTTTATGGGAGTGTGGGATTGCTCTGGGGAACAATGATTTCATTTATTGTTTCTTTGATAAGTTCGTTTTTTATTTATCAGTTCGTTAAAAGAAAAATGATATAAAATGTAAGGAAAATCAGGCAAAGAATTTGAATTAATCGGATAAACTCTTTTGATGATAGGCAAGTACTTCACAAATAGTATATTTGAAAACTCGAGTTGAGTTTAGTTGTTTACTCATTGTAAGACGACATAGTCGTCAACTCCAAATCAAAAAGGAATGTCATTCCCAACTTGATTGGGAATCCAGAAAAGCAATCAGCTAGATTCCCGTTTCCGTGAGAATAACACTCCCAAAACGGTCTCTATCTATAAAAAATAGATTCTTCGCGTAGTTTATACTGAGTAAAGCGAATGTGCTCAAGAATGACAATGGTTATAATAAAAACTGTGTAGATGCAGATTCATCCTTCGTTGAGAGTTCATATCATTCTTAATTGAAGGAATTTACAAAAGTATTACGGGCAAAGATTTTAAAAGGATACTCGACCCCCACATGAAGGAAAATCAGGCAAAGAATTTGAATTAGTCAGATAAACTCTTTCTGATGATATGCCAGCACCTCACCAATCGTATATAAAGAACCACTCACACAGATGAGATCATCCTTATCTGCGATTCGTTTTGCATGTTCAAAGGCAGAAATGCTGTCCGGCTCTTTATAGTAACAGACACCTGTTTTCTTAACTTCTTTCTCAAGAGTTTCAACCGCAGCAGCTCTGTGGGATTGGGATTTGCTGATGACAATAATATCTGCGATCTCGGAAATTATGCTGACCATTTTCTTGATATTTTTATCATACAGAATACCCAGAATAACTATGAGCCGTTTGTATTTATATATTGATTTGATGTTCTGAACGAGCTGTCTCATTCCTGCAGGATTATGAGCTCCGTCTAGAATGATTGTAGGATTTTTTCCAATCTTTTGCAAGCGCCCATTCCAGACAACAGAGTGCAGTGCATTCCTTGTTTTATCCTCATCAAGTTGAAATCCATACATTTTTGAAAGCACAGCACACGTGAGAACCGCTAGAGCAGTATTTCCAACCTGATGCGCTCCCGCAAGATTGCAGTGTATGTGCGAACAGTTTATATCGTATGATGGAATCGAGATGTTATAAAAAATACCATTTTCATTATATCTTTCATGAGATATAGTAACTGTTTTAGAATACTCTGTGACCGGGCAATGGAGATATTTTGCTTTTTGCAGAATTGCCTTTCGCGCTGAGGGGCGTGTTGCACCAAGAACAAGTGGTATTCTGCTTTTTAGAATTCCTGCTTTTTCGATTGCTATCTTCGGCAAAGTTTTACCCAACGATTTTGTATGGTCATATTCGATATTTGTAATGACAGTTATAACTGCATGAAGCAAAACACTCGCATCTAGCCGTCCGCCGAGCCCGACCTCCATAATAGAGAAATCAATTCCTTTTTGATAAAACAGTTCAAAGGCAATTGCAGTTGAAATCTCAAAATAGGTGGTATCGCATCTTTCGTGGGCTTCCTTTCTCTTGAGATACAATTCGAGCAGTTCTTCGGGAATAATTTCTTTCTTATTGATGCGGAAACGTTCTTTGTAATCAACAAGATGTGGCGATGTATTGAGTCCAACTGAGAAATCATGAGCATGTAAAATTGACTCAACTGCAGCACACGTGGAACCTTTACCGTTCGTTCCGGCAACATGAATTCCCTGTATTTTCTTTTCCGGATTGCCGATCTCATCGAGGAATTTTTTTATCCTTGTGAGTTCAATTTTCCTGTCTATTGCAGTTTTTGCAAATATTTCTTTTAGAAATTCCGTATAGTTCATATTATTTCAGATAGATCATTTTTTGAAATGTCGTTTCTATTTCATCAGAAATAATTTTGTAAAGATAAACTCCGCCTGGAACTTTTTTACCGTTATTGTCTGTACAATCCCACGTAACTGAGATAGAGAGATCTGGCGAGGGTGAGATGGGGAGAAGTTCGCGCACAAGTTGTCCCTTTAAGTTGAAGATATTAATCTCTGTGTTCTCTGCCTGCCCCGTAAGGAAGAATGACTGTATCGGAGTGCTCTCTGCCTGCCACGGCGTAGCGCAGTGAAGCCGGGTGGTTAGATTGAAGTATATTGTGGTCGAGTTCGAGAATGGATTGGGATAATTGTAGGCAGTAACACTTTCATGATGAGGAATATCTACGCCTGTTCCCGGATAGTAAAATCCCGCATCTTGCGGATTGACACCGACTGTAAGTGTGTGAAGAAGCTCCTCGTTTTCAGAATAGATATATACTTTTCCATTATTGACCCAGTCAACAGAATCACCAAGATAGAGTATGCTGTTCTCGTCAAAATGAATGAAGCTCCCACCGCTAGCCCATAGCTCGGTTGAGGAATGAATAATTGAAAGATCAATTGAATTATACGCCATATATCCGAGTCCAAATCCATCTGCAAGATAAGCAGTGCCGTTTGGATGGATGGCAATTTTGGTCGGCGAGTCACCGATTTCCATGGTTGTGATTACTTCATGATTTGTAGTATTTATTATGTAAATTTTTCCCCAAACTGGGGGACTGCCGTAGCCGTAATTCCCGGTACATACAACATGCAATCTTCCCATTGCATCGACCGCACCAAACTGTGGATTGTTCCCAACAGTAATCTGATCAATAACAGAGTCATTATTCGTGTCTATAACAGTTACACTTCCTTGAGATGAGCCGTAAGTAGTATTCATAACATATAATTTATCATCATACACAACCATTCCTTCGGGCGCCGATCCAACTGACAGGGAATTTACAATAGATTTTTCAATGAGATCGACAACATACACAGTATTAGTAAAAAGACCGCTCACATATGCCTTATCGCCGTTGGGATGCAGTACCATCCAGTAAGGATTTGAGCCATTTGGACACTGGATGTGATCAAGAGTCGTCTCGGTTTCAAGATCGATGATCTGTATGTTGTGCACTCCTGAATTCACCACGTATGCTATGCTGTCCTGAACGATAATTTGATTAGCATACTGCCCGAGTTGGAGTATGTGATTTTCTAAAATCTGTGTGACCGTATCATAATGCGAAAGCGTTTCGTCATTGCTGTTCACAATATACACATCATGACCACAAAGAGGTGAAAACAAAACTAGCATACCAAGCAGACTAATAAGAAGTAGATTTTTTTTCATTTTTTTCCTTTCTATCTGTAAGATATTATGCAGGATAGTTCATAATTTATTCCAGGCGAGGGAACATTTCTTGAAGTTTCGTATTGTACATTAAAGATATTATTTATGCGAAAAGTTATCGAAGCGTTGATTTTTTTGCCTATTTGAGATGTTAAATGCAAACCCGCATCATAAGTGGTATAACCATCAATTACAACGGTATTGCTAAAATTATCATATTGTTTGCCGACATCGAGGATTGATGCAAAGAGTTTAATATTCATAAATGAGTATGATACCTTTCCCTGCACTTTATGAAGCGGTTTATTCGTAAGATATTTATCATAATGATCGGAAGATGTTGTCTTGTTGACAGGGTAGTTTCTTGAACCGTCACATTCAATTTCAAAATTCTTAAAAACCTCCCAGTTCAGAGAACCCGAAAAGCCATAGAGTTCAGCATCGGCAAGATTTTCCGGCTTCCACACTCCAAGTGCGCTTCTATACCAATAGATGAGATTTTCAATGCGGTTGAAATATGTTTCACCAGCAAGTATTAATGTGCCAACCTTCATTTTTGCATTGCTGCTCATGCCATAGGAACGTTCAGGATCAAGATCGGGGTTTCCCTGCACGCGTGAGTCACCTTTCCAGAAAAGTGAGCTGAATTCCGGCATTGCAAAAGAGTTTCCTCCTGAAATACTCATCTGAAAAATCCCAGATTGTGCTGGATATTCAAGCGTAAGGTGAGATGACAGATAGACATCATCATCGATAAAATAGTCAGCACGAAGGGAAGGAATGAGTGAAAATTCCTGCGGTCCAAGAGAAAATGGACATGAAGTTTCGTTTGATAGATAGAGGAAAGTTCTATCTTTTTGAGATATCGAACTTTCAGGATGGAGATGGTCATCATATTTGTAAGTTTCATATCGCAAACCACAATTTGAGATCGAAAACAGAATAGAACCTTTTGTGTTCAATTTTATTTGAGCTTCAAATGCAGAAGTTGTATTTGCCGAGTTGTATGCATAAAAGGGATTTTCAGTATCATTTTCATAATTGCTTTTGTTAAATTGATAAAAGAGAGAACTCGTGAAATCGTTTTTCCCAAACGGGAGGTGTAATTCATTTTTAATATGTACCCTATCTGCCCTTGCTCGTGCGTTTTCGAACCACACATAATCGGTGGACTGCCCGGGAATACCTTTATTGGCTTTATAATAAAGCAGAGAAAAGTCAGAAGTGAGGTTCTCTTTCAGGTTTGTCCGGAATTGAAAAGCAAGAGAGCCATCAGTAATATCATTGTTTGTTCGTCTGACCGTTTTTTCTTCCTGTTCATTATAATAGCTGAAATTGTTTTTTGCTCTATGACCATAAAGATTGCATAACACGGAAGAATTTCCAAAAGCAAGATTGTTTTGATAATTTAGTGAATAATTTGCCCAATTTCCGGAATGAAAGGTGAGATCATGATTGTGAAGATGTGAGCGGGATTTTTTCAGCACTATGTTCACAATACCACCGATTGCCGATTCCCCGGATGTGCTACCTGCATTATGAGAGATAACTTCTACGTGATCGATCAAGTTTATGGGAATTGAGGTAACTGTGTTTCCAGCTGAATTGTCTGTTTTCATGCCGTCTATAAGATAGACACAATGACGCGGTTCATAAGCATGAAGCTGCAGTTGCTTCTCACCGGTTGCACTTTCTTTTAGAAGTAATCCAGGATGAGATAAAACAAATTCCTGTGTGCCAATTTGTCCGAGATTTTCGGGAGTGAGTATTTCAACATCTGTAGAGGATAATTTGAGCGAAGTTGCTTTTTCTGTGCTTACATTCAATCCCTGTATTCTAATGGGGTCAATTGAAAGATAAATGATATTGCCTTTTGGGTCGTTAACAGTAAATTCTCTTGTCTCATAACCTTGTGATGATATAATTATTCTACATGGAATTTCGCAGCTGGGCAATAAGAACATGCCATTATTATCTGAAAGTGTAATATGATCGGCATGAGCAGTTTTTACTAACGCATACTGTATCGGCTTGCCTGTTTTTCCGCTGAGGACGCGCCCCTGAATATCTGCTAAAACAAGTGTAGGTAGTATGAAAAGAATAGAAATGACAATAAATAATTTACTCATCAGGACTTTCATTTTGAGCATAATTATAAAGTATATTCGGCTTTCCCGTGAATGGATTTCTTGTAACTTCGATCGGAACGTGAAATACATTTTTTAATTCTTCTTTTTTCAGAACATCCTCAGTTTTGCCATAAGCAACAATGTGCCCATTATCCAGAATGAGTATCTTATTACAAAATTCTGCAGCGAGATTGATATTATGAGAAACTGCTAAAATAGTTTTGTTCTGTTCCTTATTTTGTTTTTGCAAGAGTGAGAAAATTCCTATCTGATGATGAATATCAAGATGGGATGCCGGCTCATCAAAAAGAAGAATATCCGTGTTCTGATTAAGCGCCATGGCGATCATGATAAGTTGAAACTCTCCACCGCTCAGTTCACTGATATGGCGACCGGAAAGATGATGGATATTGAGTTCATTTAGGATGTTTTCGGTTTGGACAATTTGCTTATTTGTGTAATTTTGCCAAAAACCGAGATAGGGATATTTTCCCATCAGCACGACATCCCGAACGGTAAAATCGAACTCAAAGTGTGGTTGCTGTACCACAACCGAAACCTTACGTGCACGTTCAATATCCGAGTAATCAGAAAGCGGAATATTATGAAGGTAAATATCTCCCTGATAGTCACTTATGTAACCACACAGGCACTTAATGAGAGTTGACTTGCCGGAGCCATTCGGTCCGATCAAGCCAACAAAATCATTACTGTTCACAGTGAATGAAATATTATCCAGAACAGGTTTCTCGGAGTATGAATATTTTAAATTTGAAGTTTTTATCATTTTTATTGACGTTCGCATACTGGATTTGTATGTTTTAGTAAAATATGATCATGGAGGTCATAATGAAAATATCGATTGATACCGACTACTGTTTGCGAGCTCTTCAGGAACTTGCATACCAGGATAGGGAGGCACCTTATTCTATTGTAAAGATAGCAACCAAGAGGAAAATTCCTAACAAATATCTCGAGAAGCTTTTCAGAAGAATGAGAATAGGCGGGATCGTTAAATCTGTAAAGGGACGCACAGGTGGCTATATGCTTACCCGCGATCCTGATAAGATAACTACTAAAGATATCATCAAAGCGGTTGACGGCAGAACTAATATTCATAGCTGTACCGAACGCAAAACAGAGAAGCTCTGTGAGTTTATTGACGATTGCTCTTTCCAGGATTTCTGGAATAATTTTAATACTCATATTAATGACTTTCTTGAATCCTACACACTTGCTGACTTTCTTGAAAAAGAAAAATAACTGAGTGTTCGATGAGCGGTAAGGAAGTTTATCTCGACAGCTGTAAAACATCTCGCATGGCGCCTGAAGTATTACACGCAATGATGCCCTATTTGACAGATAAATATTGGTATCCAGGATCATTTACAAGCATTGGAACCGAGATCGCAGAAGTGATCGAGCAGGGGCAGGAAACAGTTGCACATTCAATGAATGCAAAATCGGAAGAGATAACTTTTACTTCCGGCGGAACCGATGCGAATAATATCGCCATTCAGGGCATACTGCAGGCGAATAAAGAAAAGGGAAAGCATTTCATTTGCTCAACCGTGTCACATCCATCCGTTCTGGCTATTTTTCAGGGAATGGAAAAACAGGGTTTTGAGGGAACCTACATTTCTGCCAACAGAGATGGACACCTCAATCTTGATGAATTAGAAGCTGCGATCAGACCAGATACCATTCTTGCTGCATTCACGCAGGTAAATCATATTCTTGGCACAATTCAGAACTCAAAAGCGATCAGAAATATACTTGATCAAGCTGATCATAAGGTATATCTGTTCATGGACTCCTGCGAAGCTTATACGAAAATCCCACTTGATGTCGAAGAACTTGGAATTGACTCACTTTCAATCTCTGTGCATAAATTCAACGGACCAAAAGGTATGGGCATTCTCTATGTCAAAAAAGGAACAGAGATCGTCCCAACACAGTTTGGAATTACAAGATTGTATAAACTGAAACCGGGGGTAATCAATGTGCCGGGAATAGTTGGGACTGCGAAAGCTGTAGAGATGGCATTTACAGATTTTGATAAGACGATAGAGCGATACAGAGAACTTCAGAAATTGCTCTATGACGAGATAATGAAGAGAATTCCGGATGCAGTTCTGAACGGACCACCACTTGGAGAACGAAGTCCAGCTCATCTGAATGTAACATTCCGATATATCGAAGGTGAGGCAATAATGATGATGCTCGATTTTGACAATATTCATGTTGAAACCGGCTCTGCATGCTCATCTCAGAATCTTCAGCCAAATTACATTCTGATGAATACAGGGCGAACTCATGAGGAATCTCATGGCTCTGTACGTTTTACTCTGGATAGATTTGTCACAAAAGAGGATATTCTCAAAACTGTTGATGCACTGGAAAAAACAGCAAAAGAACTTCGCCGAAGAAGTCCTCTTGGTAAGAAGGAGCAATAATGGCAATAAAATATTCGGAACTAGTAATAAAGCATTTCAAAAATCCACACAATGTAGGAATTATTGATAACCCGGATGCCTCCGCTACAGAGGGAAGTCCGGCATGCGGAGATCAGCTAACAGTGTATCTCAAGGTAAATTCGGAAACGCAGATCATAGAGGATATCAAATTTCAATCCTATGGATGTGCATCCAATATCGCCACCGCTTCGATAATTACTGATCTTGCAATGGGTAGAAATATAGAAGCAGCAAAACAGATAACCTGGAAACAGGCAGCTGACGAACTTGGTGGTCTGCCACCCATAAAAATGCACTGCTCTGTCCTTGCTGTCGATGCGCTTCGTTCAGCGATCAAGAATTGGGAACATAAATATCTCGGTAAAAAAATTGATGATAGTCTCAGTAAAAAAAACATTGTAAAAGAACTTCAGAAAGTGATATACGGTAAGGTTGGTGTCGATATCGTGAGCTTGAAACTGCTCAAATATATCGGCATTGATGATAAGAAAAATGTTCTGCTTGAAATTGCCATCAAAAAAGACGATCCGTTTATTGATGATGTGAAGAATGAAATCAATGAACGTATGGAGAAATTTCCGAAGATAGCTTCAGTTAAAATTTCGCTGGTTTAGCGAAACCTAACTCGGATAAACCGAAACCTCAAAGAATTCACCACAGAGAACACAGAGAGCACAGAGAAAATCTCTTCTTCTCCTCTATCCATAATGAAATTATTTCGAGATAAGGAATTGAGAATTAAGTAACTAATGCTCATCTACACTCTATAAATATATAAAGAACGATTTATTTTTTTCTTAGTAAATAAACAAAGAATGGCGCACCGAAAAGGGCGGTCACTACTCCTACAGGAATTTCAATAACCATTACAGAACGTGCAATAGTATCGGACAGCACGAGAAAACTCGCACCAAGAAGCGCTGAAAGCGGTAGCATATAACGGTTATCAGATCCGATGAGAAGACGGGCTATGTGAGGAATAATAAGTCCTACAAATCCGATAATTCCAACAAAAGATACAATTATGCCAACGAGAAATGAGGTAAGAATGAAAAGGAATTTTCTTGTTTTGTAAACATTTACTCCGAGCGTTTCTGCCGAATAATCCCCTATTGAAAGAATGTTGATCTTTGCTGAGAAAAAGTAAAGGACTATGACTCCAACAATAGATAGACCTGTAATCATCCAGAGTAAAAAGGACGTGGACTGTGAAAAAATAAACCCAAGATTTCCCATAAGAATTGAGAATATTTGAGCAAGGTCTTTGTGAAAAATACTCATCAGAAAAGCAATGATGGCAGAGAAGAACATATTCACGACAACGCCCGCAAGGATGAGCCGGGTTTTATCAATATGGCGATGTTTTTGTGCGATCTTCCATACAAGTATCATTGTCAGAAGCGCACCTAGGAAACCGAAAAGCGGCATCAAATATATCTTCTTAAGAAGAAGTCCGATAATACTTCCTAATGCAGCACCAGAAGAGATTCCAAGAAGATAAGGGTCTGCAAGAGGATTGTGTAGCATTCCCTGAAGCACACCGCCACTTATTGCAAGCACAAGACCGGCGACGATGCCAAGAATGATGCGTGGTATTCGTATGTTGAAAAGGATGTTTCTGCTGCTTTCCGTAAGTGAAAAAAGATTAATGGAACTTCCGCCGATCTGCAAAGAAACAAATATTACGATGAGTAATGCAATAAATCCGAAGAGAATGTATAATTTCTTATTCATTTTGTTGAATGGAAAGTTGTGATAATTTTTCTATTCCTTGAACTATTCTCGGACCAGCTCGAAGAATAATATCCGGATCGATATCCTCTGTTGTGAAAACTCTATCGTTTTTAATGGCTGAAATCATACTCCAGCCCAATCGCTCTTTGATGTCTTTCTTGATTACACCTGGATAGGTTATAAGAATAATATCAGGATTGAGTTCAACAACTCTTTCCGATGAAACAGCGCAGTATTCACGTGGCAGTTCTGGAAAGATATTTATCAGCCCTGCTTTTTTAATTACATCTCCTACAAAGGAACCGGAAGAAGCGGTCATAAGGGGTTTGTTGTATATCTCGATGTAAATTGTAGGGTTTTCTCTGGGTTTGGCGATTGCACTAATCGATACTTGCATGTATTGAATCAGGGAATCGGCTTTCTCTTCTTTGTGAAGAAGCTCTCCTAAAGAAAAAATTGTTTCATAGAGAGCTTTGATCGATGAAGGATAGAATTGGTGGACGGGGATATTGAGATTCAGCAATTTGTGCTTAAAAATTTCCTGTTCCATACCTGTAAGAAGTACTGCATCCGCCTCCAGCACAACTATTTTTTCTATATTCGGAGCACTAAAACTCCCGATAATATTTTTTTGTTGGAGAGTTTGAGGGTAGTTGCATTCCTGAGTAATACCGATAATATTATCTTCAGCTCCGAGCTCACAGACTATCTCCGCAAGCTCAGGAGATAGCACCACGATTCGCGGATCAGGAGCGTCAGCTCGTTCGATAGGTGTGCTGCAGCTTATGGTTAGAAGCAGCCCACACAGGATCATCAATTTTTTCATAAAAAAAACCCAATCTCGGTGGAAAATGGGTTCTCAATGTATGAGAATTATTCTTTCCGCCGAAAAATAATTGTCTAATATATAAGGCAGGTTTCCTGGCTTACAGCCGAACAAGGATGCCTTCCCATTCCCGACCTTGCTCCGCCAGCTGGCGGATTGGGTATCGGGATCAGTGACGTCTCCTTAGAAAAGATGCTGATTACAGTGGCGGGGACCGCTTCCGATTTTCACGGAATTCCCTATTGGTATTGTGCCAATGGCACGCACACAAGCACCTTATATATTACACGCTATGTCAGAGATGTTTAGATAATTGAAAAGCATGTCAAATAAAATGGAAATTTATACTAAATCAATAATTTTTAGTAATTTGATCGCTCTATCCGTATTTTTTTATATATTCATTATTTTAACCATTTTTTCAAAAAAGCATATATGAGTTCACTTTAAAAACCCCAGTTGGGGGATTAGCGGTATGTTTTTGTACTTCATCTTTCAACAAAGCATAAATATCTGGATTTTGGATTTTGAAGTGTGATATATAGAATTTTATTGGTA
>Ga0265596_1000061_pt1 | contig 75403 bp, 79 predicted proteins | sample saktaG_FD_190143 | JGI IMG/M metagenome (GOLD analysis project Ga0265596, IMG submission 190143) | Saline water microbial communities from Sakinaw Lake, British Columbia, Canada - sak_2013_06_06_60m | ecosystem: Environmental > Aquatic > Non-marine Saline and Alkaline > Saline ...
AAATTTTGTTTATAATTTATAATATCCTATCCTAACAAAAAATCACCAAAAAAGCGACTTTTAATACTGCTGCGAGACCAGAACTCGCCCAGCAATCTACGAGAAGCTTAGCTTCTCGCAATATAGTAAATATTGGAATAAGGATGAGCAAATGAGCAAAGCTCGAAATGAGCAAAGCTCGGCTTTACTCATTACTAATACACCTTTAAGGGGTCAATCTTTTTACACCCCTATATACATAACATGTATCTCGAACGTTTTCTATGTTAAAGATTTTCATTAACATCCTTGATGAACCAAGACCGAATCCGCCATGAGGAGGACAACCATATCTGAAGAAATTCAGATAGTTTTTCAGTGGCTTTAAGTCAAAACCTTTTTCTACGGCTTGTTTTTTCAAGATCTCGTACCTATGCTCTCGTTGAGCACCAGTGGTAATCTCTACGCCATTCCATAAAAGGTCGAAGCTTTTCGTCACTTCGGGATTGTCTTCATATCTCATATGATAGAAAGGCCTAATTGCTGAAGGATAATCCGTAACGAACACGAACTCATGACCATCTCTTTTAAAGATAAACTCCGACAGCTTCCTTTCCTCCTCTGGACTCAAGTCTCCTCTTTCCTTACTTGGCACATTCAATCCTTTTAGTATTTCTTTTGCTTCTGCCATTGTAACTTGAGGGAAAGGAGTCTTTGGAACCACTACTTGTCTTTTATAAAGTTGCTGAATTTCTTCTCCATGCTTTTCTTCAACAGCCTTCAACGCACTTGCTATCATTTCTTCTAAGGCAGACATAACGTCCTGATGAGACTCAATGAAAGAGATCTCTGCATCGTAAGATGTAAATTCTGTACAATGCCTTGAGGTGAAAGAAGGATCTGCTCTAAAAGCAGGACCCATTTCAAAGACCTTCTCAAAGCCAGAAGCCATTGCCATCTGCTTGTAGAACTGTGGAGATTGAGCAAGATAGGCTTTTTGATCGAAGTAAACTACCTCAAATAGCTCTGCTCCAGATTCGCTGGAAGTACTCATAAGCTTAGGCGAATTGATCTGTATATATCCTTCGCTTACAAGATGACTCCTCCAAGCATGCTCCATAGTCGTCCATGTTTCAAAGATTAATCTCTTGCGAGGATTCCTTAAATCTAACCACCTCCAATCCATTCTTTTCTCAATACTTGATTCGTCAGAATCGCTTTCATTAATTGGGATAGGAGAGGTTTCAGCCTCAGAAAGAACTTTCAATTCCTCTACTAAAACTTCTACTTCTCCTGTTTCGATTTTAGGATTTACCATATTTTGGGGACGTTTTGAAACCTTCCCCAAAATAGAGATAACCCATTCAGGTTTAACCTCTTTTACTAATTCGTAGATTTCTTTGTTTTGAGGAATAAAAACCAACTGAGAGATTCCAGTTTTATCACGAAGATCTATAAAGACAATCTTTCCGTGAGATCTGATTGAGTCAACCCAACCAGATATTTTTATTTTCTCACCTACATGTTCTACTATTTTGCCAATGTTAATTCTTTTCATTATTCATTCTCCTTATCTTTGGTTGTCAACGAGCCATTATTAATATTGCCTTTCTTTAAAGGGTCTCTATATCCTACAATATTAATCTGTGTTTTGTCAACTCCTTTCAACCAAAACTATATTTTATTTTAATTGCTAAGTCAATATTAGTGTATACCATATTCTAATATTTTTCAAGGTACTAAAATAACATTCCTTAAATTAAAATAAAATAGCCCTTGTTTTTTCAATTCGGTAATGGGCGGTAATGGGGTCAGCGGTAATGGGGTCAGGAGCGTTTTTAGCAACTCTTAAGGCCTCTCGGTCTCTCGAACTGTGCACTAGCGTGCTGCCGGGCTAGGACTCGAACCTAGATTTAGCGGACCAAAACCGCTTGTGACTACCATTGCACCACCCGGCAATGTCATATATTTTACGCTGTTTCAGTTAAAAAGTCAACGGTTGCTAGCTCTAAAGGAAGTTCTGTAATTGAAGAATACTTCATTCTATTCTCTGCATCCATAAAGAGACCTAAAGCTCTTTGTATTTCCGAAGAACTTAATGTTTCAATCTGAGATAACATCTTATCTTTTTCTTCTTTGGTCAATCCAATAATAGAAGCTGTGCTAGGGTTTATCTTTAAAAGCATTGCCTGTCTTAAGTAACGAATCAGTGATTTAGTAAATTCTTGTGGATCATATCCCCTTTCGAATGTTTTTCCTAAGAAACCTATTGCTTCTTGTTTATTCTTTTGAGAAACATAATCAATAAACTGACCAATCATTGAAACATCTGTTAATCCTAATAAATCTCTAATATCATCTACTTTAATACCTGTATTATTAATAGTTCCTGCAAAAGTTAAGACTTGATCTAGTAAACCTTCGGCGTCTCTTATAGCTCCTCCTGAATTTAAAGCAATTAACTCTAAAGCTGGCATTTCTATCTTAGCTTTTTCCTTTTTAGAAACGATATCTAGTCTTTTAACTATCTCATCTAGAGTAAGTTTTCTGAAATCAAATCTTTGACAACGAGAAATAATAGTTGGGATCATCTTGTGAATCTCTGTTGTCGCCATAATAAAGATAGCGTGAGCTGGTGGTTCTTCCAGTGTCTTTAGCAAGGCATTAACTGCTTCTTTGGTAAGTTGATGAGATTCATCTATAATAAAGACTTTGTACTTCTCTTTAGCTGGAGCGAATTTAATACCGTCTCTTAATTCTCTAATATCATCTATTCCTCTATGAGAAGCAGCATCTATTTCAATTAAATCCAAAGCTCTTCCTTCTTTTATTTCTAAACAAGAAGAGCATTTGCCACATGGTTCAAACTGGCCTTCTTTTCTATCGCGACAATTGACTGCTTTAGCCAACAATCTGGCTATGGTTGTTTTACCAGAGCCACGAGGACCAGAGAGGATATAGGCATGAGAAATCAAATCAGAAGAAAGAGCATTAGTTAATGTTTGAACAACATGCTCTTGTCCAATAATTTCATCAAACCTTTGTGGCCTATATTTCCTATATAATACTAATTTACTCATTTTTCTTAAAGACTATAAATTTATACATTGGGAAGTTCCATAAAACTGTTGCTATAGCTGCTATTATACCTGAAACATTAGCCCAAACTAATCCAGAACCAGCCCTTACTACTAATGATGCTACCACAACATTTATTAAAAGACCAATAAGAGTTACTCCAAAGAATTTACTAAACTCTCTACCAACTCCCCTAACTTCTTTTTTCTCAAAAGCCCATAATTTATCACCTAGAAACTTAGCTGAAAAAGCAATAATAAAAGAAAGTGTTTTAAAGACAGAAAACCACAAACCAACAGAAATTCCAGAGACAAAGATTAACAAATTAAGTATTCCTAAATCAACCAAAGCGGCTGCTGTTCCTATTAACAAAAACTTGGCTAATTGATAAACAAACAAAAACTTCTTACCTACAAGATAAGAAATCCATATTCCTAAAGCTCCTAAAATGGGAAAGATAATAGCTAGAACCCAATTATAATTAAAAGAAAATAAGAAAATAAAATACAAAGCGGTAAGCTCTGATATAATAACTGAGATAATAATATCTTTTTTAGTCAGCTCCATTTAATTATCTTACCTTATAGCAAAACCAAAATCAAGAACTTGACAAGATGCCTTGATTTGCTATAATCAAAACATAAAGACAGGAGGCCTGTATAGACTATGGGTTTCCCTGTGTGTCGCAAAAGAAGTCGTAAATATTATGGCTTCTTTTGTTTTTAATTGATATAATGAAAATGTGGACTCGGGCCCGTAGTTTCATGCAGTTAAAATCCTGTCTTTGACACACAGGGTAGCGGGTGCAAATCCCGCCGGGTCCACGCAAAATTAAAATATAAAATAATGATTAAACTATATAATACTTTAGCTAGAAAAAAAGAAATATTCAAACCATTAAAGAAAGTTATTGGTCTTTATACTTGTGGACCAACTGTTTATTGGTATGCTCATATTGGCAACTTAAGAACATATATCTTTAACGATATTCTTAAGAGAGTTTTAGAATATAATAAATATAAAGTAAATCATATAATGAATCTTACTGATGTTGGACATCTAACATCAGATTCAGATACAGGAGATGACAAGATAGAGTTAAGAGCAAAAAAGGAAAAGAAGACCGCTTGGCAAATAGCTGACTTCTACACTAAAGCCTTTCAGAAAGATACAAAAACACTAAACATCAAGCCACCAAACAAATATGTCAAAGCAACAGCTACTGTTAAAGAACAAATTGATTTAATTAAACTTCTAGAAAAGAAAGGGTTTACTTATCAAATAGAAGATGGCCTTTACTTTGATACTTCAAAAATAAAAGACTACGGAAAATTAGCCGGATCGAAAGAAAGAAAGTTAAAACCAGGAGCAAGAATAAAAATGTCGGAAGGTAAAAAGAATCCTACTGATTTTGCTTTATGGAAGTTCGCCGAAAAAGGAGTAAAAAGACAAATGGAATGGAACTCACCTTGGGGAAAAGGTTTCCCTGGTTGGCACACTGAGTGTGTCGCTATTGGTATAAAATACTTGGGGATTCCTTTTGATATCCATACTGGTGCCATTGACCTTATTCCAACTCATCATACTAATGAAATAGCCCAAGCCCAAGCAGGCTATAATAAAGATCTAGCTAAGTTCTGGCTTCATGGAGAATATCTAATTTCAAAAGAAGGCAAGATGGCTAAATCTAAGGGAGATATTATAACAATAGAGACGTTAAAAGAAAAGAATATTAATCCTATCGCTTATCGTTACTTAACCCTCGGAACTCACTATAAATCCCCTCTTTCTTTTTCTTGGAAATCATTAGCATCGGCCCAGAATGCTCTTAATAATCTTTATGAAAAAGTTAATGAGTTAAAAAAAGAAAAAGGAATTAATAAATCTTACCTTAAGAAGTTCCAAGACTTTATTAATGATGATCTAAATACACCCAGAGCTTTAGCTTTAATGTGGGATTTAATAAAAGACAAGAAAGCAAATAATAAATACCGAACTTTATTAGAATTTGATAAAATCTTTGGTTTAAATCTAAACAAAACAAAAAAGATAACAATACCTGAAAAGATAAAATCTCTTGTTAAACAAAGAGAGGAATATAGAGAGAAGAAAGAATGGGCTAAAGCCGATAAGATAAGAGAAGAAATAGAGAAACTAGGCTATCAAATAGAAGATACAAACAAAGGAACAAAAATAAAAAAGGGCCTGTGAAATATTATCCACAGACCCATACGGATTTAGCACACAAAGTGCTTAATTTTCCTTGAGAAGAAATAGATCTAACAAAAGCTGAAGCTCTTGAATCATTTCTTCTCCGATTTCCTGACGAGATTCTACAACCCCCCACATTCGTAAACCACGATTGCGGAGAACTTTTTTCAAGCCATGGAGTCCAATCTCATGTCTCAGAGATGGAGTCCAAACCTTGAATCCATCAGTAAAAGAACTTATAATACTTCTGCCCTCTTGCACAAAGACCATTTGGTCTCCTTCTTTCTCCCTTCTTCTCCTCGCGCTGTTTCTTAGGCAACGGCGCAAACCTGTAAAAGCTCTCTTCCTCCTTCAGTTTGAAGGAGAAGTTTTTCGCCCTCAAGTAGGTTTCAAAATTATAGAGCCTATTCCCAAGGGAATCATTAGCAACACCGTTGCGTAACGACCGTTTATCCCTTTAAAGGCTTCGTATAACTGAACGCCTACTTCAGGCATTCTCCTAAACCCATGCCCTATATCTCCTAATATAGAGCTGATTGTGTTTGGCGAATCCTCTTCTCCTTTAAAAACTGCTCTTGTTGTGACTGATAACTGACAAATCACAACCGCCAGTAGAAGAAAAGAAACTATCATCCAAACCTTATTTTTGGCAAAAATACAGGAAACCGCATAAGCTAGCATTCCTGACATCAAGCCCAAAAAGATTTGGTAACTTCCGTGTTCTAGATAAAACGCCAAACAAGAGAAAAGCAGAATTCCTACTATGAATAAAGTTTTCGCTCTACTCATTTCATTCCTCCTCAGTCACGAGCCGCACGACTCGTTGATTTCTTTTCCATATCAACCTCCTTGGCACCATAAGGAAAATCCATTCCAGTTCCCCTACCACCAGACATAGCAGCAGTATGAGCCGTTCCCTCTTTACCCATTCCAGCACTGAATTCGCTGTGAAGAGCACAGCCACTGACTGGAAAAAGTATCCCAATAACAACTATCCACACAATTAGCCTTCTCATTTTTCTATCTCCTAAGATAGTTTTTCCTAGAATGTTAAAGCGTGTATCCTACACACTTATACAAACTCCCCTCTTTATACCTTCTCAGCTGTCAAGCTGTTGTTTTTCTAAAGAACATGTCCTTAATTATACTCATTTTCACCTCTTTGTCAACCCTTCACCTTTAGCTAAAGGTGAAAGGTCAAGCCTATTTGCCTATTTCAGATATTTCTGATAGAAAGAAACTAATGGCAAAGAATGACTTAATCAACAAATTACCACCTCAAAATATTGAAGCAGAAAAATCACTGCTTGGTTCTTTAATGTTAGATAAAAACGCTATTGTTAAAGTAGTTGATTATTTAGAAGCTAAAGACTTCTACAACCAAGGACATCAAGAAATCTACAAAGCTATTGTTGATCTTTTTGAGAAGAGTAATCCTATTGATTTCTTATCTGTTTCAGCCAGATTAAAAGAAAAGAAACTCTTAAGCGATATTGGTGGTGGTAGTTATTTAACTGATCTTGTAAACACTGTTCCTACTGCTGCCCATGTTGGTAATTACGCAAAGATTGTCCAAAGAAAAAGAATTTTAAGAGACCTAATCTCTGTCAGTCAGGAAATAAACACAATGGGACACGACGAAGAAAAAGACGTAGATGAATTATTAGATAATGCTGAACAAAAGATATTTGGGATTGCTCAAGGAAGCTTAACTCAAAAATTCTTGTGTGTTAAAGATGCCCTAGAAGATGCTTTCAATAGAATTGATTTGTTGTCAAAACATCAAGGAAATCCTAGAGGAGCGGCTTCTGGATTTACTGACCTAGATAATATCTTAGGTGGATTCCAAAAATCAGATCTTGTTATTTTAGCTGCCAGACCATCTATTGGTAAATCAACTTTAGCTTTAAACTTTGCTTTAAATATAGCGATAAAAGAAAAAAAGCCTGTTGGAATATTTAGTCTAGAAATGTCAGCCGACCAAATAGTAGATAGATGTATCGCTTCCTTAGCTAGTATTGATTTATGGAGGTTAAGAACTGGCCAACTATCACATGAAGGAGAAGACAATGACTTTGAAAGAATACAACAAGCTATGTCTCTTCTTTCAGACGCTCCATTATACATAGATGATGCTGCTAGTTCTAATGTTCTCCAAATGAGGGCTATGGCCAGAAGACTACAAGCTGAACACGGATTAGGATTAATTATTATTGATTACCTTCAATTAATGGAACCAAAGAATTCACAAGCTAGTATAGTCCAACAAGTATCAGAAACATCAAGAGCATTGAAGGGTTTGGCTCGAGAACTAGATATTCCTGTTCTAGCCTTATCACAATTATCAAGAGCCGTAGAACACAGAACACCCCAAGTTCCAAGACTAGCTGACTTAAGAGAATCTGGATCGCTTGAGCAGGATGCGGATATAGTTCTCCTTATTTACCGAGAAGATAGATATAATCCAGAAACATCTAGAAAGAATATATCAGATATTATTATTGCTAAACACAGAAATGGACCTGTTGGAAAAATAGAACTCTATTTTGATGATCAAACAGTTTCTTTCAGAAATCTAGCTAAAGAAGAACACTACGAAGAATAATGTATTCTCAATCAATAAAAAAGTTAATTAGTTTATTTAGTAAACTACCAACCGTTGGACCTAGAACAGCCGCTCGGTTTGTTTTTTATTTAGTAAAACTTTCTCAAGAAGAAATAGATGAATTAGCTGATAGTATTAAGAATATAAAGAGAGATATTAAAATCTGCTCTTCTTGTTTTAAAACATTTGATGCTTCAGAGAAATCAAACCTCTGCCCTATTTGTTCAAACAACGGTAGAAATAAAGAACTTCTTTGTGTTGTTGAAAAAGAACCAGATCTAATAACGATTGAAAACACCAAGACTTACAAAGGACTTTATTTCATTCTAGGAGGAACTGTTAATCTTAAAAAAGATAATGAGATAAGAATAGAAGAATTAAAGAAGAAAATAGAAAACAGTAATTTCAAAGAAATAATCATTGCTACTAATCCAACCACTGAAGGAGAAGCAACCGCCCTACTGATAGAAAGAACCCTAGCTCCTTATAATATAACAATGACCAGATTAGGAAGAGGATTACCAGTTGGTGGAGAACTAGAATATGCTGATAGCGAAACATTAGAAAGCGCCTTTAAAGGAAGAAAATAAAAAGACCCCGATTACCATCGGGGCTCTTTATTCTCTTAATCCTGTTTCTCTATTTTGATAATCTCTACTTCTGTGTAGGGTTGTCTATGACCATTTTTTGTACTCTCTCTAGTTTTTGGTTTATATTTTAAGATAATGACTTTCTTAGCTTTATCTTGTTTTAATACTTTCCCAATAACTTTGGCTCCTTTTACTAAAGGAGTTCCCACTTCAATCTTTTTATTCTTATCAACTAACAAAACCTGGTCAAAGATAACTTCTTTGCCTTCTTCTATATCTATCTTCTCTATTTTGATTTTATCTTTAGGAGCAACCTTGTATTGTTTGCCTCCTGTTTTAATTACTGCTAACATATTATTATTCTTCTAGCAAAGGAGTTTCTACTTCCTCCTCTGATAATTTAATTGTTGATTCTTTACCTGTTATTTTTACCACATCTTTATCTACTTTGGCAAGTTCTTTTCTAGCTTTATTATAACTACTTACCGTTGTGCTTAAATGATTACCTACTTTACCCATATATTCCTCATAGGTCCCCATGTGCCTTCCTAAACGTTCTACTTGTTTAATTATCTCCCTCGCTTGCTCTGAAATCTTTTGATTCTTTAATCCCTGAAGAACTGTTTGTAAATAAGCTAGGAATGATGTTGGGGAAACAACTATTACTTTCTTTTTCCCCGCATAATATATTAAATTATTAGTATCATCTGTCACTGCTCCAACTTTATTAATAAGAAGATCATAATAAACTGCTTCTGATGGAATAAACATAAAGGCGAAATCCATCGTGTTCTCTTCTGGTTTAACATACTTTGATGTTTCATCAATTCTTATCTTTAAATCATTAACAAAGGCCTGCTCATATCTTTTCTTCTCTTCAGGATTATTGGTTTCTAATATCCTATTATAATTATCTAAACTAAACTTAGAATCTATTGGTATAATGTGCTTATCAATAAAGACAACTGCATCAACCATTGTTCCATCTTTAAAACTATATTGTATTTGATAAGAACCAGGTGGTAAAACATTCTTCAAAACTGTTTCTAAATAGTACTCCCCTAGTATTCCTCTTTGCTTAGGATTCTTTAAAACATCCTGTAAACTCTTTAATTGATCAGCAAAACCCACAACCTGTTTATTTGTTTCGTCTAATCTAGTCAACTTCTCCGTAACATTCTGAATAATCTTAGCACTCTGCCCAAATTGAGTCTGCATAGCCTTATTTGATTCAGATAGCTTACTATCTAGAACCTGGCTCATATTATTCAACTGTTGCATCATCAACGGATCATTACTCTTTCTTCTAGATAATAAAAAAAATCCACCTATTAAGATAAAAATTACTATTACCAAAAATCCAAGTATTATCCAATCCATTAACTATATCCTACACTATTATCTTTAAAAAATCAAGATAAATTAATTAGCGGAACAAAACCTCAGAAGCAACAAATAAGATATATATTAATATCAAAACGACTGCTTCCTTCTTGCTTATCCTTTTATCTGTTCTAACAGCTATTAAGAAGAATACCGCTGAAATAACAAGGAATATTCTAGCAATAGCGAAAGGAGAGAAATCAATATTAACAATAGGATGTATCAAAGCAACAACACCCAAGACCAACGTAGAACAAACTATAACAGAGCCCATCAAATCCCCCAGAATAAGCCAGGTACGTCCTTTGCGAGCAGAGATGATAGCAAAGTATGTCTCAGGTAAAGCATTCCCTAAACCAACAACTAGAATACCCACTATTGGTAAACCAATAGCTAATGTTTCTGAAAAAGCTTGGACACTTTGAACAATCCCCCAAGAAGATAATAATAATACTATTAAGTAACCAAATGTACTCCTTAAACTCTTAAGAAAAAGTTTAAATTGTCTTAAATCCTTTGATTCCTTTTTCTTTGTTAAAAATCTCCAGAAGCCATGATTATCATTTTCTTCTTTAGTGTTGTAAACCTTTCTAAACCTTTCTTCCTTAGAGAAAAGCCAAAAAACATAAAGGAAAAATGTAATAAGAAGGACTAAACCATCTCCCCTACTTAAATCTCCATCTAATATTAAAATCAATGGTAAAATAGCAATAATAGCAGTAAAGATCATACTTGTTTGAACCATTTTACTTCTGACAGGAAAAGCCTTTCCCCCGATAAGAAGCGCTAAACCAACCGCTAAAGTCATATCAACAACGTTCCCTCCAACAATTTCACCAAAAGATAATTCAGGGATTCCTTTTATAGCAGAACTAATTCCAACGAATAGATTTGGTAATGTTCCTGCAAAAGCCATAACAAAAAAGGCAACAACAAATTCCTTCCAGCCTAGATACTTTGATATTCTGATCAAGCCCTTAACAACCCTTGAGGCTGACCAGAATAACATTAAAAATGATGCTATAAATACTGCTATCCAAATCATTCTTTTATCTGTTTAGTAATAAAAATCCACTTAATTAATTCTATTAAAAACAATTTAATTATACCTAAACCTAAGATTATTATCCAGTCGGAGGCTATCAAAGGAACGGTTTTTAAAAGCACTTGAAAAAATGGTAAATAAATAGAGGCTAATAAAAGAGCACAACTAGCCAGCCAACTATAATTTAAAAACTTATTAGAAAGAAAATCTATATGCCAGAGATTCTTTCTTAAGCTCTTACAGGAGAAAACATAAAGCAATGAATCTATAGTCAAAGCTGCAAAAATAATTGTCCTTATTCTTGCTAAGTCAAAACCAGAACTTTTCCAAAGCCAGGAGAATAAACCAAATAAAAACAAATCTGTTACCAAACCAATAACAAATATTAGAACTTTCATTTCTTTATTTAAAAGAGCTTCCTTTTTCTTAATTGGTTTTTGTTTCATTATATCGTCTTCTTTTGGTTCAAAAGCCAAAGCAATTCCTGGCAGTCCATCTTCAATTATATTAACCCATAATATTTGAACAGCGATCATTGGCAAAGGAAAACCAAAAACTAGAGAAAGTCCGACTAATATTGTCTCCGTGAAAGAATCTGATAAAAGATAAGTAATTACTTTACGTATATTATCAATAATCCCCCTTCCCTCTTCAACAGCAGCAACAATAATACTAAAATTATCTGATAATAAAACAAGGTCAGCTATATCTTTAGCGACCTCCGTTCCAGACCCTAAGGCAACCCCAATATCTGCTTTCTTCAAAGCCGGTGCATCATTAATACCATCACCAGTCATCGCAATAACATGTCCTTTGTTCTGCCAAGCTTGAATAATTCTCAACTTATGTTTTGGTTCAACACGAGCATAGATTTGAATATTATCAACAAGCTTTTCTAATTGTTTATCTGTAATTTTATCTAGTTCTCTTCCTTCAATAATGTTTTCTTTTCTGACATTAAAACCGAGCTCTTGAGCAACTGCCCTTGCTGTTAACCTATGATCACCCGTAACAATAATTGGCCTCATTCCTGCTTCTCTGACAGTTTTTAAGGCCCTTTTGACTTCCTTTCTAATAGGATCTTTTAAAGCAATCATTCCAACAAAATTAAGATTACTAAATTGATCACTTAGGTTATTTATATTCTTATAAGCGACGGCAATCACTCTTAATCCTTTTTTCGTTAAATCTTCTAGCTCGCTTTTAATCTTCTCTCTTTCTTTCTTGTCACATTTAGACATTTCTAATATCCTTTCTGGAGCTCCTGAGACATAAAGAACGTCTTCCTTTTTACTAACAGCATAAGCCTTAGCTATATATTTATTAATTGAAGTAAATGGTAACTCAGCTATTAGAGTCATCTCTTTTTCTAGATCTTTTCTATGAATTCCTGCTTGCATACCAGCCATTAATAAAGCTTTATCAGTAGATCTGCCTCTAATTATCCACTTATCCATTACTTCTTCGGGATTTTCAACAAAAGCTTCGTTATTTAAAGTAGCTATTTTAAGAGCTAATTGATAATCAGACTTTCTACGAGTTATTACTTCAGTTACTTTCATCTTCCCTTCAGTTAAAGTTCCTGTTTTATCTGTAGCAATAATAGAAGTACTGCCTAATGTCTCAGCCGAAGCCAATCTCCTAACCAATCCCCTCTTCTTTAAAATTCTTTGCATCCCAATAGCCAAAATAACTGTCATAGCAACTGGCAATCCTTCTGGGATGGCGGCAACAGAAACAGCTACGGCTGTTGTCAACATTTCAACAAAATCATTACCACTAACAATTCCTTCTATAAAGATAGCTATGCTAATGATACCAATAACTATCCCTACAGTCATCGAAAAACGAGCTACTTTCTTCTGCAAAGGAGTTTTTTCTTCTTTAGTGCTTTTAACCATTTCAGCTATCTTACCTATTTCTGTATCTATTCCTGTAGCAACAGCAATAACCTTTGCCCTACCATCTTCAACCACTGTTCCCATATAGACCATATTATCTCTATCAGCTAAGGATGTTTCCTCAGGAAGTTTACTTACCTTCTTTTCCGCTGGCAACCATTCTCCCGTTAAAGACATCTCGTTAGATTTAAAGCTAGTATTTTCAATAATTCTTCCGTCAGCAGGAATCTTGTCACCAGGAGTTAAGATAAAGATATCTCCTGGAACTATATCTGAAGAGTTAACTAACTTTTCATTTCCATCACGTATTACCTTAGCCTTAACCTTAACTATTTTCTTTAATTTCTCTAAGGATTTGTTTGCTTTATTCTCCTGAATAAAACCAACAATAACATTTAAAAAAACAGCACCAAAGATAACAATGGTGTCAGTATATTCATTGAAGAATAAAACAACTATCCCAGCAATAACCAGAATATATATTAATGGACTTTTAAACTGTTCTAAGAATATGCATATCTTAGAAAGAGATTTTTCTGCTGGAAGAAGATTTTCACCAAACTCTACTTTTCTTCTTCTAATCTCTTCGTCTGTTAATCCATTCCTAATATCAGAATCCAATTTATCAACAATTTCTTTCCAAGACAAACTATGCCAAGCAATTTCTCTACTCATTAATCTATTTTACCATAAACCAAGTTTATGGCAATTTATAGCAATTTATAGCAATTTTATTACGTGGCGCTCCCACGGAGAGTCGAACTCCGGTTGCATGATTGAGAATCATGCGTCCTAACCATTAGACGATGGGAGCGTTAATGTACTTTATCATAATTTATTTTCTATTTCAAGATTGACATAAATTAAAATCTATTATATACAACACTATACGAAGATGCTCTTTAACATTTTGAAAGGAGACACACTATGCTTTTAGGAATAATGTCAGACACACATCAAGACAAAGCAAAAGCTATCCCACATATTATAAAGGAGTTTAAAGATAGAGGCGTTAAATTAATTATCCATTGTGGAGATATTGATCCAAAACACCTAAATGCAAAACTTTTTGGTAACCTCCCGGTTGATTGCGCTCTTGTCGAAAGCCAGGTCGGAAGAAAAGAATTTGCTAATTTGCCAAAAGGTTGGCGAACAACAAAACCTGGAGACAGAATCCTCAGAGTTAAAAATATTATTTACTATCTTGGCCACAGAAGGGCTTATGAATTTCTAGCTGGGTCAGAAGCTCAATTGATGGATACCCTAAACTTGATCAGAAAAGATTATGATGGTACCCAATGGCTTTTTGCTGGTCATACTCATCATCAGACCTTTGCCCAAGGTCCTTTGATAGATTTTATCAACCCTGGAGCCGTAGAAGGATCTTATAGTGGATATGAATTTGCTATTCTTGATACTGACGCTGACAAGGTCACTTTCAGTAGAATCTTAAAAACAAACCCAGTTATAGAGCCATTCAAGATTGCTGTCATATCAGACAGTCTTGATGTAGCTAGAAGAAATCCTTCTTTTTGGGATAAACTAGCCGAAAAGCTTAGATCTCAAAAGGTGAGATACATTATCCATTGTGGTAATATGGATACCAAAAAAATCCCTGAAAAAGAGTTTAAAGATTTCACCGTTTATTGTAATCTCAGAAATGACCAAGAAAAACCAGCAACAAAATGGAAGTTTAAAACAGAAGAAAATCCTGTTGTTGAAATTAATGGATACAAGCTTTGTATTCAATTAAATTTCGGGGCAGAGCTTCTCAGTAAGTCAGAATTTGATATGTATAAGTACTCTCTGGAGATAAGAAAGAAATATCCCGAAGTTAGCTTCCTTCTCTTTGGACTAACAAGAAGTGCTTTTTTTGAAGAAAGTGAGCAACTTACTTTTATTAATCCTGGAGATATTGAGGCAGACCAAAACTACGTCGTTATAGAACTTCCGAGATGTGAAATTACTTTTGATCACATTCCCATAGATCCCTTACCAAAAATATAGAATGGGTTGACAAAGAGAATAATAAATGCTACTATTGAGGCATTGTTTTGAAACATTATTGTTCTTTTAGGGAAAGGGAAGAAATGAATATTTTTGAAGAGAGAAAGAAAGTACTAATAATAGTTTTTACTATTATTATTGCCTTTGTTGGTTTTGGAAGATTAACGAAGGAAACAGAAGCAAGAGAAGAGACTCAAATTAAAATAAGAAAAGCGATCAAAATGAAGGTGACAGCCTACTGCCCTTGCAAAAAATGCTGTGGCAAACATGCTGACGGGAAGACGTCGACTAATCGCGATGCTTATAAAACATTTGGTGTTGCCGCTGATCCAGCGGTAATACCATACGGAACGGTATTAATAATACCAGGCGTTGGCGAAAGAGTCGTTGATGATACTGGCGGAGCAATGCGCCAGAGTACAAAAAAGGGAATCTACCATATAGATGTTAGATTCCATAGCCATCAGGAAGCCAAAAATTTTGGCGTCCAGTGGCTAAAAGTCAAAATACTATAAAGGCCGCCTACCGAGCAGGCCTTAACCCTCGCACAAAGTAATGTGCGAGGGTTTTTAATTATGATCTGGAGGAATCTTCCAGTAATCTATAATATACTTTGATAGTTCTCTAAAAATTGGCAAAGCAGAATACTCAGCAGTTCCTACTTCTGGATTATCAAGTTTCACTAAAACAAGAAATCTTGGATTTAAAGCAGGAGCAAAACCAATAAAACTTTGCCAAGTTTCATCTGAATAACCTTTTTTATCTTCCCCTAAAACGCTCCAAGGGATTTGAGCAGTTCCAGTTTTACCAGCGATGTAATAACCAGGTATCCTAGCTGCTTTAGAATAGCCATTCTCAATAACACTAATAAGCATAGCCGTCACTTGGGATGCTGTTTTAGATGATATTATTTGTGGTGACGAAACATTAATATCAACATTAATATCATCTATCTTTTCAACAATATATGGTTTTACTAACTTTCCCTGATTAGCAATAGCAGTATAGGCTTTAATTAATTGCATTGGAGTGATTTCAATTCCTTGTCCAAAAGAAGCAGTGGCAAAATTTATCTCATATCCCTTTTTAAAGTTTTTGTTATTAGAAAAAACCTCTCCTTCTAAATCAACTCCTGTTGGTTCTAGCAAGCCAAACACTTCTATGTATTTTAAAAAAAGATTATGTCCTAATTTCTTTTCAGCAAAAACTACTCCTGTGTTGATTGACCTCTCTAATACCTCTGTCATTGTTCTCTCTCCAAACACTCTTCCGTTATAGTTTTCAATAGTATATTCCCCTATTTTAACCTTTCCCGTATCCACATACTTTGTTTGAGGAGTTATTTTATTTTCATTTATAGCCGCCGCTAAAGTAATCGGTTTAAAGACAGAGCCTGGCTCAAAAAGCTTTTGAGTTATTGTATTCTGGAATATATCAAAATCGTCAATATCTGAATAATTATTAGGATCAAAGTTTGGATAATTAGCCAAAGCTATTATCTTTCCCGTAGTAGGCTCAACAACAATTATTTGACCTGATTTAATATTTAAATCTTCTTTGGCCTTCTTTAGTAAAGTTTCGGCCACATATTGAATATTATAATCAAGAGTTAAGGTGATATCTGATCCTTCGCTTGAGTTATTAATTCCTTCCGAAAAGAAAAAACCAACAGATCCTTTTTTCTTCTGCTGAACCTCTTCTTTACCTTGTAAAGAATCATTATAGTAACCTTCTAAACCATATTGTCCCATCTCTTCTCCACCAACAAAACCAACAACTTGTGAAGCCATTTCCTTTTGAGGATAGCTTCTAAATAATGCTTCTCGACAATAGACTCCATCTAAATCTAAGTTGTCTATTAATTCTCTTTCTTCTTCCGTTACACTATCTTTGATTTTCTCAAACAAAGTATCTTTCTCAATTTTCTCCAATATCTTTTCTTTATCTAGATTTAACATACTAGAAAGCTCTTGAGCAACTTTATCTTTTTCTTTAATCTCTGGCGGAGAAACAAAAACAAATGTCCCTTGAACATTTGTCGCTAAGATTTCTCCTTTACTAAAAAGGATATTACCTCTGTCCCCTCTCACAATATTAAAAGTTTTTTGTTGCCCTTGAGCTAAAGCTTTATTCAAATCATGATTAATAATTTGGATATAAGCCAAGCGGCCCACTATGGCCGCTCCAAATAAAATCATGAAAAAAAGAATCAAATTAACCCTCCAGTTTTTCATATATTCACTTCGTTACAACTTGAGTATTCATTACTTGAATATAATACACTTTGTCTGTTTTTTCAAATTCTAGATGTTCTATTGCCTGAGCAATATTATCAAGGGAAGCTGTCTGAGCAGAACTAATCTCTAAAGAATTGTTCTCTTCTGAAATATCAGATGCTCTTTTTTCAAAATCTTGAACAGAATATTTTTCTGATGTCTCAGCATTGACTTGATAGATATATAAAGAAAGAAGAAAAAGCAACATTATTCCACCTAATAAACAAAACCATCCGAGACTTAATTTAGGTCTTGCTAACGCTGCTATTTTTTTGTATTCATTTATCTTTTTCATCTTTTTACCCCCGCTCTAAGCTTAGCACTTCTTGCGCGAGGATTATCTTTAGTTTCTTCTAATAATGCTGTTATTGGTTTTTTTGTTAAAATATTTAAATTTGAATTTCTAAAAAAATTCTTAACAATCCTATCTTCTAAGGAATGAAAAGATATTACTACTAACCTTCCACCTGGAGCTAAAATCTCTTCGGCATCAGGCAAAACTCCTTTCAAAGAATTAAGCTCATCATTCACCGCTATTCTCAAAGCTTGAAATGTTCTCGTCGCTGGATGAATCCTTCCCTTTCTACCTCCAATCGCTTTTACTAATTGAAATGTTTTTCTAATTGGTCTTTGTTTAATAATATTTCTAGCGATGTTTCGAGCAAACCGTTCTTCTCCATATTCTTCTAACATCTTTATCAATTCTGACTCTGACCAATTATTTACTATATATTCAGCTGTTAAATCATTATCTGTACTATATCTCATATCAAGTGGTTCATCTTTCTGAAAAGTGAATCCCCTTCCCGAACCTTCTAATTGCTGACTAGACATTCCTAGATCAAACAATATTCCATTAACAGGACTAAAGTTATTTTCCTTAACAATATTCTTCAAATTGAGATAAGAATCGTTAACCGAAATAGTTGAATTAAGATTTTTAAAAATATCTTTATCCCACTCTATAGCTAACACTTTCCCTCCTTTTTCCATAACGGCTTTTGTATGACCACCGCCATTAGCCGTACAATCAACAAAGTTTTCATTCGGTTGAACATTCAAATATTGTAAAACTTCTTTTATAAGAACAGGTATATGCATTTTATATCCCAAGATCTTCTAATTTTGACACTAACCCAACAACCTTCTTTTCAATTCCTTTCTTGTATACTTCCCAAATATTTTCATCCCAGATTTCTAATCTATTATATAGTCCGCAAACTGTCACATTTTTCTTAAGTCCAGCATATTTCTTTAAATGGTCCGGTATAAGGATTCTGCCTAATCCATCTGATCTTACCTCTGCTGCTCCAGCTAATCTTATCCTAGCGAAACTTCTTGCTTCTAATTTACTCTCCGGCAACTCTCCTAGCTTACTAAACATTGCTTCTCCTTCCTTCTGCGAATAAACAACTAGACACTTGTCTATTCCTTTTGTCACTATTACCTCTTTACCAAGTTCTTTTCTAAACTTAACTGGCAATGATAATCTCTTCTTTGTATCTATTGTATGTTTATATTCTCCTGTAAGCATATGAGTTTTCCCCCATTTTAAGTAGTTTTCCCACACTTTTCCACAACTATCCACTACATGTTATTTATAACCCATTTTATGTGGTCGAGTCAACACTTATTTTTCCACATACTTTTCCACAGGTTTTTCCACAACCAAAAAACCCCGCCTTAGCGGGGCTTTTGAAGTTTAATTATTAATTATCGCGAACGTTTCGGGATCTATTGAAATTTTATCTCCTCGTTCAATTTCTTTATTAATCAAAGCTGAGGCTAAAACATTCTCTACTTTTGACTGAAGAACACGACGCATCTGGCGAGCCCCAAAGACTGGATCATATCCAAGCTCTACTATTTTCTCTTTCAGCTTCTCAGTGATTATAAGCTCTACTCCCTTTTTGATAAGATTATCTTTAAGATTATCTAGCATTAATTGAGATATGTCTAAAAGATTCTTCTTGCTCAATGGTTTAAAGATAACCGCTGCATCAAAACGATTAATAAATTCTGGCCTAAATATATTATTATCAAAGAGATAATCTAATATCTTTGATTTTACTCCATCCCAGTCTTGATTCTCTTTTAGTGCTTGCAATATGACTTGATAACCAGCGTTACTCGTAGCAATAATTATTGTATTTCTAAAACTAACTCTTCTTCCTAGCCCATCTGTTATATGTCCTTCGTCTAGGACTTGAAGAAATAAATTCAAAACATTATGATCAGCTTTTTCTAACTCATCTAATAATAATAGAGAAAAAGGATTTTCTTTAATTGGAGTTGTCAGAATTCCTGGTTCTTTTTCAGAACCAATTAACCTTCCGATATCAGTTATACTTTGGAACTCTGACATATCTAATCTAATTATTTTATTCTCAGATCCAAAATAGAAATGAGCTAGGGCCTTACAAGTTTCTGTTTTTCCAACACCAGTGGGACCTAAAAAGAGAAAAGCTCCCATTGGTCCTTTTCTAACCGTTATCTCTGACCTAGCCCTTCTCAGAGCGGTAGACACCTCTCTAACAGCTTCTTCTTGATTGATAATTCTTTGGTGAATTAAATCTTCTAGATTAAGAAGAATATCTCTTTCTTTTGATTCTAACTCACCAACCGGAACTTCTGATTTTTCAGTTATAACATGGGCCACATGTCTCGGCAGAACAACCTTTTCTTTGGGCAAACTAGAAACATAAACAGCAACTTCATCTAAAATGTCTATTGCCTTTTCTGGGAAATAAAGTGATGGAAAATACTTGTCAGTTAATTCAATAATATCACGAATAGCTGGGTAGGATATGAATATATTGTATTTTTGTTCTAAGGCAAAGGTCATATATTCTAAAAGAATAAGAGTCTTCTCTGGTTGAATACTTAAAACTTCCACTTTCCCAAACAAAGATAGAATTGAAGGATTCTTTTCAATATTTCTATGAAGACCTTCATAATTAGTTATTCCTATAATCTGAAATTGAGGTAATCGCAAGTAAGGAGCCATTATACCAGAAATATCAATAACACCTGGCCTTGCTTCTTGACCAATATAGTTATGCATTCCATCTATAACTAAAATAATATTCCCAGCTGAAGCCACCTCGCTGAATATCTGATCTAGGACAGATTCCACTTCCTCAGAACTTTCCATCTGAGCAAGAAGAGACGAAAGATCTAATTCAACAAATCTCTTATAATTAGCACTCGGCATAGTTTTACCTAGTAGACTCAACTTAGCTAAAGCATAAACCATACTTCTCTTTCCGGTTCCTTCTTCACCAATAAGTAAAACGTTATTGATTTCTCCTCGGGATAAAATTCTGGCCATAATATTAATTTGATCCTCGTGTCCAATAAACTCTGAGTCTATCTTTCTAATTAATTCTGTAATGTCATTAGAATACTTATCTAATGTTATTGTAAAACCAGCTGTCCATTCCTTAGCCAACGTTCCTCTTTTTGCTAAGTTTTCGTACTCCCAGAATCTTTTAGACATCTCTCTTTTTTCTTCTATGTTTTCAAACCAAACTGCTAAACTATCAACATCTTCTTTTTTCAATCCACTCATTAATAATACATTTTTAAAGACTTCGTCTGTTTTAGTTAAAGCAGATAAAATATCCGTTACCATAATTCTTTGGTGCTTTTTCCTTACTGCTTCTTTTATTGATTCAGTTATTGTTTTGTTAAAACTTGTTTCATCTTTCTTAAGAGACTTTCTTGCTTGCTTCTTAATTTCGTTCATATTTAAAAGAAGGCGAGAGAAAACAAAATTAAGTTTTGGATTACATTTTAATAAGAAAAATAAGAGATGAGTTGAAGAAGGACCGCGTCTCAAAGTTTTATCAATTACTTCAGCCGATTCAAAGTCTAAAAATTCAGCCATATTATAATCCTCATCTAAAGCCACTTCTTGCAATCTTAACTCCAGTTTTGGTTTCTTAAGTTTTGTTTCAAAGAAAAGTGTTTTTAGATAAACCGATGAGAATAAGACTAGAAAAATAATTGTTGCTCCTAATAAAGATTCGTTTGTTCTCTCTGGAAAGTTCTGAGGAACAAAACCATAAAGAAATGATAGAAAGATTAAAAGAAATAAAATAAGAAATATCTTTTTTAAAAAATCAGCAAATTTTAAGAAAGGGACTTTCTCCCATTTTACTGCTGAATATATTTTTGTTCTTTTTAAATTAAACATTAGGATAAAAGACTAATACCGAAAACAAGACCAATAATTAATAAAACTGGGGCCAAAAACCAAGCTATAAGTATAATCAAACCAATAATTATTATAAAAAATTCACTTATCAACCCAAGGATTATAAAGAATGTTCTCATAATTGCCCCAATAATACGAGACATCAAGTTGAAAATAAGTACTTCAAAGTTCTGCCAAAAATCAAAAGGATTTCCATAATGAGAACCGTACCTTCTCCAAGGAGAAAGATATGTTTTTATAAGAGTTGGCACTGAGAAGTAATTTAAATTAAATAGAAGAAAAGTTTTCCATCCCTTTAATATTCCCCAAGGTACATCAAAAAACTGCCAAGTTATTATTTGAAAAACTATATTATTCATTATTTTATTATAACATATTTAAATTAAAATAAACTAATCAACATTGGGCTTTTTTCTATTCTTTGATATAATGAAGTATAATGCAAATTTTTGAACTACACTTCAACCCTAAACTTAAGGAAGAACAAATCTTTGATAGTTTTGTTTATGAACCAGAAAGCTCTTATGAGAAAAAACTAGGCAGTTTATATATGGTCGGCGAGTTACAAAATTCTGTTAATACTAATAAAAAACTACTAGATAATATTGCTCAAGTATTTAAAAAACACTATTATAGTTTATCAATTAAGTCTCCCGAAAAAGCTCTTTCTCACGCTTCAAAAAAAGCCAATGAGTTTCTTTCAGAAGAAGTTAAGAAAGAAAATATTGGTTGGTTGGGGAACTTAAACTATGGAATAATATCAATAAGTAATTTTAATTTGACTTTCACAAAAACCGGAAATCTAAAAATTTTACTATTGAGAGGAGAGCAAATTATTGATATAGGAAAAGATTTAGAAACACAAGAAATTGACCCCTATCCATTAAGGATCTTCTTTAATGTAGTTTCCGGCAAACTGATAGAAGATGATAAGCTTTTATTATTAACAAATGATGTTTTTGAATTTTTAAAAGAACAAAATATTTTAAGCAAGCTTGCTAAAGAGATTGATCCTAAAACAATAAAAAAGATATTACCCCCTAGCCTATTTAATAATGGTCCGGGTGCAAAGATATCAGGTGTTTGTTTTATTTCTACCATCACATCCAAACAAGAACGATCTGAGCCAATCTTGCTTGAAAATAATACCAAGTCATCTTTTATAGGCAAACTTATTTCTAAATTACCTAGAATAAAACTCCCTTCAAGAAAAAAGAAGGCTTTACCTAAGATTAAAGTTTCTATCAAAAGAAGTTCTCCATTTATAGAAAAGTTTAGGAATCAAATTGATATAAAGAAGAGAGTTCTCCCAATTATCGGACTACTATTAGTTTTATTTATCGGTTTCTTGCTTTTTAAGGGAAATCCTGAGAAGAAAGAATCAAAAGTTTTAGTAGAAGAAATTCAAAAGAAAGTAGATGATGCCGAAAACCTTCTAATATTTAACGATGAAAACGGTGCTAACTCTTTATTCCAACAAGCTTGGGAAGAAATAGCAGTTATTAAAGAAACTCCTGAAGTCTTGTTATTAAAAGATTCTATTAAGCAAAATCTTAATAAAATAAATAAAATAGAATATATTGAAAATCCAGAAATAGCTCTTGATTTGAAGGATAAATCAGAGACAGAAAAAGCAAAGGATCTTGCCTCATTATCAGGCACAAATTTAATATTTTCAGATAAACTCTATATCTTTAAAAATGATTGGTTAGAGAAAAATATTGAAATAGATTTTAAACCAAATGGCTTTTCATCATATTTCTCCAATCTTTATTTCTTAAATGGTTGTGAGATTATAAAATATTCTCATTTAAGCGGAATCGACTGGGGATCTGCCAAGAAATGGCTTAACGATAAAGCTGACTGCTCTGGTCCTAAATCTCTAACAGTTGATGAGTCTATTTACGTGCTAAACTCAAACAATTCTATCTCTGTTTATTATTCTGGTTCATACAAGAAAACTATTAATCTTGACGTCTTTCCTAAAATAGAAAACATCTCTTTAATAAAAACAAAAGTTAATGTTGCCTACCTCTATCTATTAGAACCAACGAACAATCGACTTATCCTAATTGATAAAGCAGGAAATCTTGTAAAACAATTCCAAAGTGATAAGTTTGATAACTTAATTAATTTTGACATATCCCCTTCTGGTAAAACAATATACCTCTTAAATAGCGATACTATCTATAAAATTTCTCTCTAACAAAAAAGACCGAGGTCCGACCTCGGTCTTTTTTTTCTTCCCTTACTTTAATTCAACTTTAGCACCAGCTGCTTCAAACTTTTTCTTCATTTCTTCCGCTTCTTCCTTCTTAACATTCTCTCTAATCATTTGAGGACCGCTAGCAACAGCGTCAACTAAGTCCTTAGCTTCTTTCAATCCTTTTTCAGTAATATCTCTTACAGCTTTAATAACTTCAATCTTTTTATCTCCGACTGTAGTTAACTCAACATTGTAAGAACTCTTTTCTTCAGCACCTGCCCCATCTTCACCTTGACTAGGTACAGCAGCTGCCTGTCCCGCACCGTATGGTGCTGGGGAAACACCGAATTTCTTCTCTAAGATTTTAACCAATTCAGCTAAATCTAAAACTGACATTTTTTCAATTCCTTCAACTAAAGATTTGAATTTCTCTGGAACTTCAACTTCTTTTGTTTCTTCTTGTTTTATTTCTTCTGTCATATTTTTATTTTATTTCTTTTAATACATAAACTAAATTTCTAAGATTACCATGTAAAACATTGGCAAATCCTGAAATTGGAGCTGATATGCTCCCAACGACCTTTGCTAAAAGCTCCTTCTTTGAAGGTATTTTTGCTAATGTGATTATTTCATTCATCTCTCTGAAGCTATCTTCAAAATATCCCGCTAAAATCTTTAAATTCTCATTTGTTTTAGAAAATTCATAAGCTGTTTTAGCTGGCAAAATTTCGTCTTCAAATCCGAAGATCAATGCTATTTCTCCATCCAATTTATCCATTTCTATATTAATATTCTTGTCTTTTAAAGCAATGTTCATCAATGTCTTTTTAGCAACAGATAATTTACAATTTGATTCTTTTAATTTATCCCTTAAATCTAAAAGATCTGGTGCCTTTAAACCCTTAATGGATACAAAAACCATTGATTTTTGCTTATCAATACTTTCCCCTAATTTCTTTATAATGTCTTGCTTCTTTTCTTTTGTTAACGGCATAAAAAAACTGTGGCTTAACCACAGACAAAAGAGGAGTCATCCTCGACAGGACTTATTGTGCCTGTTGTCTATGGATAATTTATTATATCTCTATCTTACCTTCTTGATATTATTTGTCAACCCCTTCACCTTTAACCAAAGATGAAGGGTCAATAGCTAAATAATATTTATCTGACCCCTGAACATATAATTGCTCTATTTTGACCTGCGTTAAAGCTTCTTCATAAATACGAACATCGTCTATGAAGCCATTCCAGGGATGTTCCCCGTCAGATGTTCTATAACCGATATCTATAACACTTTTGGTTATAGGAAGATTTTGAGTTCCACTAGCTTCTTCTTTAGCATCCCTATAAATCTTAACTGTTCCATTTCTTCTAGTAACTGCTATATGATACCATTTTCCCAAAGCCCAAGATAAAGAAGCTGTTTTAACACATCCCGGATAATCACCACCAAGAGACATCGCAATTTTAGCTGATGTTCCTTCATCGCCTAGATTAAGCTGGAAGTGATCAAGGTTCTGATTGGCTAAAATCAATCTAAAATCACCGGCTAATACAAGAGGCTTAACCCAAACAGATATTGTAAAATCCTGTGTACCCGAAGGAAGATTGTTGCTGTTAGCCGTTCTAACATAATCATTAATTCCATCAAACTGTAAAGAACATCCTCTGCCAAGAGGAGTATAATCATGATCATCAGAAGCACATTTCCAAACAGGACCATTTAAAGTTCCTTCATTATCATATCCACTAATATCAGTAGCTACCAATCCTGTTCCATCGTCAAAATCCCACATTCCTATTGCGTAAGCTCCTAAAAAGTGATTTATTTGAGAAGAAAACTGAGTTCCAGCTGCTATTCTAGCCTTATTGCTATTCTAGCCTTATCTTTAGCTGAAGACAAGCTCACAAGCACCATAGAAGCCAATAGTGCTATTATTGATATTACTACTAAAATCTCTATTAAAGTAAACCCAGCACCACTTTTTTGTAAAAAGTGTTTGATAAATTTATTGCTATTTTTCCACGAAAGGTGGTGCTGGGTAAATGCCTTACTATTCATTTTTTTAATCTTCAATACAAAGTAATCTTCTGTTTGAATTACAGTAGTTTCCCATATTAGGACTTATAACAGCACTGCTGACTGCTCCCGTTACTCCCGTTCCTAACGCACCTAACGAAACAGCACTGGTTAATACTCCGGTTGAAGTATAGCAAGTTGGAAAACTTGCCAAAGAAGCACCAGGATAACCGTCTGAAAATTGGCTTGATTTAGTCCAGTTTTGGCAAGTAGAGGTAAAACTATATCTCTCTGGAAGATATCTATTAACACTAGTCGTTGTTATACAATTCTTTTTAGTATTAGCATCTAAGCGTCCCAACCAAAGCTCAGACATCTTTTCCATAAAGTTCTTATCTATTTTTTCTGCATTCATAACTATATTATCTGAAAACTTTGCTAAAAATTCATTAATATTTTTACCTAAGAGACGATGACAAGTTGCTCCACGAATTAAAACAGCTGACTCTTTTGCTTCAACAAAGATTCCTTCTGTTTTTCTTTCACTGTTTCCCAATCTAGCTAAAGCTACTTCTTCATCAGCATCACCACCAAGAAAAGCCATCCAATTTCCTTTATATCCCAGCTTATCTGCTTCTTGCTGACATTTTAAATCAGCTCCATTAAGTCCATCTAAATTACCAGAATAAGTGTTGTCTGTTATGAAAACCCTTCTAATGCCTGGCCTGTCACTTGGCAAGAATGGCCATTCACTTTCTATTGATAAAGCATCACAGCCAGATAACTCTGGATAAGTAATAGCAAAAGCATTATTAGAATAATCCACTTTCCCCTCTTCTCTCCAAGGATATTCGAAAACAGCCACCCAAAAACCATAACCAAATTCATGTCCTTTATATATCTCGAATCCATACTTGCCTTGCCCAGCATTAATATTTTCCGCGATCCACTCAACCTCACCGTTTTTATTAAACAAAGCAATTCCTACTTTATCAACTTTTTTTGCCTTCCAAGTTATTTCATACTTTTGTCCTATCTCCCAAGATTCTTCCCCATTTGGAGAAATAACTGTTATACTTTTTGTTCCAAAAGCAATAAACAAATAAACAATAATCGCCACCACAATTACTACGGCTAAGATTAAAATGTAAAAGAGACTTTTTTCTGCTGTAAACTTTTCAAATATTGATTCATTCATAATATTAATTTGTCGTTATCGGACAAGGAGGAGAACTAATTGTCCATAATAATAATTTTAATTGACTAATTTGTTGAGCTTTATACTTATCAGTTGGTGTTTCAAAAGTTGCGACATAAAGATTATTACCATCTCCGCAGTTATCAAACCAACAACTATAACTTGCGTTAGATAAAAGATTAAACCCTTCAGTTGTATCACCAATATACATTATACCATAGTCATCTTCTTGTTTGCAGAGAATTGAGAATAGAGAGTCGGTTTTGAGAGTACTATTATTTTTTAAAGAATAAGGTCCACTAAAATATAGTTCAGCGATTTTAATAAACTCCGGTGGTGGTGGAAAATTAGAAGTTATTGGAGAAACAGGAAACTCACCAACTTCTGGTTTTGGTTCAGAAAACTTATTTAATATCCACACAGTAGACAGAAAAACAATCACAATCAAAAGAATTGCTGAAAAGGCATAAAGAGATATCCTTAAGATTTTTTCTCTATCTATCATTAGTTTATTATAACACAAAAACTATTTTAAGTATTTATTTATAGCTTCTTTGTGTTCTTTGAGTGTTTTGCTAAAGATCGTTTCTCCTTCGGGAGTGGAAAGATAAAATAAATAATCATTTTCTGTAGGATAAATTGCTGCTTTTATGCTATCCATTCCTGGATTACAAATAGGTCCCAAAGGTAGTCCTTTATACTTATAGGTATTATAAAGAGAATCTAGTTCTAATTCCTCTTTTAATATCTTCGTGCTATTCCTTCCAGTAACATAGGTTATTGTTGCATCAATTTGCAGAGGCATATCAACTTCTAATCTATTCTTAATAATTCCGGAAATTATCTTTTTATCTTCAATAGTTCTAACCTCTTTTTCAATTAAAGAAGCTATTGTTATTATTTCAAAAATTGTTTTCCTTTGGGATAGAATGTCTGCTTTTAACTCAGAGTTTAATTTACTACCAAAGTTAGCAAACATCATTCTAACAATATCTTCTAATCCATCTTCTGGAGAAAACTCATAGGTATCAGGGAAAAGATATCCTTCCAACCCTAATCCACTTGGTTTATCGGATAGAAAAGCAAAGTCTTTTTTAAAGTAATCATCTTCCTCTTTATTATCTAAATCAAGAAGTTGTTCAAATATAGCTAACTCCTTTTTTTCAAAATAGTCACCGATGTCTTTAATGGTCCATCCTTCAATTATAGTAACACTCTTTTTAACCATAGCCCCTGAAGCAATTTTATTAACAATATCCGGAACAGTCATCGAAGAAGATAATTCATATTCACCCGCCTTAAGATTGTTTGATTGTTTGGTTATAGAAACATAAGTCCTAAAAGCAAAACTATATCTAATCAGACCAGCTCGTTCTAGGCTATCGGCAATTTCTTTAGCATCTTGTCCTCTCTTAACCAAGAATTTTCTTATTTCATTCGAGTTATGATCTACTGGATAATAAATTCCTTGCCAGACCAAAAAACCAGCAATCAAGATTATGGCAACAACTATGGTCATTAAATATTTCATTAGAATTTAAGCGAAAGATGCTTAAGTTTAAATTTAATCTTATCGATAACACCCAATCGGTTAAAAAACGGTAATCCATTAATATGATCTATTTCATGTTGAAGAACACGAGCTAATAGACCGCTTGCCTTAAATCTTATAACTTCTTCGTCTATATTCATCGCCTCTACTTCAATTTTTTCAAATCTTTTAATGCTTAAAACAATCTCTGGATAGCTTAAGCAACCTTCTTCTCCAGCCACCTTATCTCTTCCCTTTTTAATAATCCTTGGATTAATCAAAGACAAAATCTGCTGACCCTGCAAATCAGCTCTTAGAACAATTACTTGTTTTGAGACTCCAACCTGAGGAGCGGCTAATCCAGCTCCATCGTTCTTTTCCATCGTTTCAATCATATTAGAAATAAGGATCCTTATTTCTTCATTAATACTCTTAACTGCTTCAGCCTTTTTTCTCAAAACCTTCTCATTAAACTTTTTGATTTCTAAAATCATGGCGGGGACTAAGAGAGTCGAACTCCTATCAACGGTTTTGGAGACCGCTATTCTACCATTGAACTAAGTCCCCCTTTATACTCAAATATACCACAAAAAATACTCTTTATCAATAAAATAACCCGAGGTCGGACCTCGGGTTAAAACTTCTGATATAACTGGTTTTACTTCTTTCCTTCTTTATGCAAAGTATGCTTTCTACAAGTTTTGCAGAATTTCTTTAATTCCAACTTCTCTTCAACCATCTTTTTACTCTTATGAGTAAAATAATTTATTTTCTTCTATAAACCTTATCTCTTCTGTCTATTTTATGAATAGTTATTTCTTTCTCGGGTCTATAAATGTTATAAATTATCCGTTGGTCTCCTACTCTTAATTTAAAAAATCCCTGCCATTCGTTACTTAGAGGCAATGGGTTTATTTGATCAAAATTATCTCTTAGCCAAATTATTTTACTTAAAGCTCTTTCTTTTGTTCTTTCGTCCAATTTTTCCAAACTCTCTTGAGCTTTATAGGTAAAACTTATTCTCCACGGCATAATTTATTTCTTGTTATTTCCTCTTAAAATCTCTTCTAGACTGACTACTTTACCTTCTTTTTTTTGCTTTATTGATTCTTTAAGGTCTTTTATAATACCAGAAGTTAATTCTAAGCCAAAATCAGGATCTGTTAAAGCCTCTCGAACCGCTTCGGCAATAAAATGACGCATTTCTCCTTTAGAAATATTATTAGTTTTTGTTGATGAGTTTGCCATATATTTTATTATTTTATCTGTTATTTTATTATAGCTCTTATAAAATCAATGTCAACCTTGACAAATTTTATCAGTATGCTATAATGTAGGCAGAATAATTCAGGTTCAGCTATAGTCTAAGAAAGGAGAGATATCATGTTGAATATCTTTATACTAGAACACGAGTTAGAAAGGTGGGCATGCCAGATATCAAACCTTGTTATCGTGGCAAAAGACGAAAGCGAAGCTCGACAGATAGCATCTTCCGAAGAAAGTGAGCTTGATCACCCCGAGAGATGGCTCAATGATGCCAAGTGTCGCATTATTGGCAAGGCTAACCCAGATATCTCTACAGGTGTTTTGCTCGCTAACTTTGTCGGCGAATAAAATCTCTCAGCTCAACAATTTGCCCTGCGATAATATCAACGAGCTTTTTTTATACTTTAATACTCTAGCCCGAGGACAGACCTCGGGACAAAAGCCCTAATAAAGCTATGTTTTTATTTCTTCCCTTCTTTATGCAAAGTATGCTTTCTACAAGTTTTGCAGAATTTCTTTAATTCCAACTTCTCTTCAACCATCTTTTTACTCTTATGAGTAAAATAGTTAGTCTTTTTACACTCCTTACACCGAAGTTTTAAATGTGGTTTTTTCTTTTTTGCCATAATAATTAATTTAATTAATTCTGAGCCCAGAGGGAGAATTGAACTCCCGACCTCCATCTTACCAAGATGGCGTTCTACCACTGAACTATCTGGGCACAGCTAGAATGCTCCCTGCCTGCCGGCAGGCAGGTACCAACTGAGCTACCCAGGCTTAATTATGTGGGCAGGGAGGGATTTGCACCCCCGTAGACCGAAGTCGCGAGTTTTACAAACTCGTGCGTTTGACTACTCCGCCACCTACCCAATAATTGTCTACTCTAACACAATATCTATATTTTTTCAATTAATGATTCGGGAATGTTTCTTTTTCCATTCTTCAATCTTCTTATGATCACCCGATAACAAAACTTTCGGAACTTTCCAGTTATTAAAAGTTTCTGGCCTTGTATATTGAGCGTATTCAATAAAACCTTTTGATTTAGTTATCCTATCTTTCAACAACCCTTCTTTCCCTATCGCCCCAGGGATTAATCTTGTTACTGATTCTATGACAGCCATCGCTGGAATCTCTCCTCCCATTAAAACATAATCGCCTATTGATAACTCTATGTCGGCAATCTTTTTCACTCTTTCATCAACAGCTTCATATCTACCACAAATAAAGACTAATTGATCTTCTCTAGAAAGTTGATAAGCTATTTTTTGATTGAACTTCTTCCCTCTTGGAGTGAAAAGAATAACTTTACCCTTTTTCTTAGTCTTCTTTATCGCCTTATAAATAGGTTCTACCTTCATAACCATTCCTGCTCCCCCACCAAAAGGACTATCATCAACTGTCTTATGCTTATCATTAGTATATTTCCTTAAATCATGAATATTTATTTTAATAAGCTTCTTTTTCTGAGCACGATTAAGCAAGCTCTCTGAAAAGTAAGAGTTAAATATATCTGGAAAGATTGTAATAATATCAAACTTAATCATAGTAAAAAAACAGCACTATCATTATATAAATGATAGCACTGTCTGCAATCAATGTAAAACTATTATAACTTTAAGTCATCTAAGCTTCCTGAGGCCTTCTTGTCTGGAGCTGGTACTCTACCACCTTCTGGCTCTTCAATCTTTAAATTAACTCTGGCATGATTTTTCAAGCCAATAATCCTAACTAAAGATCTGATAGCTCTAGCAGTAGACCCTGATCTCCCAATAATTTGTCCCATGTCTTCAGGATGGACTTTTAATGAAAGTAAAACTCCCATTTCGTCAACTTGCCTGTCAACTTTGACATCTTCTGGATGATCAACCAATGTCTTAACAATAAACTCAAGAAATTCTTGATCAGTTGTTTGCTTTGCCATGATCGTTCAATAATTCTTCTTAAATTATAAAGAGTTCCGACTAGTTCTCTATATATTTGATTATACTTTTTAAAAAAAGCTTGTCAACCTCTCCGATTTATTCTGATTCTTTTTTAGGTTCTTCTTTCTTTTCTTCTTTAGGAGCTTCCTCTTCTTTCTTCTCTGGTTCTTCTTTCTTTTCTTCTGGTTTAGATTCTTCTGTCTTTTTTTCTTCTACTGGTTTCTCTTCTACTTTTGGTGCCTCTTTCTTAGATTTCTTATGAACATCTTTTTTCTTTCCTTCTATCACTCCTTCTTTAACAAATAAGTTATAAATAGTGTCTGATGGCTGAGCCCCTTTAGAAATCCAGTGTTTTGCTTTATCTTTATCTAAAGATTTCTCTTTACTTATAGGATTAATAAATCCTAACTCATCCATAAAACGACCACCTTTTGGAGCCCTCTTCTTATCAACAACAACTATTTTATAAGATGGCTGTTGTTTCTTACCTATTCTAAATAGTCTAATCTTTAACATAATTATTTACAATTATTCCAATTTTTAACTCTTAAACCTTCTTCAGCGGCAGCTTCTTCCGCTTCTTGTTTTGAATATCCCTCACCCTTAGCCACTAACTCATCTCCTAGATAAACTCCGACAACAAAGTTCTTTTTATGATCTGGACCAGATTCATCAATTACACTATATGTTGGAGTAATTCCAGTTTTTTCCTGGGCTTCTTTTTGAAAACAAGACTTATCATCTTCAAAAAGCTTATCCTCAATAATCATTGGCAACTCTTTCAATAAGTTCTTTATAATGAAATTCTTACAAATTTCAAGCCCTTGATCTATAAATAAGCTACCAATAAAAGATTCTAAGGTATCTGCTAAAATGTATTGTCTTGCTTTTCCATTTTCTTTTATTTCTCCTTGAGAAAGAAGAAGAAAATCATTAAACCCTAATTCTTTAGAGATTTTAAAAAGCATTTTAGTGTTCACTAAAGCTGCCCTCCAAGCAGTCAATTCTCCTTCTAATTTCTTTGGATAATTTAAAAACAAATATTCAGTTACAACAAGCTCTAAAACTGCATCTCCTAGAAACTCTAATCTTTCATTGTGTGAAAGTTTAAAATCAGGAGATTCATTTAAATAAGATCTGTGAACAAAAGCTTGTGTAAGCAAATCTTTATTTTTAAATTCTACACCTAGTTTTTTCTCTAATTGTGAAAAATCTTTCATATTACTTTTTCTCTATTTCGCTGAAGACTGTCCCCAAGACACCGTTGATAAACTTTCCTGAGCTTTCTCCGCCAAATGTTTTAGCTAATTCGATAGCTTCATTAATAGCCACCTTGGGAGGGACATCTTCTTTATTACCATATAGTAATTCGTAAAGACCTATTCTTAGAACATTTCTATCCACAATTGTTATTTGATCAATAGGCCATTCTGGAGCTGCTTTAGTAATAATCTTATCAATACTAGTTATTTTCTTAACCACTCCCCTAACTAATTCCCAAATAAAGCCTTTGTCTTCTAGGCCTGGGCCAAATTCATCAATATTCTTTTGAACAATTTTATCTAAGCTTTCTTCTTTCTTACCAGCAAAGTCCCATTCATATAAACTTTGCATAGCTATTGATCTTGATAAGTGTCTTGATGCCATATTACTTAGATAATTTCTCCATTGTTAATGGTTTTTCTTTTTGTTCTTGACCTTCTTCAATCTCTTTCTTCTTGGCTTTCTTTTCTTTCTTAGTTAACTTCTCCATAACGTTAATAATCTCCACTCCCTTATAATATCCGCAGTTATCACAGAGCGTATGCCCTAAAACCGGCTTGCCACACTTAGGACAAGTCGTTAATCCGGAACTCTTAATATGGATGTGCGACCTTCTGTTGTTCCTTCTTGATTTTGTTTTTCTTCCTTTTGGTACTGCCATAATAGATTATCATAACAAATTATCAAAAATATTTCAAGTAGTCTTGAATGTTTTTCTATGAATACCACAAAGACCATGTCTTTTAATCAACTGTCGATGAAGATAAGTTCCGTAACCTTTATGCCTATCAAAAGCATATTGAGGATATTTTTTATGATACTTTATCATTATTCTATCTCTATAGACCTTAGCTATAATAGAAGCAGCTGAACAAGACAAAACTTTTTGATCTCCCTTAACCACTGACTTCTGAGGAACATCCGACTCTATACTAAAATTACCATCTATAAGGAGAAAGTCAGCATTTCCTAGATTCTTCACTGCTTTTTTCATTGCTAGCTTAGTTGCTTCTAGAATATTAATCTTATCAATGACCTTTTCAGAAACCTTACCTATTCCCCATATTATATCAGGATGATTAACTAAGATATTATATATCTCTTCTCTTTTTTTAGCACTAAGTTGTTTAGAATCTTTAATAAAAACCCAAGGCCGAGGTCCGACCTCGACCATACTAAAAGAGAAAGCACAGGCAACAACCGGTCCAGCCAACGGCCCTCTTCCAGCCTCGTCTAAGCCAACAACTACATTATAGCCTTTTTTGATAAGCTTTCTTTCTTCATTAAAGTTAGGATATTTCATTAATTAATATTAGCATAGATGGCCCAATTTGCATTGGGTTTTTTATTAGGGTAGAATGAGATAACTATGAAGTTCACTCATTTACACGTTCATACCCATTATTCCTTATTAGATGGTCTACCAAAGATTGATCAGCTCTTAGATTATGTTAAAGAATTAGGAATGGATTCAGTTGCTATCACAGATCATGGAGTATTGTATGGAGCTATAGAGTTCTATAAAAAAGCTAAGGAAAAAGGAATAAAACCAATCATAGGTTGCGAGGTCTACATGGCCTACGAGAGATTAGAACAAAAAAGACCTAATATAGATGACAAAAGATATCATCTTATTTTATTAGCTAAAAATGAAGTTGGTTATAAAAACCTAGTAAAGATTGTAACCAAAGCTCACTTAGATGGATTTTACTATAAACCAAGAGTTGACGAACATTTATTAAGAAAATATTCTGAAGGCCTCATCGCTATGACTGCTTGTTTGGCTGGCAGAATCCCTAGATTGATTGTCGCCAAACAATTTGAAGCTGCTGAAGAATTAGCATTGAAATATCAAGAAATATTTGGTAAAGATAATTTCTATCTAGAACTTCAAGATCATCCGAAGATTCCAGAACAAAAATTAGTTAATGAAACACTAATTTCTATGTCTAAAAAGTATGGCATCCCTTTAGTAGCAACCAACGACTCTCATTATTTAAGGAGAGAAGATGCTGAAGCCCAAGACATCTTAATGCTTATCAATACAGGAGCAAAATCAGATGACAAAGACAGATTAACTGTTAAGGAATATGATCTTTCTTTAAGAACACCAGATGATATGGCAGAGACATTCAAACATATACCAGAAGCTATTGAAAATACCCAAAAAATTGCTGATGCTTGTAATTTAGAACTAGAACTAGGAACAACCAAACTTCCTAAATATGAGGTTCCTAATGGAAAAACTCCTGATAAATACTTAGAAGAACTCTGCCAAGAAGGCTTAGAAAAAAGATACGGAAAAAACCCAGGTAAAGAAGTAAGAGAAAGACTAGAATATGAACTTTCAGTTATTAAAGAAACTGGCTTCGCTTCATACTTCCTTATTGTTCAAGATTTTGTTAATTGGGCTAAGAGCCAAAGAATTGTAACAGGACCGGGAAGGGGCTCAGCTGCAGGATCTTTAGTCTCTTATTTAATAAATGTTACTAATGTAGATCCTATTAAAAACAATCTTCTCTTTGAAAGATTTCTCAACCCAGAAAGAATATCAATGCCTGATATTGATTTAGACTTTACAGATAGAAGAAGAGATGAAGTTATCAGATATGTTGCTGAAAAGTACGGTAAAGATAAGGTCGCCCAAATTATTACCTTTGGGACAATGGCCGCTAGAGCCGTTATCAGAGATGTCGGCAGAGCATTAGGTTATCAATATAGTTATTGTGATCAATTAGCTAAAATGGTTCCTTTTGGATTTACTTTGAGTGATACCTTAGAAAAAATAGACGAATTCAAAAACATTTACCAGGCAGATGAAGAAGCTAGAAGATTGATTGATCTAGCTAAAAAACTAGAAGGAGTTGTTCGTCATGCTTCAACGCATGCTTGTGGTGTTGTTGTCTCTGATAAACCACTAACTGATTCTATCCCTTTACAACGATCAACTCAAAATGATGAAAATGTTGTGACTCAATATGAGATGCATTCTGTTGAAAGCATGGGACTATTGAAAATGGATTTTCTTGGATTAAAAAACTTAACTATTATTGAAGATACTTTATCAAGAATATATGTCTTGAGAAATAAATTAAAAATAGACATTGAAAATATACCATTAGACGATAAAAAAACATTTGAGTTATTCCAAAGGGCAAATACTACCTCTGTCTTCCAACTAGAGTCAGATGGCATGAAAAGATATTTGAAAGAATTAAAACCAACAGAATTTGAAGACATTGTTGCTATGGTTGCTCTTTATCGACCAGGTCCTATGCAATTTATCCCAGAATATATTGACAGGAAACATCGAAAAAAAGAGGTCACTTATCTTCACCCTAAATTGAAACCAATCTTAGAAAAAACTCAAGGTATTTGTATCTATCAAGAACAACTTATGCAAATCGCTAGAGATCTAGCTGGGTTCAGTTTAGCTGAAGCCGACGTTTTAAGAAAAGCTGTTGGTAAGAAAATTGAGAAACTTCTTAACGAACAAGAAGCAAAATTCATTAATGGAGCTATAGAAAACAATGTTGATGAAAAAATTGCCATTAAACTTTGGCAATGGATCTTACCTTTTGCTCAGTATGGGTTTAATAAAAGTCACAGTGCAGCTTACGCCACTATTGCTTTTCAAACAGCTTACTTAAAAGCTCATTTTCCTGTTGAATTTATGGCTGCTGTTCTAACGTCAGAAAAAACAGACATAGAAAGAATAGCTTTCTTGATTGATGAATGCAAAAGAATGAAAATTGAAGTTCTTGCTCCAAATATTAATGAAAGTTTAAAGAACTTTACTGTTGTTCCTCAAGAAAATAAGATAAGATTTGGGTTATTAGCCATTAAAAATGTTGGAGAAAATGTAATAGATGTTATTACTAAAGAAAGAAAGAATGGTCGATTTGAATCAATAACCGATTTTCTGAAAAGAGTAAATTCAAAAGATCTGAACAAAAAATCAATGGAAAGCTTAATAAAATCAGGGGCTTTCGATGAATTTACTGATAGAAATCAACTATTACACAATTTAACAGGATTATTAGAATGGTCAAAAGAACATCAAAAGAATAAAATAAGTGGCCAAGCAGGATTATTTGACACAACTGGATTTAATAATAATATTGTTTTAGAGGAGACTCAAATAGCAACTAATCGACAAAAATTGAGTTGGGAAAAAGAACTTTTAGGACTATACGTAACTTCTCACCCGCTAGAAGATTATAGAGAAATATTCAAGAACACTTTTGAATTAAGAAAATTAAAAAGTGCTTTTATGAATCAAAAAGTAAGAGTTGGCGGAATCATTTCAACAGTAAAAAAGATTATTACAAAAACCGGCAAACCAATGCTTTTTGTTAAACTGGAAGACTTAACAAGCAAAGCAGAGATTGTTGTTTTCCCTGGAGTAATAGAAAACTATCCTAATGCTTTTGAAGAGAATAAGATAGTTTTTATTACAGGAAAAGTTGATCACAGAAATAATGAACCGAAAGTAATCGCTTACGAAGTAGAAGAGGTTGTCACAGAAAGTTAAATAGATTAGAATAAAAGTATGAAAGTAGAAAACATTCGCCATTCATTGGCTCATATATTAGCAGCTGCTGTAAAGGAGTTTTACCCTAAAGCTAAATTAGGCATAGGCCCTTCTATTGAGAATGGCTTTTATTATGATTTTGATAATTTAAATATATCCGAAAACGACCTTCCAAAAATAGAAAAGAGAATGAAAGAGATGATAAGAGAAGATATAAAGTTTGAGAAGAAACTTATTACAAAAGAAGCAGCTAAGAAATTGTTCAAAGGAGAAAAATACAAGCTAGAATTAATAAAAGATATTAAAGGAAAAGCCACTATTTATAAATCAGGTAATTTTACTGATTTATGTAAGGGGCCACACGTTAAATCATCAAAAGAAATTCCTTTTGATTCATTTAAGTTGGAACGAATAGCTGGTGCTTATTGGAAAGGAGACGAAAAGAATAAAATGCTTACTAGAATCTATGGCTTAGCTTTTGAAAACAAAAAAGATTTGACTTCTTTTATAAAACTATTAGAAGAAGCTGAGAAAAGAGACCATCGGAAACTAGGTAAATTACTTGATTTATTTCACTTTTCAGAAATAGTCGGACCAGGGTTACCCCTATTCACTCCCAAGGGAACTATTATCTTAGATGAACTTCAGAAAGAAATAGAAAGAATCTGTCGCGAACATGGATTTGAAAAAGTCTCAGCTCCTTCGCTAACAAAAATAGATCTTTTTGAAATTTCAGGCCATGCTAAAAAATTCAGTGATGAACTTTTCCATGTTTCTTCAGCGAGCAGTCATAAATTCGCCTTGAAACCAGTTCAATGTCCACACCACACACAGATATATGCTTCCAAGCCAAGATCATATAAAGATCTTCCTATCAGATATATGGAATCTAACAAACAATATCGAGCAGAAAAAGCCGGAGAGGTCGGAGGATTAAATAGAGTTTATGCTATAACCGTTGAAGATGGACACACCTTTTGTACAATTGATCAGGTTAAAGATGAAATCAAAGCAATAGTTAACATTATCGAAAAGTTCTATAAATCAATCGGTCTCTGGGACAATCACTGGGTATCTTTATCAGTTAGAGATAAAAAACATCCTGAAAAATATATTGGCGAAGAAAAAGACTGGAATCTTTGTGAAAAGATATTAAAAGAAGTTTCTGACGAAATGGGACTTGAAGCTAAAAGAATGGAAGGAGAAGCCGCTCTTTACGGACCAAAACTAGACTTTATGTTTAAAGATGCTATTGGTAAAGAAATACAGATACCAACGGTTCAAATTGATTTTGCTACTCCTAAAAGGTTTGGTCTGACCTATGTTGATAAAGACGGTAAAGAGAAACCACCAGTTATGGTTCACAGAGCTGTTTTAGGATCATACGAAAGATTTCTAGCTCTTATTATAGAATATTTTGCTGGGGCATTCCCTGTTTGGTTGTCTCCTGTCCAAGTTTACGTAGCCCCTATCAGTGAAAAACATATTAAATATGCTAAAACAATTTATAAAGAACTAATCTCTTCTGGTTTAAGAGCTGAGCTTAAAGATGAAAATGAAACTATTTCAAAAAAGATAAGACAAGGAGAAACACAAAAGATTCCATATATTTTAGTTGTCGGTGACGCAGAAATAAAAAATAAATCAGTAAACGTTAGAAAAAGAAGCAAAGGAAATATAGGTGAAATGAAGCTTGACAAATTTGTAGAAACCATTAGAAAGGATATAGATTCTAAGAATTAATCTATATGGCTTATTTATCTCAAGCCACGCATACTTTGGTATCTAATTATCAAAAGTGGCACCAATCACTCCAGCCAAAAGAAGGCATAAATACGATTCATGTTGATGAGGTCGCTTCTAGAGTGGCTGCTTTTTATGAGAAAATAAGAGGAATTATTGATTGGCAAGAAGAACACTTATTAAAAAGGAGAGCTATTGAGAGAATATTAAAAAGACGTCTTTTCTCTAAACTAGATATAGCTGATGGAAATATCGTTGATAGTTCTAATATCGCTGAACCATTGGTTTTGGAATTAATAAGAGGCGGCCATTTTCCTAATGATAAAATTGCTGAAATAAAGATAGAGCAAGTTCAAAAGGCTATCAATAAATATATCTTTATCTTAAATAATGTTTCTTATGATAAAAAGAAGTCTAGAATCCAACTATATAGTTGGATATCAGGAATAGCTGCTTGCGAGTTAGAAGAAATATTAACTCCGTCTATTAAGGAAAGAGCTCTTATCAGTTATATGTTTGAAATAATGAATGAGAGGATAGAGATCGATCAAAAGATGAACGAAGAAGATAAAAACATTCAAACATTTATTGCCGTTCAAAGAGCGTTATTTAATCTAGATAATGCCGTCATTAGTTATCATCTTTTAAAATATAGGTATAAAGAATGGAAAAATCTTGATCAAGAACAGTTGGAATACATATCCCAAAACATTCATTTAGTACAAGCCAATCTAGAAAATGATCTCAATCATCCTTTAGGTAATAAGTTTTATCAAATATGTGAAAAATATGACACTCCCTTCTTATTACTCGGAGATGTTTTGACAAAAAACCCGATGGAAGGCAAGGAAAAACTTTCTGATCCAGAATTATTGGAAGCAGCTATTTCTGCTCATTACAACAGAAGGGTTAAAACATTAAAAAAGAGATTAGGAAGAGCTGCTTTTTATTCTACCCTATCTATTTTTCTGACAAATATAGTTTCTCTTTTATTAGTGGAAATGCCTTTTAATAAATGGGTCACTGGTTATTTCTTTAACTATTGGGCAATTGTAATAGATATACTAGGACCAACCATACTGATGTTTGTTTTAGTTATAACAGTTAAACCCCCAAAGAAAGACAATCTACCATTAGTAGTAATGGAAGTTATGAAGTTTGTTTATGATAAAGGGAAAAAAGATGTTTATAAGATAAGAAAGTTTAGAAAAAGAAATATTGTTTTTAGTGCTATTATTAATCTCTTTTACCTACTAGCATTTTTAGCAATTCTACTATTAATATCTTGGGGTCTTTATCAAGTGAACTTTCCCCCTCTTTCCTATGTCATCTTTATCATCTTCCTTTCTCTGATTGCTTTCGCTGGATCTAAAATAAGAGGAAGAGCAAAAGAATTACAAGTGTTAGACGAAAAAGAAAGTTTCTTATTATTCTTTATAGATCCATTCGCTGTCCCAGTTATCCAACTCGGTAAATGGCTCACTAATAAATGGAAGAGATATAATATTATAGCTGTTTTCTTTAGCGCCCTAATAGATATGCCATTCACGATATTTGTAGAGTTTATTGAGCAATGGCGTTATTTCCTCAAAGAGAAAAAAGAAAAAATCCATTAATATGAAATACTTTATCGTTACTTTTGGTTGTCAGATGAATAAAAGTGATTCCGAAAGAATCGCTTCTGTTTTAGAAAAGAAATATATTCCAGCATCAAATATAGAAGAGGCTGATTTAGTTGTTGTAAACATGTGTTCCGTTAGACAATCAGCTGTTGACAGAGTTCGTGGATTATTACCTAAATTAAAAGGAAAAAAATCTATATTAACAGGATGTATTTTAAAGAAAGACAGAAATCAGTTTATAAAAGACTTTAATGAAATTATTGATATAGAAGAGCTTACTAAAGAAAAGCCCAAACATTCTAGCGATTTCTCCGCCACTATTCCAATAATGACTGGCTGTAATAACTTTTGCTCATATTGTGTCGTTCCTTATACCAGAGGCAGAGAAAAATCAAAACCAGCCAAAGAAATTATTTGTGAAATAAAGAAGCTAATTAAAAGTGGCTATAAAGAGATCTGGTTATTAGGTCAAAACGTTAATTCTTATTCTAATATTCCCTTTTCAGAATTATTGAAGAAAATAAACAATATTGAAGGAAAGTTTTGGGTTAGATTTACCTCTTCTCATCCCAAAGACTTTTCAGATGACATAATGAAAGCGATGAAAGACAAAATAACACCCTACCTTAATCTTCCTGTTCAAGCTGGAGATAATGAAATATTAAAGAAAATGAATAGACCCTATACTATTAAACAATATCTAGATATTATTAAAAAAGTAAGAAAGATTATTCCTAATATAACAATATCCACAGATGTTATTGTTGGCTTTCCAGGAGAAACAGAAAAACAATTCCAAAACACTGCTGAACTATTTAAAGAAGTGAAATATGACATGGCCTACATCAACAAATATTCCACTAGAGCTGGAACTCAGGGAGCTAAACTACTTGATAGTGTTTCCGACAAAGAAAAGAAGAGAAGAGAAAAAATCTTAAATGATATTTTAAAAGAAACCGCTTTGAAAAGAAATAAAGAATATATCGGAAAAGAAGTAGAAGCGCTAATAGATGCTCAAAAAGATAACAAATGTATTGGCAAAACAAAAGGATACAAGACAATAGTAGTAGAATCAAAAGAGAACTTAATTGGACAATTCATTAGAGCAGAAATAATAAGTGCTACATCTTGGGGATTAAAAGGAAAATATATAAATGAAAAATAAATTACTTGTTATTGTTGGCCCAACGGCCTCAGGAAAAACAAACTTATCAATAAAACTAGCCAAGAAGTTTTCCGCTCTAGGCGGATCAGCCTTGGGCTGGAATGGAGCAGAGATTGTTTCTGCTGACTCTAGACAAGTCTATAAAGGAATGAATATCGGCACTGGAAAAATAACCAAGAAAGAAATGCAAAGTATTCCCCACCATCTCTTGGATATTGTTTCTCCTAAAACAAGATTTGATGTTACTAAATATAAGAAGAAAGCTTTAAGAATCATAAAAGATATTCAGAAAAGAGATAAACTTCCTATTTTAATAGGCGGGACTGGTTTCTATATCCAAGCCATAACAGATGGTATTATTTTCCCTCAAGTAAAACCCGATTGGAAACTCCGCTCTTCACTTGAAAAGAAAGATATTAAAGATCTTTTCAAAGAATTAAAAAGCCTAGATCCACAAAGAGCTAAAACAATTGAAAAATACAATAAAAGAAGATTAATTAGAGCTTTAGAAATAATTAAGAAAACTAACAAACCAGTTCCTAAAATAAAGAATGATCCGATAGATTCAGATATCTTGATATTGGGTATTAAAAAAGAAGAAATAAAGGAACTAATAAAGATTAGACTATTAAAAAGATTGAGGCAGGGAATGATAGCTGAAGTCAAAAGATTAAAGCAATCAGGAGTTTCTTGGAAGCGCCTAGAAGAGTTTGGATTAGAATATAGATATATTGCTCTCTACCTTCAAAAAAAAATAACCAAAGAAGAAATGATAGAAAAACTCCAAAAAGAAATAGAGCATTATGCCAAAAGACAAATGACTTGGTTCAAAAGAGACAAACGTATTCATTGGATTAAAAACTACGAAAAAGCTGAAAAATTGTCAAAATGCTTTATAAACAAATAGCTCTTTAGTGTAGCCTTCGGAGGCCTTTTGGCATGGTCTTCCCGATGACTATCGGAAGCAAAAGGCCGAGAACGCAGAGTGGCTTGCCATGCTGGTGGCAAGAACACTCGGTACAACTAAAGAGCTATTTGTTTAAACTCTTTCTAAGTATTTCTTGAACTGCATCGGGATTGGCTCTGCCTCTGGTTTCAGCCATTACTTGCCCTGCTAAAAATTGTAGGGCATTTTCTTTTCCTTTGCTATAATCCTCAACTGCTTTAGGATTTTTAGAGATAACATTTTTAATAATACCTTCTAGCTCCGATTGATCATCCATTTGAGTCAATTCCTGACTATCAATAACATTAGAAGGATCTATCCCTGTTTTAAACATCTCGTCTAATACTTTCTTAGCTATTTTAGAAGACATTTTACCTTCGTAAATTAAAGCGATAAACTCAGCAAAGTTTTCCGCTGTAATTAAGAATCTTTCATCCTCAACAGACATTCCTCCAAGAAGACCTTGCAAGTCACTAGACATATAGTTTGCTACTATTTTAGATAACCCAAAAAACTCTTTTCCTTCAACACTTTTCTTCTGCTCCATCTCCTTAACCCAATTAGTTAGTTCTGACATTACTTGTTCAAAATATTCTCCTAAATCTTTATTAGTAATAAATATCTCTACACTTTGTCTATCTAAACCATATTCTTTCATTAATCTTTCTCTTCTAGCTTCAGGTAGTTCTGGTGTCTCTGCCTGAATCGCATTAACATATTTGTTATCGAAATAAAGAGTTGGTAAGTCTGGCTCTGGAAAGTATCTATAGTCATGAGCCTCCTCTTTCTTTCTTTGACTTACTGTCTCCCCTTTTACTTCATTCCACCCCCTTGTCTCTTGAATTATTTCCTCTCCTTTATCTAAAGCTTTTTTCTGTCTCTCAATCTCATAATCTATTGATTTCTCAACGCTTCTAAAAGAGTTTAGATTTTTAATCTCTACTTTTGTTCCTAATTTATCACTCTTAGATAAACTAATATTAACTTCTACTCTCATTTGTCCTTTTTCCATATCAGCACTAGAAACGTTAAGATATCTAAATATTAATCTTAATTCTTCGGCAAATCTTCTAGCTTGTTTTCCAGAAGTTATATCTGGTTCAGTAACCATTTCCATCAAAGGAACACCGGCTCTATTAAAATCAACTAAAGAACTATCCCCTTTGTGGATTAATCTACCGGTATCTTCTTCTAGGTGTATTCTGGTTATTCTTATCTTTTTTCCATCAATATTTAAATAACCCTCTTTACAGAATGGTTTATCATATTGAGATATCTGGTAGCCTTTTGGTAAATCAGGATAGAAGTAATTCTTTCTATCAAACTTAGACTCTTTAGCTATCTTACAATTCAAAGCCCAGCCTGTTTTAATTACTTTTTTAACAGCGTCTTCATTGATAACTGGCAATGTTCCTGGTTGAGCCGTACAAACAGGACAAATATTATAATTAGCTCTTTTCTCCAAAGGATCGTTCTTACAAGAACAAAACATTTTAGATTTTGTTTTCAACTCAGCGTGTATTTCTAATCCTATTGTTGTTTTATACATATTTTTTCTCAAAAACTACAAATGAATAAGAATAAAAATTCTTTTCATCTGGTTGATTATCTACTCTCTTTATTTCCTTCCATTGATTAAAATCTAGTTCTGGGAAATAAGCATCTCCCTTAAATTTATGATGAATAAATGTTAAATAAAGCTTACTAGCTAGAGGTAAAAACTGTCTATAAACAGAAGCTCCTCCAGCTATCATTACCTCTTCGTTCTCCCCTACTTCTTTTAAAGCATCTTCTATTGAAGTAACGACAATACAACCTTCTGGACTATAATCTTTATGAAAACTTAAAATGATATTCTTTCTATTGGGCAATGGTCTACCAATTGATTCAAAAGTTTTAGCGCCCATAATAACTGGCTTACCTAATGTATTCTTTTTAAAATACTCTAAATCAGCTGGTAATTTCCATGGCAATTTATTATCCCTACCTATTAACATATCATCTGCTACCGCAGCTATTATTGAAATAATCATACTGCCATTTCTGCCTTAATTGATGGCTGATAATTATAATCTATTAATTTAATATCATCCATTGTAAAATCATCTATATTCTTTATTTCTGGGTTTAACCATAATTTTGGTAATGCCGTTGGCGTTCTTTTAAGTTGTTCTTTTACTTGATCGAAATGATTCATATATATATGAGCATCACCTAAGATATGAACAAACTCCCACGGCTCTAACCCTGTCACTTGAGCTACCATATGTAAAAGCAAGGAATAAGAAGCGATATTAAACGGTACTCCTAAAAACATATCACAGCTTCTTTGATACATAGATAAGGAAAGCTTTCCTTTAACTGAAAAGAAATGAAATAATAGATGACAAGGCGGTAAAGCCATCATATCCAGCTCTGCTGGATTCCAAGCACTTACTATCATTCTTCTATCATGAGGATTCTCTTTTAATTGTTTAATAACATTAGCAATTTGATCAATTGGTTGATCAGTATAAGGAGATTTCCATTTTCTCCATTGCACCCCATAAACCCGACCAAGATCTCCGTCAAACTTAGCTTTTGGCTTCCAATAATCAGCACTAGCATTAGCATCCCAGATATGAGAACCTAACTCTTGAAGTTCTTTAACGTCATTACTTCCCCTTAAAAACCATAAAAGCTCTGCCGTAAGTGATTTAAAAGCTAACTTTTTAGTAGTGACTGCTGGAAAACCATCGTTCATATTAAACCTCATTGGTAAACCAAAAACAGCTCTCGAGCCAATTCCAGTTCTATCTGGTCTGTCTACGCCAGTCTCTAAAACAAACTTTAAAGCATCAATATATTGTTTCATAATATTTCTTCAATTAATTGCCAAACCTTCTCGTGAATTATGTCTGGAGATAATAACTCATCTCCTTCTAGACACCCTATCACTTTAAATTCACTTGGATATTCCTCAATAAGTTTCATATATGAAGCTAGGGTGTTAGTTAGATGACATTTATCGCTTTCATGAATATCTTGTTTACTACTATCTCCTAAATAGGCTTCTCTTTTTTCTTTTTTAACCTTATCACTTATCTTGTTAGCTAACTTCATTGAGAATTCCGGAGATGTTTTTAAAATAATATTAAGATCTGGTTTAGGAATACTCAATATATTATATTCAAAATCGTATAACCACTTTAAATATTTTTCTCTCTCATTGACATCTTTTATCTTTCCTCCTTGATGTCCCATATTAGAAGCAATATATCTATCAGAGATAATAAGCTTTCCTTCTTCTAGCCACTGCCTAATTTTGAAACTAGCATCATACCTATCACAAGCAAAAAAAACAGAAGCTCTATACGGACCAACACTTTCAGAGCTTCCATAACTACCATTAAGATAATTCTCAACTAAACCAGCTGACTTTGTTCCATATTGAGGAAAGTCTATTTTCTCCACTTGTTGTCCAATCTTTTTTAAACGCTCAACTAATAGATTAGTCTGGGTAGATTTACCTGAGCCATCTAGTCCCTCTATAACAATGAATTTCCCTTTAGTCATATATTTCAATATATCATAAGGTTTAAAAAAAATAAAGTCATTTTTGGGATTGAAAAACAACAATAAAGATGGTATAGTACTAAAATATGAAAGTTATATATTTTGTATTAATAATCTTAGCTGTTATAGCTCTTTATTCGTTTATAGACGAATATGTTGCTACTGGAAATATTTTCAGCTCTTTTCGGTTAGTTGAAGCGTCTGTTGAAGAAAAACCAGTACCAAAAACAACTTACTATGTACCAAGCAACCCCGCACCTACAAATGAAAAGAAAACCGAAACACCACCAATAAAATCAACCATTTCTCCATATATTGGAAAAGTAAAAATATCCGGAATCCAATCAGCTAATTCTTATCGTCCGGCTATGATCACGCTACGCATAAGCCCCTATAAAGGAGATGCTATTGATTTAACTGGATTTAGAATAAAAACTAGGATAGGAGAACTAACTATTAAACAAGGATTTGAAATATATGAACCCTATCCGACCACTAGAACGATCCAAGATATTATTATAAAAGATAGCGTAACTATTTATTTGATTAATAGCGATAGTCCTTTAGGAACGAACTATAATTTTAGACCTAACAAATGTTTTGGTTACCTTAAGGATTATAGCTTCTATCCTTCTATCTATACTTCTTATTGTCCTAAACCAACACTAAAAGATGTTTCTCATCTTCAACCTTATTGTCAGGAATATATTCTTCGTCTTCCTTCTTGCAGTATTCCTGATTATTCTGATGACGTAAAGATTGTCTTTGATATGGAATGCCGAAACTTTATAGACAGCATCTTTAATTATAGAAGTTGTATTAATGATTATTCTGAAGACAAAGACTTTTTTAATAACAGTTGGTATGTTTATGTAAATCAAAATATCGTGGAGCCTCTCCACGATGCTATATACGTCTATGATCAAAATGGTTTTCCGGTAGATCAATATCTCTATTAATAACCAAGAAATTCTTTAATCTCAGTTGCTGAAATAGTTGTTACAACTCCTTCCAAATTAACTCTATTCAATCCTAATAACTCTCCTTTAATATTAAACAAAGCACTTCCTTCAAGTGCTTTTTCTTCTCTAATATTAGTTACAATATAGTCAGAAGTAAAAAATCTAACAATTCCTTCATTAACAATTTTTAATGGTTTAGTAGTAAAAGTGGTTCCTACCAGAAAAACTCTTTGTCCCAACCTAACCTCATTAAAATTAGCAAAAGCCACAGTTTTTAAATCGTTCATTTCTACTTTTATTAAAGCTAAATCCTTATCTCTTTTTAACACCTTCCAATTAGGAGTTCCGCCATCAATGAAAAAAACAAAGTCCCCTTTTGAAGGAACAAGACTTGATAATGTAACTATTAGGCCATCAGTTGTAACGATTAAACCGGATCCTGAAATTATTTCGCCGTCCTTTTTTGATTTTATCCCAACTATTGATCCTTCTATTTTCTCAACTGAATCCTGTAAAGCACTGTTCTCTTGAACAATCACTTCTTTATTTTCAACAACAGAAACTGGGCCATTAGAAAATTGATATTGAAGAGGAGAAAAAATCTGCTCAGCCAAAAGACCGCCACACAAGCCGACAATAAAAACAATTATAATTTGAAAAACATTTTTGGTCATGCTGTTTTTAGTTCTTTAACTGGAGTTTCTATTATAATCTTATCAGATTGAGCATTAATTACAACTTCGTCTCCTTCTCTTACTAAGCCAGAGACTATCTTCAAAGCTAATGGATCCAAAATCTTCTTTTGGATTATCCTTTTAAGAGGTCTAGCGCCTAAATTAGGATCAAATCCTTGATTAGCTAATAGCTCCCTTGTTCCTTGAGAAAATTTAATCTTTATTCTTTTATCTCTTAACCTATCAGCCACTTTAGCTAGTTCCAAATCCACTATCTGTCTTATTTCCTTTTTACCAAGATAATTAAAAATAATAATTTCATCTATTCTGTTTAGAAATTCGGGTTTAAAATCTTCTTTCAAAGCATCACCTACTTTTTGCTCTAAAGATCTTCTTTCTATATCTTCTCCTTCTCTTAAAAAACCAAGCGATCCCATTTGAGCAATATGTTCTGATCCAGTATTAGAAGTCATAATTAAAATAGAATTTCTAAAGGAAGCTGTTCTTCCTTTAGCATCTGTTAATCTTCCATCTTCTAATATTTGAAGTAAAATATTAAAAACTTCTGGATGAGCTTTTTCAATTTCATCAAGTAAAATAACACTATATGGTCTTCTCCTTATCTTATCGGTCAACTGTCCCCCTTCTTCATAGCCAACATAGCCTGGGGGTGAGCCAATTAATTTAGAAATAGTATGTTTTTCCATATATTCAGACATATCTAATCTAATCAAAGCGTTCTCATCGTTGAATAAAAACTCAGCGACAGCCCTAGCTGTCTCTGTTTTTCCAACACCAGTTGGTCCTAGAAACATAAACGAACCGAGAGGTCTGCCTTGCTCTGAGATCCCAGCTCTTGATCTACGAATAGCATTAGCAATAGCAACAACTGCTTCTTTTTGACCAATAACCCTATTAGAAATAACATTTTCCATCTTTTCCAGTTTTCTGGCTTCTTCTTCTATCAATCTAGTTACTGGAATACCGGTCCATCGAGAAACAACATCAGCGACATCTTCTTCTTCTATCTCTTCTTTTAATATCTTCTTGTTTCTCTGAACTTTAATTAATTCCTTTTCAGACTCTTTAATGCTCTTTAATAGTTCTGGAATCTTAGCATATTTAATTTCAGCCACTTTTTGCAAGTCAGCTTCTCTTTCAGCAATTTCTGTTTGAAAAGAAAGCTCATCTATTTCTTTCTTAGACTTTCTAATTTTTTGAATTAAGTCCTTTTCTGTTTTCCATTTTAACTCAAAAGCTCTGGATTTTTCTTTTAAGTCAGCTAATGTTCTATTAATAGCAATTATTCTTCTGTTGTCCTTTTTATTAGCCTGCTTTTCTATTTCTAGCTTCTGTATTTCCTTTCTCAATTCATCTAGTTTACTTGGTTGTGATTCTATTTCTAATCTTAAAGCTGACATAGCTTCATCCATTAAATCAACTGCTTTGTCTGGTAGAAATCTATCTGAGATATATTTTGAAGACAATTCAGCTGCCGCTATCAGAGCCGAATCTTTTATTCTTAGTCCATGGTGAACTTCGTATTTCTCTTTTATTCCTCTTAAAATAGCTATTGTATCACTAACAGTTGGCTCTTTAACATAAACTGGTTGAAATCTTCTCTCTAAAGCTGAGTCTTTTTCTATATACTTTTGATACTCTTTTAAGGTAGTAGCACCTATCGCTTTTAGTTCTCCCCTAGCTAGTGCTGGTTTTAAGAGATTAGAAGCATCTATGGACCCTTCTGTGGCTCCAGCGCCAACCAAAGTATGAAGCTCATCAATAAATAGTATGTACTTACCATCAGCTTTTTCAATTTCTTTTAGTAAAGATTTTATTCTGTTTTCAAACTCTCCTCGATACTTTGTCCCAGCAATCAAAGCTCCTAGATCTAAAGAAATAATTTCTTTATCTTTTAAGCTTTCTGGAACATCGGATCTAACAATTCTTTGAGCCAATCCTTCAACAATAGCTGTTTTACCAACTCCTGCCTCTCCAATTAAAACTGGGTTGTTCTTCGTTCTTCTGGAAAGAACTTGCATTAATCTTCTTATCTCATCTTCCCGTCCAATAACAGGATCTAATTTACCTTTTTGAACTAAGGTAGTTAAATTCCTAGCATATTTTTCAATAACCTGATATTTTGATTCTGGTTCCGGATCAGTGATCTTTTCATCGCCTCTAATTTCAGCTAAAGCTTTTAACACCTCGTTATAATCAATCTTTATTATTTCTCTGGCTCTAGTATTGGAATTAATAAGTCCTAGAAACAGATGTTCTACTGAAATAAACTCATCACCCATTCTAACTGATTCCTGTCCAGCTCTTTCTAATACCTTGGCCATATCTTGAGTTAAATAGAATTGACCAAAGGCTTGAGGAGTAGCAATATTCGGTATTCTATTTAAAGCTCCTTCTGTTTTTCTTTTCAAGCTTTCCATATCAACATTTATTTTCCTTAGCAAAGTTAAAATAATACTATCTTCTTGCGAAAGCAAAGACAAAAGTAGGTGCAAAGCATCTATTTGTTGTTGCCCTTTTTGTTGAGCAATAGACTGGGCTTTCATTATGGCTTGTTGTGCTTTGTGAGTAAAATTAGCTCCATTCATAGTGTTATTTCTACCATAAAACAAAGAGAAAATCAAGAAAAAAGCGGTTTTAAAAAACCGCTTTTTTTTGAACCTCTTTACAATAAACGCATTCACCTGTCCCCTTGCATGTTGGACAACACCAGTCTTTATTGCTTGGATGTTTTTTATCACCGTTGCAAGTTTGACAAACACCAGTACCTTTACAAACAGCACAATTATCATCCAACAAAAAGTTCATTTTATTCTCCTTTCAAAGAACTAGAAATAAAAAACCTCTTTCAGAGAAAAAGGTTAATTCTTAAATTTCCACTTAAAAACTAACCTTTCCTTCTAAAAAAGGTAAATAGAAAGAAATTGTTTCTATTAATCTTCATATATTTCATCATACACTATTCAAAACGTTCTGACAAGGTCAAAACAATATTCATATCTTGGTTGTCCCTTAAAACTTTTAATGTTACTTCGTCCCCCGCCCTATATCTCATTAATATTTTAACTAAACTGTTATTTTCTGTAATATCTTTTCCATCTAAACTAAGAATAATATCTCCTTCTTCTAATCCAACTTGTTCTGCTGGCGAACCAGAAGTAATCGCTGGTTGCCATGGATCACCTTCAACAATTAAAACACCGTAATTAACCGTTAGCTTCCTTTCCTCTTTTACTTCTTCATTGACTAAAACATAACGAACCCCGATGAAAGGATAGACAATCTTTCCTGTTTCTTGAATTTGTTCTATATCCCTTTTAGCATAATTAATTGGTATTGAAAAACCAATACTTTGAGCATTATTAGCTATAGCCGTATTTATTCCTATTACTTCTCCTCTTAGATTTAATAATGGCCCGCCAGAGTTACCCTTATTAATAGCTGTGTCTGTTTGAATAACATCATCTAATGTCTCAACATAAGTTCCTCCAGAAGCCGTTATTCTCCTCCCTAGCCCTGAGATAAGACCAGAAGAAACGGTATTTCTAAACTCGGCTAAAGCATTGCCAATAGCAATAACCGTTTGCCCTCTTTCTATATTGTCCGAATCACCCAAGGTTAACACTGGAAATTTATTCACTACCAATTCTCCATTTTCATTAACGTTATTCTCCTGATCAATTTTAACAATAGCTAAATCTTGAAATGGATCTTTAGCTAAAACTTTTGCTGAAAACTTCTTACCGTTATTAGTAAAAACCGTGTATTCAGCATCATCATCAAAAACAACATGTTTGTTTGTTAGAATCAATCCGTCTTCAGAAACAATAAAGCCTGTCCCTCCTCCAACACCTTCTATTAAAATACTAACTACAGCTGGTGAACTTTTCTTAACTGCCTCGATTATTGCTTGCTCTTGAGAGTTTTGAGAAATATATCCTGTCTCATTAACAACTTCTTCTGTTTGAGATATTGGCTCAATATTTAATCCTTTTAAGTAATTCTCTATTCTGATATAGAAAAAACCACTAGAAACGATTCCTGCTAAGAACCCGAAAAAGATAGAAAGGAAAACTGCTGAAGCAATAACTCCTGTTCTCTTTTTCTTCCTTCTCAAAGGAAATTTAAACTCTGGTAGACTATACATTCCCATATATATTATTATAACTATTTTTCTTTATTTTCCAAATGCTTGAAACCATATTTAAAGATATCTTTTTTAACTGGGCCAATAAAAATCATGTGACCCTCACATAGAAGAAACTTAGAGTAAGTTTTTAACCAACCTTCTTTAACAAACCTTCTATCAGAAACACTCAGCTTACCTGATTTTAATATCCCGTATTTACCTAACTTCCCCGCCCTCCTAGCTAAATCATGATCCTCTGCTAAAGTTATCTCCTCGTTATAGCCATTTAGTTTCTGAAACATCTTTCTTTCTATTAAAATACCCATAGCGGCGTGAGGTAAAACCTTTTCCAAAAGAAGAATTGGTACGTTATAGAAGAAGGTAAAGAAAAACTTAGACATCTTTTGTTTCTTCCCAGAGCCAGAAGGTATTAAAAAGAAAGTAGCTATCTTTAGTTTTCTTTTTTTAAACTCTTTTAAAACCCTTGGAAGAACCTTTTCAGAAAAATAAACATCTGAGTCTAAAAAAAGAAACAACTGCCCTTTAGCAATCTTAGCTCCGTTGTTTCTACCTCTAGCAGGAAGACCACCCTTAGTAATCTTACAGCCATATTCTTTAGCTATCTTTAAAGTCTTATCGTTAGATCCATTATCAGCAATAATCACTTCATAATTATCAAGTTTCTGTTCTTTAATTGAATCGAGCAGTTTCCCGAGGTGCTCTTCTTCATTCATTGTTGGAATTATTATAGACAGCATATTTATATTTATAATAAATTAATATTAGTAAAAGTGAGCCGGGCTCACTAAGCCGGGCTCATTTTTTTATTGTTTTTATTCTAATAATAAACTTTCCGTCATATTACCACCTCTTCCCAATAAAGCATTTTTAATAAATTCTTTATATTTATCGGAATTTGGAAAAAATTCCCCATATATTCCTTTATCAATAATAATTGACTCTCGTATTCCAAGATAATCTGGATTAGTACTAAAAGAGTAATTTTTAGAAAATTCTAATATTTCTTTCAATTCTTCCATGTTTTTAACTCCTTCCTCTTTTAAGCCAGGTTTCACAAGCTCTCCTGGATTAACCACATTTATATATGATAATATTTGCGTTAACTGAACGTCGTTTTTTATAGCCACTGCCTTGAATCTCCCCTGGAATAAACTCCCTACACGATTGTATTTCTTATTGAAATAATTAACATACCCCGTTCCAAGTCTATGCATGAAATTAGATATTCCGTCATCTTGAATTTCTTCTAATAATAAATGGTAATGATTCGGCATTAAACAGTCAGCCATAATACGAACCAATGGCTTTCTTTCTTCAATATTCTTATCAATAAATTCTTTTAATAAGTTAAAGTTTATCCTTCCCTTATTTTCTTTTTCTATAGAATAAAGAACGCTACAAGATATATTTTTATCATTAAATAAATACATCCCCTGAAGAAATCTCCACATATCTGCTTCACTATTAAAAATAGTTCTTTTTTCCACGCCCCTATTGTAAATATGATATATTCCTCCTTTTTTAAATTTGACTTTTCTCATTCTTGTTTATCTTGTTTATAAGCGTAATAATAGGTGAGCCGAGCTCACTAAGCCGGGCTCATTTTTTAACATTTTTCTATTTTTTTATTATTTAAAAAGTGTTTTAGCGTATTCCCATATCTCTGGTTTTCCTTGCTCTTTCATCCAGTACCACCACTCTGCTCCCCAAAAATAGTTTTCACTAAATCCTACCTTCTGAGCAAAAGTTATGTTCTTTTTAAACCTTTCTAAATCCATTGATTTTTCTTGTTCTTCTATAGTTGAATCATAAATTAGTTTAGGTCCCCAAGGTTCTGCTTGAAGCTCCACTCCGATAACCTCTTTACCAAATAAAGCTTTAACTAAACTAGCTTTTCTTCTATAAAAGGTTGCTGTAAAAGGATAAACAACATATGACTTTATTTCTCCAAACCAAACCTTTCTATACATTGTCGTCCCAACTATATCTCCATATTTAGCCGCCTTGAACCATAACGGAAACTCTCCACTTTCAGATATTATGATCTTTCTTGAATCTAATGATTTTACTAAATCTATTTCTTTTTGTAGGAACTTATCATCTCGCCAAGCACATTGACCAAAAGGAAAGAAGGGTTCATTTTCAACTTGCCAATACCTTAATGCTTTAGAGTCTTTATACCTCAAAACAATCCGTTCTATATACTTTAATATCTCTTCTTGTTGCTTTTCTTCATCTAAGCTTTTAGCCCATTCGGGTACGTGACATTCAGGCCAACCAGGAGTTTTCCTACCTATAACTAAAATAATTTTAGCATTTCTTTTCTCTGCTTCTTGGACTTGCCAGTCTAATTCATCAAAGCTATATTCTCCTTTCTTCCATTCAATATAGTCCCAATAAGTCCCTACTTTCAGTTTTCTAGCACCTAAATCATCTAAAATACTAGCGTATGCTTCCTTCCAATCAAGACCTAATACTTGAGCCTGTTTCTGAGAAAAGTTAACTCCCCAAAAAACATCTACTTTTTTAGAAAAGCCAAGAAAAAGATAAGCCACAAGGATTAAAAAAATACCCAGTATAATTAATAAAATCATTTCAATTGTTTTTTTAGTTTTTTTCTTCATCAAACAGCTATTATTACCAGACCAATTATAATAATTATTATTGCTATTACTTTTTGAATGATGATTCTTTTAGAAATCTCTTCTTTCAATGACTTTAAGAAAAACAAAGTAAAGATAAATAAAAAAACATATTGAATTCCCTGCATAGCATTAATAATAGAAACGAAAGCTAACGGAACCAAAGCAACCGACCAACTCTGTAACACAAAAGCTCCTGCTCCAACAATCTGGTTAATAACAAAGATTGTTCCTGTCTTTTTATTAAAAGAAGATTTCTTTTTAGAGAATACATCTTTCCTGACCTTTTTAGAAAATAGAAAAAATAAGGCTGTTAAAAAAACTCCTATTCTTATCCAAATAAAACCAGTCCAAAAAGGAACCATTAGATATACATATTTTGACATTACAAAGACTAAAGAGAAAAAAATAGCTCCAATTATTGATATTTTTAAACTTTCTGAAATAATTTTCTTCTTAGGAACGTATGTTATTAGAACACTTGCGATTATAAGTAAAATAAAAGCTATCATTTCTTTAAACCCTAACATTTCTTTTCCTCCAGAGAGAAGATAAATAAAGAGAAAAGTAATTATTGGCACTAGTCCTCCAAGAGCAGGAATAATTCTTGACGCTTCGTAATATTCTAGTCCTTGATAGAGAGAAAATATGGCAAAAAGATAAATTATCCCAACAAATAAACAAAAAATAATCGTAAAGAAATCCGGGACAAAAAATCCCACGAAAGGAGCTACAGCTAGAGCTAGAACACTCAAAAGTCCAACATAAAAAGAATATATCTTCGGTTCAGGTGGACCAACTAAAAGATATTTATCACCTAGTGAAGTAATGGAAAAAAGGAAATAAGCGATAAGAATAACTATTAACCAAAGCATATTTTCTCTATGTTATAAGTTCCTAGTTTTTCTACTTCTATAAATCCGCCAAGGGCTGCTTCAGCAAACCTTCCACTATTTAGATAATCAAAAAGCCATTGATCAGCATATTTAGGGTTAACTTGCTGAACACCAGCCCCTATACCGACAAGCCATCTTCGATTGTAATCTTCTTGTGAACCAATTGTCGGAGCCATAAGTATAGGAACTCCTAAACCAGAATAAAAAGATAATTCACTTGGTTTAGTCCAAAGAATATCTGTCTTTCTTAATTTCCTACTAAAGACACTGAAATATTTATTTATGTCTTTATTAAAAATAATCTCTATATTCTTACCAATATTCTTACTTAGCTTTAGCTTCTTTAAATTATCAATAAAATAATCGTTTACTTCTTTTTTAATCCCAGCTGAAATAGATATATTTATTTTCTTTTTTTCAATCTTTGGACAAAGACTCTTAATATATTCTATAACCATTTCTTTTTGAGCCCCTGCCCCACCAATAGCAAACATAATAGTTAATGGATGTGTCCCTTTCTTGCGAGAAATCTTCATGCTCTTATCAATAAAAGGACTATATTTATCATAGAACCTCTTTTCTGGATCTAGATTAACAAGCCTAGCCCCTAAATCCTTCCTTAATATTTCTTGTTTTCTAGTCCCAATATTTTTAAGAGGTAATGGAAATCCTGTTAAGAATATATTTTCTGATTTAACTCCATAAAGCTTTAATCTATTCATAACCCAAAGATTGGGAGCAAAATACTTAATTCTGCTCTTAGAAGGATCTAAAGGAGCCCAAGCTCTAACACAATCTGCATCAGAAACAACACAATAAATCTCTCCTGAATGATTAAACTCCTCTGCCATAAAAGCAGGTATAAAGAAACTAGTGATGATTGGCAAGGGATTCTCTCTTAGCTTATCAATTAAATCTCTCCCCCATCCCTTAGCAATTAAAGAATATATTTTCTTTAAACCAAGAGTTGGCGCTGATAAATCTCTGCGTGGATAGAAAGAAGGAATTCGTTGAAGTTTATCAAACAAAGCAAAAGCTAAACCACCAATTAAAGGAATTCTTTTAAATCTTGATATGAATTCATAAAACCTTCTAGAAGATTCCCAAACCTTCATATCCTTTTCTGGGATCCCCTTATAGTCATTAGCATTAATAACTTCTTTATCATAAGAAAAAATCCGCAAAGGATAAGCAGTTCTCTGATGTCCGTAGCCCATATTAACCGCTACGATATGTGCTTTTTTATCTTTCATATTTTGTCTTTTATTATTCTTTTATTATAACCTTAAACACTAAAAAACTCCACTCTCTTTTTAACACTCCAAACAACAATAAATAGAAATAAATAGAAAACAACTAACCAAATCCAATGAACATTATCAATAGTTCTAGCCGCCCATGATCCAGAGAATAAATTAACTACTTTAATGATATAACTTAAAAGAAACCAAACAGGCCAAGATAAAACAAAAGCCAAAGACCACCAAACTAAACTAATTAAGCTAAATGTTAATCCTAATATCATTATCCAATAAACAACAGGGACAATTAAGATGTTAGTTAAAGGAGCAACTAAAGATACTCTGCCAAAGCTATAGACCAATAAAGGAAGAGTAAAAACATAGGCTGAAAAGGTTATGGCTAATATATCTCTTAAGCTATGAGGCATAAACTTAAACAATCTTTTAAAAGAATCAAACAAAGAAATAATACCTATTACTGCTAAAAAAGAAAGCTGAAAACCAGCATCATAAAATAGAAGCATTGGATTTATAGCAAGCATTACACCCGCTGTCAGCACAATACTTCTTGAACTAGAAGATCTTCTACCTACTTTCCGAGCCAAAAGAAGCATAAACCCCATAATAAAGGCACGGATACCAGAGGCTTGGAAACCAGTTAAAAAGACAAAGAGAAAAATGATAAGAACAGTGGCATAGAAAGCTTGTCCTCTCCAAAAACCAAGAGCTAATAATAGAGACATCATCAGCGACATGATGATAACGATATGCATACCAGAAACAGCTGTAATATGCCTAACACCAGCAACATTAAGCTTTTCTCTTAACTCAGAAGACATTCTGTTTTTATCCCCTAAAAGCATCGCTCCCAGAATAGAACTTTGAGGGGGAGATATTGCTTTATAAATATTCTGTCTTAATTTATCTTTAAAATTAAAAAGAAGAGATTCCTTTCTATTTAATAATTCTACTTCCGGATAATAAGCAACATAATATATTCTATCTTTAATCAAGTAGTTCTTATAATTGAAATCATCAAAAACAGGAGGTTCTTGAAACTCTCCTGTGATTTTAATCTCATCTCCATATTTATACTCTGGATAACGATCAACTGTTATTAAAGCCTTCCCTTTATCAGTTTTTACAGTTAGTTTAATATTATCATCTCTAACATCAGGTTCTGTTATAATCTTCCCAGAAAGAATAAACTTTCCGTACTCCCTATCCTGATTAATCTCTGCTTGAAAAGAATAATATCTAAAAACAATCAACAATAATAAAAACAAACAGAAGATAATGTAAATTATTCTAGACTTATTCATATCATTCTACTTATTATCTTACATCACAAACATCAAAAAGAGATGAGATCTCTTTTTTAATCTCTAAAAGATATTCTTCTGAATATGGTTTCTTTTCTTCAAATTGAGGATCAATCGTTTTTTCAGCTCTGAAGTTTTGTAAATAATACTTCTTAGCTCCTGAAATCCACTGAGCAATCTCTACAACATCTTCTTTCTTTAAAACTTCTGGCACAACAGTTGTTCTAAATTCATAATCTATTTTACCTTCTTTTAATATATCTATACTTTTTTGTATATCTTCAATCTTAGTATTATCAAAAAAAACTCTTGAATATTTATCTTTGGGCAACTTAATGTCCATAGCAACGTAATCAATCAATTTATCTTTAATTAATTGATCAAGCATTTTTGGATTTGAGCCATTAGTATCAAGCTTTACTAAAAAGTTTAATTCTTTTATTCTTTTAATAAAATCGGGTAAATCTTTATTGATAGTCGGCTCTCCCCCACAAATTACTACTCCATCTACCAACCCCTGTCTACTTTTTAAAAAGCTAAAGAATTCTTTTTCACTTATCTTTGATTGATTTTTTATTTTTTCCGGTAGAACCAGCTCTGCAGAATAACACCAATCACATCTAAAATTACAGCCTGCTAAAAAAACAGTCATCCCTATCTTTCCAGGATAATCCAATAGAGTAGTTTTTTGCAAACCAGCTATAATCATGTTCTAAGAAGCTTTTGGTTCTTTAAACTCTTTTCTATCTTTAAACTCTTGTTTTTTACCTGTATGCCATTGTTGAATAGGTCTAATGTATCCAACTATTCTCGAATAAACCTCACACGGTTGATCAATCGTACATTTAGGGCATTTATAGTATTCCCCTGCTAGATATCCGTGAGAAGGACAAATTGAAAATGTTGGAGTAAGAGTAATATATGGTAAATGATATTTTTCAAATATTCTCTTAACAAGCATCTTAGCCGATTGAGCATCTCTTAACTTTTCTCCCAAAAAGATGTGAAGAACCGTACCTCCAGAATATTTTGATTGAATCTCGTCTTGAAGATCTAGTGCCTCAAAAATATCATCAGTATGTCCGACCGGCAACTGAGAAGAATTGGTATAGTATGGTACTTTTTTTGTTCCTGCTGTAATAATATCCGGATATCTTTCCCTGTCTGCTCTCGCCTGCTTAAAACTTGTTCCTTCTCCTGGTGTTGCTTCTAAGTTATATAGATTATTTGTTTCTTTCTGGTACCCAATTAAAATCTCTCTCATAAAATCTAACACTTCTATAGCAAACTTTTTTCCCCTCTTTGTTGTCATATCTTCACCTAAGAAATTAAGAAGAGATTCATTCATTCCCATTAAGCCAATTGTTGAAAAATGATTCCCTATATATGATCCTCTTATTTTCTTAACCGAAGCTAAATAATACTTAGAATATGGATAAAGGCCTTTTTCCATAAAATTGTCTAGAGCCTTTCTTTTGATTTCTAAGCTTTCTTTGGCCAAATCCATCATATCCCTTAACTTGTTAAAGTATTCTTTCTTAGTTTTAGCTAAATAGCCTATTCTTGGAAGATTGACTGTTACTACGCCGATCGAACCAGTTAACGGTTGTGAGCCAAATAATCCTCCTCCTCTCATATATAACTCTTTATTTGATAAACGGAGACGGCAACACATACTTCTAAAGTCTTCTGGATCCATATCTGATCCAATAAAGTTTTGGAAGTAATTCACCCCATATTTAGCAGTTGCTTCCCATAAAGGTTCTAGATTAGGATTATCCCATTCAAAATCATTAGTGATAGAAACCGTTGGAATAGGAAATGTAAATGGCCTTCCTTTAGCGTCACCTTCCATTAAAGACTCGTAGAAAGCTTTTATTAATATATTCATCTCATCTTGAAAATCAGCGTAAGTTTCCTTCTGTGGCTTTCCACCAATAATAACTGGCTGTTTTCCTAAAAATGAAGGCACCTTGATATCCATCGTAACATTCAAGAAAGGTGTCTGAAATCCGACCCTAGTCGGTACCATACAATTATAAAGAAACTCTTGCATAGCTTGCTTTACTTGTTTATAACTTAAACCGTCATAACGGATAAAAGGGGCTAATAATGTATCAAAATTAGAAACTGCTTGTGCGCCCGCACTCTCTCCTTGAAGTGTATAGAAAAAGTTAACCAATTGACCTAAGGCAGTTCTAAAATGCTTTGGTGGACGACACTCTAATTTTCCAGGGACCCCCCTAAATCCTCTCTTTAATAGATCATAAAGATCCCATCCACAACAGTAAGTACTAATTCCATCTAAATCATGAATATGAATTCCTTCACTAAAGGCTGCTTCTCTAATCTCTTTAGGGTATATCTTATTCAACCAATACTTTCTAGAAACATCAGCGATAGCATATTGATTTAATCCTTGTAAGGAAAAAGTCATATTGGCATTTTCGTAAACTTGCCAATCAAGCTCTTTTAGATATCTATCAATCCTTTCAGTAGATTCATCAACCGTAGCCACTGACTCTCTAATCCTTCTTCTTTGTTCCCTGTAAAGAATGTATGCTCTGGCTGTTTCGACCAATCCATCTAGTATTAAAACCTCTTCAACTATATCTTGTATTTGTTCTACTTGGACATCTTCATCTTTCTTGAACCTTCTATTGAGAATATCTACTACTCTTTCAGAAACCTTTTTAGAAATTATACCATCACCCTGTCCCGTTGCTGTGATTGCTTTATAAACAGCGTCTGTAATTCTAGATTGATCAAAATCAATAAAGCTTCCATCTCTTTTTTGGACTTTCTCTATTCTGTTTTTTATCTTCTCTTTAGATTTAATCATAAAATTAGTAAAAAAAATAACAACTCAATTACTTAATTATAGCTGATACAGAAAGCGGGTCAAATCCTTCAAACTGTGGATAACTCAACAAAAAAGCTCCTTTAGAACGGAGCTCTTTACCAAGACTTCTTTCATCTTTTATTCGACCATTGTTTAAGATGATCAATAACAGCTTGGAGATTCTTTGGCATGTGTTCTTCAAACTCCTTATCAATCATTTCTGTGTGTATTCTTGTTAATTCTTCCAAAATCCAGGCTAAGTGCTCAGGAATAAATTCTGTTTTTATCAAAATATCGTTAAGAAAACGAAAGACATATTCTGAATCTTGCAAAACAAACACATTCATCTTTAATGAAGCAAGATGACCGACCTGCGACTTCATCTTATTGATAATTACTTCATGAAACGGTTTCTTTACTATTTCTTTTTCAGTCATTTTTTCTCCTTATATATAATCATTGTTAAGAACTATTTATAGCTTACCTGATAAACTAGAGATGTCAACCTATAAATAAAATATCGAGGTTCAACCTCAATATTTTAAAAACTACTCATATTTTATAATAGGCTTAGCCTATCATAACTACAAAAAAGCCCGACTCATATTGGATGGTCGGACTAAAACAGTAAATTACATTCCTACATGCGTAAAAAGAGAAGAGAGACGCATATTCAAATAATTAGCTAAACGAACCAAATGGATTATCCTCAGCGATCTCTCACCGTTTTCAACTCTAGACATTTTGCTTTCTGATAAATGCAGTATCTCGCCCAACTTTTTCAAGGTCAGCCTTTCTTTACCTCGAACAAAGCGAACAACACTTTCAGAAACACCTTCTTCAATTTCAGATTTTTCCATTTTCTATTCTCCTAAAAAACATATTTCTTAACGTGCTAGTTAATCAGAGTGTAAAGTAAAAATCAGAGGAAGTCAATAGCTAAAAACCGGTTGCGATAACCGTCACCTTTATTTCTCCTTTACTTAACTTTTCATCTTGAATAGCTCCAAAGATGACTCGAGCATCTTGAGAAACTTCTTGAGTAATAACTTTTGCTGCCTCATCTATCTCAGTTAAACTAATGTCTTTCCCTCCAGAAATATTGAATAGAATGCCTTTTGCTCCTTTACAAGATAGATCTAACAACGGCGAGTTTAAAGCTCTTCTAGCAGCCTCTCTAGCCCTCTCAGGCCCCTTGGCTTTGCCTATCCCGAATAAGGCAGAACCAGAATCTTTCATAATTGCCTTAACATCAGCAAAGTCAATATTTATTATCCCCGGTAAAACAATTAAGTCAGATATTCCTTGAACCGCTTGCATTAATATTTCATCACAATACCAAAAAGCATTAATAATTGTTGTTTTTGGCTCTAAAACAGAAAGTAGTTTGTTGTTAGATATAGCGATTAATGTATCTACCTTTCCTTTTAATCTTTTTAAACTAGCTTGAGCAATTTCTGAACGATGAATTCCTTCAAAAGAAAAAGGCGTTGTTACAACCGCCAATGTTAAGGCACCTGACTTTTTAGCAATTTCAGCAACAACCGATGATGCTCCTGAACCACAACCTCCTCCAAGACCACAAGCGATAAAGACCATGTCTGCACCTCTTAGAACCTCTTCTATTTCTTCTTTTTGTTCTTCAGCAGCTGCTCTTCCTATATCAGGATTCATTCCAGTCCCCAATCCCTTAGTAAGATTTCTTCCGATACGAACCTTAGAATGAGCTTTAGCTCTCTGTAAATCTTGAGCATCAGCGTTTATAGCAACAAGCTCAACCCCTCTAATATTACACTTCATCATTCTAGAAATGCCATTTCCACCAGAGCCTCCTACTCCGACTACTTTTATTTTTGTATCTGGTTTTGTGCTCATATAGTTTTACGGGACAAAAGTTCTGAAGAGATTTATGAGTCTTTTACCAAACCCACGCTTTTTTACAGAAGGATTATTGCTATCATTCTCTATATCAAATCCTTCTAGGGCTAAACCACATAAAGTGGCTAAGCCTGGTTCCGCTTGAAAACCAACTAATTCTTTTGGTGTACCTATTCGGCAAGGAAGTTTTAATTCTTTTTTAGCTAAATCTCTAATACCCGGCAATTTAGCTCCCCCACCTGTTAAGACAACACCAGCTGGTAATTTTCCTTGTTTAGAAATATTCTTTAATTCTTTATTAGCTAAATTAAATATTTCTAAAACTCTCGCATCAATAATATCAATTAATAGTTTCGGAGAAAACTCTAAATCATCGTCACCTCCAAGCTTAATCTTTTTATCAGACTTTTTGTCCTGTTTTTTATGTGCTTCTTTACTCACTCCATATTCTAGCTTTATTTTCTCCGCCGTGTCAATGTCTGTTTTGAGACAGATAGCAATATCATTAGTTATATGCCCTGAACCAATTGGAAAGATAGCTGCATGAATTAAATTACTTTCTTCATAAACAGCCATTCCTGTTGTCCCTGAGCCAATATCTAAAACACAAACCCCTAATTCTTTCTCTCTAGAGGTTAGTACTGATTTAGAACTAGCTAAAGGATCTGGTATTAATTCACTAACTTCAATCCCTGATGCTAATATTGTCTTACTTGAATTCTTAATGTATGGTGGAAAGCCACAAAGAAGTAATGTTTCAGCTTCCAATCTTACTCCTTCCATATCAACAACGTTTTTTAAACCAGCTTGTCCATCAACAATAAACTCTTTAGGGAAAACTTGGATAATTTCTTGATTAGAATACAAAGGAAGTGTCTTAGCTGCTTGAATAACTCTATCAACATCTTCTTCTGAAATCTTTCTATCGGCTCTAGAAACAGAAACAAGTCCCCGAGAAGAGACTGAAGAAATATGACCACCACCGATATTAGCGTAAACCCTATCTATCTTCGTTCCACAATCTTGTTCAGCTTTTCTGACTAAAGAAGATATTGTTTCTGATACTTGAGAAACATTAACAACCACTCCTCTCCTTATACCCAAAGATGGCTCTTCGTGTTTAGCTAAAACTTCAAAACCAGCCTCGTTTTTACAAACAGAAAGTATCTTTACAGAACCAGAACCAATATCCAAAGCGGTTATTATGTGTTGTTTTGCCATTTTTGTTCCTTCTCCCGCATTTCCTCAGAATGATCATATCCAAGACTATGCAGAATACCGTGAATTAATACACGAGCTAATTCCTTTTTAAACGTTACCTTGTATTTCTTTGCATTCTTTTCAATTTGATTAGGACAAAGAAGAACTTCTCCTCCTTCAAAAGAAAGAACATCCGTCGGTTTGTCTTGCTGACGATACTCTTTATTTATTTTCCTTATTCTCTGTTCACCCACAATCGCAATAGACAAGTCATCCCTTACTCCATTCTCGCTCTTTAAGACTTTTTTTGCAAGCCCTGTTAAAAACTTCTTGTCAACAACTCTCTTAGTTAAGTTGTTTATTTCAATCATTGTAGCAAATCTTTTACAATTTTAGAAATTAAGCCTCCATCTGCTTTACCTTTCACTTTAGGCATCAACGCTCCCATAACTTTTCCTAAATCTTGTAAACTTGAAGCTCCAACCTCTTCAATAGTTTCTTTAATTAAACTAGTTACTTCTTCTTCTGAAAGTTGTTCCGGAAGATACTTAGCTAAAACTTCTAATTCTAACTTTTCTTTATCAGCTAAATCTTTTCTATTCCCTTTTTCAAACTCTGAGATAGACTCTCTTCTTTTTTTAGCTTCAGAAACAATAATATTTACAATCTCTTCTTCGGTCAAATCTTCCTTCTCTTTATACTGTTTCTCCTTCTCTTTATTATTAATTACAGCCAAAAGCATCCGTAATGTAGAACGGACTATTTCATTATTATCCTTAACCGCTTGGTTAAGCTCTTCTTTAATTTTACCCAGCACCATTTTAAAACATTGTTATTTTTATTTTTTGAAAGATAACAACAGCTAACCAATAATTTTAATGGTGCTGGGTTTATCTTCTACCTCTGGCATTTGCCTTGATTTTACCTAGTTTTTCAAGCTTTTCATATTCACCTCTAAGTTGTTCTCTTCTTAAAGCTGATCTCTTTTTCATTTGTGGGCTCTTTTCTTTCTCCCAGAAACGAGATTTTCTAGCTCTAAGTAAAAGACCGCTTTGTTTCACTCTTCGTGAAAAGCGTCTAACTAGATTTTGAGATGTCTCTCTGCCTTCTTTTTTGATTTCTAGTGACATAGTTTTTTACCACTTAATAAATTTATTTCTTCAACTTAGCTTTAACGGCTGATACCGCCTTATCTAATTTAACAGTTTCTTGATTTCCTGTTTTCATATTCCTAATAATAACCACTCCATCTAGTGCTTCTTTCTGTCCTAGTATTAAAGTTAATTTAGCACCTAATTTATCCGCTCTGTTTAATTGAGCTTTTAAAGAATCCCTACCGAATGATTCTCCTACTCTTATCTTAGACTTTCTAAAGTCTTCTAGAAGACTTAAACTCTTTCTTTTAGCTAATCCTCCTAGCTGGGCTAAAAATATTTGTATTTCTGGATCTTTAGCTCCTTCTATCCCCTGTGCTTTCATTAAGGAGATGATTCTTTCTACGCCAGCTGCAGCCCCACAAGCCGGAACGTCCTTTCCTCCTATCAATTTAACTAGCTTATCATATCTTCCGCCTCCTGCCAATGCCCGCCTGCCGGCGGGCAGGTCTTTTACCTCATTATCTGATTCAAAGAACATTTCAAAGACTGTCTTAGTATAATAATCAAGACCTCTGACTAAATAAGGATTGAGAGTATAGGGGATCTCTATCTCATCTAAAAACTCTAACACTTCTTTAAAGTGAGAATGACATTCTTCACAAAGATGGTCTAATATCTGAGGTGCTTCTGTTTTTATTGGCTGACATTTTTCTTCCTTGCAATCTAATACTCTCAAAACATTCTCTTTAATTCTTCTTTTGCAATCAACACACAGTGAAGATTCTCTGTTTTTCAAATAACTAGATAACAATTTCTTATAGTAAGGACGACAATTACTGTCTCCTATGCTATTAATTTCAACCATCAAATCCTTCAATTTCAATTCTTTTAATATATTATGAAAAATTTGTATAATTTGAGCATCTATAACTGAGCTTTGTTCTCCAAAGACTTCAAACCCAAATTGCCAAAACTGACGATATCTATCTGCCTGCGGTCTTTCATAGCGATAACAAGGACCAAAGTACCAAAGCTTCAATGGTTGAGGTAAAGAATGCATTCCATTTTGAATATATGATCTAACAATCGGTGTTGTCCATTCTGGCCTTAATCCCAAAGAGTCGCCTCCTTTAGTTTTCAATGTATACATTTCTTTCTTGATAATATCCGTAGAAACTCCTATTCCTTTTGAGAATAATTCTAAATCTTCAACAACAGGTGTATCTATCTTACTAAAACCATAAAAATCTGCTATATCGGAGACAACATCATATATCCTTTTATAATATTTCTGATCTTCAGGCAAGATATCGTGCATTCCTGTTGGTGCTTGAAGTTTTATTCTTTTACTCATATGCTGGATTATTAAATATTGTTAATGAACTTAATGGCCATGCCCTAATAATAACTCTACCGATTATATACTCTCTAGATAAAAGGCCAAACCTTCTTGAATCATAAGAATAGGGTCTATTATCACCCATAACAAAATATTCATCTTCTCCTAATGTAACCTTCAAATTACCAGATGTATTTAAATCAGAAGGTAAATAATCTTCATTTAATAAATGCGTCCCTACTTCGTTATAGACAGTAACATCTCCGCTCTTGATCTCAATAGTTTCTCCTGGGAGAGCAATAACCCTCTTGATAAATCTATTATTAGGATCTTCGGGATACTTAAAGACAATCACCTCTCCTCTCTCAGGTGCTCTGAATCTATAGGTTATTTCATCTATAATTAAATAATCACCATCACCAAAGCTAGGGTCCATTGATTGACCTCTAACAAAAAACGGCTGAAATAGAAAATATCTTATTGGTATAACTATAACAGCTGCAATAACGATTATTTTTGACACCTCCCAAATAAAGGATAAAAAGTTATTCTTCATATTTAATACATTCTACCAAAATTAACTATTTAATGCAACAATAGAATTTTCTATAATACTATAAAAGTGATACAATGAAAATATGATTATAATTGTCGGGTTAGGAAACCCTGGAGAAAAATATACAAATACCAGACACAATATCGGCTTTGATGTTGTTGATGAAATAGTTGAGGAAAATAACTTTCCCCAGTTTAAATTATCTAAAAAGTTTAATGCTTTGGTCTCAAAAGAAAAAATTCTTATTCTAGCTAAACCCTTAACCTTCATGAATGAATCAGGAAAATCAGTTCAAGCTCTTTGTTCTTTCTATAAACCGAAAGAATTAATAGTAGTTCAAGATGACATTGATTTAAAAGTTGGCGAAATAAAGATTGTTAAGAACAGAGGATCGGCTGGACACAAGGGAATAGAGTCGATAATAAAAGAATTAGGAACTAAAGACTTCACAAGAGTAAGAGTTGGTATACAGCCAGAAAAAGGAAAACCAGAAAACATAGAGAAGTTTGTTCTAGGGAAGTTTAGGGAAAGAGAAATTATAAAGAAAGTTGTTGAAGAAATAAAAAAGGCCCAGCTATGTTAAGCTGAACCATTTAGGGTGACGATACTTAGTTCGATGCTCGCGATAAAAGCTTTTTTATCACCTTTTACGCGAGCGACAACGTTTTCTGCTATAGCTTTTTCGAGCATCCTCCCCGGCCTACCAGAGATTTCAATCCTCGGATTTGCTTCTTCCAAAGATTCTTCCGAAGAGTCTTCATCAGAATCAGACATAGATCCCTTAACAGGTATTTCTACGATCAAAACATCTGGGGGAACAATCATGCCAGAGAATTTAGCCGATACTGATCTGAAATAAGCTATCTTCCCCTCTGACTCAGGGTGTTGAGCTAACCAGATGCCCAAGGTTTGAGCAGCCATTTCTACAATGTCAACTCCTCGAAAGATAAGCTGGCCATTAAACTCATGCCCTTCACAAACAGTCTCCGTCACCTTGAACTCTCCAATGACGAATTTGTCGGTTATCGTCACCTGGTCAAGTAGCAACATCCTTCCTCTATGAGGAAGAATTTCTAAAATTTTTCCCTTGTTGATTACTATTTTTTCATCAACAAAGAAATTTGCTACTCCACCAATAATTTTATTTAATCTCATCTTCTATTCCTTTCCTTAAATTGAAATGTGCAATTGTTATAACCAAAATATATCACATTATTTACAAAAAGTCAACCCAGCACCACTTTTTAAAATAAAAATATCTAAAACAATAATCTGAGTTATAGCTTTAAAAACTCCTAAAAGTGGTGCTGGGTCAATATTTGACAAGGTGTGGTATAATAGACTACAATCAAAGAATTATGAATTTAATTATAGTAGAGAGTCCAACTAAATCTAAAACCATTACTAAGTTCTTGGGTCAAGACTATAAAGTCTTGTCTTCTTTTGGTCATATTAGAGATTTACCAATTAGTACATTAGGTGTTGATGTTGAGAATAACTTTACACCAAAATATATCATTCCCCAGAAAGCCAGAAAGGTTATAAAAGAACTTAAAGCAGCTGCTAAAGAATCTGACAATGTTATTCTAGCAACTGATGAAGATAGAGAAGGAGAAGCTATCGCATGGCATCTTTCAGAAGCCCTAGAACTAAAAGATCCTCAAAGAATAGTTTTTCATGAGATTACAAAAACAGCTATTCAAGAAGCATTAAAGAATCCGAGAAAAATAGATCAGAATTTAGTTGATGCTCAACAGGCTAGAAGGATCTTAGACAGAATTGTTGGTTACAAGCTATCCCCTTTTCTTTGGAAGAAAGTAGCTAGAGGACTATCAGCTGGCCGAGTTCAATCTGTTGCCGTTAAATTAGTAGCTGACAGAGAAAGAGAAATAGAAAAGTTTAAGGCAGAAGAATATTGGAGTATAGAAGCTTTATTTGAAAAAGCAAAAAAAGAATTCTCTGCTTTTATTATAAAAAAGAATGACGAAGTATTTCCTAAGCTTGGCATTAAAGATAAGAAAGAAGCTGATAAGATTGTTAAAGATTTAGACCGTGCCGAATGTATTATAGAAAAGATTGAAAGAAGAGAAACAAAGAAAAACCCTCTTCCTCCTTTTAAGACAAGTACACTTCAGCAAGAAGCCTGGAAGAGATTTAGATTCCCTGCTAAATTTACGATGCGTATTGCTCAACAGTTATATGAAAAAGGATATATTACTTATCACCGAACAGATTCTTTAAATCTATCTAATCTATCGCTAGGCGTAGCTAAGAGATACATTGAATCAAAATACGGAAAAGAATATTATTCTTTTAGAAAATACAAATCAAAAGATAATGCTCAAGACGCCCATGAAGCTATAAGACCTGCTTATCCTGACAAAGAACCCGGAAAAATAAGACTAGATAAGAATCAACAAGCTCTTTATGATATTATTTGGAGAAGATTCATTGCCTGTCAGATGAAAGAAGCCATCTTTAATTCTACTTCTATTGACATAAAGGCAAAAGAATATACTCTTAGATTAAATGGACAAATGTTGAGATTTGATGGATTCTTAAAAGTTTATCCTATAAAGTTTGAAGAAAACGATCTACCAGAATTAAAAGAAAAAGAATCTTTAAACCTAAAAGAACTTATTCCGGCACAACACTTCACTCAACCACCAGCCAGATACACTGAAGCTAGTTTAATTAAAGTATTAGAGGAGAACGGAATTGGTCGACCTTCAACCTATGCTCCAATAATTACAACTATTCAAAATAGAAACTATATTGAGAAAAACGAACAAAAAAGATTTCAACCAACTGAAATAGGATTAGTCGTCAACGATATCTTAGCGGAACACTTCCCTAAAATTGTTGACATAAAATTTACAGCAAATATGGAAAAAGATTTAGACAAAATAGCTGAAGGTGAAGAAAAATGGACCAAGATATCAGAGAACTTCTATACACCATTCAACGAAAACCTTCAGGAAAAATACAAAGAAGTAGAAAAAAAAGAAGCTTCTATAGAAAAAACGGATAGAAAATGTCCTAAATGTAACTCCCCTCTTGTTATTAGACTAGGAAGATTTGGAAAGTTCTATGCTTGTTCTGGTTTCCCAGAATGCCGACACACTGAACCATTAGAAAAGAAAACCTTAGGAATTAAATGTCCTAGATGTAAAGAAGGAGAATTAACAGAAAAAAGAACAAAGAAAAAAAAGATATTCTATGGCTGCGATAAGTTTCCTGATTGTGACTTTGCTCTTTGGGATAAACCCCTGCATGGCCGGCAGGCAGGAACTGGAGAAAAATGTAAAAAGTGTGGTTCTTTATTGATAGAAACAAAAAGGAAGCAAATTAAATGCTCCAATAAAGATTGTAATTCTTAAGGATTATTGTATAATAAGGAACATGCCGTGGTGGCGGAACTGGATATACGCGTGGGTCTCAAACACCCATGAGAGCAATCTCGTGTGGGTTCAACTCCCACCCACGGCACAGATAAAAAAGTAGTCCCGGACTACTTTTTTGTTAATAGACAATGGATCAACCAGCCGGAGAATAATCCAACTACAGCTCCAGCTAAAATATCAGAAGGCCAATGAATACCAGAGAAGACTCTAGCAACAACTATTAGAATACTTGCTAAAAAGAAGATAACTCCAATCTTCTTGTTATGATAAAAGACAACTAGAGAAACAGCGAAAAAGAAAGCAGCGTGTCCTGAAGGAAAAGAAAGCTCATTATGTTCAAATAATAGATTGACATTATTATCTACATAAGGCCTTGTTCTCTCCCAGAAATGTCTGATTAAACTTACTATTCCTAATCTAGCTAAAACACCAGCTAAAGCTGATTCAATAGCCATTCTTAAATATTTCTTATAATTAATTATTACTAGAATGATTATAAAGAGAATTAAACCATAGCCAAGATATTCAGCTAAAAAAATACCCAATGAGTCTAACCAGACCCAACGAGAAGCATATTGATTGATATAATTAAATATTTGTAGATCCATAAACTAAACTCTTTATTAAACAGGCAACTGTTATTGGCCCTACCCCACCAATAATCGGGGTCATATAGCTAGCTTTCTTAGAAACCTCTGGGTCAACATCTCCCCCAACATCAATGATAATAACCCCCTCTTTAACCATGTCTTCCTTAATAAGATTTGGTTTACCGACACCAGAGATGATAACATCAGCTTCCTTGGTATTGTCAGAATACTTTATCCCCTTCTTATCTAACCATTCCCCAACAGGAATACCAACTAATACTCCTCTACCAACTAAAGCTATCTTCTTATCTTCTAAAGATATACTATACTCTTCTAGTATATGTTCTATAGCACAAACAACTGGAGAAACCCTAGAGCTAACAAAACCTTCTACATCTTTCTCTTCTGGAATTAACTTCATTATCTCATCAGCATTGATTTGCTTTGGTAATGGTAATTGGATAACAATACCAGAGACACTACTATCTTGAACAATATCATTTATTTTCTTAACAAGATCTTCTTTTGAAATATCAGCTGAAAACTTAGACAATTGGAAATCAATACCAACTCTTTCACAAGCTTCTCCTTTTTTTCTAACATAAATTTTAGAACTAGGATCATCTCCAACCAAAACAACAGCTAATTTCAACTGTTTCTTTATTTCTATACTATTTAATATCTTCTCAGATATCTTTTTACCGTCTATTATCATAAACTTATGAGCGTAGAAAATAGTTTTTTGAAAATATTAGGCTTTTTGCCATAGGCAAAAAGGGCGGAGGAGTGGACCAAATATTTTTCAAAAAATCTATTTTCGAAGCTTATAGTGGCAATGGGAAATTTTTACACAATTCTTTTACTTCTTGCCTTACTTTATCACAATTACTTTCATTGGAAATAACATCATTAATCCAAGAAGCAATTAGTTTCATTTCTTCTTCTTTCATTCCTCTAGTAGTGATAGCTGGTGTCCCCAAGCGAAGACCAGAAGGCTTAAAAGGAGAACTAGTATCAAAAGGAATGCTGTTTTTATTAGTTGTAATACCAGCTTTTTCTAATCTATCTTGAGCCTCTGCTCCTAATATACCTTTATTCCTTAAATCTATTAATATTAAATGGTTATCTGTTCCACCAGTTATTAAATTAAAATTATACTTAATCAACTCTTCGGCCAAAGCCTTAGCATTACTAATTACTTGTTTTCCATATTCTTTAAAACTATCTTCAGATGCTTCTTTTAAACAAATAGCGATAGCCGCTATATTATTCTCATGAGGACCTCCTTGTAACCCGGGGAAGATTGCTTTATCAATCTTAACAGCTAAATCAGGATCCTTTTCTAATCCTTTTTCAGTAACCATAATCATTCCACCTCTTGGACCTCTTAATGTCTTATGAGTAGTTGTTGTCACAATATGAACATAAGGAACTGGACTAGGATGAACACCAGCGGCAACCAAACCAGCTACATGAGCAATGTCTGCTGATAAGTAAGCTCCAACAGAATCAGCAATCTGACTTAATCTTTCCCAATCAAATAAACGAGGATAAGCAGTTGCCCCTACCCAAATTAATTTAGGTTTAACTTCTTGGACCTGTTTCTCTATCGCTTCATAATCAAGCAAATTTGTTTCTTTATTCACTTCATATTGAACTGAATTATAGTATTTAGCTGAGAAGTTAACCTTCCAACCATGTGTTAAGTGACCACCATGAGGTAAAGACATACCCATTACTGTGTCTCCTGGTTCTAAAACAGCAAAGTAAACAGCGTGATTAGCTGGAGAACCGGAATAAGGTTGAACATTGGCATGAGCAACACCAAATAACTTCTTAGCTCTTTCTCGACAAATATCTTCTATCTGATCATAATACTCCAAACCTGCGTAGTATCTTTTCCCCGGATAACCTTCAGCATATTTATCAGTCAAAAGAGAACCTAAAGCTTCCCTAACAGCTGACGAACTGTGGTTTTCTGAAGGAATCATTTCTAAAGAAGTCTTTTGCCTCTCTATCTCTTTATCTATTAAGTTTTTTATTTCATTATCCATATTTTTATATTAACTCCAAATTCCTCATTAGTCAAAACAAAAAACTCTAAAGATTACAATCTAGAAATTTTATATTAATCTATTCTATTTTATCTAAAATTTCAGGAGGAACAGGATCTATGATTAAATACAGCAAAATCACACAAGAACTCTTCTTTTCAAGCCATTCTGCATGTTCTAGAATCATATCTCTTTCAGAATCAGAAATATTGCCTTTTTTAATTATGGCAGAAGAGTTTATTAAGTCTACTTCTACTATATATGGCACTCCTTCATAAAAAGTATAAGGATAATCACCACCACAAATTTCCGGAAGAGTTACAGTATAACTAACTTCGTATATTTTTTTGTCAGTATTAATTTCTTTTACTTTCCTCTCTGTAATTGGAATACATTTTTTTGCCTCTTTTGCCATTTCTTGTAAAATTTCCCTTTCTTCTGAAGTAATATTTTCCCCTGACTCAACGAGCATTTTACTAGCAAAAGAAATAAACTCTTCTTCTTTACAATTTTTTGCCTTTTCAAAGAAAATTGATCTTTTATTTAGCATTTGAATTTCGAAAATAGAATCTGCTAATTTTATTGCTTTTCCCATGTTATCTGTTTCATCAGGTTCTTCTGTTGGTTCAATTACTATATCTGACTGAAGATAGTATTGGTAACTTAAAACACCACCTACGACAATAACCCCGATAACGATGATTATAACAATTGCCCAAATAGAAGATATTCCTCTATTTAAAAAGTTTTTCACTTTTTTCATATATTTTTAGTTAACTATTATTTAAAGACTATTCTTCTAGCTCTCTATTCTTTATTTCTTCTATATTTGCATCAAGATAATCTTTGAAAGGCTTATATTTTTCAGCGTTCAAATTGTCAGAAAAGCAAATTCCCTCCATAAGAGAAGAATTACAAACGTCATCACTTCCTTTTATTATTTTATAATCACAATTAGGGCTATTTATATTTATATAATTAGAATATCCCCACAAAAAATCTTCATCAAAATACTCATCATTCCAAGAGTATATACGAACTTTAGTCCATGAACCGGTGCAAGTTCCTCCATGATTACTTCCCACTAAAATAATTTCGTCTATGCCGTCCTTATCAATATCGACAACTTTTGGTTGATAGACATTTCTAAAATTAAGGTCATTTTCATCACCAGTATACAAGTTCCAAATAGATTGATGTCTGTTGTCTTTTTCTTTCAAAACAAATACATCGAAATACCCTTCTCTCCCCGATTCCCATGGAGAATAACCCATATCACACATTACAAGTATTTCCATGTCTTCGTCTTCGTCGTAATTAAGTAAAGAAGAATAGGCTAATGTTTGATCGTTATTCTTGCAGAAATTGTCTGCGATGTAGGAAACATCTATTGCCTTTATAAATTTAAAGCTTGAAATTATTTTATCTAAAATTTCTCTAGAGGCTTCTCCCCATCCTCCTTCTCCGTAATATCCTATACTATATACTTTTGAATTTTTTGAGACATAGACCACATCTCCCGCGAAACCTCCTCCGGTAACACATCCTCCTAAATCATTTATTCTTACTGCACCTTCACCATTTAGAGAAATATTTTTAAGATTAACTTTATTAATATCTAGATCATTTCCTTTGCGGAATCCACAAGCTTCATGTTTTTTAATCCACTCTTCTAGAGAAAGATTAAACGAATTATCGCTAACACTAACTATATAAGCGACATCTTTGTCTGCAGCATATAGGAACATTGCTGCGAACGAAACCGATTTATCTATAGATTCTCCCGGACCGGAATACGAGATCTTAACATTACTGTCATTAATCTCGCTAGGATATTTAAACTCAAAGCCGTATTCTTCGTTTCTATAAGTTTCCCAATCGGCAGTCTCATCTTGCTGTTCTTCTAGTTGACTAGGTTGCCAGTAACGCTGATAAGTAAGAATACTTCCTGCAGCAACAACCCCAATAACGATAATTATTATGATTGCCCAAATAGAAGATATTCCTCTATTTAAAAAGTTTTTCACTTTTTTCATATATTTTTAGTTAACTATTATTTAATGTTTTCTATTGAAGCCTTACGGCACCTATTTCCTTATCTATTAAGTTTTTTATTTCATTATCCATCATGGTCTTAATATTTCGGGTTTCTTCTTTGTTAGGTCTATTATAATAGAAGATGAACTTTTAGCAAGGTCTCCCCCATCAAGAACTAAATCTGGCTTCACTCTTTCGTGTTCAAACTGTTCTAAAACATCTTTTATTTT